>Ga0335083_10008942_pt1 | contig 12191 bp, 7 predicted proteins | sample Lox_Sample_42_FD_206716 | JGI IMG/M metagenome (GOLD analysis project Ga0335083, IMG submission 206716) | Soil microbial communities from Loxahatchee National Wildlife Refuge, Florida, United States - Lox_Sample_4.2 | ecosystem: Environmental > Terrestrial > Soil > Wetlands | place: USA: Florida... | reverse complement strand
TGCCCTTGGAAAACTGCGGCTGCTCAAACACGCCCATGGGGCCGTTCCACACGATGGTCCGCGCTGTCAGGATTTCTTCGCAGAAAAGTTCGACTGACTTTGGACCAATATCGAGCGCCATCATGTTGGCCGGAATCGCCTGACCCACACCCACCGTTTTCGCCACCGCGCTCGCATCGATCTTGTCAGCCACAACGTGGTCCACCGGCAGCAGGAACTTCAGCTTGCGCTCTTTGGCCTGCTGCAGCAGTTGCCGCGCCAGGTCGAGCTTGTCGGCCTCCACCAGCGACTTGCCGATCTCCTGCCCTTGTGCCTTGAGGAATGTATAGGCCATCCCGCCGCCGATGATGAGCCCATCCACTTTGCTCATCAGGTTCTGGATGACGCCGATCTTGTCACTAACCTTCGCCCCGCCGAGAATGGCGATGAACGGCTTCTCCGGATTCTGCAAAGCCTTGCCCAGATATTGCAGTTCTTTCTCCATTAGCAAACCCGCCGCTGACTTCTGCACGAACTTGGTGATTCCCGCAGTGGAAGCGTGCGCGCGATGGGCGCTGCCGAATGCGTCGTTCACATAAAACTGCGCCAGGCCGGCAAGCTGGCGGGAAAAATTCTCGTCGTTCGCCTCCTCTTCCGCGTGGAAACGGAGATTCTCCAGCAAAAGCGTCTGGCCCTTTTCCAGCTTGCCCGCCATTTCCACGGCTTCCGGCCCAACGCAGTCGGGACAGAAGCCCACGTTCTCCGAGCGCGCGTATTCCCGGTCGAGCAGCATACGAAGACGCTCGGCCACGGGCTTGAGGCTCATTCTTGGATTGGGCTTGCCCTTGGGCCGTCCCAGGTGCGAAGCCACGATCAGCCGCGCCCCGTGCCGCAGCGCGTATTCAATCGTCGGCAGGGTTTCGCGGATGCGGGTATCGTCCATCACGCGCCCGTCTTCCAGTGGCACGTTGAAGTCCACCCGCATGAATATGTGGTGATCGTTGAGCGGCAAATCGCGAATCGAAAGTTTGGACATGGGTAAGTCCTCAGGCTAGCGCCGGCATACCGGAATGTAGCGCCGGCGTCCCGCCGGCAGCCGGGGCCGCAACTGCAGCCCCGGCAAATGTGAGCGAGTTCAGAAAGGCGAAGGATTCTATCGCCGGCCGCAGCCCGGCGCTTTCGCTAAAGTCCCTTGCTGCCGAGATAGTTAATCAGGTCGCGGACCCGGCTCGAGTATCCCCATTCATTGTCATACCAGGAGATCACTTTCACGCAGTTGCCGCCGACCACCATGGTCAGAGGCGCGTCCACGATCGAAGACCGCCCATCCCCGCGGTAATCTGCGGAAACCAGTTCGTGCTCCTCGTAGCCAAGATAGCCCTTTAACGGTCCTGCCTCCGAAGCCTTCTTCAGCGCCGCATTGACCTCTTCCTTCGTCGTCTTCTTCTCCACCCACACCACCAGGTCCACTGCCGAAACGTTCGGCGTAGGCACGCGCATGGAGAAGCCATCGAGCTTGCCCGCCAGATCGGGGATCACCAGCTTCAGAGCCTTGGCCGCGCCGGTGGTGGTGGGGATCATGGAAAGCGCCGCCGCCCGCGCCCGCCGCAGGTCCTTGTGCGGAAAGTCCAGGATCACCTGGTCGTTAGTGTAAGAGTGGATGGTGGTCATGGTGCCGCTGATGATCTTGAATGTGTCGTGGATCACTTTGGCGATCGGCGCCAGGCAGTTGGTGGTGCAGGAGGCGTTAGAGATGACGTGGTGCTTGGCCGCATCGTAAACCTGCTCGTTCACCCCCAGCACCAGCGTGACGTCTTCGTTCTTCGCCGGAGCGGAAATGATTACCTTTTTCACCGGCCCGCGCATGTGCTTCTTGGCCTCGTTGGCGTCGGTGAAGCGTCCCGTGGATTCAATCACCACCTGTGCCCCAACACTTTCCCAGGGCAGCTTGGCCGGATCTTTCTCGGCGAAGACCTTGATGGTCTTGTTGTCGACCGTAATGCTGTCGGCGCCGGCGGAAATCTTGTTCGGCAGATTGCCGAGAATGGAGTCGTACTTCAGCAGATGGGCCAGAGTTTTGGGATCGGTGAGATCGTTGACCGCCACAAATTCGAGGTTGGAATCATTCAGGGAAGCGCGCAGCACGTTGCGGCCGATGCGGCCGAAGCCGTTAATGCCGACTTTAATGGGCATGGTTCCTCCAATTTCGGGATGAAGACACTAGTGCGAATTGACAATTACCTGGGAACAGAAAATGTTATCAGTCGAAGGGATTATGCGGCAAATGGCGAGCGCCCCATGAGCGCGCAGATCACAATGCGTTGTGCCCGAAATCACTGCAGATCAGCGGATCTCGCTAGGCATTAAGCGTAGCAAACAGCGCGTTTGTCATCCCGAGCAAAGAGGGATCTGAGTTCTTGCCTGCGCCAACAGCATGGCCACTTTGAGCAAGCACCGACGCGCTCTGCGCCCCGTTATCGATCCCCTCCCTGAGCAGCCCCGTTCAGCGCCTGGAACTCATGCATCTCCTGCTCCGCTTGCGCCGTTTTCCCCTGTTTGCGGTAGATGCCCGCCAGCCCGAAGTGTGCCTGCGCCGCCAGCGCGCTGTCCTTTTCGATGGAGAGCAAGTGCGTCCACGCCTTCTCGGCGGCGGCCGAATCGCCATCGAGCGAAGCCGCTTTCCCCAGCGCGTAAAGCGTCTCCGGCATCTCCGGCTCCAACCGGTTCGAGCGCTCCAGTTCGCCGCGCGCCTCTTTCACCTTGCCCTGCTCCAGCAGCGCCTGCCCGAGGCGGAATGCGGCCTCGGCATTTCCCGGTTGCAACTTCGACTCAGCGCGAAACTCCTCCTCAGCTTTCGGCCAATCCGAACTCACGGCATACACCTGCCCGAGTTCCAGGTGAACATTCGGTGTATCGGGCCGCAGGCGCAGTGCCTGCTGATACTCCTTCTCTGCCTGCGGCATTTGCCGCAGCACGAAATAATTCTCGGCCATGGCCTGATGGGCGCGCGCTGAATCCGGATAAGCCGCCAGCAGCGTATCGATGGATTGCTTCGACAACAATCCGCTGGCCCGGCCCAGGTAGTAAAGCAGATCAGGATCGTTCGGCCGTTTTTCCAGCGCCGCCTGCAGGTTCACGATCGCCTGGGAAAATTGCCCGGTCTGGACTTGCGCGATTCCCAGCGCGGCCTGTTCGTGCGCCCGCTCCAGGTGCGGAATCGCCTCCGCCGCCGACCCTTCGGCCAGCAGCGCATATCCCAGCAGCTGGTGGGCCGGCGCCAGACTCGCATCCAGCTCCAATGCATGTTTCAGCGGCACCACCGCTGAAACATAGTCGTGCTTCTCGATATAAATCTGCCCCAGGTTGACGAAACCCGCGGCATACGTGGGCTCCAGTTCGGTGACCTTGCGGAATTCCGCCGCCGCGGCATCGAAGTGTTGCTGCTTTTCCGCCTCGCGCCCCGCCTGAAAATGCTGTAATGCCTCAGGCGAGAGCGCCTGCCACGCCAGCCATAGTGTAAGGAGGGTTCGAATCACGGATGCTCCGGCTCTCGCACTTCGAGAAATTGATCGGCAGGCACGTCATTGAGTGTCTGGCAGGTTCCCGAGGGCCAGGCAATCTCCACCTTCGCGGTCTTCGCATTCCCCAGGCCGAAGTGCAACCGCTTATCATTCGCCGATTCGTAACTCCCGGCCGAGGTCGCGAAGCGCGTTTGCCCGTTCACCTGCACCCGCGCCCCAAAGCCGTCACGATTGCTGCGCGTTCCCCGCAGCGAGATCGTCAGCCAGTGCGCGCTGCCGCCCTGGTTCATGAACACCTGCGGTTTCTGCCCGAGCGCGGTGGTCACCACATCCATCCAGCCGTCGTTGTTTAGATCGCCAAAAGCCGCGCCCCGTCCGGCAACCGGCGTGTCGGTGCCGGCATCGGCCGGCTCGAACCGCCCATTGTGGTTCATTGCCAGCAGAGGCGGCTCCAAATAGCGGAGCGAGGGATCGATCTTCTCCACATTGTCCAACACATGCCCCTGGGTGATGAACAAATCTTTCTGCCCGTCGTTGTCGAAATCTTCCAGGCCAACTCCCCATCCCGCGGTGACGCGGGAAAGCATGGCAATGCCCGCCTGCCTCCCCTGGTCGCTGAAGGTTCCGTTGCCTTCGTTGCGGAACACTCCGTAAGTTTGATGCGGCAGCGTGGTCACAACCGCATCCGGACGCCCATCGTTGTCGTAGTCCTGAAACACTACTCCCATGCCGGAGAGCGGCCCGCCGTCGATAAACAAGCCAGCCCCGGCATCCAGGCCAACTTCGGTGAATGTGCCGTTGCGGTTGTTGTGCCACAGGTATTGCTGCATGCCGTCGTTGGCGACGTAAATATCGGTATAGCCGTCGCCATCGTAGTCGGCAAAGGCCACTCCCAGTGCATGTCCCTGCTTCGAAGCGATCCCGGAGCGCTGGCTCACGTCTTCAAAGGTCCCATCGCCGCGGTTATGGTACAGAATGCTGGTGGTACGGGGAAATTCCCCCGGTGGACAATAAGTGTGGAAGGCCCCGCCGCAATCCTTGCTGTGCTGGGTGTCCCACTCCATGTAGCGGGTTACAAACAGGTCTAACTTGCCGTCGTTATCGTAGTCGAAAAATCCCGCCGAAACCGACCATCCTCCACCGGCGACCCCAGCCTTGGCTGTAACATCTGTGAAGGTGCCGTCTCCGTTGTTATGGTAGAGGATGTTTTTCCCGTAGCTGGTCACATATAAGTCAGGATAGCCGTCGTTGTCATAGTCGCCTACCGCGACCCCCATCCCGTAGTTGCCATCGCCGGCATTGGCCAGGCCGGCTTGCTGGGTAACATCGGTGAAGCTGCCGTCCTTATTCTGACGATAAAGCCGGTTCCAGTAGCGAGGGTCGTGGCGGTCGAAATTGTCGGGAACTCCCATCGGACTGGGAATGTGCCCTCCGTTCACCAGGAGAATATCCAGCAGGCCGTCATTGTTATAGTCGAGCAGCGCCACGCCTCCGGGCATGGTCTCGATAAGGTATTTCTGCGGAGTGGGAGAATTCTGCAGGACGAAATTGATGCCGCGCGGCTGCTGAACCCGGAACATCGGGGCAGTCGCCGCCATAGCTGCCAGAAGAACTGGAATGCAGGCCGCGACTAGCAGTCTTTTCACCAAGCGCTCTGGGAACCGAAACTGACTCTGCCTAGCATAATAGCGCCCGCCTGAGCCTGCGCCAGCCAAGTCCACAAGAATTATTAGATTTTTGCACCGAATTCGTCAGATGCCGATACAACCCCTGCGGACCTCATCACAAAACTTTACGAATGCCAAAAAGTAAACGATTACGTTAAATAGAATATTTTCCAATTTGCTTGACAACATAAATTGCCATGTTTCATTCTGACGGCGTTTTTCCAACCGTGGGGGTTGAACTATGCTTCGTCGCTGTGTTGCCACTGTGGTTTTGTGTCTTCTGTACGCCTGTTTCTCTTCGCTATCTTTCGCCCAAACCACGTACGGTTCGGTTTCAGGTTCCGTGACTGATTCCACCGGTGCCGCCGTCGCCGAGGCGCAAGTGACTTTGACCAACATCGGCACAGCGGAAAAGCGCACCCAAAGCACCGGCGGCGACGGACTCTACTCCTTTGTCAATTTGATTCCCGGCGAATATCGAATTGACGTGGAGAAGCAGGGCTTCAAGCACTTCACCCGCGCGAATGTATTGGTGCAGGTCAACCAGGCCAGCAAGATTGACGCCGTGCTGGCCGTTGGCCAGGTCACCGAGACCGTCGAGGTTTCCTCCGAGATACCATTACTCCAGCCAGAAACCTCCTCGCTGGGTACTGTGGTCGATACTCGCGCCGCCACCGAGCTTCCGTTGAACGGGCGCAACATCTTCAACCTCACGACGATTACTCCCTCGGTCGTTCCCCAGGGGAATACTATGGGCACGGTAGTCGGCAAGAACCCATTCGACTTCGCCAACTATCAGATCGGCGGCTCCTTCGCCAACGAGGGAGCTATGTACCTGGATGGTCAACCCCTGAACATCGGTTACATCAACTTACCTTTTATCGTGCCCACGCAGGATTCAGTCAACGAGTTTAAGGTCCTGGACAATAACCTCGGGCCGGAGTGGGGCAAGTTTGCCGGCGGCGTCATCAACATCAGCACCAAGTCGGGCACCAATACCTGGCACGGCTCGGGCTACGAATACCTGCGCAACAAGGTTTTCAACGCCAACGAATTTTTCAACAAGAACAGCGAAATCGCGAACGGCGCCACGAACGAACCGCCGCCGTTTACGCAGAACCAGTTCGGGGCCACAATCGGCGGCGCGATTATCAAGAACAAGACGTTCGTCTTTGGGAGCTATGAAGGCTTCAGGTTGCGCACTGGAACGCCGTTTAACACCACCGTGCCTACAGCAGCTGAGCGGACTGGGGATTTCTCGGATCTTTGCTCCTCAGGATTCAACACGCCCGATCCCAACGACCCGGGTGCCATGATCTGTTCCGATCACGTTGTCAACTCATCCGGCAACACGGTCTTTGTCCACCAGCTTTACAATCCGATCGCCTTCACCAACGGCCCCAACGGCCTCAGCGGACAAAACCCAACCAGCTTCCGCGTGCCTTTTGCGAACAACGACATCTCGGGGAATAATCCCTTCACCGGGCAGCCCTGGATCAATCCGACTTCCGCGTATCTGTTGGGCTCGCTGATCCCCGATCCCACCACCTCGGGAACCGTCCTCAACTTCCTCAAGGATGCCAGCACCGGCGGCGATACCGATGAGTATGTAGCTCGCGTGGACCAGACCATCACCAGCAGGCAAACGATCTTTGGCCGCTTCAGTTATTTCAAGCTGCTGAGTCTGGCGCAGGATCCGTTCGGCACCGGTCTCTGTAAAGACCGTTGCGCGGAAAACACCCGCAGCAAAAGTTTGGCCATCGGCTACAACTACGCCATCAGTCCGACGACAATCGCGAATGTGAATGCCAGCATCAGCCGCTTCCACTACCTGCGCGCACCCATCAATGACAACTTCGATATGTCGCAGGAGGGCTGGCCAAACGACTACAACGCCCTGGTGCCGGACATTGAGCGCACGCCGCTGACCCCATGTTTCGGCCAGAATGACAGCCTGGTTACCTGTAGCCAGGGGCAAAGCGCGATTAACGATCTCAACACTCAATTCAATATTTCTCCGCAAGTCACGATGATCCGCGGCCGTCATTCCTTCGTGTGGGGCGGCCAGCTTGAGGAGGGCTACGATAACTATCTGCAGACCAACACTGGCGGCGGCCTGATTTCGTTCGGCGGTTCGTGGACCTCCGCCACCCCGGGCGTTGCCGGTTCCGGGAATGTCCAGGGCGCCAACGCCGGCAACGGCGAGGATTTTGCCGACTTCCTGCTGGGCTATGGCAACGGCCAGGGCGCGGCGTTCGGCAACCAGACCACCGGGTCGCTGGTCATCTCCGGTCCCATCTCAGGAAAGCAAACTTATCGCGCCTTGTATTTCGGCGACACTTGGCACCTGACCAGCAAGCTCACCCTAAATCTTGGCCTGCGCTACGAGCTGCAAGGGCCCTGGTCCGAACGTTATGACAAGATGACGTACTTCAACCCCAGCGTCGCCAACAGTTCCGTCACCGGGTGTGCTGGCACTGCCGGCAGTTCCTGCCCGGGCGATCTCTTCCTGGTTAATACCGGCGTAAACGACACCCGCAACAACCTGCCGCTCTCCAAGAAAGAGATTCTGCCCCGCGTTGGCTTTGCCTACGCTCTCGATTCCAAAACCGTGATCCGCGGCGGATACGGCATCTTCTTCATCCCGAACTATGTTTCATTCGGCACCAATCCCTATGTTGACCCCGTCAGTAGCGCCACCTCGAATTTCTTCTCGAGTAACGACGGCGGGGCAACTCCGGCGGCGACCCTCAATCAGAACACCTGCTCGTGGGGGGGGAACAACAACCTTACCTGTCTGGGGCAGGGGCCTTTCAATCAGGGACAGGGTGGCGTGGGTGCGAGCGACATTACCGCCGTACCCGGGCGGAATCCTCAGCCCAATGTTTCGCAGTACATCCTGAACCAAAGCAACTTTTCCGCTACCGGCTACACCGTGCAGAAGTACGGATATGTGGAGCAGTACAACTTCGATATCCAACGCGAATTGCCCGGGGGATTCTTCGCTGATGTCGCCTACGCTGGATCGCATGGCGTGCATCTTGAGCAATTCAACACCAACGTGAATCAGATTCCGGACAGCTTCATTTCGCAAGCTGCGCAACAATACGCCGCGGGTCAGACTGTGGCTATTGGCCAGCCCGTTGCCGGCCCGTATCCCTTCAGCCAGAGTCTGCCGGGCAACCTGGGGCCAGGAGTTCTGCTTCAGGGCCAGCTGGATCGGCCTTTTCCACAGTATGCAGGTCTGAACCTGAACGGCTACGGCTGCTGCAGCAGCAGCTATAACGCCCTGCAGGCCACGGTGAAGAAACGCTTCCAGGGCGGCGGCACGGTACTTGTTGCCTATACCAACGCCAAGCTGCTCTCCAACACCGATACCCTCACTTCCTGGTTGGAAGGCGGCACCACCGGCGGCGTGGGTGGCGTTCAGGATTGGAATAACATCAACGGACGTGAGAACAACGGCGAATACTCCCTCTCCTCGCAGGACGTTTCCCAGCGCCTGGTCATCAGCTACGTGCTTGATCTTCCCTTCGGCCACGGCAAGAAATTCTTGTCTAGCGCTCATGGAGCCGGTGGCGTGCTCGTCTCCGGCTGGGGCTTGGACGGCGTGACCACTTTCCAACGCGGCTTCCCCATGAAGCTCACTTACGGTAGCGGGAACGACATGACGAACGCCAACCTTGGCATTGGAACGCTCAGGCCTGATGTCGTGGCGGGCTGCGACAAATCAGTCTCCGGCAGCGCGGTAAGCCGGGTGACCCAGTGGTTCAATACCTCCTGCTTCACCGCCCCCAGCGGTCTCAACGGGGCCGGGGTCCAGAATAACCCGTGGACCTTCGGCAACGAGCCTCGCGTGGACGCCACTATCCGCCAGCAGGGCGTCAACAACTTCGACTTCGCCGTGTTCAAGAAGACGACAATCTATGAACGCGCTGCAGTGGAATTCCGCGCCGAGTTTTTCAATCTCTTTAACCATCCGCAATTCGGGCCGCCCAACGGAACCGAGAGCAGCGCCACTTTCGGACAGGTGACCAACACCGTAAACCTGCCGCGCCTGGTGCAGTTCGGCTTGAAGTTCGAGTTCTGAGCGAGCGCCTGCAGGATTTTCCGGACCAGGCCGCAAGCCTGGTCCGGATTTTTATTTCAGGGATCCGATGCCGCCGGAATCGATGAACGCACCAATCGATCGCCCCGGCTCTGCCCCCGCCGCGATCCGCAGCCCTGCTGCTATAATCCACCCGCCTTAAGTCGGGGATAGCTGCAACCACACTGCCGCAATGGAGTCCTCCCGGAGCAGATCGTCCGACAGCGCCCGAGAATCCTGGGTGCGCAGCTATGCCATCTCCGTGATCATGGTTGCTCTGGCGCTGGCTGTCACTCTCCTCGTGCAGCGCGCCTTTCCTTATCCTTTTCTGTTTCTCTTTTTCGCGGCGGTGATGGTCAGCGCCTGGCTCGGCGGCACCGGCCCGGGAATGTTCTCCGTGTTGCTCTCCACCCTGCTGGTGGAATACTTCCTGGTGCCACCGCTGCACTCCTTCAGGGTCAATACCGCCGCGGAGATGTATTTCGCCGCCTTCGTCATTTGCGCCGCGGTGGCCAGTTGGGTGAGTTCCTCCAAGAAAAGAACCGAGCGGGACCTCCGCGAAACCCGCGACCAGCTGGAGATCCGGGTTTCAGAGCGCACCGAGGCCCTGATGAAAACCCAGGCCGAACTGGCCCATCTTGCCCGCGTGTTGAGCATGGGAGAACTGACCGCCTCCATCGCCCACGAAATCAGCCAGCCACTTACTGCCGTGGTCACCCACGGCCACGCTTCGCTGGAGTGGCTCTCCGCCAATCCGCCGAATATCGAAAAAGCTCGCCAGACCACGGAGAGCATCATTCGCGACGGCACTCAGGCCGGCGCCATTCTCAGCCGCATTCGCGCCCTCTTCCAGAAAGAAGCCCCGGCCAAGAGCTGGATGGATATAAATGAAGTCATCGAGGAACTCACCGGCTTTGTCCGCAACGAAGCCATTCGCCGGCGGATTACGGTTCACACCGAGCTGGCTTCCACTTTGCCCAAAGTTAAGGCCGACCGCGTACAGCTCCAGCAGGTGGTGCTGAACCTGGTCATGAACGGTATGGATGCCATGGCCGCCGAAACCGGCCGGCGAAAGGAATTGCTGATTCGCTCCCTGCAGGAAAACTCGCGGGAGATTCTGGTGCAGATCGAGGACTGCGGCCCCGGTCTTCCCGACAACGCCGACCGGATTTTCGATCCTTTCTATACCACCAAGCCCCACGGCATCGGCATGGGACTCTCCATCAGCCGTTCCATCGTGGAGTCTCATGAAGGCCGCCTGTGGGCTAGCCCGCGCCCATCCGGCGGTGCTATCTTCCAGTTTACGGTTCCGATCCCGTCGCGAGACTCCGATGCCCGACCCGGCTCAGACTCCTGACCCCAACTCGACCGTCTTTGTGGTGGATGATGACGCCTCGGTGCGCGACGCCGTCAGCAACCTGCTGGAGTCCGTCGGATTGCATGCCGAGGTCTTTGGCTCCGGCGAGGAGTTTCTCAAGGCGCCGCGTCCGCAAGCTCCCAGTTGCCTGGTGCTCGATGTCAGGCTGCCCGGTACCAACGGTCTTGATTTTCAGCAGACCCTTGGCGAGGCGGGTATCGCTATCCCTATCATCTTTATAACCGCCCACGGCGACATTCCCATGACCGCGCGGGCGATGAAGGCTGGAGCCGTCGAGTTTCTTCCCAAGCCGTTTCAGAAGGAAGAACTGCTCAGCGCGATTCACCAGGCCCTCGACCGCGACCGCGCTTGGCGCGAAGAATATGGCGAGATGGCAATCCTGCGGTCCCGCTTCAACGCTCTCACTCTGAGGCAGCAGCAGGTCATGGATCTCGTCGTCACCGGCATGCTCAATAAGCAAATCGCCGCCACTCTCGGCATCAGCGAAATCACGGTGAAAATTCACCGCCGCCATGTCATGAACAAAATGCAAGCCCGTTCCCTCGCCGACCTGGTAAGAATTTCCGACCGCCTGAAACGTCGCGGGTCCCGGCAGTAAGACGTAGCTCCGCTATATTGCATCTCCGCAGTCTGGGCCGCTCCTCGGTTGCCACTTTGTCTCTACTGCGTCACCCATTCCCGGCTCCCGCCTCGTATCACACTGATGCCAAAGCATCTCTGCTCTCGCTCTCCCAAAAGACAGAGTGATCCCGACAATAAAAAGTTTGAATTTGACTTTCCATGCACCCCCGTCCAAAATCCGCAGCAAGTTTCTTAGCCGCGCTTCTGCTCGCGTCTGCCTGCGAGCCGAAAGGGAACAGCGGCTTCGGAGCGGCATGCTCCGCCCGTAAAAACCTGTCCGCGACGGTCCGAAGTCAGGGGCGTGGCCGGTCGTGAGAACGCAGTATTTCTCAGCCAGAGTGAGGCAGTGGTCGTGCAGTCGGAGCCGCTACTTCCGCGGTACGGCGGAATTGGGTCGGAGGGGAATTTATGCAAATGGGCACGATAACGATACTGATGGAAGTGCTGCTGGCGGGGTTCTTCGCCATCGCCTGCCTGCGCGCCCGCAGTGAGACAGCGCCTGGCGCGAAGATGACCTTCGGCGGGATCTTCCACCTGGCCGGCCGCTGGGAGCGCCTGCGCCGCTCGCGCTGGCAGTGGTTTGCCATGGTCGGGCTCGTCCTGGTGCTGCGTCTGCAGCAGGTCCAGCCGCTGCTGCTGGAATTCATTCTTGCGCTGCAGTTCCTGGTGTTCCTGGCGCTTCCCACTCAAGCCGGGCCAAAGAAGCAGCGGGCCTTGGCCCGATGAAGCACTCGCGGCGCGGGAAATTTGTCCGAAATGAGAATTGTGCCGTGAGGCAGGACCGAATTTCGCAACTCAATCGAGAGACACCCATTCTTGGGTAGAGGAGGAAGTTGATGGCAGCAAACACAGGGCAGGGACGCGGTTTCGCGGTCTTTCTCGTGGGAATGACGGTGGCGTGTGCCGGAATTTTTGATATCTCCTCCGGCCTGGGCAAG
>Ga0335083_10008941_pt1 | contig 12194 bp, 8 predicted proteins | sample Lox_Sample_42_FD_206716 | JGI IMG/M metagenome (GOLD analysis project Ga0335083, IMG submission 206716) | Soil microbial communities from Loxahatchee National Wildlife Refuge, Florida, United States - Lox_Sample_4.2 | ecosystem: Environmental > Terrestrial > Soil > Wetlands | place: USA: Florida... | reverse complement strand
TGTTGAGGTGCCAGCTGCCGTCAGGCTGCAGGTAGGCGTAGACGTCCTCGCAGACTTCCCTGAGCTCGCCCAGGCTCATTGTCATGCTCCTTCGCGCCGCGTGAGATCAGTACCGACATCGCGGTCAGCAGCGCGAGCAGGCCCAGGCCGGCCAGGATGTACGCGTCGCCCGCGATGAAGGCCAGCGTATGCCAGTGGTACTCGGTGAACCCTGCCCTGTCCCCGTACCACTGGTAGTAGATGGGGTTGGTGTTCGGCGGGATCCAGAGCAGGCCGAGCGAGTCGTTGCCGAGGTGGAGCTTGGCCGTGAACAGCCGGGCCGGCCAGGCGCCGAACCAGACGGGAATCGCCACCGCCAGCGCCCCGAGCCCCCAGGCGGCCTTCTTGTCACCCCGCTTGACCGCCCGCACCGCGTAGTGCGCGGCCACCAGCGCGCCAGGCGCGATCCACACCCAGTGGTGATCCCAGCTGATGGGCGAGACGAGCAGCCCGGTCAGCGCGGCCGTCAGCATCCCGACGACCTGGTAGCCCTTGCGGTCGAGGAGCGCGGCGGCGATCACGCCGGTCGCGCCGACCACGACGGCGGTGACGATCCAGGCCGGCTTGGCGCCGTTGATGCTGCCGGTCAGCCGGGTGATGAGGCCGTCGAGCGACTGGTTGCCCGCCCAGCCGGTGAAGCCGGTCCTGCCGCCCTGGAAGAACAGGCCGCCGAACCACCACTTGCGCGAGTCGCTGGGCAAGATGGCGAAGCCGAGCACGATGGTGAACGCGAAGCCGGCGCAGGCCATCGCGGCCTGCCGGAACTTCCTGGCCAGCAGCAGGTACGGGATGAAGATCAGCGGGACCAGCTTGATGCCGGCCGCGACGCCGGTGCCGAACCCCTTCCACCAGCGGCTCTTTTCCGTGTCCGGCTGGCAGAGGTCCCAGATGATCAGGGCCATCAGGACCAGGTTGACCTGGCCCAGGTACATAGTGCGCAGGACCGGTTCGGTCCAGAAGACGGCGGCTGCCGCCAGGAAGGTGAGGCCGAGCCGGGTGCGGTCCTTGCGGTAGCCCAGGCCGCCGAGGGTGAGCCACAGCGCGGTCAGCAGCGCCAGGATGTCCACCGCCACCGACAGCTGCTGCGACAGCCACCACGGGACGAACGAGATGACCGCGAACGCGATGGCGGCGAACGGCGTGTAGGTGAACGGCAGGTGCAGCTTGCCGTACCCCACCCAGTCGTAGAGCGGCGCCGGCAGGCCCGAGTCGTACAGCGGCCTGACGTGCCGGACGATGAGCCCGCCGGACCGGTACACGGCCAGGTCCACCGGGTCCATGGTGAAGCTCTTCGGGTGGATGACCGTGTAGATCACGTACAGCCCGAGGGCCAGGGCGAACGCACCCAGGCCGGCGGGCAGCAGCCAGCGGCGCGGCGCGTCGTGTTCCCCCGCGGGCGTGCCCGGACGGGTGAGGACCGATCTCACCTCGCTAACCCTAGCGGCTCGGGTCGGCCTTTCTGGCCACTACGCGATGTAGTAGCCGACGTCGACCGGCCGGGGCGGGCATGGCATAGTGAATCAGGACCTGCTTTCCAGACCCCGGAGGTGCTCGTGAGCGGCGTAGGTCAGCTCGTGACCTCGGGCCCGCTGATCCTGGCGCTGCCGGTGGCCGCGGCGGCTGGGGCGGTCACGTTCCTGTCCCCGTGCTGCCTGCCGCTGGTGCCTGGTTACCTGTCCTTCGTCACCGGGATGGCCGGCGCCGGCGGGGCCCCCGTTCCGCCGCCACCGGCGCCGACGACGGCCGTTCCCGCGGACGGCGCCGGGGCCGACGGCGCCGGGGTCGCGGTCGCCGCTCCCCCGGCAGTGGCGGCGGTGGCGGCCGCCGGCCCGGTGCCGCCCCGCGGCCGGGTGGTGGCCGGCACGGCGCTGTTCGTGCTCGGGTTCTCGGTCGTCTTCGTGGCCTACGGCGCGGCCCTCGGCGGCCTCGGGCACCTGCTGACCGGGCACGCCGGGCTGCTGACGCGGATCCTCGGCGGGCTCACGATCGTGCTCGGCCTGCTGTTCGCCGGGGCACTCGACCGGTTCTCGTTCGCGGGCCGCATCGTGCGCCCCTCCGCCCGGCCCAAGGCCGGCCTGGCCGGGGCGCCGCTGCTCGGCGTCATGTTCGGGCTCGGCTGGACTCCCTGCATCGGGCCCACGCTGACCGCCGTCCTGGCGCTGTCCGCCGCCACCGGCACGGTCGCCCGCGGCGCCCTGCTCGCGTTCGTCTACGCCCTTGGCCTGGGGGTGCCGTTCCTGCTGGTGTCGTTCGGCTTCTCGGTGGCGATGCGCGCGTTCGCGTTCTTCCGCCGCCGGGCCCGCCTGGTCACCAGGATCGGCGGCGCCATGCTGATCTGCGTCGGCCTGCTCGAGGTCACCGGCGCCTGGACCACCTTCATGGCCTGGCTCCAGGTCCACTGGGTCAGCAACTACCAGCCCCCCATCTAGCGCCACTCCCCCGCGCTTCCGCCTGTGCTTAGCCAGCTACGCTTCTTGCTGTTATCATTCCTGACGGCCTCCCCCCCGTGATCGTGTTGAGTTACCCCCCGCAAAATGGGGGGTAACTCAACACGATGATTGACGGATCGAGTTATCCACAGGTTTCGGTGCGGTGTGGCGCTGGCGGGCTGGGCGGTCCAGCCTGATGGGATGGAGATCGAACGAAATTACGACTGGCTGAGGCTGCTGAACGCTCAAGCTGGTGTCGTATCGCGGCAGCAAGCGCGAGATGCGGGCTGGGCGGAAAAAGCAATCGACCGGCGGGTCCGGGCAGGTACGTGGCAGCGCCTCCAGCGCGGGGCCTATGCCACCTTCAGCGGAACACCGTCCCGGGAGGCACGGCTGTGGGCAGCAGTGCTGCGAGCCGGGCCGGGCGCAGCCCTCAGCCATCAGACTGCCGCCGAGATTCACGGTCTCACCGATAAGCGAATCTCGAAGATCCACATAAGCGTCCCCGCGACGCGGAATCCGAGCCAGATCGGCCCGATCCGGGGGGTGGTGGTTCACCGGGGGCGGGGGCTGATGGCGGAGTGGATGCCGCCGTGGCAGCTGCCGCGGACGTCGGTGGAGGACACCGTGCTCGACCTGATCGCCGCCGCGCGGAGTTTCGACGACGCGTACGGCTGGATCTCGGCGGCGGTGGGGCGCCGGCTGACCACGCCGGAGATGCTCGGCAAGGTGCTCGCCGGACGCTCGCGGATGCGGTGGCGCGGCTGGGTCGCCGCTGCCCTGGAGGACGCCGCCGACGGCGTGCACTCCCCGCTCGAGCGGCATTACGTCCATGGCGTGGAGCGCGCTCACGGGCTGCCGACGGCCCGGCGGCAGGCTCAGCGCAGGCACGGCAGCGGCGTGCGCTACCTGGACAACCTGTACGAGCCGTACGGGCTGTGCGTGGAACTTGACGGCGCCGCTGCTCATCCGGCCGAGGGCCGCTGGCGTGACACGCGGCGGGATAACGTCAACTTCGTGCAAGGTGCCCGGACGCTGAGGTACGGCTGGCCCGATGTCACCGAGCACCGGTGCCTGACCGCCGCCCAGATCGGCGCGATCCTGCGCAGCCGCGGCTGGCTGGGGAGCGTGCGGCGCTGCGGCCCCGCGTGCGCCGCGGACGACAGGAGCTTAGGAAGACCGTGCGGCGTGGCGTTTGCGTTTGGAGCGGCCGCTGGTGACCTCGGGCGGGGGCGGGCCGGCGGCTTGCGCGGCGGTCTTGGCCACGGCGATCAGCGCCTCGAACAGCCGGGGGTCGTCGCCGTCCTCCGGGCTCCACTGCACGCCCAGGCCCCACCGGTGCTCCTGCACCTCGAGTGCCTCCACCACCTGATCCGGGGTCCAGGCCACGGTGAGCAGGCCGGTGCCGAGCCGGTTGACCGCCTGGTGGTGGGCCGCGGGCACCTGGGCGGTCTCGCCGAGGATGCCGCTGAGCTTGCTGGCCGCGGCGATCTGCACGTCGTGGGTGGTCATCTTGACCGGGTCCGGCTTGTGGCTCTCGTTGCCGATGCGGTCGGGCAGGTGCTGGGTGAGGGTGCCGCCGCGGGCGATGTTGAGGATGTGCAGGCCGCGGCCGATGGCGAGGAACGGCAGGTCGGCGTCGATCGCCGCCCGGGTCAGGATCAGCTCGAACCGGTCCCGCCGGTGGTCGGGGATGTCGTTCTGGTCGTGCGGCGCCTCGTCATAGAGCGACGGGTCGATATCCCGGCCGCCGGACAGGACCAGGCCGTTGAGCCCGGCGATCAGAACGGGCACCGAACCCGCGGGCACCGGCGGCAAGATCACCGGCGTCCCCCCGGCTCGCTCGATAGCCCGCGTGTAGCTCACCGGCGAGACGACGGCCTCACGAATCCAGTTACCCCACCGGGCAGCCTCGAGTTCCCCGGTGATGCCGATGATCGGCCGGCCCATCCCGTCCTCCCGCGCGTCAGGTTCCCTGCCCATAATGACCCATCACGTCCACGTCAGGCCGCCCTCTGGGAAAATCTCCGGCGCCGGTTAAAACGGACTTGCCGGAAATCGATGTAACGTTCTGCTGCTGATGCGACGCTGTGAGTGTGGTGATGCCCGCAGGTGACGAAAGGCCCCGCCCGGCTGACGGTCCAGCTAGCCCGGCTGAAGGCTATCCGGCGCCCGGCAGTCCCGGCGATCCCGCCCGAAATCCTGCGGTGGTCTCATTCTGGCTGCTTGAGCCGGTCGCTGATGCGGCAATGACATACTTCTACGCCCAGCTGTTCACCATGGACACCGAGATCCGAGCCATGTTCCCGGCCGCTATGGATGTGCAGCGCCGTCGCTTCTTCGCCGCCCTGAGCCAGATCGCCGCAGCTCAGGGTAGTCAGGAGGAACGCGATCGGCTGGTTCCCTACCTCCGTGAGCTCGGGCGCGCGCACCGGAAGTTCGGCGTCCGCGAGCGTCACTACGAGGTGGTCAGGCGGGCGCTGATCGTCACGCTTCAGCGGTTCGCCGCGCCGAGCTGGAGCGAGACCGCCAAGCACGCCTGGGAGACCGCGTTCAACCACGCCGCCGGCATCATGATCGACGCCGCCACGGACGACGCGGCGGAGTCCCCCGCGTGGTGGATCGCCACCGTGACCGGGATAGATCGGCGCGGGCCCGACATCGCGGTGCTGACGCTGCAGCCCGAGCAGCCGCTGGCCTACCTGCCCGGCCAGCACATCAGCGTCCAGACGCCGCACTGGCCGCGGCTGTGGCGCACCTACTCGGTCGCCAACGCCCCGCGTCCGGACGGCCTGCTCCGCCTGCACGTCCGGGCCGTTCCCGGCGGACTGGTCAGCCCGGTGCTCGTGCACCAGGTCAAGGCGGGCGACCCGCTCGTGCTCGGCGCGCCGGCCGGCGCGATGATCGCCGACATGCAGTCGCCGCGTGACGTCCTCTGCCTGGCCGGCGGCACCGGGCTGGCTCCGGTCAAGGCCGTCATCGAGGCTCTCATCAGCGCATCAGGACCCGGCCGGCACCGCGAGATCGTGCTCTATTACGGTGCCCGCCGCCACCAGGACCTGTATGACCTGCGCTCGCTCCAGGAAATGGAGGGGGCCTACCCGTGGCTCCAGGTCATCCCGGCGGTTTCTGACGAGCCCGCCCGTGACCAGAATGTCATGTACGGCACCGTCCCCGAGCTAGCCGCCAAGGCGACCTGGACAGACCGGGACATCTACATCAGCGGTCCCGACCACATGATCGTCAGGACCGCCCGGGTGCTGGCGGAGCGCGGCGCCCCCAGCCGCCTCATCCACTATGACCTGGACCCCAAGGCCACCGCGGAGCTGTAAGTCCGTCAGGTACTGACCGAAGAAGGCGAAGATCCGCTGCCAGGCGTCCTCGGCCGCCGCCTTGTCGTACTTCAGCCGGGCCAGCGCGAGCAGCGGGGCGAGCGCGGCCGGCCGGGAGTCCATGAAGCCGTGGCCCGCCTCCGGGTACACCTTCACGTCGTGCGGGACCTCCAGCGCGGTCAGCGCGGCCTCGAGGCGCTCCGGATGCGAGACACCCATCGTGTCCCTGGCCCCGAAGCTGCCGACCACCGGGCACGACCCGGCCAGCGCGCGCTCGGCGTCGGACGGGACCACGCCGTAGTTGACGGCCGCCGCGGAGAACCCCTCCCGCGGGGCGCACATGAGCGCGAAGCCGCCGCCCATGCAGAACCCGATCACGCCGGTCTTACCGGTGCAGTCCGGCCGCTCGGCCAGCCAGCCGCGGCACGCGTCGAGAACCTCGAAGGCGGGCCCGGAACCGGCGGCGATCTGCCGGAACATGCTGCGGACGCAGCGCATCCAGTACTTGCCCGCGAGCAGGTCGGGGGCCAGGGCGAGGTAGCCGAGGGCGGCCAGCCGGTCGGCGTGCGCCTTGATGTCGTCGTTCAGCCCGAACGCCTCGTGGATCGCCACCACGCCTGGCCACGGACCCGGCGAGGCGACGGGAACCGCCAGGTAGGCAGCGGTCGTTCCGACCGTCACATCCGGCATCGTGGACCTCCTAAACCTTGCGCCAGCCGGGGACCCAGGTGCCTTGTTCGGTCACCGTGTAGTCCCCGAACAGGGCCGGCGCCTCCGTCCGCATCAGCTCGCCGATCTTGCCGAAGACCAGGCGGATCTCCTCCTCGGCGCCCTGGTCGGTGCGCGCCTCGATGGTGTGCCGCAGGGTCCTGATGTTCGCCGTCCAGACCAGCCCGGTGGCCAGGCCCTCGGGGGCGAACCGGCGCATGAACGAGGTCTTGGCCTTCTTCTCGTGCATCTTGGTGTCGTCGTCGTCAAGACCGAAGTGCCCGGCCATCCACTGCTGGAACTGCTCGAGCTCGGTCAGCAGGGCGGTGGCCCGCTTCATCAGCTCGGGATCCTCCCGGGCCCAGTCTGGGAACCAGAACGGCAGCTCGTCTAGCCGCACGTACCGCAGGGATTCCTGCGAGATGGCCGTTCCCGGCCGGTGCCTAGCGATCTCATGGGTAAATACACGAGATACGTTGTGCAGCACAAAGGTAAAGCTGGCGTGCTCGAGCACCGAGCCGTGCTGCTGCTTCAGGATGTTCTGCAGGTATGCGTCCTGGTCGTCGCGAACCTTCCGGACATTCGGGTTGAGGCCGGGCTCCCAAGAGCGGTAGCAATTGCCGCACCAGACCCCGTTACCATTGCGACGGACATAAACAATGCCGTTGGGCGTTGAAACGCACCATACTGGGCCGTTATACAACTCCCACGATCTGGCCGTCGGCTTGCTGCCGATGACGCCGTTCTGAAGCACACGCACCCGATAATGCCTGGTTTCGTCACGATCATGAAAGGTGACTGAAGAAGCCTTCCCGATCCGGATAAGCAACTCCTGTACGTCACTGGCCAGCCCTTCAGACACAGTCGAGTAGACCTGAGATTCCCCAGCCATGCTGCCGTCACCGGCCCACATGGCAGACCAGACGGCATCAAGCACCCTCAGGTCACTGTGCCCCATTAGCCAGCGCGGGATGCGTTTGTTCCGTGCTCCACTGCCCGAGTCCTCCCGCACGCGACGGACGAAATCCTTCCCGCCATGAACATGAAGCGTCACCACCTGCGGCTTTCGCGGATCCGGGTACTCCCCGTAGGACAAACCGAGTTCCTCAATAACAGCGAGGATGTCATCCAGCACCGGTCCCTTGCTCTGCGTTATGCCCACATATGGGCTTCCGTTGCCAGTCGGCACGTACGCGTAACCTTCCGCGATTACGTACCCAAGAAACTTGGCATACGCCATTACCGGCATTCTAAGTTCTCGAGTTTCTTGCACCCTGGCTTCGTATCCGGCATCCCGCCGGCCAGAGCGGTAGGCCCGCGCCGGGACCACGACCTCATCGGAGCCGATAGTGCCACGCACAGGCGTCGAGTCCCGCCGGAAGCGCCATATACTCCGAGTACTTACAGTCTCAGCCGTGGTGAAATGCCAAGGGCTCCACCTCCCGCCCTCCAGCATTTTCTGTGTCCATAGCCGATGATCTGGAGTGACGAAAAGGTCAAGGCCTCGCTGCTTTATGCGAAGCATCGGGCCCTGATATTCATATCGGATCAGCGAGAACGGCTGGAACTCTGCGCGCTCTTCGGCACGGTTCCAGGTCAGCACTTGGTCTACGTCCTGACGAAGACCTTCAACTGGCTTCCATCCACTGTCAGTCAGGATTTCTGTCTCAGGGTCATAGCACATCTTGCCGGCGAACTCGGCTAGGTCCTGGGCCTCGAGCTGACCGCGGTCGACCCGCTCCAGCCAGCGTTCGCCGCCCACCTCGCGCAGGTAGGCGGCCATCGCGTCGTAGTCCACCTGCGGCCGCGCCACCAGGAAGACCTCGGGCTCCACGCTCCTCATGGCTCAGCACACTACAGGGCACCAGCGACTTTCTCCCGAGCACGACACAGGTCGAGGACGTTGGCGATGATCTGGTGGCCGGCCCGGCCGGACGCGGTCAGGATGGACTCCGGGTGGAACTGCACCGCCCACCGGGCCGCGGCGGGATCCTCGATGGCCATCACCACGCCGTCCGGGGTCGTGGCGGTCACCTCGAAGCCGCCGCGGACCTCACCGGCCGGGGCGTACAGGCTGTGATACCGCCCCGCGGTGAACTCGGCGGGCAGCCCGGCCAGCAGCGCTCCCCCGGACACCCGGACCAGTCCCGGCTTGCCGTGCGCGGGCTCCGGCAGCAGGGACAGGGCGCCCCCGGCGTGCTCCACCATGGCCTGCAAGCCCAGGCACACGCCGAACACCGGCAGGTGCCGTGCGTACACCTCTTCAAGCAGCGCCTGGCAGCCGAAGTCCTCGGGGCGGCCCGGGCCCGGCGACATCACCACCAGGTCCGGCGCATAGGAGTCGAGCAGCGCGGGCGCGAACCCGAACCGCAGCGTGGTCACCTCGGCGCCCTGCTGCCTGAAGTAGTCGCCGAGGGTGTGCACGAACGAGTCCTGGTGGTCGACGAGCAGGACGCGCGGCGCGTAGTCACCCGATGCCGTCACGAGGGCGGGGCCAGGGGCCGGAGCGCGCACTCCCCGGCTGGCCTCGTTCAGCGTCTCGATCAGGGCGCGCGCCTTGATGTGGGTCTCCTGCTCCTCGGCCTCGGGCACCGAGTCGTACAGCAGCGTGGCCCCGGCCCGGACCGCGGCGATCCCGCCGGTGATGTGCGCGGTGCGCAGGGTGAGCCCGGTGTTCATGGACCCGTCGAAGCCCACCTTGCCGACCGCGCCGCCGTACCACCGGCGCGGGGTCGCCTCGTGATCCTCGATGAACTGCATGGCCCACGTCTTCGGGGCCCCGGTCACGGTGACGGCCCACATGTGGGTGAGGAACGCGTCGAGCGCGTCGAATCCCGGCCGGAGACGGCCCTCGATGTGATCGACGGTGTGGATGAGGCGGCTGTACATCTCGATCTGCCGGCGGCCGATGACCTGGACCGAGCCGGGCACGCAGACCCGCGCCTTGTCGTTGCGGTCCACGTCGGTGCACATGGTCAGCTCGGACTCCTCCTTGGCCGAGCCGAGCAGGGTCGCGATGTTGGCCGCGTCCTCCAGGGTGTCCTGGCCGCGCGCGATCGTGCCCGCGATCGGGCAGGTCTCCACCCGGTCCCCGGTGACCCGCACGTACATCTCGGGCGACGCGCCGACCAGGTACTCCCCCTCGCCCAGGTTGAACAGGAACTCGTACGGCGCCGGGTTCCGCTGCCTGAGCAGCTCGTAGAAAGCGGCCGGCGACGCGCACCGCCCGTAGAACACATGGCTCGGCACGACCTCGAACAGGTCCCCGCGGGCGAACCGCTCCCTGGCGTCCGCCACGACCCGCGCATAGCTCCCCGGCCGCGGCGGCTCGGGCAGATCTATATCCCGAACGGGGTGGCCGTCCCGCCCCGGTCCGGTGCGTGCCGTGGTGCGCTCGAGCCCGGCCGTGGACGCGCCGCCGACCTCGAACTCGTAGGAGTACCTGACCGCCTCCTCCCGCTTGCGGTCCAGGATCCAGATCTGGTCCGGCAGGTGCAGGACCAGGTCCCGCTGGGTCGCGGGACGCTCCAGGCGCGGCCTGACCGGCTCGAACTGGAACGCCAGGTCGTAGCCGAACGCCCCGTACAGGCCCAGGTGCGGGTCCTCGCAGGCGAGCGCCGCGGTGATCTCCCGCAGCGCGGTGAACACCGTCGGCCTGCGGCTGCGCTCCTCCTCGGTGAACTCCCGGTCGCCTTCGGCGATGAAGACGGTGTCGTCATCGACGGGCTCCCCCCCTCGGCGCAGGGCGGCCTGGATCACCGGCATCAGCACGCGGCCGCGGTCGTTCAGGGCCCGCGCGGTGATCAGCCGGCCGGTGGCGGTGATCTCGGCGCACGGGTCGGCGTAGGCCATGACCCAGCGGCTGTACCGGCCCGGGTACTCCATGCCCGAGCTCATCACGCCGCCGCGGCGCTCGTCGGCCAGCGCCGCGATCCGGGCAAGCTCGGCGGGGTCGAACGGCTCGGCGGTACGGGTGATCCGCACGCCGTCCCTGGTCATCATGTCCAGACACTGGACGTTCACGGTAGGCCCCTCGGGTTCAGGCCCGGGATGGAGGCTGGACAGCAAAAGCGACCGCCGTTTCCCGGGGCGGTCGCTTCTGAGTCTGAGCGCGATCAGGCAAGCCGCCTACTGGCGGCGCCACCACTGAAGGCGAACTGTTCGCGTCACAGGCGACAGCGTAGCAGGTTCAGGACGGGCAGGCGGGATGGAGCTCGGGCATCCGCCAGGCGGCGGCGGCGCCCGCTATGAGCCGGGCCGCGCTGCGCAGGTCCCGCTGCGAGCCGCCGGTCAACTCGTCCAGGTCCTGGTCCGGCGGCGCGCCGGTGGTCAGGAAGGTCTCGACGATGCGCTGGACCGAACCGTCGCCGAGCAGGCCGCCGTGGAAGGCGTCGACGAAGATCACGTTCTTCGGCCACGGGCAGGCGGGCAGCGTGACCGCGTCGGCCAGCGGCACGACCGCCAGCCACGGCAGGCCATGGTCGCGGCTGACCTGGGCGAAATAGCTCGCGCCGACCTCGCCCACCGAGTCGATCAGGGCCCCGGCGCCGGAGCTCCCGTACGGCGACATGCCGCCGATCAGGTTGTTCAGCGTGGTCAGGGCGGCACCGGGTACCGTTCCGCCCGCCTGGCCCAGCTGACCGGGCTCGACGATGGGGCTGAGCAGCGTCACCGACGAGATCGGCAGGTGCGGGTGCCGGGCCAGCATCGCGTAGACGCCGAGGGTGCCCTCGCTCTCGGCCACGATGTCCACCGGCGTGCCGGACACGCGGGACAGGGCCTCGACCTGGACGGCCAGGCGGTCGCCGAGGACCTGGAGGGAAAGGTTCCCGGCCCGGCCGTACGGAACCGGCTGGCCGGCCGCGGTCAGGCCGCGGTAAGAGAACTGGCGCACGGTCAGGTGCGGCTCGGCGGCACGCAGGGCGCTGGCGCTGTGGCAGCAGGACGATCCGAAGCCGTCGACCACGAGCACCGCGCCGCGGGGCTGGGCGGCGGCGCTCGCGGCCTTCGGGCGACTGGACGGCGTGGCGCTGGATGACGTAGCACGGCCAGCCGCGGCCAGGCCGTCATTGGCCTGGCCGGCGACCGCGCCGGCCGCGACGCCGCCGCCGTCGGGGTCGAAGCGCACGGTCCCGGTGAAGGCCAGCCGGGCGGATCCCACGACCAGGGCGAGCACCAGCACCGCCGCCAGCGGCGCCACCGGCACCCAGCTGGTCCGCTGGCGCAGGGCCAGCCGGAACCGCCACAGCGCGGCCCGCCAGTGCCAGGGGTGGGGCGGCCGCTCGACCGCGCCGCGGACCGCCGCGGCGGTCAGCCCGTACCAGGCCCGCGCGTCGACGACGCCGGCCAGGCCGGCGACCGCGACGATCCCGGGCGTGTCCAGGTGAGTCATCAGCGCCGAGGTCAGCGACAGGACGCCGAAGGTGGCGATCACCCAGGCCGCGGTGCGGGCCGGGGGCAGCCGCCGCCACCAGGCCTGGCCCACGCCGCCCGAGCTGAGCGCCGCCGCGGTGCCGAGCAGGATCGGCACCGCGGCCAGGTAGGGCCAGGAGAACGGCAGCAGGGCCACCCCGAACATCAGCGTTACCACCGGCGACATCACCAGGCCGGTCAGCACGGTGAGCAGCGCGCAGGACAGCAGCGAGCCGAGGAAACTCGGCCGGGGCAGCGCGGGCTCGTGCGGCCA
>Ga0335083_10008940_pt1 | contig 12194 bp, 11 predicted proteins | sample Lox_Sample_42_FD_206716 | JGI IMG/M metagenome (GOLD analysis project Ga0335083, IMG submission 206716) | Soil microbial communities from Loxahatchee National Wildlife Refuge, Florida, United States - Lox_Sample_4.2 | ecosystem: Environmental > Terrestrial > Soil > Wetlands | place: USA... | reverse complement strand
CTGAGCGCGGCCGACATCGTGCCGCAGGTCACGTGGGGCACCTCGCCGGAAATGGTCACGGCCATCGACAGCCGCGTGCCTGACCCCGAGCGCGAGAAGGACCCGGTGAAGCGCGACGCGATGGAACGCGCGCTGCAATACATGGCGCTCGAGCCGAACACGCCGATCGAGTCGATCAAGCCGGACAAGATCTTCATCGGTTCGTGCACGAACGCGCGCATCGAAGACCTGCGCGCCGCCGCCTACGTCGTGAAGAAGCTGGGCCGCCGCGTGGCGTCGAACGTTCGTCTCGCGATGGTCGTGCCGGGCTCGGGTCTCGTAAAGGCGCAGGCCGAGCGCGAAGGGCTCGACAAGGTGTTTCTCGACGCGGGCTTCGAATGGCGCGAGCCGGGCTGCTCGATGTGCCTCGCGATGAACGCCGACCGCCTCGAGCCGGGCGAGCGCTGTGCGTCCACTTCCAACCGCAATTTCGAAGGCCGCCAGGGCGCGGGCGGACGCACGCACCTCGTGAGCCCGGCCATGGCTGCCGCCGCGGCCATCGAGGGTCATTTCGTCGACATTCGCAAGCTGGGGTAAGCGCATGAAGGCACGCGGCTTCTGGCGCAAGGGTTTGCAGACTGCGGCTCTCCTGTCGCTGGCGGGCGTGCTGCTCGCGCTCGCCGGCTGCAATACCGTAGCGGGCTTCGGCCAGGACATCACCGACTCCGCTCGCGCGGTGCAGCACGCAATCTGACGCACAGCTTGCGGCTGGGCGCCGCGGCTCTCGCCGCAAGCGCCCAGCCCGATCAGCATCCATCAGGATCACGGATCATGGAAAAATTCATCGTACATACCGGCGTCGTGGCGCCGCTCGATCGCGAGAACGTGGACACGGACGCGATCATTCCGAAGCAATTCCTCAAGTCGATCAAGCGTACGGGCTTCGGGCCGAACGCGTTCGACGAATGGCGTTATCTCGACCACGGCGAGCCGGGCCAGGACAACTCGAAGCGTCCGCTCAATCCGGACTTCGTGCTGAACCAGCCGCGCTATCAGGGTGCTTCCGTGCTGCTCGCACGCAAGAACTTCGGCTGCGGCAGCTCGCGCGAGCACGCGCCGTGGGCGCTGCAGCAGTACGGCTTCCGCGCGATCATCGCGCCGAGCTTCGCGGACATCTTTTACAACAACTGCTTCAAGAACGGCCTGCTGCCGATCGTCCTCTCCGAATCGGACGTCGCTCACCTGTTCAACGAAACGTACGCGTTCAACGGCTTCGAGCTCACGATCGATCTGGACAAGCAGGTCGTGCGCACGACCGACGGCTCGAAGGAGTACCCGTTCGAAGTGGCCGCGTTCCGCCGCTACTGCCTGCTCAACGGCTTCGACGACATCGGCCTCACGCTGCGTCACGCCGACAAGATCCGCCAGTACGAAGCCGAACGCCTTGCGCGCCAGCCGTGGCTGAACAACCGTGTCATCTGATCACGCGCACAACGCACACAAAAACTCAGCGAGGAATCACAGGATGAAGATTGCAGTGCTGCCGGGCGACGGCATCGGTCCCGAGATCGTCAAGGAAGCCGTCAAGGTGCTCAACGCGCTTGGCGAAAAGTTCGAAATGGAAGAAGCGCCCGTTGGCGGCGCGGGCTATGAGGCGAGCGGCCACCCGCTGCCCGAAGCGACGCTCGCGCTGGCAAAAGCCGCCGACGCGATCCTTTTCGGCGCGGTGGGCGACTGGAAGTACGACTCGCTCGAGCGCGCACTGCGCCCCGAGCAGGCCATTCTCGGCCTGCGCAAGCATCTGGAGCTGTTCGCGAACTTCCGTCCGGCGATCTGCTACCCGCAGCTCACGGGCGCTTCGTCGCTCAAGCCGGAAATCGTCTCCGGTCTCGACATCCTGATCGTGCGCGAACTGAACGGCGACATCTACTTCGGCCAGCCGCGCGGCACGCGCGAAGCGCCGGACGGCCTCTTCAAGGGCGCGCGCGAAGGCTTCGACACGATGCGTTATTCGGAGCCCGAAGTGCGCCGCATCGCGCACGTGGCGTTCCAGGCCGCGCAAAAGCGCCAGAAGAAGTTGACTTCGGTGGACAAGGCCAACGTGCTCGAAACCTCGCAGTTCTGGAAGGACATCATGATCGATGTCTCGAAGGAATATCCGGACGTCGAGCTTTCGCACATGTACGTCGACAACGCCGCGATGCAGCTCGTGAAGGCGCCCAAGGCCTTCGACGTGGTGGTGACCGGCAACATGTTCGGCGACATTCTCTCGGACGAAGCCGCGATGCTCACGGGTTCGATCGGCATGCTGCCCTCGGCCTCGCTCGACAAGAACAACAAGGGCCTGTACGAGCCCTCGCACGGCTCGGCGCCGGATATCGCGGGCAAGGGCGTCGCTAATCCGCTCGCCACGATCCTTTCGGCCGCCATGATGCTGCGCTACTCGCTGGGCCGCGAAGAGCACGCCGACCGCATCGAAAGCGCGGTGAAGAAGGTGCTCGAACAGGGCTACCGCACCGGCGACATCGTCACGCCGGACTGCAAGAAGGTCGGCACGGTGGAAATGGGCGACGCGGTGGTCGCGGCGCTGTAAGGAAGGAAGTCATGGAAGGGCGCGCCTTCGGGCGTGCCCTTTGTTGTTCAAAAATGCGCAAGCAGCGACGGTAGCGGCTATATGCCGCCAGACGTCGCAGATCGCGCAAAATGCGGGTTTCCCCGCGCGAATTCACGGTTTTCGTGTATATTGTTTCGATGGCGACGATCTCCCCGATCACGACTGTTACGAACATCCGCGGCATGGCCCGCGCGATTTCGCTCGCCATTACCACGAAAACCACGATTACGAAAACGATCACCATTCGTTGATCGCTCGTCGTGCCCGCTCATCTTCCCCGCGCGGCCACGCCGGGCGAGCGAAGCGGGGAAGTGTCCATCTCAAGGGTTAGTCATGAACGTAGGTCTCGTAGGTTGGCGCGGCATGGTCGGCAGCGTGCTGATGCAGCGCATGCAGGAAGAACGTGATTTCGACCTGATCGAACCGGTGTTTTTCAGCACCAGCAACGCAGGCGGCGCGGCTCCGTCGTTCGCCAAAAACGAGACGAAGCTCAAGGACGCGAACAGCGTCGACGAGCTGAAGAAGTGCGACATCATCATCACCTGCCAGGGCGGCGACTACACCAACGAGGTGTATCCGAAGCTGCGCGCGGCAGGCTGGAAGGGCTACTGGATCGACGCCGCTTCGGCGCTGCGCATGAAGGACGATGCGGTCATCATCCTCGATCCGGTCAACCTCGACGTCATCAAGGACGCGCTCGTCAAGGGTCAGAAGGATTTCATCGGCGGCAACTGCACGGTCAGCCTGATGCTGATGGCGCTCGGCGGCCTGTTCCGCGAGAACCTCATCGACTGGATGACGGCCATGACCTACCAGGCCGCTTCGGGCGCGGGCGCGCAGAACATGCGCGAGCTGCTCTCGCAAATGGGCGCGCTGAACGCTTCGGTGAAGGACGATCTGGCGAACCCATCGTCGGCGATTCTCGACATCGACCGCAAGGTGCTCGCCACGATGAACAGCGACGCCATGCCCACCGACCACTTCGGCGTGCCGCTCGCGGGCTCGCTGATCCCCTGGATCGACAAGGACCTCGGCAACGGCATGTCGAAGGAAGAGTGGAAGGGCGGCGCGGAAACCAACAAGATCCTCGGCAAGCCGGCCATGGGCCAGCCGGGCTCGATTCCGGTCGACGGCCTGTGCGTGCGCATCGGTGCGATGCGCTGCCACTCGCAGGCGCTCACGATCAAGCTGAAGAAGGACGTGCCGCTCGACGAGATCGACGGCATCCTCGCCTCGGCCAACGACTGGGTCAAGGTCGTGCCGAACCAGCGCGAAGCGTCGATGCGCGATCTGTCGCCGGCCGTCGTTACGGGCACGCTGTCGGTGCCGGTTGGCCGCCTGCGCAAGCTGGCGATGGGCGGCGAGTACCTTTCCGCCTTCACGGTGGGCGACCAGCTGCTGTGGGGCGCGGCCGAGCCGCTGCGCCGCATGTTGCGCATTCTGCTCGACAAGTGAATGAATTAAACTACGCGGCTAATGACGCGTAGACAGGGTGAAAAAGCGCCGCGCCAGTCGCGGCGCTTTTTTTATTGCAATCCTCGTTGCAATGAACCTGAAGCCAACCTCCATTTGATCGACAGCCGCAAGAGCGGTATGCCAGGGCAACCGATGATCGTTCGATTTGATTCTGTTTCCGCCGCGCCTTGCGCGAAGCGCGTCGAAGGGCGGCGGGCAGTCCGCGCCGCCGTGATGGCCGCAAGCCTCCTGTTTTGCGGCATCGCGGCCGCGCAAGGCGGTGCGAGTGGTGCGCAAGGCGGCGCGGCGAGCGCTGCTGCTCCGGCTGCGCCCGTGAGCACCGCCGGGCAATACACCGTTCGTCCCGGCCAGTCGCTGCACGACGTGGCCGTCGACCTCACGCAGTCGCACGACAAGGCGACGCTCGCGCGGATGAGCCAGGCGCTCTTCGATGCGAATCCGGACGCGTTCATGAAGCACGATCCCAGCCGCATGCGCGTGGGCGCGGCGCTGAACGTGCCGGCCACGCCGGACGTTTCCAGCGCGGCTGTGGGCATGACGGCGGCTTCGGGGGCGAGTGCGGCTGCTGCGGCAGCTACCGCCGCCAGCGCGCCCGCCACGGTGGCGCCGGCTGCGTCGGTTGCTTCCGTTAGCGCGCCGGCCGCTGCTTCGAGCGCGGCTGCCCAGGCCGTTTCGGCGGCATCGTCTTCGGTGGCTGCTGCCGCAACTGCTGGCGCGAGTTCGGCCAGCGCCGCAAGCGCGGCTCCGGCTGCCGCGGCTGCGGCCTCCGCCGTCGCGGCGAGCGGCCCCGAAGTGGCCGCGCAAGCTGCATCGGGCGCGGCAGCTACTGGCGCTAGCGCGAGCGCAGCGGCATCGGCCGCCACGGCCAGCGATGCGCACGTATGGAGCGGTGCGGTCCAGTCGGCGCCCGCCGCAAGCGGCACGGTTGCAGGCGCGCCGGCGCAGGGCGCGGCGAAGGCCGGCGCACCCGTGACGGTTTCCAGCCTGCAACAGCTGCTTGCATTGAAGAACCGCGTGCTGATGGCGTTGCAGCAGCACGGCATCGGCAAGCCGGCCCAGACGGCGGGCGGTGCGAACGGCGCATCCGCAGGTGCATCCGCACCCGCCGCGCAAGGCGGCGCGCCCGCGCAGGCGGGCAGCGCGAACCCGGGTGCGACTGGCGGCCAACCCGAAATCTCGCCGGTGGCGATGGGCGCGGTGGCGGGCGTTATCGTGGTGCTGATCGCGCTGTTCGTGCGGCTGCTCTCGCGCAAGCGCAGGAAATCCGCTGAACAAGCTGCCGAGGCCGCGTCCGTGACGCCCGAGCCGACACCCGCCGCATCTGCGGCGACTGTCGCAGCCGCAGCGGCGCTCGATGAGCCGCCGGTCTTGCGCGAGACGTTTGCGCGTGCCGAGGAAGCGCTGCATGTAAAGGAGCCCGCACCTGCGTTCGGTGTCGAGCCCGGTGCCGAGCCCGTCACGCCGCTTGCTTTTGCCGCACCGGCAGCGCCCGAAGCCACGGTCACGCCCGTTCCTACGCCGGTTGTCTTGTCCGAGCCGCTGCCACACGACGAATCGCTCGATCACGCCACCGACGCCGCGAGCCTCGCCGCCGCGGCATCGCTCGGTGCCGACGCGTTGCCGCCTACGCTTTTCGAGCCGGTGCAACCGGCCGTACCGCAAGAGCCGCACATCGCACAGGAAAATCGTGCATCGCACGACGAACTCCCGCACGGTATCGAGCCAGGCGAGCCCGAAACGCTTGCCGACGCCACCGCTGCCGCGAGCTTCGAAGCGGCCGCGGAGCTGGGTGCATCGGCGCTGCCGCCCGAAAGCCTCGCTGCGCCGCGCGCACCCGAAGAGGCCGAGGCGCTTGCGCGCACCTTCGAAGAGCCGCCGCGCACCGCCGCGCCGGCCGCTCCCGAGATCGCGCTGAACTTTGGCGACGGCGCACCGCAAGCGCCGCAGGCCGAACCACCCTCAATCCATCCGTTGCACGAAATCGAAGCATTCCAGCGTCCTGCATCGTCGATTGAACCTGAATTTCCGGCACCACCCGCAGTCCCCACAGAAGACATGAATTACGCCGAAGTACCGATCGAATTCCCGCAAGATGCAGTACACGCGCTGGGCGGCATCGACATGCCGCTGCCGCCGAGAGTTGGGGAGCCGGTTGGCGAGCCGCTCTTGCCGCCGCAGCCGCTTTCGACCGAGCCGGTGGCTACGCCCGAAGCGTCAGCGCGTCTCTCGTCGCCTTTCCATGAGCCGCCTGAGCCGCTGGCGGGCGAGGCCATCGAAGCCGGCACGGCGGGCGCGGGCGCGCTCGCGGGCCTCGCCGCGCCGCGCTTTGGCGCGCTCACGCTCGACTTCGATCTGAACCTGCCGCCCGATTCGGCCGAGCCGTTGCCGGTCTTCACGCCCGAGCAACTGTCGCGCATCGCGCGCAACAAGCTGGACCTCGCGCAAGAGTACATTGCGCTCGGAGATGTGGGCGGCGCCCGCTCGCTGATCAATGAAGTGATCGAGTCGAACGACCACGCCACGCGCAGCGACGCGCAGGCGCTTCTGTCGACGCTCGCGCCGCTCTCCTGAGGCGTAGCCGCAAGCCGTATGCGTATCGCGCTAGGAATCCAGTACGACGGGGCCGCGTTCTGCGGCTGGCAATCGCAGCCGCACGGCAAGACCGTGCAGAACGCGCTCGAGCGCGCGCTGCGCGAGTTCGCGTGCGTCCCGCTGCCGACGATCGTCGCAGGCCGCACCGACACGGGCGTGCACGGCCTGGGCCAGGTGGTCCACTTCGACACTGACCTCGACCGCACCGAATTCTCGTGGGTGCGCGGCACGAACGCGTTCTTGCCGCCCACGGTGGCCGTGCAGTGGGCCAAGCCCATGCCCGAAGCGTTCCACGCGCGCTTCGCCGCGTTCGAGCGCACCTATTACTACGTGCTCTACGTCAACGCGGTGCGCTCGCCCATGCTGGCGGCCCGCGCGGGCTGGATCCATACGCCGCTAGATGTCGATGCCATGCGCGAGGCGGCCGCGCACCTCATCGGCGAGCATGACTTCTCGTCGTTCCGCTCGTCCGAGTGCCAGGCGAAGACGCCGGTCAAGCACCTGTATCAGATCGACATCCGGCCACAGGGCGACTTCATCCATTTTCGCTTTCGCGCCAACGCCTTTTTGCATCACATGGTTCGCAACCTGATGGGGTGCCTCGTGGCGGTGGGGCGCGGGCGCTATCCGGCTGCGTGGATGGCCGAGGTGCTGGCGCAGCGCGACCGCACCCAGGCCGCGCCGACCTTCATGCCCGATGGCCTCTACCTTGCCCAAGTAGGCTATCCTGACGAGTTCGCGGTACCCGCGCCGCATACGGCCAGCGTGCCGTGGAGCGCGATCTGGAGCGACGCGCCGGAAGGCCGCGCCTGAGCGCGCTCCGGCCGCACGAACCCGCCCGGAGCCCCGGGACAACATCGAGCCTCAAAAAATCATGACGCCAGCCGCACAAACCGCCAACGCCGCCGCGCACCGCACGCGCATCAAGCTGTGCGGGCTTTCGACGCCCGAAGCGGTTGCGCACGCCATCGACCTCGGCGCCGACGCCATCGGCCTCGTGTTCTACCCGCACAGCCCGCGCTCGGTGAGCGTGGCCCAGGCGGTCGAGCTCACGCACGACATTCCGCCGTTCGTCTCGGTCGTGGGGCTCTTCGTCAACGCCACGCCGCAATGGATGAGCGAAGTGGCGAGCAACGTCTCGCTCACGCTGCTGCAGTTTCACGGCGACGAAACGCCCGAGCAGTGCGAGTCGCTCGCCTCCGTTGCCGGTTTGCCCTGGTTGCGGGCGCTGCGAGTGGCGGCCGATACTCGCGACGCCGATTTGATAGAATCAGCTAACCGTTATTCATCAGCCAGCGGCCTGCTGTTCGACACCCATGTCGAAGGCTACGGCGGCGGCGGAAAGGTCTTCGATTGGTCACTTATTCCCGCAGGTCTCGCGCGTCGGGCCGTTTTGAGTGGTGGCTTGAACGCGCAAAACGTCGGTGATGCGATTCGCCAGGTGCGTCCGTTTGCTGTCGATGTCTCCAGTGGCATCGAGGTGCCGGGCGCAAAGGGCGTGAAGGATCACGCCCGCATGGCGGCGTTCGTGCGCGCAGTGCGCGAAGCGGACGCGGGATGAAATCTTTGGCCGGTACGGCCCGCATATCAGAAATAATCGTGCGGGTTCTTCCAAAACCGGTCGAGCGAGTGACTTATGTACAATTTGCCCGATGAACGTGGCCATTTCGGCCCATATGGCGGCGTGTTCGCTGCCGAAACCCTCATGCAGGCGATCGACGAGCTGCGCGACGCCTACGCAAAATTCAAGGACGATCCCGACTTCGTCGCCGAGTATCAGCGCGAGTTGAAGCATTTTGTCGGCCGTCCGTCGCCGGTCTATCACGCCCAACGCTGGAGCGAACTGCTGGGCGGTGCACAGATCTATCTCAAGCGCGAAGACCTGAATCACACTGGCGCCCACAAGGTGAACAACGTGATCGGCCAGGCGCTGCTCGCCAAGCGCATGGGCAAGCCGCGCGTGATCGCCGAAACCGGCGCGGGCCAGCACGGCGTGGCCACCGCGACCATCGCGGCGCGCTTCGGCATGGAGTGCGTGGTCTACATGGGCGCCGAGGACGTGCGCCGCCAGGCCGCGAACGTCTACCGCATGAAGCTGCTCGGCGCGACCGTGGTGCCGGTGGAATCGGGTTCGCGCACGCTCAAGGACGCGCTCAACGAAGCCATGCGCGACTGGGTCACCAACGTCGAAAACACGTTCTACATTATCGGCACCGTGGCGGGCCCGCACCCGTACCCGATGATGGTGCGCGACTTCCAGCGCGTGATCGGCGACGAATGCCGCGTGCAGATGCCCGAAATGACGGGCCGCCAGCCCGACGCCGTGATCGCGTGCGTGGGCGGCGGATCGAATGCGATGGGCATCTTTTACCCGTACATCGACGACAGTTCGGTGCAGTTGATCGGCGTCGAGCCGGCCGGCGACGGCATGGAAACGGGTCGTCACGCCGCCTCGCTCGCGGCCGGCACGCCGGGCGTGTTGCACGGCAACCGCACGTATCTGCTGCAGGACGAGAACGGCCAGATCATCGAGACGCATTCGGTTTCGGCTGGCCTCGACTATCCGGGCGTTGGCCCCGAGCACGCGTGGCTCAAGGACAGCGGCCGCGCGCAGTACGTGACGATCGACGACGAGGAAGCGCTCAAGGCGTTCCACGACTGCTGCCGCATCGAAGGCATCATTCCCGCGCTCGAATCGAGCCATGCGCTCGCGTACGCGGCGAAGATCGCGCCCACGTTGCCGAAGGAGAAAATCCTGCTGGTGAACCTGTCGGGCCGCGGCGACAAGGACATGCACACGGTCGCCGAGCGATCGGGCATCCAGTTCTGAGCGCCGCGCGATGCGTGACGAGTTCGACGAGCCGCCGATGCCCGCAACCGCGCCCGTGGGCGACGGAGCCGATGTTGCTGAAGCGCCGCAAGGCGCCCAGCCGCCGGCTGCCGCGCTGCCCACGGTGCCGGATGGCATCCGGCTCTTCAACCGCGATTTTCTGACCGATGCGGCGAACCTTCCCGATGCCTCGATCGACCTCATCGTCGCCGACCCGCCTTATGGGCTCGGCAAGGACTACGGCAACGACTCCGACATGCGCTCGGGCGAGGACTTCCTCGGCTGGACGCGCGAATGGCTCGACCTGGCGATTCCGAAGCTCAAGCCCACGGGCTCGCTCTACGTGTTCTGCACGTGGCAGTACGCGCCCGAGATCTTCGTCTATCTCAAGTCGAAACTCACGATGATCAACGAGATCGTCTGGGATCGTCGCGTGCCCAGCATGGGCGGCACGACGCGCCGTTTTACCTCGGTGCACGACAACATCGGTTTCTTCGCGGTCTCGAAGGATTACTACTTCGATCTCGATCCCGTCCGCATCCCGTACGATGCCGCCACGAAGAAGGCGCGTTCGCGCAAGTTGTTCGAAGGCAGCAAGTGGCTGGAGCTCGGCTACAACCCCAAGGACGTCTGGTCCGTCTCGCGGCTGCACCGTCAGCACGCCGAGCGCGTGGATCACCCCACCCAGAAGCCTCTTGAGATCGTCGAGCGCATGGTGCTCGCGAGCTGCCCGCCGGGCGGCCGCGTGCTGGACCCGTTCATGGGCAGCGGCACCACGGCAGTCGCCTGCGCGCGTCAGCGGCGCGAATTCGTCGGCTATGAAATCAACGAAAGTTACTGCGCGATCGCGCGCGAACGCGTGAGCGCGGCGGCCGAGGCAACTGCCGCCGCTGCGCTAGCGAGCGCCGTCACGTCCGTTGCGGCCGGCGCCTGATGCGCCGCCGCCGGACACCGCGCAGCAACGCCTGAAATTTGAGGACCCTGAAATGTCCCGTATCAAGACCACGTTCGAGGCGCTCGCCGCCCAACGCAAGAAAGGCCTGATCCCGTTCATGACGGCAGGCGACCCCGATCCCGCGCGCACCGTCGAATTCATGCACGCGCTGGCCGCCGGCGGCGCGGATGTCATCGAACTCGGCGTGCCGTTCTCGGACCCGATGGCCGACGGCCCCGTGATCCAGCAATCGTCCGAGCGCGCGCTCGAGAAAGGTGTGACGCTCAAGAGCGTGCTCGCCGACGTGAAGCGCTTTCGCGAAACCGACAACAAGACCCCCGTCGTGCTGATGGGCTACGCGAACCCCATCGAGCGCATGGGCGCCGATGCGTTCGCGCAATCCGCGCAAGCCGCGGGTGTGGACGGCGTGCTGGTGGTCGACTACCCGCCCGAGGAGTCGGCTGAATTTGCGGCGAAGATGAAGGCCGCCGGCATCGATCCGATCTTCCTGCTCGCACCGACTTCTACCGAAGAGCGCATCGCCGAAGTGGCGCGCGTTGCGAGCGGCTATGTCTATTACGTCTCGCTCAAGGGCGTGACGGGCGCGGCGAATCTGGACGTGGCAAGCATCGCGGGTAAAATCCCGGCGATCAAGGCGCATGTCTCGCTGCCCGTGGGCGTGGGCTTCGGCATCCGCGACGCGCAAACGGCCGCGGCCGTCGCGCAGGTCGCCGATGCCGTGGTGATCGGCAGCCGTATCGTGCAATTGCTCGAGCAGACGGCGCCGGAGACCGCCGCGGAAGCGCTCACGCAGTTCATCACGGGTATTCGGGCGGCGCTGGACGAAGTCGCGGCCGGCTAGGTTCGAGACTGCTGTAAAATCCACTTTTCGCCATGCGCGGTCGGGGTCGGAACCCGGTCGCTTTCACCGGATCGGCTGGCCGATCCGCCGCGCCCGCGCATCACGAAGGTCAAAGAAGGAACAACCATGAGCTGGCTCGACAAACTGCTCCCGCCCAAGATCAAGCAAACCGACCCGAAAAGCCGCAAGAGCATTCCGGAAGGGCTGTGGATCAAGTGCCCGTCGTGCGAAGCGGTTCTGTACCGCAACGACGTCGAGGCGAACCTCCACGTGTGCCCGAAGTGCGATCATCACATGCGCATCGGCGCGCGCGAGCGCCTCGACGGCCTGCTCGATCCGGAAGGCCGCTATGAGATCGGCCAGGAGATCATCCCGGTCGACGCGCTCAAGTTCAAGGACAGCCGCAAATACCCGGACCGCCTGAAAGAGGCCATCGACGAAACCGGCGAAACCGACGCCATGGTGGTGATGGGCGGCGCGATCCGCACGCTGCCGGTGGTGGTGGCCTGCTTCGAGTTCTCGTTCATGGGCGGCTCGATGGGCTCGGTGGTCGGCGAGCGCTTTGCGCGCGGCGCGCAGAACGCGCTCGAGCAGCAGGTGCCGTTCATCTGCTTCACGGCCTCGGGCGGCGCGCGCATGCAGGAAAGCCTGCTCTCGCTCATGCAAATGGCCAAGACCACGGCCATGCTGACCAAGCTGGCCGAAGCGAAGCTGCCGTTCATTTCCGTGCTGACCGACCCGACGATGGGCGGCGTTTCCGCGAGCTTCGCGTTCCTCGGCGACGTGGTGATCGCCGAGCCGAAGGCGCTGATCGGCTTCGCCGGCCCGCGCGTGATCGAGCAGACCGTGCGCGAAAAGCTGCCGGAAGGCTTCCAGCGCGCCGAGTTCCTGCTGCAGAAGGGCGCGA
>Ga0335083_10008939_pt1 | contig 12194 bp, 11 predicted proteins | sample Lox_Sample_42_FD_206716 | JGI IMG/M metagenome (GOLD analysis project Ga0335083, IMG submission 206716) | Soil microbial communities from Loxahatchee National Wildlife Refuge, Florida, United States - Lox_Sample_4.2 | ecosystem: Environmental > Terrestrial > Soil > Wetlands | place: USA... | reverse complement strand
GCTCGAGCCGCGCGGCGCCATCGTGATCGACGCCGGCGCGGTGAAGGCGCTGCGGTCGGGCAAGAGCCTGTTGCCCGCCGGGGTCACCAGGATCGATGGCGGCTTCGGCCGCGGCGATGCCGTGGTGGTGCGGGGGCCGAACGACGCAGAGATTGGCCGCGGCCTCATCGCCTATGACGCCGCCGACGCCGCACGCATCAAGGGCAAGTCATCGGCCGACGTGCAGGCGATTCTCGGCTTTACCGGGCGCACCGAGATGATCCACCGCGACGATCTCGTGCTCGGCGGCGAATAGGCCTTTTTGCTCCGGCTCGCGGCAGGTGACGTTAGGTCAGTGGCCGAGCGGCGACGCCGGACCTGGGCCGCTCTAAGCCACTGACCCAGTACGGCAAACGTCAGTGACGGCGGGCGCGTGGCCGGCGGCGGCGGCTGGGCGCCGGCTGCGGCGCCGCCCGTGACGGCAGCGTCATGCAGGTCCCATCCGGGAATTCAAGGTAGCGGCTGTAGACCTGGACTTGGCCTTCGCCGCCGCGCGGGCCCTCGATGACCAGCTTGGTGCCGATGGGAAAACGGCTCGGCAAGCGACTGGAACGGTACGCCATAACTACACCCTCCTTTGAGGTCGCCCGACACTGACTCAGCAATGTGTAGGTCAATTGACCGGTTCCCGATGGCCAGCCCTTATCCACATAATCCCCGGAACCCACCGACCTCGCCGGATGCCGTCCGACGTGGTAGGAACCACCGCTAAGCTAGGGTTTTGACGGGGATTTTCCGGGATGAGCGCACCGCTCAAAAGCGTTGAAGGCACAGGCAATATCGCCGCCACCATGGCGGAAATCGGCCGCACCGGCCGCGCCGCCGCACGGGTGCTGGCGCTCGCCCCGGCCGCGCAGAAGGATCGGGCGCTGGAGGCCATGGCCCGCGCCGTCCGCGCGCAATCGGCCCGCATTCTTGCCGCCAATGCCGAGGACGTCGCCGAGGCGAAAACCTCGGGCATGACGCCGGCCTTCCTCGACCGCCTGACTCTCGATGGCAAGCGCATCGAGGCAATCGCGGCCGGCATCGATGCCGTGCGCGCGCTCGCCGACCCGGTCGGCACGATCGTCGAATCATGGACGCGCCCGAACGGCATGGCCATCGAACGCGTACGCGTGCCGCTCGGCGTCATCGGCATCATCTACGAAAGCCGGCCGAATGTGACGGCCGATGCCGGCGCGCTATGCCTGAAGTCCGGCAATGCCACGATCCTGCGCGGCGGCTCCGACAGCCTGCGCACCAGCCGCGCTATCGTCGCCGCGCTGGGCCAGGGTTTGCGCGAGGCCGGCCTGCCCGAGACCGCCATCCAGTTGGTGCCGACGCGCGACCGCGCCGCCGTCGGACAAATGCTCGCCGGCCTCGGCGGCGATATCGACGTCATCGTTCCACGCGGCGGCAAAGGGCTGGTGGCCCGCGTGCAGGCAGAGGCGCGCGTTCCGGTCTTCGCGCATCTCGAAGGCGTCTGCCATGTCTATGTCGACAAGGCGGCCAATCTCGACATGGCGAAGCAGATCGTGCTCAACGCCAAGATGCGCCGCACCGGCGTCTGCGGTGCCGCCGAGACCTTGCTGGTCGATCGCGCCGGCGCGGCGACGCTGCTGAAGCCGCTCGTCGAGATGCTGCTCGAGGCAAAGTGCGAGGTACGCGGCGACAAGACGATGCAGGCCGTCGACAAGCGCGTGAAGCCGGCGACCGAAGAGGATTGGGTCACCGAATATCTCGATGCCGTCATTGCCGCCAAGGTGGTGGACGGCGTCGATGCGGCGATCGCCCATATCGAGCGCTACGGCTCGCACCATACCGACGCCATCGTCACCGACGATCCGGCCGCGGCGGAGAAATTTCTCGCACAAGTCGATTCCGCCATCGTGCTGCACAACGCTTCGACCCAGTTCGCCGACGGCGGAGAATTCGGTTTCGGCGCCGAAATCGGCATCGCCACCGGACGCCTGCATGCGCGCGGGCCCGTCGGCGTCGAACAGCTCACAACTTTCAAATACCGCGTGCTTGGAAGCGGTCAGACCCGGCCGTGAAAAGCAAAAAACCCGCGTTCCCCGAGCGCGTACTTCCCCCTCACGCGCCCGGCATGAGGATCGGCTTGTTCGGCGGAACTTTCGATCCGCCGCACGAAGCCCACGTTGCCGCCAGCCTGCTCGCACTCAAACGGCTCAAGCTCGATCGGGTGTGGTGGCTGGTTACGCCGGGCAACCCGCTGAAAGACACCAGCGGGCTTGGGCCCTTGAAGGCGCGCATCGCCGCCGCCCGCGCGCTGACGCATCACCCGCGCATCGATGTGACCGGTCTCGAAGCTGTCATTAAGACCCGGTATACCTACGACACGATAAAGTGGCTCGTCGCCCGGTGCCCGGGGGTTCACTTCGTCTGGATCATGGGCGCCGACAATTTGCGGAGTTTTCACCGCTGGCAGAAGTGGCGCGGAATAGCAAAGCTGGTCCCCTTTGCGGTCGTCGACCGCCTGGGGCCAAGCCTTTATGCCGCCGCGAGCCCGGCGGGGCAGGCCTTGGGCCGCGCGCGCATTGCCGAAGTCGACGCCGCCTCTCTTCCCTTCCGCGCGCCACCGGCCTGGGTCTTCATCCACGGCCTCAAGTCGCCGTTATCATCGACGGCGTTGCGCGCCTTGCGGCGACTCGCCGGAACCTCGGACGAGACGGAGCGTTCAACCACGCCGGCCAGACGCAAAAGGCCGAAAAGCGCGAAGAAGAAAAAGCCCGAGCGCGCCCGGAAAACGAGGCGAGCAGCGAGGAACAAGCGAAAACGCGCCAAGAACAGGCGCAAGAGTGGCAAGAAGCGGATGTAGCCGCTATCTTGAGGAAGAACCCCGGATCGACCGGGGCGTGTGCAACGAAAGGAAAGGATCAAATCCTCTGATTACCCCTGCACTCTCTCGGGCGTCGTCGCGTCGTATGCCCGAACCCGTCTCCCGGCGCCCTGACGCCAGGGAGACGCTCCGCCTTGTCCTCGCGTGTCTGGAAGACGCCAAAGCCGAGGACAGCGTCACCATCGATCTCACCGGCAAATCCTCAATTGGCGATTGCATGGTCGTGACCACCGGCAGGTCACAGCGCCATGTCGGCGCCATTGCCGACCGCGTGCTCAAGGCTCTGCACGAGGCCGGCGTGCGCGGCGTGCGCGTCGAAGGCATGCGGCAGGCCGACTGGGTGCTGATCGATGCGGGCGACATCATCGTCCACGTGTTCAGGCCGGAAACGCGCGAGTTCTACAATCTGGAAAAGATGTGGTCGCCCAGGCGCCCGTAAGCCGGCTCGTCGAAGCAGCGGCTTGAGTCCTCCCAGCGCTTGCGGTGGCGGTTTTCGCCTCTAGCGAATGCCGGCGCGCAGGAAGCTCTGGATGAAGGCGCGCTGGAATACCAGGAACGCGATCATCAACGGCGCCGTCGACATCAGCGCCGCGGCGCAGATGACCGACCAGTCGATCCCCTGATCGACCGAGGCGAACACCTGCAGGCCGACCGTGAGCGGCCGCGTCTCGACCGAATTGGTGACGATCAACGGCCACAGGAAATTGTTCCAGTGATAGCTGACGGAAACGAGGCCGTAGGCGACATAGACCGGCCGCGCCAGCGGCAGATAGACCCGCCAGATCGTCTGCAACGTGCTGGCGCCTTCCATGCGCGCGGCATCATCGAGTTCCTTCGGGATCGTCTTGAAGGTCTGGCGCAGCAGGAAAATGCCGAACGCCGAGGCGACATAAGGCAGCCCGACCCCGGTCAGCGTGTCGATCAGGCCGAGCGCCTGCAGCGTGCGGTAGTTTTCCAGGATCAGCACGTCCGGCGTCACCATGAGTTGTATGAGGATCAGCGCGAACAGGATATCGCCGCCGAAGAATTTCCAGCGCGCCAGTCCGAAGGCGGCCAGCGTGCAGATCACGAATTGCGTCGCCATGATGCCGAGCACCAGCAGAACCGTATTGACGAAGTAGCGGGCAAAGGGCGCCGCGGTCCAGGCGCGCGCGAAGTTCTGCAAGGTCAGCGGCGACAGCGGATCAAAATGCGTGGCATAGGCCGCCGGGTGAAACGCCGCCCATAGCGCATAGAGCAGCGGCAGCGCCCACAGCAGCCCGAACAGCCAGGCTGCAGCCATTCCAATGATCGTCTTGCCGTTCATCGTCACCGCCTCACCGGTAGTGGATCTTGCGGTCGAGCAGGAAGAACTGCGCGAGCGCGACGGTGGCAAGCGCAAGCAACAGCACCGTCGACAGCGCCGCGGCGTAGCCGGAATCCCAGAAACTGAAAGCGACCTGATAGATGTAGAACAGCAGCAGCGTGCTGGCGTTGTTCGGGCCGCCGCCGGTCATGGCGATCACCTGGTCGACGACGCGGAAGGCGTTGATGAGCGCGTTGACGGCGACGAACAGCACGGTCGGCATCACCAGCGGCCAGGTGATGCGGCGAAACACCTGCCAGCGGCCGGCGTTCTCCAGCCGCGCCGCTTCATAGAGATCGGGCGGCACCTGCTGCAACGCCGCCAGAAAAAAGATCATGAAGAAGCCGGCCTCCTTCCAGACCGTCACCACCATCAGCGCCGGCAACGCCGTCGCCGTGCTGCCGAGGAAGTTGACGCCGCCGAAGCCGAAGCCGCGGATGATCTGGTTCAGCAGGCCGTAGTCGGGCGTATAGAAGAACAGCCAGATATTGGCGGCGGCGACCATCGGCAGAATGGTCGGCGTGAAGAAGGCAAGCCGCAGCGCGGCGCGCCCGGAGATGCGGCTGTTGACAAGCAGCGCCATCGCCAGCGCCAGCGCGATGGCGAGCGGCACGGTGATCAGCGCGTAGAGCAGATTGTTGTTGAACGCCTGCCAGAACACCGGGTCGGCAAGCATGGTCCGGTATTGATCGAAGCCGATGAAAACCGCCGGACGCTTGCCGTGCGGCGTCGAGAACAGGCTGTCGATGATCGTGGAAACAGCGGGGATATGGGTAAAGGTCGCCAGCAGCACGACCGCGGGCAGCGCCAGCAGCCAACCCTGAACGTGAATGCTGATGGCCGCCTTGCGCATGCCCTCGCCAAAGGGGCCGGCGGGAGCCAATGCCCCGCCGGCTCGCCCTAAGTCAGTGTTTGTAGCTTGCCAACAGGCGGTTTGCTTCTTCCTGCGCCTGATCGAGCGCGGGCTTCGCCGGTTTTGCACCGGTGAGGATCGCCTGCAACGCGTCGTTGAGCGCCTTGGTGACGCGCTGGTTGTCATGCGTCGACAGTTCGGCGGCCGCATCCTTGAGCTGGTCGCGGGCGACCACCGCCGGCGGGAACTCGGCGGCGTATTTCTTCATCGCCTCGGTTTCCCAGGCATCGGGCCGCGTCGCCACATAACCGGTGGCGATGCCCCAATCCGCCGCCTTCTCCGGCGTGGTGAGGAAGCGGGCAAATTGCAGCGCCGCGGCAAGCTTGGCCTTGTCGGTGTTCTTGAAGATGTAGATGTTGCCGCCGCCGGTCGGCGAGCCGCCGTGCACCTTGGACGGCATCGGGCCGACGCCGAAGGCGAACTTGGCGTTCTTGCGCACGTTGGTCAGATTGCCGGTGGTCGTCCACATGATCGCGGTCTTGCCTTCGAAGAAATCCTTCGGCGTCGTGCCCCAATCGATGATGCCCTTCGGCTGCACTTCGTATTTCTGGCCAAGGTCGGCCCAGAACTGCGCGGCCTCGATCACCTTCGGATCGTTGTAGGCGACCTTGTTGCCCGCCTGATTGGCAAGCGTCGCGCCGTTCTGGATCGCCAGCGCCTGGAATAGCCAGTAGGGGAAGCCGGACGAGGGAATTTCGATGCCCCACTGCGTGACATTGCCGGACGCATCCTTCTTGGTCAGCTTCTTGCCGAACGCGATCATCTCATCCCAGGTCGCCGGCGCTTTTTCCGGATCGAGGCCGGCCGCCTTGAACGCCTCCTTGTTCCAGTATTGCACGATGGTCGAACGCTGGAACGGAATGCCCCAGGTGCGGCCGTCAGCCTGGCTGTTCTCCATGAAGGCCGGATAGAAGGACTTGATCCAGGCCTTGTCGGCCTCGGAGGTCGCAATCGTCTCGTAGGGTTCGATCAGATCGTCGTCGATCAGCGAGAACATGTCGGTCGACAGCAGCACCGCAACGTCCGGCGAATTGCCCGCCTTGGCCGCGGTCATCGCCTTGACGATCGAGTCCTGGTAGCTGCCCGTATAGACGGGCTTTATGGTGATATCCGGGTGCGCCTTGCTGAACTCGGCGGCATAACCGTCGATGATCTTGGTAATCGGGCCGCCCACGGCGATCGGATAATAGAAGGTGATGTCGGTCGCCGAAGCGGCCGAGACACCAAGGGCCATTGCCGCAAATGCCGCGGCGACTGCGGTTCGAGCAAAGATATTCATGCGTACCCCCATCTTTGTTGTTCAGTTTGCGTAACGTCGTCGCGGCGGCGATCTGGCGTCGACGGCAATGCGTTCTCCGCTCGCACTGTCGAAGACATGCGCGGCGGAGGCGTCCCAGGTGAGACCGACCGCGGCGTCGACCGGCGGAGCGCTGTCGCCCCGGGTACGGGCCAGGATCGTCCGCTCGCCGACCGCGCAGGTGACGAGCGCCTCGGCGCCGAGATATTCGACGGCCGTTACAGCGGCATGAAACCGGCCCGGGGCTGCGGTCTTTTCCACCGTGACGTCTTCCGGCCGCAGCCCGAGCGTGCGGCCCCGCCCGGGCGCATCGAACAGCACCGGACCGTGCGTGCCCGCAATCACGGCGCCGCCCGGGCCATCGTCGAGTTCGAGGAAGCTCATCGGAGCGCCGCCGATGAAACGGGCGGCAAACAAGGTCGCCGGACGTTCATAGAGGTCGGCCGGCTCGCCGTTCTGCTCGATGCGGCCGGCTCGCATGAGGATGACGCGATCGGCCATGCTCATGGCCTCGGTCTGGTCGTGGGTCACATAGATCATGGTGACGCCGAGCCGTTGCTGCAGGGCGCGGATTTCGCGGCGCAGATCCTGGCGCAGTTGCGCGTCGAGATTGGACAGCGGTTCGTCGAGCAGGCAGACCGGCGTCTCGGCGATCAGGGCACGGCCCAGGGCCACGCGCTGTTGCTGGCCGCCCGACAGTTGCCCCGGCTTGCGCTCCAGAAGCGCCTTCAGCCCGAGAAGCTCGGCAACCTTGTCGAGCCGGCGCGTGGTCTCCGCCCTTGGCGTGCCGCGCACCGACAGGCCGAAGGTGATGTTGGCGGCGACCGACAGGTGCGGGAACAGCGCGTAGGACTGGAACACCATGGCGACGCCGCGCGCCGAGCCGGTCAAGCCCGCGACATCGCGGCCGCCGATTTCGATTGCGCCGCTGGTCGGCTCGTCGAGGCCGGCGATCATGCGCAGCATCGTGCTCTTGCCGCAGCCGGACGGCCCGAGAATGACGGCCAGATGGCCGGATTCGACTTCGAAGGAAACGTCGCTGACCGCCGGGGTCTCACCCCAGCGCTTGGATACCGAGCGGACGACCACGCTCGTCACGGTCTCACCTGTCGACGCTGGGGGCCAAAACGGCTGTTCGAATAACAACGTTACATGACTGTCATACGACGGCGGAAGGGCCAAAAATCGTTCGTTTCCTCAAGGGGTTTTGCGCCCGGACGGCCGGCGGCAAAGGTGCTAAATGCCTTGCCGTGCGCATCATCGTTGCCGCCGTCGGACGCCTGAAGCAGGGGCCGGAAACCGAGCTTTCCGAGCGCTACCGCAAGCGCGCAGCGCAAACCGGCCGCAATCTCGGCCTGCGCGACATCGAGATCATCGAAATCCGGGAAAGCCGCGCCGCCGACGCGGGCAAACGCATGCTCGAGGAATCGATTGCGCTGGCCAACATCATCCCACAAGGCTCGGCCGTGGTGCTGCTCGATGCCCACGGCGAAAATCTCGACAGCGCCGGCTTCGCCGCCCGGCTGTCGCAATGGCGCGCCGCCGACCGTCCCGCCATCGTGTTCATGATCGGAGGCGCCGATGGGCTCAGCCCCAGCCTCGCCGACAAGTCGGATTTGCGGCTTTCCTTCGGCGCCGCCACCTGGCCGCATCAACTGGCCCGGGTGATGTTGCTCGAACAGCTTTATCGCGCCACCACGATTTTGGCCGGCCACCCGTACCATCGCGCCTGAATCGCCCCGCAATTTGGACTTAATCGAAGGCCAGAAATCGGCCGCCACAATCTCCTTGCCGTCCACAGAGGCGGGCGTAACTTGGCTGCAATGATTTGCCCCGGCGGTCTTAACCGCTTCCCTTCGCGCTCGGCCTTGGCCGCTTGGCTGGGTCTGACATTGCCGCTGGCGTTTGCGGCAGCACAGGAGCAACCGGCGAACAAGGGGGCCCCGGCCGCAGTTCCGGCAAGCCTGCAACAGCGCGATCAGGAACTCGACGCCGCGCGCGACGCGCAACGCAAATCCGCCGACGCCGAGGCCGCCCTCAAGCGCGAGATCGAAGAGATCGGCGCCGACCGGCGCAAGCTCAATCAGCAACTGATCGATACCGCCGCCCATTCGCGCGAGCTGGAGGCCAAGGTCGCGGCGACCGAGGCGCGGCTCGCGCCGCTCGACGAAAACGAGGCCAGCATCCGCAAGTCGCTCGACGGCCGCCGCGCCGTCATCGGCGAGGTGCTGGCGGCGTTGCAGAGGATCGGTCACCGGCCGCCGCCGGCGCTGATCTCCAGCCCCGAGGATGCATTGCAAACCGTGCGCACCGCCATGCTGCTCGGCGCCGTGCTCCCCGAGATGCGCCAGCAGGTCGACGCGCTCGCCAACGATCTCACCGAGCTGGTGAACGTGCGCAAGAAGATCGCCGAGGAACGCGACCGCCTGCAGAAGGAGGTCGCTTCCCTCGACGAGCAGCGCACGCGCATGAGCGCGCTGGTTGCCGAGCGGCAGAAGCAGCAGTCCGAGCGCGAGAAGGCGCTCGACGCCGAACGGACGCGGGCAGCCGATCTCGCCAAGCAGGTCGACAATCTCAAAGATTTGATCGCCAGGCTCGAGCAGGGCCTCGACCCGGCGATCCGCGCCGCCCGCGACGCCGCCCGTGGCGACCACCGGCCGGCGCTGTCGGCCTTCCGCGACCCCGGGCGTCTGGCGCCGGCGGTCGCCTTCGCGTCACTGCGCGGACAAATTCCAATTCCGGTTAATGGCGTCAAAATCAAGGATTACGGGGCGCCCGACGGCCTCGGCGGAGCGGAAAAGGGGCTTTCCATCGCCACCCGCGCCGGCGCCCAGGTCACCGCACCCTCCGATGGCTGGGTTGTCTATGCCGGGCCGTTCCGCTCCTATGGCCAACTCTTGATCCTCAATGCCGGCGGCGGCTATCATATCTTGCTCGCTGGGATGGAACGGATATCAGTTGATCTCGGACAGTTTGTTCTGGCCGGAGAACCCGTTGCGGTGATGGGAAACGGCTCCCATATCGCCTCGATCCTCGCGACTGGCTCCAGCCAACCGGTGCTCTACGTTGAATTTCGAAAAGACGGGGTTCCCGTCGATCCAGGCCCATGGTGGGCATCTGGCGAAGGTGAAAAGGTTCGCGGATGATGATGCGCAAAACCTCTCTGATACTCCTCGGCGCGGCGGCGGGTGCGGCGATGACGCTGTTCGCCACCCAGCCGCACATGGCGTTTGTCGGTTCGAGCGCCAAGGCGGCGGTGGCCGACACCTACCGGCAGCTCAACCTGTTCGGCGACGTCTTCGAGCGGGTGCGCTCCGATTACGTCGAGCAGCCCGACGATTCCAAGCTCATCGAATCCGCGATCAACGGCATGCTGGCCGGCCTCGATCCGCATTCGAGCTACATGGATCCGAAGAGCTTCCGCGACATGCAGGTGCAGACGCGCGGTGAGTTCGGCGGCCTCGGCATCGAGGTCACCATGGAAGACGGCCTGATCAAGGTGGTGGCGCCGATCGACGAGACGCCCGCCGCCAAGGCCGGCGTACTCGCTAACGACATCATCACCAAGCTCGACGACGACCAGGTGCAGGGCATGACGCTCAACCAGGCGGTCGAGAAGATGCGCGGGCCGGTGAACACCAAGATCAAGCTCACCATCATGCGCAAGGGCCAGGACAAGCCGCTCGAAGTGACGCTGACACGCGACATCATCCGCGTGCGCTCGGTGCGCTCGGAGACGATGGGCGACGATGTCGGCTATATCCGCATGACGCAGTTCAACGAGCAGACCACCGACGGGCTGAAGAAGGCGATCACGGACATCGGCGCCAAGATCTCCAAGGACAAGCTCAAGGGCTACATCCTCGACCTGCGCAACAATCCGGGCGGCCTGCTCGATCAGGCCATCTCGGTGTCCGATGCGTTCCTGCAGAAGGGCGAGATCGTCTCCACGCGCGGCCGCAATGCCGAGGAGACGCAGCGCTTCTCGGCCCGGCCGGGCGACTTGACCGACGGCAAGCCGCTGATCGTGCTGGTCAACGGCGGCTCGGCCTCGGCGTCGGAAATCGTCGCCGGCGCCCTGCAGGACCACAAGCGCGCCACCGTGGTCGGCACCCGTTCGTTCGGCAAGGGCTCGGTGCAGACCATCATCCCGCTCGGCTCGGGCAACGGCGCGCTGCGGCTGACCACCGCGCGCTACTTCACGCCGTCGGGCCGCTCGATCCAGGCCAAGGGCATCAGCCCGGACATCGAGGTGCTGCAGGACGTGCCGGATGACATCAAGGCCAAGACCGACACCAGCACAAAGGGCGAGGCCTCGCTGCGCGGCCACCTCAAGGGCGATGCCGGCAAGGAGCAGACCGGCTCGCAGTCCTACGTCCCGCCGGACCAGAAGGACGACAAGGCGCTGCAAATGGCGGAAGACCTGCTGCGCGGCATCAAGGTCAATTCGGCGTTCCCGCCGAATCCCAAGGCGCCGGTGCCGAACTAAGCACCGGCAAAATCGCCAAAGAGTCCCGCGGGGCGGCCTTTCACGGCTGCCCCGCTCGTTTTTGAGGGCAAAGTCCGGTTCACCCCCCGCATGCTAGACTGGCCCGATGATTCGCAAGGATCAAAGGCCGTGGCACCGGATGACCTGAACGCGCCGCTCGGCCAGGACAAAGGCAAAAAACAGTGGAAACTGCCCGCGGTCCTGCCGCATGTGGTCGCGGGCGCCCTCGGCTTGTTCGCGCTCATCGTCGCCGCCTGGGCGATATTCGGCAATGACCCGCTGGGCGGCGAGCCGATCGCGGTGGTCGCCACCAAACAGCCGGGAACTGCAGCGCCCGCCAAACGCGAAGGCGCGAGCGACGGCGTCAATCACGCCCGCTATGACGGGCCATCCGAGCAGAAGCCGGCGGACGCTTCGGTCGCGGTGAAGATCGTCACGGCGCCGCCGGGCAGCAAGACCGTCACCATCATCGACGGCTCCAGCGGCAAGAGCCAGGAAGTAACGATCCCGGGCAATCCCTCCGACAAGATGCCGAAAGAGCCGGGCGCGGCCGAGGACGCACCCAACCCGCAACTGACCGAGCCGACGCGGCATGGCTTCATTCCCACCGTCGGCCCCCACGGCGAGCGCGCCTCGGCGATCTTTGCGCATCCGCGCCAGTTGCCGGCGGGCAAGAACGATACGCCGCAGATCGCAATCATCGTCGCCGGCCTCGGCATCAGCGCCGCCGGCACCGCCGACGCCTTTGCCAAATTGCCGGCGCCGGTGACCTTCGCCATCGCCCCTTACGGCGCCGGGCTCGGCGCGCTGGCGGCACGCGCCGGCGCGGACAACCATGAAGTCCTGCTGCAGGCGCCGATGGAGCCGTTCGACTATCCCAACAATGATCCCGGCCCGCAGACGCTGCTCACCTCGCTCACCGCCGATCAGAACATCGACCGCCTGCACTGGATGATGAGCCGCTTCCAGGGCTATGTCGGAGTGATCGGCTACATGGGGGCGCGGTTTACCGCCAACGAGCAGGCGCTGTCGCCGATCCTGCGCGACACCGCCACACGCGGCCTGATCTATGTCGATGACGGCATCTCCTCGCGCAGCGTTGCCGCGCAGATCGCCGGCAGCCAGAACCTGCCGTTTGCAAAAATCGACATCGTCATCGACGCGGTGCCGACGCCGGAGGAAATCGACCATGCGCTGGCGCGGCTGGAAATGGCCGCGCGCGAACACGGCAGCGCCGTCGGCATCGCCAGCGCCTTGCCGGCGACGATCGAC
>Ga0335083_10008937_pt1 | contig 12197 bp, 11 predicted proteins | sample Lox_Sample_42_FD_206716 | JGI IMG/M metagenome (GOLD analysis project Ga0335083, IMG submission 206716) | Soil microbial communities from Loxahatchee National Wildlife Refuge, Florida, United States - Lox_Sample_4.2 | ecosystem: Environmental > Terrestrial > Soil > Wetlands | place: USA... | reverse complement strand
TCCGTCCTGCGACCGGCGAAGCAGCCCCTGCCGAGCACTCGTCAACACCAGGCTCCCGTCCGGCAGGAAATCGAAACACATTGGCAGCGAACGGTGTTCGAGCACAACCTGGACCCGCGGCTGGTCATCGTCAGCGTCGCGCTCAGGCAGCTCGACGGCACGGATCAGCCCGGACGTCCAATCCGACACCCACAGTCGCCCGTCATGCCAGCCCGGCGACTCCAGCAATCCCAGACCGGTCAGCACCGCGAACATAAGCGCATTGTGTCAGCCGGCTCAGGTATCGTCGCCGGTCGAGGTGAAGGAATGGAGGACGACACCGTGACGGCCGGCCGTGACAATGTGCTGCTCGTGCATTGGCATGACCTGGGGCGTTATCTCGGCGCCTACGGCCACTCGGACGTGTCCAGCCCACGCCTGGACCGGCTCGCCGCCGACGGCATCCTGTTCACCCGGGCCCATTCCACCGCGCCGCTGTGCTCACCGTCACGAGGCTCACTTTTCACCGGCCGCTACCCGCAGAGCAATGGGCTGGTCGGGCTGGCCCATCACGGCTGGGAGTACCGCGCAGGGATCCGCACCCTTCCCCAGATATTGTCCGAATCAGGTTGGTATTCAGCGCTTTTCGGTATGCAGCACGAGACTTCCTACCCGAAGCGGCTGGGCTTTGACGAATTCGACGTGTCGAACTCCTATTGCGAGTACGTGGTGGACAAGGCCCGGGAATGGCTGCGCGACAGCAGCCCGGCCCTGTCCGGGCAACCGTTCCTGTTGACGGCCGGTTTCTTCGAAACCCACCGCCCCTATCCGCACGAGCGCTACGAGCCGGCCGACTCCGCGAACGTCGAGCTGCCCGACTACCTGCCCGACATCCCCGAGGTGCGCCAGGACGTGGCCGACTTTTACGGGGCCATCGCCACCGCCGACGCGGCCGTCGGCCAGCTGCTGGACACGCTGGCCGACACCGGTTTGGACGCCAGCACGTGGGTCGTGTTCGTCACCGATCACGGTCCGCCGTTCCCGCGCGCGAAGTCCACGCTTTACGACGCGGGAACCGGGATCGCGGTGATCGTCCGCCCGCCCACCGACCGGGCGGTGGCGCCCAAGGTGTACGACGACCTGTTCAGCGGCGTCGACCTGGTCCCGACGCTGCTGGGGCTGCTGGGTCTGCACGTGCCGGCCGACGTCGAGGGTGTGTCGCACGCGCACAACATGCTTGCGCCCGAGACGCGAACCGATCCGGCACGCGAGCACGTGTACACCATGAAGACCTATCACGACTCGTTCGACCCCATCCGCGCGATTCGGACCAAGGACTACAGCTACATCGAGAACTACGCGCCCCGGCCGCTGCTGGATCTGCCGCGAGACATCGAGGAAAGCCCGTCCGGGCTGGCCGTCGCGCCATCAGTCAGCGCGTCGCGTCCCGAGCGGGAACTGTACGATCTGCGCGCGGATCCCACCGAGGCCAACAACCTGCTCAGCAGCGAACACTCAGAGGAGATAGCCGAGATCGCGGCCGATCTGGCCGTGCGACTGCACGAGTGGCGCCGGCGTACCAACGACGTCATACCGTCGGATTTCGCCGGTTCCCGCATCGCGTCGCGCTACACCGAAACGTATCTGAAGACCCATCACGCGAAGGTCAGCAGCCGGTCGGCGATCGCGTACGACCGCGGCATCGCCGAGCAGGTCACCCAGACCAATCAGTAGCGGCTAACCGGTTGAACGGCGCGCGCCACCAACCTCGGCCACGATGAAGACCCGCCGGAACGGGAAGATCGTCGTACCGTCGGACCGGGCCGGGTAGGCGTCGTCCAGCAACGGGATGAGCTCCTCACGGAAACGCTCCCAGCCCTCGTCGTCCAGCCGCTCCCGGACCGGGACCAGCGCCGTTCCGGTGATCCACTCCAACACCGGGTTCTCGCCGGTCAGCTGGTGCAGGTAGGTGGTCTCCCAGACGTCGACCTTGCATCCGGCGTCCATCAACAAGTTTGCGTACTGCACCGGTGGCTGGACCACCGCGCCGACTCGAAATGGTATGTCGCGCATGATCTTTGCGTACGGTTCACGACGGGCCAGGGCCCGCACCGCGCCGTGCGACGGTGTCTCGAAGTTGCCTGGGAGCTGCACGGCGATCCACGATCCGGGCGCCAGCTCGCGAGTCCACCGAAGCAGTAGCTCGACATGTTCAGGCACCCAATGCAGGGCGGCGTTGCTGACCACCACGTCGGTGTCGGGCTTCGGCTTCCAGGTGCGCAGGTCTCCGGTGGTGGCGTCGATGCCGCGCTCCCGGGCGGCGGCGACCATCTCCGGCGAGCTGTCCATTGCCTCGATCACCGCGCCGGGCCAGCGCTTGGCCAGGTATTTCGTCAGGTGCCCGGGTCCGCAGCCGAGGTCGACCACCCGCCGGGCCCGCTCGGTACCCACCCGCGAAAGCAAGTCGTAGAACGGGCGGCTGCGATGGTCCGCAAAGGCCAGGTACACCTCGGGATCCCACATGTCGGTCCTCCTGATCAACACCGTCGCTGGTCGGCTGATAGACAAACCGTATTACCGAATGGTTCCCCGGCGCGCCCGGAGTGGGTACTGAATTCGGGGATGACCTGCCCACCGCTGAGCAAACGCCCAGCCGCGCCGATGGCGGGTTACCATCGCGTTCACCGGGAAGAAAGGCCAACCGACCGTGGACTTCGACGCAGATACGATCGATCCGCCCATCGCCGTTCCGGATCTGTCCGGGGCCTTGGAGGCCTCTGGGGCCGCCGGCGCAGACGTGCCGGCCTGGGCCGACGGGCTACCTCCACGCTCCGCCCTGTCGCTGCGCCAGCGCATCGTTGTCGACGCGTCGGCCCTCGGTGACGTCGCGTTGCGCACCGCGGCCGCGTCGATGCTCACGACGGTGGCGCCGGCCGTCATCGCCAACGTCATGCGTCATCCCGGCAGCGAGCGCGGCAATTTGGCCTTCTACGCGGAACTGGCGGCTGAGCAGGACACGGCGAAGTCGTTTCCCGCGCCCACCGACATGCCCCGGATCTCGTCGCGGCGGGCCAACCCGGTTGCCGAGTGGCTCGCCCGCGGCATGGTCGACGATATTTGGTTCGACAGCAGCTTCCGCGCAATCAACCCCGCGATGCGCAAGCAGTGGAGCAGGCTGAGCGCCAACAACATCGTGCACGCGCAGCATTGGCGCCATGACGACGGACCACGTCCGACGCTGTCCGTGATCCACGGCTTCATGGGTTCGTCGTACCTGCTCAACGGCCTGTTCTTCACGCTGCCGTGGTATTACCGGTCGGGCTACGATGTGCTGCTCTACACGCTGCCGTTCCACGGGCGACGAGCCGAAAAGCTTTCGCCTTTCAGCGGTTTCGGCTACTTCGCCAGCGGGCTCAGCGGCTTTGCCGAGTCGATGGCCCAGGCCGTCCACGACTTCCGCTCCGTCGTGGACTATCTGCGCCAGACCGGCGTGGAACGTGTGGCGCTGACCGGGATTTCGCTGGGCGGCTACACCTCCGCGCTGCTTGCCACCGTCGAAGACCGGCTCGAGGCCGTGATCCCCAACTGCCCCGTCGTGAGCCCGGCGAAGTTGTTCGACGAATGGTTCCCGGCCAACGAACTGGTCCGACTGGGCCTGTGGCTCACCAGCATCGACCGCGACGAGTTAGACGCCGGAATGGCCTACCACTGCCCGCTGAACTATCAGCCGGTGATCCCGAAGGACCGCCGGATGATCATCACCGGTCTCGGCGATCGGATGGCCCCGCCCGACCATGCCGTCACATTGTGGGAGCATTGGGATCGCTGCAGACTGCACTGGTTCCCCGGCAACCACGTGATGCACATCAGTCAGCTGGACTACCTGCGGCGGATGACGCCGTTCCTGCACAGCTTCATGTTCGAGTGATCACCTGAGTTACGGCCTCGGTCAGCGGTGCCCGATGGGCGCCCGTCGGCGGAGTCGGCCAGTTCAGCCGCAGCAGCAGGTCCGCGGGGGCGGCGGTGTGCCCGTCCAGTCGCCGGGTGGACAACAGGTCCAATGCCGTCAGCGCCGGCAGCTGGTTTCCGCCTTCCGGGGTGAGGCCGGGCAGCGGCGCTCCGGCCTCGGGCCGGGCCTGCGTGCGGAACGCGCATGCGACCGCGACCGTGTAATTCGTTGGTTCCCCGGCGATCTCCAGCGCCGTCCAGGTTTCGGGCGCCGGATCCGACCGGATCGCATCCAGCGTTTCAGTAAGCGCCCCGTCCACGCTGACCCGGTACGCCGCCAGGTAATCCGAGCCGCCCTGCTGCAGCGCGCACCACGTCTCGCGCCCGACCGATGTGACCAGACGCGGCACCTCTTCGTCGGCGACAGTGCTTGCTTCCCAACCGATTTCGCGTAGGTGGTCGGCGAGCCGGCGGGCCGCTACCGCGGCGGTCTCGTGCAGCGGGATCCGCGCCGAGCGCGCCTGCAGCGCCGCCAGGTTGTCGACCGCCGCGATGGTCAGCCCGATCCATGTGTCCCGAGGACCGGATGCGTTGCCGCGGCTGGTGATTCGGACGGTGTCGGCGCGAATGCCGTAGCAGTCCAGGTACCTGGCGATGAGCGGCAACGGGAGCACGTCCGAGTCGCCGGCCGGCGGCCCGATCCGCACCAGCGCCGTTGTGCTTGTGTCACTGTCTGATTCGGCCGCGGACTCACCGCGGCGGAACATCATCACCAGGCGGCGGCCCAGGATTGTCGTCAAATGCAGTCCGCGCCACCAGCTGAACAACACGATCACCACCGCGACAGCGATGCCGAGCAGCCAGTAGTCGCGGGTCGACCGCCAGGGGTAGGCCATCACCGCGGGCACCACGGCCAGCAGCGCCAGCGTGAGGCGGCCGGTTCCCGGCCACACGATCGATCGGCTCACGAGGTGGAATCCTTTCGTCGGCGCGCGGTGATCGCGGCGGTTGCGGCGACGGCCGCAACCACCAGAGCCAGCGCGGCGGTCCCCGCGAACGCGACGACCCGCGGTGTGTTGTCCTTCGGTGCCGGTGCGGGCGGTGCGGCGACCGGCTTGGCCGGCGCACCGTTCGGTCCGCTTTCCGGGCTGGCGGGCAGCTGCCAGGTCAGTGCCGCGACCGAGTCGACGATGCCGGCACCCACGACGTTGGAGGGTGCCCGGGCACCGTTGTGCGCGGTCGCGGTGATGCGGTGCACCACCTGCTCTGCGGTCAGGCTCGGATACTTGCTACGCACCAGCGCCGCGACGCCCGACACGTAGCCGGCCGCGTAGCTGGTGCCGCTGAGCGCCATCAGTTGCTGGTGTTCGTCGGGCAGGCCGTTGGCCAGGCCGCCGCCGTCGCGGTTGCTCACCGAGACGATGTTCTCGCCGGGCGCCGCCATGCCCACCCACGGCCCGGCCATGGTGAATTTCGACGGCTGCCCCTCGGGTGTCAGCGAGGCCACCGACAGCACGTACTGCTGCCACCACGACGGGATCGACACCGACGTGACGCTCGCCCAGTTCCGCTGATCCTCCGGACGGCCCAGATCGGTGAGGGGATTGGAATCACACGACGTGCCACCGGCGACCGATCCGGTCGGCCCGGTGTTGCCCGCGGCGGCCACGATCACCGCGTCCTTGTCCACCGCCGCATACCGCAGCGCGGCGCCGAGCGCGGCCTGGTCGATCGGCCGATCGGCGGGCAGGCAGGTGGTCGCGGAGATGTTGATCACCCGCGCACCGAGGTCGGCGGCATGCACGATCGCGCGGGCCAGCGTCGCGACGTCGGCCGACGCCCGGGCCAGCAGCGGGTCGCCGCCCGGCGTCTTCGGCGAGAAGTTGGCGGAAGTCACCCGCTCGGAGATCACCCGAGCCGCGGGCGCGACCCCCGAGAAACCGTCCTCACCAGCCGGGGCGGGCTGGCCGGCGATGATTCCGGCGACCAGGGTGCCATGGCCGTCGCAGTCGGTCAGGCCGTCGGTCGTTTCCACATAGTCGCCGCCCGGCGTGACGTTCGGCAGTCGCGGGCCCGGCCGCACCCCGGTGTCGAGCACCGCCACCAGCTGACCGTCACCGCGGGAAAACTGCCATGCCGCAGCAAGATTCAGCATTGTCTGACTTTGCGTCACAACGCCCGGATCAGTGCCCGGGATGACTCCGGAGGTGCTGCACACGCCGCGCTGCTCCATCGGCTGGCCGGGTCCCGGGGCTCCACTCGGGGGCGGCACACCCGGGTCCACCTTCGGTCTGGTGATCGCCGCTGCCGGCGGGCAGCTCAATCCGATGGCCGCCGCCAAAGCCGCCAAAGTGGCTGTGAGACGGACTGATCCGGCTCGCATCATCGATTGAGTACCCAGGTGAACAGACCGACCAGGTAGGCCATGACGGGGATCAGCGAGACGTCCAGACCGGCGGCGGCGAAGCCCAGCAGGCGGCGCAGCGGCAGCGAATAGCTCTCCGGCGAGGCGATGCGCGGGTTCAGCGCGACCACCACCCAAGCCAGCAGGAGCGCACCGAGTACCAGCGCGGCGACCAACGCCGCGACGTATCGTCCCGTCGCGGTGTAGAACACCAACAGCACGGCGGCGACCAGGTAGGGCTGAGCCAGCAGCCACGCCTTGCACGCGGCCGAATCCCACACTCGGGCGCGTAGCGCGGCGGTCGCCGCGGTCGCCCCCACCACATACCAGCCGGCGCCACTCAACGTCTCTGGGCGCAACGCGATCGCCACCGACCCCAACACGCTGAGGACCACCGCCGCGGCAATGAACCCGTTCTGATGGGCGTCGCTGACCCGCACCCGCCGCGGCAAGTCCTCGAGCACCCGCAGCGACGGCGCCGACGGTGTGGGGTCACCGGGTGCCGGGATGGCCGGCAACGGGAAGCGTGCCCATAGCGCCGAAAGCTGGGCCGCCTGGATGGTGATCAGCAGGGCCGCCACGATCAGCCCGCAGCCGAGGGCCAGTATCGACAGCTGCCAAAGCAATTCGGCGCCGGACGCCAGCAGCACCCCGGCGCCGACCACCGCCGCCGCGGTGAAGAAGCCGACGACGCGCTCACGTTCGAGTCCGGGCACCAGCAGCACGATCAGCGACCACGCAGTGACGCCGGCAGCGGCCAGCATCAGCTGCGCGGGGCCGAACTTGCCGGGTACCGAAAGCGCCAGCGCGGCGCCGATCGGCACCAGCGCGGTGATCGACAGCGCTATCCCCGCCGCCGCCGAACGTGTCCTGATGACCAATCCGGCCACCGCGACGAGCGCCGCGATGGCGCTGACCGCCAGCAGCCCGGCCAGCGCACCGGTCGCCACCCGGTAGGCGACCGCGAGACCGGTCGCCAGCAGGGTCACCGCGATCGCCGCGGCCAGCGCGCCGCGCTGGATATGCGCTGTACCCCAAGGCTTTAACCGGGAGGCAGAGAAGATCATCGCGGCGTCGGCGATGTCCTCGACGATGCCCGGCGCGGCCGGGCCGATCGGCACCGGCTGCAACGCAAGCAGATCGCCGTCCACCACGCCCACGGTGTCCAGGCTGGCATCCAAGCTGAACGGCGCCCCACCGACGGGCGCCAGGCTCAAGTGGGATACCGCCCCGGCGTCGTCCCCGGCTTCACCGTTGCGGGTGACCGGAACCACCAAACGCTGGACCGCAGGCAGGATTTCGCGCAGCGGCAGCTCGGCGGGCAGGGCCATCTCCGTCAACCTGCTATCCGCGAGGATCGCGACGCGGACGATCGGCATGACGGCGCCGGACGTCACCGGGCCCTCGAGACGTGTTGGGGCCATTCCTCGGACATCGTGTTCTCTTCTCTACTGGTGTACTTAAGACGATTGGACGGAGAAATCTCGGGACAGCCGCTGGCCGGTAAACCATTGGCTGTCAGGCAAGCCGGCGGTCAGTTGTTCGATAGCGACGGCGATCGCAAATGGTGTACCCGGGCTGAAGGCCGAGACCCATTCGCCGTCGTATGCGCGGGACGGGCTCACTAGCACCCGGCCCGCGGTCGTGTCCACGATGCTCATCCCGACCTCGGTGGTGGATTGCCGACCGTTGCGGCGGCAGCCGGCGACGACCTCGACGTAGCTGCGCGGGCCGGAGAAGACCGACTCCACCACCGGTCGTGCCGATTCCGGGATACCCAGGTAGTCAAGGACTTCCGCGAGCGGGGTGCCCGCGCGCAGCCGCTCGTCGGCCCGGGCTCCGACTCGCGTGGGCATGCTGAACTCGTCGAACCGCGCCGGCGGCCGCTGCGCCAAACCGACGCCGAGGACCGGGACCAGCGCCAGGGGGTCGTCCACATCCATTGCGGTGCAGGTGATCAACTGCGCACTGCGCAGCGCGACCACCGTCTTCAGGGTCTTGCCGTCCTGCGCACGCTGCGCGACCACCCCGCGCAACAGCTCGCCGGCACTGCCGGCCGGGGCGGGCCCCAGAAAGCGCAGGTCGAGCCACCGATCCGGAAAACACACCACCCGGATCCAGTCGGCGACCGCAGGGTTAATGGCACCTTCCGGCGACATCAGACCCATCCCGGTCAGCTCGGCCCGCTGACGGTCGAGAAACGCTGCCCGCTGCGCGGCATCGCAGTACGGAGAGGTGATCGCCAGTACCCATGGGAAGGTTCCCGCCCCAATGGTTTCCGCGATGAACCAGGCGTTATCGACCGTCAGCTCGACGGCATTCGGTTTGACGCTCATCCAGGCAGTGTTAGCCGCCCCATTTGGCGGCTTCGGCCTGGTCGCGAGCCATCATGGCCAGGGTGTTGGATTCGTGGGTGGCGGCCATCGCCTGGTAGGCGCGCACCAGGTCGTCCATCGCCTGGTTCCACTGCACCTGCCAGGCCTGATAGGTCAGACCCGTGGTGCCCTGCCACGCGTTGGACAGCGTGGCCTGCTCGCTGGCGATGTCGGCGCCCAGCCCCTGCAGGGTGCCCGCGTAGCCCGACATGTCCCCGGCGTGGCCCAGCATCGCCGGGTAGTTGTACATGATCTGCGACATCAAAATGTCCTTTCAGGTCTCTTGGATTGACAGACCGGTCAGATGCCGGTGTAGCTCGACGCGGCCGCGGCATCGGTGGCCACATAGGTTCCGGCGGCAGCGCCCAGATTCGCTTGCGCGATATCCAGCAAGGTGTTGACCCGGGCCGCCACCTCGACGAAGCGGGCATGCGCGGCCTGGAAGGCCATAGCAGACTCGCCCTGGTGGAACGCCTGCGCCGACAACGCCGCCTGCTCGGCCTGACCAATGGTGTGCCGCATCAACGCGGTCTTGGTGCCGAACTCGGTTTCGGCGGCCACCAACTGTGGAATATGAGCATCCAATAGACTCATAATGATTTCTCTCCCTTCGTTTTTCGGTTATATGACCGGTTTTGGTGGATCGTCTCGCTAACCGTCGGGCCCCCCTTTCGCCGACGCCCCGGGATCACTGGGGTCTTCCGGGTCAGGCTGCCAAGTCCCCGGCACCATCGGCATCCGCGGGCCGCCACCGAACTCGTCGCCATCCAGCATCATCAACCCCGCCGCCTGCAGGGCGGTCGCCTTTTGCGCGGTCCCGGCGAACCCGAGCGGTCCGGCCCCCTGACCGGAAGCCTGCGGGCCGAAGTCGGGGACCACGCCGATGTCGGAGTCCATGTCCAGGTACTCATCGCCGTGGTCGTGCATCAACGCGCGCCGGCGCCGTCGTGCCCTAGCCTCGGCGCGGGCCGGCACCGCCGCAGCCGGCGCGGGCACGGTCGCCGCGGGTGCTTTGATACCGCCCCGGCCGCCCACCGTCGGCCCCAGACTCGGCCCCCAGCCACCGATTCCGCCGACCGCGTACATGAAACTCGCCGCCGAGGGAGCCCCCGCCGGTGCCGCACTCGCCGGAACGGTCGGCGCCGTCGCCGACGCCGGCGCCCCCGCGGGACCCGCCACCGTCGAGGCCAGTCCGGCGGCCGGCCAGCTCTGCTGGCCACCACCCGAAACCGGCGTCGCTTGCACCGGTGCGACGTCGGGCAGGTCGTCGAAATCGGGCAGATCCAGATTCAGATTGCCCAGGGCGGCGGCCAACGTGATAGGCAACCATATGGGCGTACTGAGCATGAGAGCCCAGCTGGTCCACCCCACCGGCTGCCAGAACGCCTGATACGCGAGCGCGAAAAGCAATGGCCCCCAGGTAACCAGCGCCGCCGACGGGTTGTTGGCGAAATCGGTAAGGATCTGCTGAATCGTCGGGACCGGATTGGACAGGAAGTTCCAGATCTGGTCTCCATCGGGCAGCGACTTTACGTAGGACTCCAGCAACTGGACGATGATGTTCGAGTTGTCCAGTGAAGAACCCGAATCGGTGGCCTGGCCCAGCGCCGCGGTCTGCGGCACGTCGGCCGCGGCGGTGGCCTCGGCGCCGGGGGTGACCACGGTCGGCGCCGGGATGGCACGCGGCGCCGACGCCAGCGCAGTGCCCGCGGTCGCCTGGTAGAACCCCATCGTGGCGGCGGCCTGCAGCCACATCCGCGCGTAGTCGGCTTCATTGACCGCGATCGGAATCGTGTTGATCCCAAAGAAATTCGTCGCGAGCAAGACGCCGTGGACCACGTGGTTGGTGGCCAGCTCCGGCAATGTCGGCATTGCTGCCAAAGCCGCGGTGTACGCCGTCGCGGCGGTCTCGTGCTGGGCCGCCACCCCCGCGGCGTCCGTGCTGGCCTGCGTCAGCCACGCCAGGTACGGCGCGTGTGCGGCCACGTACTGTTCCGCACTCGGTCCCTGCCACGCCCCCGCTTGTACCGCCCCCAGCAGCCCACTGAGTTCCGCTGCCGCCGAGGCGTATTCGGTGCTGAGCGAAGTCCATGAACCCGCGGCCGCCAACAGCGACCCCGGTCCCGGACCAGCGCTCAGCAACGCCGAATGCACCTCCGGCGGCGAAGCAACCCAGATGGGGGAAGTCACTATTTAGCCGCCCGCAATCCCATAGGTAGCGGCGGCCGCGGCGTCACCGGCCAGATAGCTGACACCGGCTTCACCCACACCCACACCGGCACGCCCCAGCTCGGTCACACCCTGTGCGGCGACGACGGCGTGCTCCTGGCCCTGCGCGCTGAACCCCGCTGCGGTCTGCAGCGAGACCGGGTCGGCCGCGGGCGGCACCACAGCGGTGATCAACGGAGCCGCAGCGGCATGCGCGGCCGCCAGCCGCGCCGTCAAGGCCTCCACCGCCGCACTGGTCGCGGCCAGGCCCTCGGGAACCACTCGCAACGTCATGACAAACATCCCTTCTGTTGCGTTTCACCAACCATTACCGGGCCATCCCCTCGATCCCTTCGCCCACCAAGGGGTTGACCAACTGCACATACGTCGGACTATCGCTGTCGCCCAACAGAATCGCCCGTCCGGCCGGCAGCCGGCCGAACCGCTGACCGCGGATCTTTCCGCTGTCAGCCGGATTGCCCGCCAGCATCAACGTGGTCGCCTGCAGGTCGTTGAAGCGGCGCAGCAACGGGTTGGTCATCAGCGCGTGCCCCGATCCGGTGGCGCGGCCGGTGACGACCACCCGCAGCCCCAAATCGCTTGCCTGGCCCAGCAATCCGATCAGCGGGGTCCACGGCCGCTGCCCGACGTAGGGACCCGTCATCGCCGGCGAATCGGGTATCTGGTCGACGTCGTCGATGATCAGGTAGTGGGTGTGGCCCGTGTAGGTCCAGCGGGATAGCTCAGCCGCCGACAGGCCGGCCGGAGGCCGCCGCGCCTCGATGATGTTGGCCAGCGCCAGCATCGCCGGAGTGATCCGGTCCACGTTGGCGGTGTACTCGTTGTCGGGGAACAGCGGCTCGTCGACGAGGTGCAGGCGGCGATCCAGCACGGTGAACGCGACCCGGTCGGCGGACGAGTGGTCGCGGATGGTCCGGATGATGTGCCGCAGCAAGGTGGTCTTACCCGACTTGCTGTCGCCGAAGACCATCAACAGCGGGTTCTCGGCGAAGTCGAGCGTCACGGCCGCGAGATCCTCTTCGCGCTGGCCGATGACCACCTGCTCCGGGCCCGGGTAGAGCACGCCGACCACGTCGGGCGACAGGTTGGTGGGCAGCAACCGCACCGGCGGCGCGGCCATGTCCGGGTAACGCAGGTTGATCGTGGAGATCTGGTCCAGTCCCGGAGACGCGATCAGGAAATGCTCGGCGGCCATGGTCAATCCGCGGCCCGGCTGGTCGTGCGGGACGGCGTCGGCCGGCCGGCGCAGGGCACCGACCACC
>Ga0335083_10008936_pt1 | contig 12197 bp, 9 predicted proteins | sample Lox_Sample_42_FD_206716 | JGI IMG/M metagenome (GOLD analysis project Ga0335083, IMG submission 206716) | Soil microbial communities from Loxahatchee National Wildlife Refuge, Florida, United States - Lox_Sample_4.2 | ecosystem: Environmental > Terrestrial > Soil > Wetlands | place: USA: Florida... | reverse complement strand
TGTCTGGTCATCAAGCTGCCGGGCCGCGTTGCCAATCGCGGCCGTCTCGTCTGACGTCAGACGCAGTTCTTCCCACCCCACGTGCGCCACCGCGCTATTGGCGATGGCACGCGCGTATTGCTGAGGCGGCTCAGCTCGGCTGATGACGATTAGATTGATCCCGTCGCGGATTTGCGACAGCGCCTCGTGCAGGAGGCTGTGCAGAGCAGATTCAGGAGGGGCGTCTTGATAGTTGTCCAGAACCAGCGCTGCAGACGCGGGCATACGGTCGAAGAGGTCCCGGAAGAAGCGACGGGTGAATCCAGGCAGGTCGAGGAGATATTCGGGCGTCAAACTCGGCAAAGGCTTGACCCTGCGCGCCGCTTTTCTTGGTCCCGCCAAGCCAAGATAGTAGAAAAACGTCGCAGGATCGGCATCGGCGCTGTCGACCTGGTACCACAGGTGCGGCAGCCTTCGGGCCTCCAGGTAGCTGGCGACAAGACTCGTCTTACCAGCGCCGGGTGGACCGGCAATCCACAAGACCGGACGCTGGCGTTGCGCGTCCAGCAGGGCGAACAAACGTGAACGGGGGACGATCCTAGGCAGCCTCGGGCGGCTGAGCTTGGCTAAGGCAGCAGGACCACGAGCAACGCCGCCTTCCGGCATCTGGCGCGTCGCTCCGGTGCGTTCAGACCCGGAGCTCGATGAGACGACGCTCGCCTCGTAGCAATGCGGTGCTTCCGACCGGCCGCGTGCGGGTTGCTCTGAACGCATGTAACCCTTTGCATTCAGTATCCCCAGTCGTCACCCGCGTACGCATCCCCAAAATGCGCGTTGCTTGCAGCCACAGGTGCGAGGGAGCCCCTGTTCGAGTCCCTCAGGGGGCCGTTTCCGGCACCTGACTTCGTGCCATGGGTTCGCGTCGAACGGCCGGCTCTGATCCTGTCGAAGGTGAATGCTAGTACAGAATCGCACGACTGGCTATGCGCTGAACGTACTACTCCGACGGGATACGCGGGTGATGTTCGCCTTCGCCGCGCGGGGCGTTTCGTCGAGGCCTATACAGTCTGCAGCATCACGATTACGACGGCGCACGCGGATTCCTTACAAAGCGCCTCGCGGGACCAGCGATCGCCCGAGTCAACCTGGTACCAGAGGCTAGGGATCTCGGGCTCGCTGACATAGCTAACCACGAGCGTGGTCTTGCCTGCGCCAGGCGGGCCGCACATCCAGATCGCCGCGTGCTCGCGCGCCTGGTCCGGCGGCTGAAAGAGCCGCGCCCGCGGAATCGCGCTGTAGAGCTTGGGGCGGGTCAGCTTGGCAAGAGCAGTGGGCATGGCCGTGAACTCTCGACCTTGCGGGATCGGGATGCATCCGAAATGGTGGTAGCTTCCACCTTACGCTAAGGCACTGTCAAACCGCTGCAACTGGCGCCGATCTCGATGTCGCTTGTGCTCCACGTCCTCTTGCCTGCCGGCAGCGCGGTCCGATTCAGTCGGCTTGGGCGACGTCGTAGCTGTAAATCCATTCAGCCTGATGCATGGTCGCCTTGGGCGCGACCAGGCGGCGTAGCGCGAGCCGGGTGTCGCGCCAGAAGCGCGCCCAGGCTGAAGGCAGATGGTTGTGCTTGCCGCGGGCGCGGGCCCCGAGCTGAATGCGGCGGGTGCGTGGGATGCGCAGCCTCTCGTAGCGGCGCAGTGCGCTCGCCAACTCTTCGGGCGTGCGCTTGATTTGTGAGGCAAGGACGCAGCCGTCCTCGATCGACTGGGCGGCCCCTTGCGCCAGGTAGGGCAGCATGGCGTGGGCCGAATCGCCGAGCAGCGTGACTCGGTCCTTCCCCCACTGCGCGAGCGGCTCGCGGTCGTAGAGCGCCCATTTGTAGCAGCGTTCGCTGGCATCGAAGAGCGCGAGCAGGCGCTCATTCCATCTGGCATAAGTGTGCTTGACCTCGGCCATGTCGCCTTCCCTGGACCACGATTCCTCGGTCCAGGCGTCGGCCTCGGTGATCGCCACCCAGTTGAGCAGCTCGCCGCGCCGCACATAGTAGTGCACGACGTGGCCGTTCGGTCCCAACCAGAGCGTGAACTCGGGCGGCGCTAGACCGGCAGGCAGCCGCCGCGTCTCGACCAGCCCGCGCCAGCAGATGTTCCCGGTGAAGCGCGGGTTCTCCGCGCCGAACAACTCGGTGCGCACTACCGAGTGGATCCCGTCGGCGCCGACGATCGCATCGGCCTCGATCTCGCGCCCGTCCTCGAAGCGGGCGCGTGCGTCGGCGGCATCCGACGAGACGAAGACGCAGCGCGCGCCCAGACGAATGTGCTCGTCTCCCACTGCTTGCCGTAGTACCTCCTGCAGATCGCCACGATGCACGGTGCAGAGGTCAGCGCCGAAATGCACGCGGTAGCCATCGAGCGGCGCTGTGTCGATGGCACGGCCGCTGCGCCAGCTTCGTGCCACATGGGCCGAGGGGGTAAAGGCAACGGCTTGGACCGCGTCCTCGACGCCGAGGCCGCGCAGCGCCTTCATCGCGTTGGGGGTCATCACCACCCCCGCGCCGAACTCGCTGATGCGCGAGGCCTGCTCGTAGACGGTAGCTTCGACGCCTTGCATCAGCAGCGCTCGAGCGGCGGCGAGGCCGCCGATGCCACCTCCGATGATGGTGATCCTGGGTGTACGGGCCATCTTGTTTTCCTTGTCGCGACGCTTGTGGCTTCGGCTTAGATGACAACGAGACGACTCATCGGAGCTTCTCCGCACTCGCATGTTGAGCCGGGCGCACGGCGGGGTTCGCATTCGCCTGCCCCTGCGTGTCGTCACTGATGTCACCGAGAGGCACCCACGTCCGGCCGTCGAATCGCTGCAGGCGCAGTTGCTTGATCGGATAGTAGTCGCTCGGGCTTGTGTTGAGCCGCACGCCCGGCAGAAGCATGGACAGCCGAATGTTCCTGAGGCTTGCCGCTTGGCGCATGACATTCTGCCGCGTCAGGTCATCGCCGCACTGCCTCAACACCTGGACCAGCGCTTGCGCGGCAACGTACGGCGTGACATTCAACGGATCTTCGGTGTCACCTTCGGGGAAGTACCGCTTCATCCAGGCCAGCCATTCGCGGTACTCGGGATCGTCGTGCCACTTGGGGTCGTTCGGGTCTTTCTCGTACGTCGCCGACACCAATCCGACTGTCTTTTCGCGGCCCAGCGCCGTGAACACGCTTCGTGTTGTGATCGCGATGCGGGCCGCTACGCGCTGCGGGCGCCATCCGATATCCCACGCTTTCCGGATGGCTAGTACGGCGAACTTGGCAGTCGTGAAGATGGCGAAGACGTCGGCGCCTGAGCTGCTGAGGCTCACCACCTGGGAATCGATCATGCCATCGGTCACTTCGTGTGAGGCCTCAGACACGATCATTCGCTTGGCCCGATCGCCCAGCCCCTCCTTGAGCCCGGTGAGATAGTCGCGCCCGCTGTCATCGTCTTGGTAAAGCACTGCGACCCGGGCAGCCGGGTAATTGGCAAGGAGGTACTTGCCGTAGGCGCGGCCCTCAAAGCGATAATTGGGCATCAGCGGCATGGTCCAGGGGAAGGTCTTCGGGTCGCCCCAACGCGAGGCGCTGTTGGCCACGAAAAGCTGGGGCACGCCCTTGTTGTTGAGATACTTCTGAACCGCGGCGTTGCCCGGTGCCCCGGGGGCGAAGAACACCGCCAGCACCTGGTCCTGTTCGACGAGCCGGCGCGTCTGCTCTACCGTCTTGGCTGGGTTGTAGCCGTCGTCCAAGCTGATCAACTTAAGCTTGCGCCCGTTCACGCCACCTTCGGCGTTGATCTTGTCGAAATATGCGGCGGTGGCGCGCCCAAGCGTCCCGATTGCCGAGACGGGGCCGCTATAGGGCATGGTCTGGCCGATCTTGATCTCCGTGTCGGTGACACCCGGTGCGTCTCGCTTCTGTGCGTGTGCGGAGTCGAGCTGCAGCAGCAAGCCGAAAGCGCAGGCCGAGATGAGAAGCGGCTGGAAGGAGTTCATCGGTGCGGGCTCCGTATGCGAAGCAGGGAAAGCCCTGCGGCGCCGACCACCTTATCCGCGGCGTGCTGTCTGATTTCTGTCAGAACGATGAATCCGCCGCCTGCGCGATTACGCGCGCAACGTCTCTGCGAGCGCCTGAGTTTCTTTCGAGGGCTGAACGCCTAACACGACGGAAAGCAGTTCCCGGCAGCGGCGATACACCTTCAGCGCTTCGGCGGTCTCTCCGGTGTCCTTCAGGCACGCGATAAGCCGGCGGTATACGGGCTCGGCCAGATTGTCGAGTGCGAGCGAGCGCTGGTAGAGCTCGATCGCTGCGGTGCGATCGCCGTTTTCCTCCAAAGCCTTGCCTGCAGCCTCGGTCAGTTGAGTCATCCGCCGAGCGAGCTGCTCGCGATAGGCCAATGCCCACGATTGCTCGCCGTCCTGATCCAGGAAGGGGCCGTTGTACAGCGCCAACGCCTCGCGCGCCCGTTCGACGAGGCTCTCGCGGGGGGCGTGCACGCATTCGGTAGCGAGCCGCTCGAACGACCAAGCGTCTACCCAACACTGCGTCGGATTGATCGAGATGCGCCCCTTGGCGCTGATCAATGCGTCTTCGACCCCGAGCAGCTTGCGCAGTCGGTACAGGTTGGTGTCGACGTTAACTGCAGCGGCATCGGCCTCCAAGTCCGGCCACAGACGGTCCGCGATGACACGCAGCGTCAATCCGCTCGGCCCAGCCGCGGCAAGGAGCGCAAGCAGCTCAAGCGGCTTCTGCGGTGCCTTGCGCTTGAACTGCAAAGGATGATCGCGACAGAGCAGGCGCAAACCTCCGAGCAGGTAGAGTCTGACCGGCCATGGCCAACGCTCGGGCGCGTCCGGGTCGGGAGCGATCTGATAGCGTGCAATCCACGCTCTGATCTTGGCGACACCGATGCCCTCGCGCAGAGCAAAGCTCAACACCGAGGGCAGCACGGTAGGAATCGACCGCAGCGCGAAGAGATTAGTGTCCCGTTCCAGGGAAACCGCGGATTCGATGAACCCACGCGCGCGCGCCCGTTGCCCGGCGCGCAGCTCGGCGTACGCCTGCACGAGCAGCAGCTGGGCTTCGTTATGGCTCAGGTACGTATTCCGGATCGCTGCGGCGGCGTCGAGGACAAGGCGCTCGACTTTTTCTGCCGGCTCGAATTGGGCAAGCTGCGCCGCCAGTTCGATTGCGACAATGGTCTCTCCGTAGAAGTGCCCTACTCGTGTGTTCGCTTCCAGATACGCGCGAGCAGCCGCGCTGGCGCGTTCCGGTGTGTCGGTATGTGCGGCCAACAAGAACCGCGCATGGGTACTGAAGATCAGATCCGAATCGTGCCCCGGACGCACGGTCTGAATCAACGTGTCCAGGTGCCGCTTCGCCTCTTCCACGTCACGCTGGGCCACGCGCAACATCACCCAGAACAAACGCAGCAAGACCGTCGCTGTGTGGGATCCGAAGTTGAGTCCGATCTCGTCGGCTTTTTTGAGCGCTTCCTCCGCTTCCGCATAGCGGCCGTCATAAGTACAGAAGATACCAACCCGGGCCCGCCAATACAGTTGGGCCAAAGGCGGAACCGATTTGTCATCCACCACCGGTTCCACCAGGCCGATGACCCAGCGCGCATTCTCCGATTCGGCGGCCCAAGCGAAATAACGCAGGAGCACGTCGCCCGCGGTCACCATCTGGTCCGGTTCGAGGCCTTGCGTGAGCAAGCGCGAGACGCGCTCGACGCTTGGACGCAGCCGGGGATGGCTTGAGGAACAGGAAGTGGTTGCCAGCACCAGACTGCAATAGGCACGCAGTTGCAGATCCCGGTCGGAAATCTCGACGTCGTCCGTGAGCAGCGTGTCCAGCACCTCGATCCACCGCTCGACCAGTCTGGTGTTGACATAGGCGCGGTAGATCGCCTCGAGGACCCTGGCGGCGCACGCGATCTGCCCCATGCGATCGTCGATCCCCTTGAACTGCTCGAACGCCTTTTCCAGGCAACCGATGGCTTCGCGCTGATCGACCGGGATCACCGACACGCCGAGCCAATAGGAGATCCAGGGTCGCGCGCGGACCTCTGCGTCCGGCACTCCGGCGATCCATTCGCGCAACGTCTGCGCTCGACCCTGCCGCAGGAGGCTCGGTGCCTGCTTCGACATGAGACGCGTGCTCGCTTCCCAGTCCTGAGCATCGCGGTACAACACGACGGCATCTTCATCCTGCTCTGTGGCTTCCAACAGTTGAGCCGTCTCTTCCAGCAGTCGGCGCAGACCGGCTTGGGTGTACTCCTCCTTCGCCTTCGCCAGCAGGAACTCACGGAACAAGGCGTGGTATTCGTACACGGCTTCCCCCGCGTCGAGCGCGCGCATGCCAGCGCCTGTCCGCTGCGGCGGAAGGCGGTAGGTGAACAGATGCCGCCGGTGTAGTTGCTCAAGGAGCCTGCCGGCATGGGGAATTCCCGTGAGCTGGGTGGCCGCGGATGGACTGATGCGATACAGAAACGCCGTGCGGAGCAGAAGATGCCGCGTGTCGGCGGGTTGCCTGTCGAACAGCGTCCCGGCAAAGTAATTGAACGTTGCCTCCCGCGTATCGGCTTCGAGGGCTTCCGGGACATCGCCGGTCCGGGCCATGCGCTCCAGCATCAGCGTGAGACCCGCCGCCCAGCCCTCGGACTGTTCGAACAATCCCTCCAGCACCTGCTCGCCGATCGGGTGCTTCACCGCGGCGATCTGACGCGTCTCCTCCAGAGTAAGTCGCAAGTGCGCCCAGTCGAGGGTCTCGAGCCGCCCTGTCGAGACATAGCGGGCGAACGCGCTGGGCGGCTCAGCACGGCTGATGTACACGACGTTGATGCCATCGGGGATTTCCTCGACGAGCGCCTCCAGAACGGACGGGAACGTGGAGGCGGCCGGCGCCTCGTGGACGTTGTCGAGGACCACCATGGCGTGCTCAGGCAACCGGGCGAACAGCTCCCGGAAATGCCGGCGCGAGAAGCTGTCGAGATCGTGCTGGAACTCGGGTGTGAGCAAGGGCAGTGGCCTGTGCTTGCCCCTGATCGCCTGCTCCGCCGCCATCCCCAGGTAGTAGAAGAATGTGGCAGGGTCGCCGTCGCCCGAATCCACCTGGTACCAGATGCCCGGGATCTCGCGCTCACTGACATAGCTCGCCAGGAGCGTGGTCTTCCCAGCGCCCGGCGGGCCGCAGACCCAGATCGCCGGATGCTCGCGCATCGCGTCCAGGCGTTGAAAGAGGCGCACCCGCGGGATCGCGCTGTACAGCTTCGGGCGGCTCAGTTTGGCAAGCCTGGCGGCGGCCATGGCGTGGGGCTTCCGGCTCTATTGCTCGTGCAGCGGTTCAAGACCGCACTAGCTTCCACTCTATGTGCGGGCGCTGTCAAATCGCTGTCGGATACCTCTCGCGGTCAGATGCCTTACTGGGTCTGCCCGCTTGTAGCGTGGGACGCCTCTCAACACGGGCAAAGCTGCCAATTGATCGCAAGTTCCGCGGGATACGAACCGGTTCCGGCTGCGAGGCCGTCTATGGCCGACTCCGCGACCACCGTTGCCTCTGCAGAGAAGAGCGGCGGTGCGATATCGGCTTGCAGGTTGACGGTGATCGCGGCCAAGGCCACGGCTATGGTCAGTGCGATAGTACGAACAACGGTTGTAGTAGTCATGGCGTCGGTCCCTCCTCGGATCGGTTGCGACAGTGAGCCGTGCTGTGTGCTTCAGTCTCCCGCCGGCGGACTTACAGTTAGCTAGCGGATTGGGAAACACACACCGATCGGGGCCGTGGCGGGATGCGGCACGACGACAACCATGACCCCTCGGTTGGGAAGTTGCCACGAGGGCTTTGCACCGACACTGCGGGTTGGACCGTGGGTTCGGACCGGTCACAAGCCCGACAGTCGGCTAGAAACGTCGCGCACTCGCCCGCAAAAGTGGCGTTGCGCGGTTTCTGCCGTTGTCTCTTGCTCCTTCTGTAAGTCATTTGTAGTACCCCGCTCCTTAGACTGCTGCACAACGCGATCCGATCTGGGCGCGTTTTGCTCATACGGCTTTCAAGGAGGGAATCATGGAACGGTTCGATACTCGCAGAGCGCTATGGGTTATGGCCGCCGTCGCAGCCGTCTTCTTCATTCTTGCGCCGGCGTTAGCTTCGCTCATCCCCGAACGCGTCGCTGTGCCGACGGAGTCAGTTAGGACAGCGGTCGTCGCAGCGTCCGAAGCGCTGCCCGGGGAGATGTCATATGTCATCGGTGAGGGCGCCGGTGGAGATTGGGACGTCGTCATGCTCGGATCGGAACCGGCCCAAGACGCGCCGCTCGGGATCAGGCTCTTCTGAATCGAACGGAAGAGCCTCGAGCCCATGGTCTTCGTGTAAGTCATTTGTGAGCTCGGTGTGCGTAGGCTGTAAGCAACGCAGCAGGCCGCTGTCCGGAGGAGACAAATGATGAAGATCAACCGCTTGGCAGCCTGGACGCTCGGGTTCGCCGGGATGGCGTTTCTCATGCCCTGGCAGGCGCGGGCAGAGAAGCACTACGGCCCCGGCGTGAGCGACACCGAGATCAAGCTCGGCCAGACGATGCCCTACAGCGGTCCATTGTCCGGCATCGGAACGACGGGCCGAACTGAGCTGGCTTATTTCGCGAAGATCAACGCCGAAGGCGGCGTCAACGGCCGCAGGATCACGCTGATCAGCCTGGACGACGGCTACAGCCCGCCCAAGACCATGGAACAGGTGCGCAAGCTGGTGGAACAGGAACAGGTGCTCGCGATATTCCATCCGTTGGGCACGCCGACCAACGCCGCGATCCACAAATACCTCAACCAGAAGAAGGTGCCGCATCTGTTCCTCGGCAGCGGGTTGGTGAGATGGGCCGACCCGAAGAACTACCCGTGGACCATGCCGGGCGTGCCGATGTACCGGACCGAAGCAAGGATCTACGGACGCTATCTCCTGAGCACGCGGCCCGAGGCGAAGATCGGCGTGCTGTACCAGAACGACGACTCCGGCAAGGACGCTCTTGCCGGGCTGAAGGATGGCCTGGGCAGCCGTGCTGCGAGCATGATCGTGGCCGAGGTCTCCTACGAGCCCACGGATCCAACGGTGGACTCGCAGGTGATCACGCTCAAGGGATCGGGCGCCGATACCTTTGCGATCTTCGCCGCGGTCAAGGCGGCGGCGCAGGCGCTGCGCAAAGCACCCGGCATCGGCTGGAGGCCGCTGACATTCCTCATCGGGACGTCCTCGTCCATCGAACAGGTGATCAAGCCAGCGGGGCCGAACAACGCGATCGGCGTCGTGTCCACGCATTATCTGGAAGATCCGAGCGACCCGCGCTGGAACGACGACGCTGCCATGAAGGAATACTTCGCGTTTATGAAGAAGTACTTCGCAGACGGCGATCCGCTCGACATCCTGAACGCCCGCGGCTACACCATGGCGCAGCTCATGGTTCAAGTCCTGAAGCAATGCGGGGATGACCTCAGTCGCGAGAACGTCATGCGGCAAGCGGCCAACCTGAAGGACGTCGAGCTGCCGCTGCTGCTTCCTGGGATCCGCGTCAGCACTTCGGCTAACGATTACCTTCCGTTCAAGCAGCTGCAGATGATGCGCTTCGACGGCACGCGCTGGGCGCTGTTTGGCGAAATTCTCGAGCGGTAGTTTGAGCGGTTTGCATCGAGCAGGCCGAGGCGCTGGAAGTGATTTGTGCAGGATGCTCTGCCAGGGTGGCTTCGCAACCGGCTTGGTTTCTCATCGGAATGCATAGGAGGACGTATGTTGAGATGTCTAGAGATGGTGCTCGACGGCCTCGCACGCGCGATGTGCTTTGAGGTACGCGTACGCTCGGATAACGGAGGGTTCGAGACGATTCTCATCGTGAGCGGCTTAGGCGACATCGGTGCCGGTGTGGTGCTGATCGATGAGCGCCCGGCAAACGCCAACCTACCCGCCCCGCTTGCCGCCGAGCCACCGGCAATATCGGGAGGCCAGCCACTGCTCGTCGCAGGATCGGGCGCGTGAGCGAGGGTCTGCCTTGTTGGCGGCAGGTCAGCGAAAGAGGTGACGGCGCCGGTTCGCCAGGGCTGCGCGATCCGCGTTAGGATAAGCACGCACCGCTAAATGGATGTCCGGACAGTGCAGCCACGCCTTGCGAAGCTCACCCGTCCGCGCAGCGAAGGCTTGTTCCCGCGCGCGAGGCTGTTCGCGCAGCTCGACGAAACCCGGGCGCGCCCGATCGTCTGGCTCTCGGCGCCGCCCGGGGCCGGGAAGACCTCTCTGGTTGCAAGTTACCTCGAGGCGCGCAAGCTGCGAGCGCTGTGGTATCAGCTCGATAGCGCGGATGCCGACCCGGCGGCGTTCTTCTACTACCTGCGGATCGCGGCAGCCGAGCTGCTTCATGGGAAGAAGGCAGTGCTGCCGCTGTTCAGCCAGGAGCACGCCTCTGACATAGCGGGATTTGCGCGGCTGTATTTTCGCGAGCTGTTCTCGCGTCTGCCGCTCGGCTGCATCCTGGTCCTGGACAACTATCAGGACGTTCCGGAGAGCTCACAGCTCCACCTGGCGTTGCAGTCGGGGCTCGAGGAGACTCCCACGGGGCTCAACGTGATCGCAGTCAGCCGGTCGGGCCCGCCTGCAGAGCTATCGCGGCTGCGTGCGGCCCAGCGCGTCGCGCTGATCGAGTGGGACCAGCTTCGGCTCAGCTTGAGGAGACAGCCAACATCGCGGCGGCTGTCCAGCAACTGCCGGAGGCGACGCTGCAGACGCTCTTTGAGCAGACCAATGGCTGGGCGGCAGGCCTGACGCTGGTGCTCGAGCGTCTCAAGCAGACCGGGCAGCTCAAGCAGATCGCTGCCACCGACAATCTCGAAACCGTGTTCGATTACTTCGCCGGTCTGCTGTTCAGCGGGGCATCGGAGGGTACACGCGAGACGCTCTTGCGGATGTCCTATCTACCGCGTCTTACGGCGGAGCTGGCCGAGGCGATTAGCGGCAACCCCGACGCAGCGAAACTGCTCGCCGGTCTGTCCAAGCGCAACTTGTTCGTCGATCGCCGCTACGGCGAAGAGACAAGCTATCAGTTCCATGCGCTGTTCCGCGTCTTTCTGCAGTCGCAGGCCAGAAATACGCTGGGAGCTGCGGAGCACGCGCGGCTTGCGCACAGCGCCGCAGCGCTGCTGCAGACTGCTGGGCAAGTGGAAGACGCGTTCCCGCTTTATGTCGAGACCGGCGCGTGGGATGCGGCGGCGCGGCTCATCTTGAAGGAATCCGAGCGCCTGTTGCAGCAGGGACGCCGGCAGACGTTACGCCGCTGGATCGGCAGCTTGCCGTTCGAGAAGATCGAGGAAGATCCCTGGCTGCTGTACTGGCTCGGAACTTCACTGTTGGGGCAGGACCACGTGACTGCACGCGAACGATTCAGCGCCGCCTACGCCGGATTCGAGCGTTTGCACGATCGCGAAGGGCAGCTGGCGGTCGCGTCGGCGGCGGCGGACAGCTTCTTTCCCGAGCGTACGAACTGGTCGCCCATCGATGTGTGGATCGAGAGACTCAGCGCGCTGCTGGATGACGACGATGCGAGCGCCTCTGAATCGGCTCGGTCGGCCGGGCTGCTGAGCCTCGCCCGTGCATTGCTGTACCGACAGCCCGACAAGCCGGCTCTCGCCCTCGTGATGCAGCGCGTGGCTCAGCTCCTAGACCAGGAGGTGAGTGCAGGTCATAAACTTCGTGCCGGCAGCACCCTTCTGATGTGTCACTACCGGCGGGGCGAAGCCGCAGTGTGCGACGCAATCTATCGCCGCCTGCAAGCCGAGTGGCGCTCCGAGGACGCGCCTGCGGCGGACCGTATCTACTTCGGCTTCTGGGCGTTTGCCATGCTGGTCCACTCGGGGCGCAGGGAGGAAGCGCAACAGGTGCTCGACGCGGGGTACAAACTTACCGATGACTCCGGACTTGCCCCTCTGCAGTTCGAGTTCGACCGCTTCCGCGCCATGCTCTACATGGAGGCTGGCGATTTCGGCGCGGCACGCCGCCTGCTGGTGGAAGACGTCGGTCCGCAGCTTCCCCGGGCACGTCTGGCCGCCGTATGTGCTTATCACGCATTCTTGGGGATCTGTGCACTGGGTCAGGGTCATCCCGAGGAGGCGCACCTGGAGGCCGAGACTGCCGTGCGCATAAGCCAGCAGGCGGGTCATCGGGCAC
>Ga0335083_10008933_pt1 | contig 12199 bp, 11 predicted proteins | sample Lox_Sample_42_FD_206716 | JGI IMG/M metagenome (GOLD analysis project Ga0335083, IMG submission 206716) | Soil microbial communities from Loxahatchee National Wildlife Refuge, Florida, United States - Lox_Sample_4.2 | ecosystem: Environmental > Terrestrial > Soil > Wetlands | place: USA... | reverse complement strand
GCAATAATTCTTTCCTCAACCGTTGCCGAAAACGTCTCCAGTCGCTGCTTTGCTGCGCTCTCGTAGCGTCAAAGGTCGAACCTGCTCCAACCTCCGGAACTTTCCAAATCGGGGGGGTACCCTCCCCCAACGTGCGCGTGGCCGATCAGTGATGATTCGGTCATACTAAGAGCCTGCCGGGCACCGCATACTTCCGGCGCAAGTAGTCGCTCCATTTAAGGCCTTGCGCCGGCGCGCACTTTTGGGGCATAGGAAATGGCTTACGATGAACCGACTTCGCTGGTTTGTGTTGGCGCTATTGTTAACGCTGCTGGTTGCCTCGTCAGCCCGGGCTTGGCTTTTTGGCGGGCACATGACGACGGCCGCCATCGCCTATGACACGCTCCAGCAACAAAACCCGCAAGCCTTGGCCGCCGCCGTGGCGTTGCTCAAGCAGCATCCACAATTCGACACCATGTGGGCCAAGCAATTGGAGAAAGTGAATCCGGACGATCGCGACCAAGCCCTCTTTATGTTGGCGGCCCGCTGGGCAGACGATATCCGCGGCAACCCGGACTATAACCATCCCAACTGGCACTACATCGACTATCCTTACAAACCGCCCGGCCAGCCAGATTCGGTGGAAACCGCCGATCCCAAAGATCCAAACATTGAAACGGCCTTTCGCGCGAATGTTGACATTGTGAAGGGCACGGGAACTCCTGCCGAAAAGGCCGTGGCGTTGTGTTGGATCATGCACTTGGTGGGCGATTGCCATCAACCCTTGCATGCGTCAAGCCTGTTCAGCACAGACTATCCCAGCGGCGATCAAGGCGGCAACAAGCAATTCGTTCGTGCCAAACCCGATGGCGAGCCACTGAAGCTGCATTTCTTTTGGGACAGTGTTGTCGGCAATTCCAACGATACGCGCGATATTCGCAAATTGGCGATCGAGTTGCGCAACAAGTACCCGCAAACCGAGCTCGATCCTAAACCCGAAAATGTTTCCCCCGCTGATTTCGCCACTTGGGTTCAGGAAAGTTTTGAATTGGCCAAAACAGTGGTCTATGCAGGGGGGCAACTTAAATCCAGCCCTCATAAAGACGACGCGCCCGTGCTTCCAGACGATTACATCCAAGAGGCCAAAAAGTTGGGTGACCAACGCGTGACATTGGCCGGCTACCGTATGGCCGACATTATCGGCAAGCTATTTCCACAATGACGCGGCCCGGGAATGGCCTTCGGCGGTGGAGTGCCGCCGATCTTTACGGCGCACTTTAGCGCCAGCGAAACAATCGCAGCGCCAGAGCGAAGCTCACAATGGCCCATGCGGCCATAATGCCAATCGCTCCAATTTGCGATGTCAGCGTGGCCCCTTCGAGCATGACCGCCCTCAGCGAGTTGATCAGCGGAGTCAGTGGCAGCGCCTTGATGAACGGCTGCATTGCCTCGGGAAATCGGTCCGACGAAAAGAAAATGCCCGACAAAATCCACATCGGAATTTGCACCAGGTTCATCAATCCAAAAATGGCATCCTGGGTTTTAACGCGGCTGGCCAGCAACAGCCCAATGCCAAAGAACATGACGGAACCCAACACAATTAACAGCGCCAGCGTCACCGGGCTGCCGCGGTTGGGTACGCCGAATGCATATTCCGCAAAAATGAGCAAAATCAGGGCCTGAACCACGGAAAAAATGAAGCGGCTGGACATCACCGAAATCAAGAACTGCCATTTTTTCATCGGCGTGGCCAAAAACCGTTTGAGCAGTTTTCGAATCCGCATTTCCACGGTCACAAAGCCGACGCCCCACATCCCGCCCCCCAGCAAATTCACGCCCAACAGTCCGGGCACCAAAAAATCAATGTACCGGCCCCCCGGTTCGTCGACGTTGACGGAGCTAATTTCCGCAGCGTCGCGCCGGCCGGCGGCACGCTGCAAGGCATCGTCCACGGCATTGCGGGCCAACACGCTTTGCGGGCGCGTGGGGTCCAGGCGGTATTCATAATGCGGCACCGCTTGATCAGCCTTCTCGGCCACGACCACGATGTCGGTCTTGCCGGTCCGCAAGCGTAGTTGGGCTTGCTCCGGCGAGAAAATTTCGGCTTTGAATTTCTGCGTGTTTGTCGAGGTCGGTTGTTGCGTATCTGTGCCGGATGAAGTCTGCGGCGTGGCAGCCAATGCCTGCAGCGTGGCCGCCGCCTGCGGATTGTCGACAACGTCCACAGCAATTTGTGTGGCCGGTTGATTGCGGAACGCAATGCCCAGCGCAATGGTCACGATGATCGGAAAACCATAAGTCCAAATCCAGGCTTCCGGTTCGCGCGCGAATTCGCGCATCCGGCAGGCAATCATTTGCCCCAGGGGCCAATATCGGCGTGTTATTTGATCAGGCAACATGAAATGGGCACAAATTAAGTGGGCACCGTCTCGTCTTAAGTGGGAACAGTTTCGTCGGCTTCCGTCAAATGGCGGCCGGCAAGTTTGACGAACACATCTTCCAAGCTGGCGTGGCGCGTGGTCAGTCCGGTCAGCTCCCGATGAGTTGCATCCAACCGCTCCAATAATGCGGGCAACGCTACATGGGGCTCGCTAACCGACAGACAAATTCGGTCATCCTCCAGCCGCACCGCGCTCACAGCCGGCAAATCGGCGAACGCTGCTGGCTCAATGTTCCCAGCCTGACTGTCGCCATTGACCGTGAATTCGATGACGTGTTCTCCGCCCAGGCTGGCGATCAATTCCCGGGGCGTTCCCAGGGCAATCACACGGCCGTGGTCGACAATGGCCACCCGGTCACACAGCCGCTCGGCCTCGTCCATGTAATGTGTCGTAAGCAGCACGCTCCGTCCCGCCCGCCGAAAGTTGCGAATGATGTCCCACAGTTGCCGGCGCGATTGCGGATCAAGCCCCGTCGTCGGCTCGTCCAGAAACAACAATTCTGGATCGCCGACCAGCGCGCACGCCACGGCCAGCCGCTGCTGTTGGCCTCCTGACAAATCCCGTACCCAGGCGTTAGCTTTTTCTTCGAGCGAAACTTGGGCCATCGCTGCGTCCGGTTCGATCCCGCGCCGATAGAAGCTGCGAAACAGCGTCAGCGTTTCACGCACCGAAAGTTTTTCCGAGAGCCGCGTTTCCTGGAGCGAGATGCCAATCCGCTGGCGGATTTCGTCGTCGTGTATGCCCCAGCGATAGCCCAATACTTCTACGTCGCCGCTGGTGGCGTCGAGCAAGCCTTCCAAAATTTCGATCGTGGTCGTTTTGCCGGCTCCGTTGGGGCCCAGCAATCCGAAACACTCCCCCTGCTCCACCGCCAGATCGAGCCCGCGCACGGCATCCACTGGTGGCTTGCTGTCGTAACGCTTGGTCAGTTGTTGGCAGTGAATGGCGAGCATGGGGTGGCTGAGGCACCGACGTGGTAGCGGGTTGTCGGCCGTAAGCACTCTGTTAGTGTTCAACCGTGCGGTGCGACAAGTTTACCGGGAACAACCTGAATGGGAATGGGCTCAACACCGGCTGTAGAGGAATGGAGCGATAAAAAAACCCGAAAACCCAACAGATGCTTTCGCAAAAAATCCTTCGAGAATTGTGCCACTACCTTTGCTATGATGCTTCCTTTTGACAGTCTTTCCTTGCAATGCGATCTCCAGCCATGAACCACCAACCATGCACCGTCCCCCTGCATTCTAATCGATATTGTTCGTCGCTTTCCCCCCGTCGATTTATCCCTCTTCTCTTTTGACTAAAATAAAGCCAGGCTCAGTCCATCAACTTCTGCCACACCACAGCCCGCCATGTTTATCGGCCCTGTTTTTACTCGTGAATTGGTAACCGCCCCGCGGCAGTTGCGGTTTTATGCCGCACCAGCGGTGTACGTAGCTGGGCTGTTAGTGCTGATGTGCACGGCGTGGCTATTGCTGATGGGCATACAGCACGTACGCAACGTGGGTGATATGGCCCGATTCGGCGTGGCATTGTTTCAGTTTTTAGCGCCGCTGCAGTTGGTGTTGGCGATCTTTTTTTCCGCGATGGCCTCGGCCAGTGCCGTGGCACAGGAAAAAGATCGCCGAACGCTGGAATTACTGCTGCTGACGAATTTATCGAACTCGGAATTGGTGTTGGGCAAGTTGCTGGCCAGTTTGCTCAGCATGCTGATGCTGCTGGCGGCGAGCGTACCATTTTTCATGCTCACGGCGCTGTTTGGCGGCGTTTCGTTTGGGCAGATCGGTCGCGTGTTCGTGGTGACGCTCATCAGCGCGCTGGCCGCAGGCAGTATTGGTTCGACAATCGCATTGTGGCGCGAAAAAACATTTCAAACCTTGGCGCTCACGGCGCTGCTATTAGCCATTTTAGCCGGCTGGGAAGTGATCGTGGCCAGTGGCGCGTTGCACGGTCAATGGCAGGGGGTGCCACTGGAGCGATGGGCCACAGGGCTGAGCCCGGGGCAGGCGCTCTTGGCAGCGGCCAGACCGCAGATTGCAACGGGTGAATCGTTGCCGTGTTTCGGCTCCGCCTATCGGCTGTTTGTGATGGTGACCGCGGTTTTTGCAGTCGGCGTGAACTTGTTTGCGATGGCGCGCGTGCGGGTATGGAACCCTTCCCGTGAAGTGCGGCCGCGTTTGGAAGAGACCGATGATTTTCGCACATCGCCATCACCCCAGCCTTCCTCCATCGAAGGAGTGAGAGTTGCACACGCGGCAACAGCTCGTTCCGTACACGCAGCGGCGGGACAAGCCCGGCGTGTGTGGGACAACCCGGTGTTGTGGCGTGAAGTGTGCACCTGGGCCTACGGTCGCAAAGTGATTGGTGTGCGAATCATCTATCTGGCATTATTTGCGGCCACCGTGTGGGGCGTAATGGCGACATTGAAAATAGGGGCTGCGGGAGCGACGGGATTGCCCATCGTGTTGTTGCCGCTACTAGTGTTGAGCTTGGTGTTGATCAATGCATTGGCGGTCTCATCGATCACCTCAGAGCGAGATCTGGGCGCGCTGGACTTGCTGTTGGTCACCGATATCACCCCGCCGGAATTCATCCTGGGAAAGCTCGGCGGCGTGTTTTACGTGGCAAAAGAAATTTTTGTGCTTCCATTGGCACTGTGCCTTTATCTGTGGTGGGCCGGGGCATTGTCGCTGGAATCGCTGGTGTATGTGGTAACGGGCATCGCGCTAATGGACGGGTTTGTGGCTACCCTGGGCATTCACTGCGGTTTGGCCTACACGAACAGCCGCACCGCGGTGGCGGTGAGCTTGGGGACCGTGTTTTTCTTATTCATCGGCGTGGCCACGTGTATGCGGATTATGGTTTCGTTCAGCGGCTCGTACGAGCTGCAACTGGCGCCGTTTTTAGCATTTATGATCGGCGGCAGCGCAGGACTGTTTGCGGCCCTCGGAGCGCGAAATCCGTCGCAGGCAATCGGCCTGGCGTCGTTCTTATTGCCGGTGCTCACGTTCGTGGCCATCACCGGCTTTTTGCAAGGAGAAACGTTGGGCGTGTTTCTGATCGTGGCGTTTACTTACGGCCTGACCACGACGGCGATGTTGGTGCCGGCAATCTCAGAGTTTGACGTGGCCACAGGCAGAACGATAGACTGACGAGAGAAATTCGAAGCACGAAACTCGAATAGCAATTTTCAAACTTTACTTGTGATAACCCAGCGATTTCACTACGCCCAGCATTTCATCGTAGGTGATGAAGCGGCGACGGTGCGCCAACTTGTAGTGGTCGACCGCCAGCGCCAATTCGCGCGCTTCCGGCGACAAACCTTCATGACTGTTGGTGAACTGACGGCGTTCGCCAGTGGCCGGCGCGGCGTCAGCTTCGTAATTGCGGCGATCGACAAAACTCGAAACGGAAGAATCGGCAAAAGCGCTCATACTGGCGGCTCCAAGAATGCATTGTCCGCGCGCCCAGGGATGTTTGCGGTGCACACGCCTGCCCGCCTGATGGGACGCACTACCCACCAAAACTTAGGTTGCCACGAGAATGATGCAAACTCGCGCAAGCAGGAACAGTTTGGACCGGTTGTGAGGGTAGTAAGGGTAAGAAATGGGCTTCAGCGGAATGCGCCGCGACAACTTAGGGATAGATCGTATTGACCGGACGGGAAGCCACTTCGATTTGCTCCCGGAGCGCTCGGCTGGGGGCGTGATTCGGGTCCAACGACAGAGCTTGCGAGAGCGAGCGGTCGGCCTCTTGCTGTCGGCCGGCCGCTAATTGCGATTCGCCCAGGCGGTAAAACAATTCCGGCGTGGGGGCTCCGTGATCCAGCGCTACGGCGAATGCTTCGGCGGCATCGCCGGGGCGGCCCAAGGCCTCCAAAGCCAGGCCCTTCAGATACAACACGTCTTGCGGTTCCTCGTTGGGACCGTAGGTTTCGCACAAACTGGTGAGAGTCGATAGCGCACGCTGGGGGCGATTCAACTGGCGATACAATTCGGCGGTTTGCAACAGCAGTTGTCGATCGTCATGGCAAAATTCCAAGGCCCTGTCGAAATCGGCCAAGGCCTGTTCGTACTGCCCGCCAGCCTGTTCGGCACGGCCGCGCAGGGCCCAGGCGGAGGAATTGTCGGGAGTTAAATCGAGCGTTTGGTCGGCCATGCGGAGAGCTTCGCTCGATTTGCCAATGGCCAAGTCCATCTCGCCCAGGCGAACCGCTAACTGCGGATCATCCGGGGCCAGCGTAACCGCTTTTGCCAATTGCTGCAGAGCTTGCTCGCGCTGGCCGGCTTGCCATAGCGCCTCGGCATATTGGCGGCGGGCTTCGATATCGGTGGGGCAAGTTTTAACCGCCTGGCTTAAGAGCGATTCGGCCGAGGTAATGTCGCCGTGTTCCATGGCATTTATGCCGCGCTCCGAAAGCTGTCGCGATTCTGCCACCGGCTTTGCTACCGGCTCATGCGGATGAAACATTTGACATCCGCCTAGGCAGAAGGAAATCGTCATCGGCAGCGCGCAGCATGTACGGGCCAGCACCGATTGGCGATGAGCGAACTCAGGACGGCGGCGGCGAAATGACATCGCGATGCCACACTACGATAAGAGCCGTGTGGATCTGACAGGTTCAATTGACGCAAAGTAACTGCGCAAAAACGGCGGGAAATGATAGCGTTTTGGAGTCCTCCTCTCAACAGCTATCCAGACCTCTAAGAACCGGATACGATGAGTGCTAGCGTTTTGGTTCCGCTATGGATGAATCCTAGCGCGCCGGAGAAGCCTCTTAGTTGGCACTTTCCTTTCGACTTACGTGACTGCAGTATTCGATAAGTTCGGAATTCGCTTCCAATATCCGGAAAATTGGACGTTGGAGGCCGACAACACTGCGCCGGGAAGGCAGAGCGTTAGCGTGTACAGCCCCGGAGGTGCATTTTGGACGGTGATGCTGCACCCGCCAGATACGGACGCCTCGGAATTAGCAAGCACGGCCTTAGTGGCCATGCAGAACGAATACGACGAGTTGGATAGCGAGCCCGTTCAGGAGGAAATCAGCCGAATGGGGCTCATTGGGTTTGATCTGAATTTTTACTGCCTCGATTTGACCAATACCGCTTGGATTCGCGCCGGTTCAAATTATTCGGCCACCTTTCTGGTAATCTGCCAGGCGGAAGATCGGGAATTTGAAGAAGTTTCTGGCGTGTTTCAGGCGATGACCGCCAGCCTGCTAGCGGCGGCGGCCCCAGCACCCTGAAAGATCGAGCAGCCGTCTACGAACAATTGTGCAGACGAGCAGATGGCGCAAGCATGCGCCAGCGAGAGGGGCATTTGCAACATGTCCGCCCGTATCGTTTGTTCGAAAAATTCAAACAAAAAGGGCCCAGCCGGCGGTGCGCGTTTCGCCGACTGGGCCCTTGAACGTGAAAAGCGGCATGCCCAATTTCGGGCTCTTGATGTCGCCAAATGTCGACGACGCGCCTAAGATTCACGATACTCCTTGTCGCTTGATTTCGCGGTTTGGCCCGGAAACTTGTACGGGCAAGTTCCCGGACCAACTGGGTCAAACAGGAGCGAGTGGTAATACAGCACAGAGCGTGCCGAGTGCGGTACGGGATTGATAGATCTTTAGAGATTTTATCCGAAGTGCCAAAAAAAGCTGGATCTGACTGCGAAAATGAATCCGCCGCCAGCAGATTTTTTCATTTCCTCTCCGCAAAGTCTCCACTAGATGGACCCCGGCGTTGTAAGCTTTACAAACATGTCGAAGCCAAAAGTGCGGGCCTCCGCAATGAAAGAACCACCTTTTATTTGAAGAAATGAGACTTTCCACTTGCGCATTCGACGTATATTAGCAAAGTGATTGGGCAGACTTGAGAGCGCCCTTTTGGGCGGTATAATCCGGAATGTCTGTTTACAGGCTGGGCTGCGATTGCCCCTAAGCGGCTAAAGAGATTTAGTCATACGAGCCAGGAAACTTCGTGCTGTGGGGCGATGAGGCTAACCAAACAAGCTGGGTTGGTCGCGCAGCACGCTGGGGCCTGCTCTCAGATTTTGAGGAGTTGGCATTTATGGCCACTGTTATGCGAGAATCATGCGTGAGCGAGATTGGTGAAACGGCCGGCAAAGTTTGGCACGTGCTGGACGTCAAAGGACCGCAAACCGTCGCCAAATTGGTGAAAGAACTGGACGACATCCCCCGTGATGTCATCATGCAAGGCCTGGGATGGTTGGCGCGCGAAGACAAGTTGGAAATTGAAGAAGAGGGCCGTACTAAAACCGTGTCGTTGAAGGCCAACTGATTCAGCGGCAGAATCACAGCCGATGCTTCGGGCCCCCGCTGGGGTTTAGAGTCAATCACAACCAGGTGTTGTCTGGTTCCGTCGTTTTATCGGGCCACGGGCGAAACACCGTTGGGCATGGATACACTTAATGGCGCCGGCACCGATTGACGGGCACGCGCGATTCGTCGGTTTTGGACGGTGGCAGCACGCATTTCGTCGCGGGCTTGCAGCCACATCTCGGCGTGCGGACAGTTGCGAATTTGCTCAAACCAGGGTCCGCCGCTGGTCCAATGGATCAGTTTGGTGGCGGCATCCATGGTGTCGAGTGTGTTCCAGGTTTTCGACAAGTCGCCAATCTGGTTGTCAGGAATATCTTGGAAGCGATGCAGATAAGCGCCGGTTGCCGTTTCAACAACATCTTTGCTCCACAGCGTTAGCTTTTCGCAATTCATCAGCATCATGCTGGACCAGTTTTTGCGCGGATAAGTGGTTTGCACTGCGCCGTACATTTTAACCGCACTGGTGGGCTGATAATCGTGCTTGACCACGCGCAATGTCAAGCCAGTCATGTCGAGTTCGGCAATTTCACGGATATCAGAGAGGCAAAGCATGCCATGATCCAAGAATAACGCCGTGCCTTGGTAGCGGCACAAATTGGGCACAAGGAATCTGGAATACGTAAATTCCGTAGTGGCCAGCGGATCGTGCGCCCGGTTTAGCCGCAATTCGGGCAGCTTGAGATAGCGGATATCGAGCGGAATCGAAGCATGCTTGCGAAGGCTATACGCCAGCACATCGGCGGGCTCGGGAAAGCGGGAATCCCAACCTATAAAAATGCGGAACATGTTTTATTCCTCATCGAAAAAACAGGCTGATTCGATCTGCATCATCACAGTTCTATGCAATCGCGATTCCAAAAAATTTTACGACAGGCAGGCCGGTGAGTGTTCAAGGGAGAGTCCGCCGTAATACTGGGGAAATCGATGCCTGCCCGTTATCTAATGTTTTCGGATCGTATCGATTGGGAAGATAAGGTAATTTCAGCGCTGCTACCATACTGGTGATTCCACAAGCACATTCACATTTCGTTGACGCTGTCAACGGCAGCCGTCCGATGGCTGAAATCAGTTAGTTTGTGACGTATGTCGCTGGAGAGATGGGTAATGTGGAGTTATTATAAGAAGGCGGTTCGGCGCGTTCCGCCAGAATGGATGGCCCCAGGTATGAAACCTACCATCGTTTCAAGAGGGCCAGACCGTTACGAAATCGGAATCGTATATTCCAACGAAGTACTTTCTCCGTAGCTTCGCGAGACTCAGCCCTTAGGACTAGCGCCGGGTTTAGGCGGTTGATTTGGCCAAGCGCCGTGGCCCAAGCCTTGAGCATCCTTGGGATCCAATCTTGAGGAGCGCAGGTTTTCGCGTTGAATCGCTTCGTAAACTTCCTGACGATGAACCGGAATTTCCGTGGGCGCGTTGATTCCCAGGCGCACTTTATCGCCGCGGATGTCGACGATGGTGACAACTATGTTGTCGCCAATGATGATGCTTTCGTCGCGCTGTCTCGACAAAACAAGCATCGCGGACTCCTTCCTTCAATTGATGAGATCCGGTTTGGGTAGTTCGGATCTGCGGTTAGCGGCGAGTGGTTCAGGGGTGGTGTTACAATGACGAAAAAGTCTCCGACAACTTAATCACGCGTTAGCATTGCTCACGCAGTTTTACGCAGCTCAACGGTTTCACCGACGAGTTGATATTGCAGGGGCAGCTCGCCGTTGGTGATAACTTGCCGTCCTAAACGTCGCTGGAGATTGATGACCAGCGGCGCTTTTAAATTCAAGGTGATTCCATGTTCGTTCTTGCCTACAATGGCCAGGACTTGTGCCTCGCGAACTTCGGCCAGCTCCAGCGGAGCCAATTCTCCGCGGGAAATACGCACTTGATATTCCGGAACAAATCGGCGGGGGCACACTACGGCCAGAGCAATCTCTGGAGACAAAGAATTTTGCAACCATCCTAGGGCGTCGTTTTCTGCGTCGGCCAACAACACCCAATGGCGGCAATTCTCCAAGCCGAGTAAACCCGCAGGAAAATGCAGCAAATCGTTCGGTTCAATTTCCACGTAGCCGAATCGGCTGGTATCAATTTTCATGTCGGACCTCCTGTCACTTCATGAAACGCCAATCCAAAGCGATTGAATGTCAGAAAACAGCCCCTAGGCGTTGGTCGGAGAGGTGCTACCGTAGCAGCGTTTGTCCCGCCAATGCCTAGATCGAATTCGAGTGTTCAAAGGCTTTGGGAAGCACTTCACTGCGATTTTCCGCCGCAGTTTCCGCATGCTTCATCTGCTACATCGGCTAGCATGGCGCAGCAGGGAGAGAAAAACCGGGCATCGTGGCAACTTAACGGACGTGGCGATTATGTGCCGTATACGCAATTTGCAACTGTGACGCAATCGCTGCGGCTGGGAATGAAAACGCAAATCCAACGATCAACTAGTTAAGGCAACGGAATCGATTGAATTCCTTTTAAGCCCGACAGGAGCCTAAATGCTGAAATTGCTGATGCAACAAGAGATCAGAAACAAGGGGGCTTTCGGGGATCACAGTTAATCTAAAAAAACAGCAGTTTCGTTCTGCTATGCGGCACTTTTCCGTAAAAAAACCGGCTGCGGCAGGCTCCGAGTAACGCTAGACCATGCTGTATATGCTTTTACATGTAAAACCAACAATGCACTTTTTCGTTGCACTGTCTGATTTTAGCGGTTATTATGGCGTGAGCAAGTTTCTAGGGGTGATCTCGCCGGACAGGGAAGAGCAGAGTTGAAGGCAACGCGGGTTTGGTTCGTTGCAGTGCATAGGTGAGTGTTTCGGGGACTCTGCAAATTCTATTTCTTCCCAAGCAACGGGCGAGGGACCACAATGCGCGATTCGAGCAATCGGCTACAAAAATTTCTAGTTTGGGGATGTGCGGCGAGTGCCATGGTGGGTTTTTATCAATCGGCCAAGGCTTCCACCTATTTAATCGACGCGACCTATGCAGGAACGGAAGGCGCACCCTACACCAGCCCCGGCGGTACCAGCTATGCCGCCGCGTACAATACGATAACAGACGCTTTGGGTAGTACTGCGTCCCATCGGGAGCTTCGGCGAGTAACCCAAATATCATTTTTATCGCTCACGGGACCTACAATACCGCGAGCGCCACTGGTGTTTCGCTTTCCTACAGCAAAAACAACATTGCTTTGATCGGGACGACAGGCAATCCGAAGGACGTGGTGATTACCTCCACACTCGATGCAGCATATAACCCAGGTAGCGGTGCCATAGGAACTACAGGCAGCGCGACACTGCAACTCAAAGGCAACAATGTCAGTGCCGATGACCCCCTTCCCGAAAACTGATCCAGGGAATATGAGAGAATCCAGCCGGCCCATTGGGCCGGAAAGGATTCGCGATGAAGAAGCGACATGGTGCGGAGCAGATCGTAGGTCTTTTGCGTCAAGCGG
>Ga0335083_10008931_pt1 | contig 12201 bp, 9 predicted proteins | sample Lox_Sample_42_FD_206716 | JGI IMG/M metagenome (GOLD analysis project Ga0335083, IMG submission 206716) | Soil microbial communities from Loxahatchee National Wildlife Refuge, Florida, United States - Lox_Sample_4.2 | ecosystem: Environmental > Terrestrial > Soil > Wetlands | place: USA: Florida... | reverse complement strand
CTGGCGGTCAAAGTAGCGGTGGTTCCGGCGGTGTAATAGCCGGCGCCCGTCACCGACCCGCCGATGGTCGGGCCGACGTTGACCTGCACCAGGTACTGGGTTGCGAAGCCGGCAGTGTAGGCGGTCGCCACGGTGGGCGTCGTAATGTTGTGTGTCGCTGCGCCGCTATCGGACCAGTTCGAGAAGACAAGCTGTGAACTGCTCGATAGGGCCTGAGGCGACGGCGCGCCGAGCGAGTGCGACGAGCCGGCGATCCAGTTGAAGGACTGGGCCGCGGCGTACGGGATGCCGTCCACGGTGAATTGCGCACCGGCGGGCGAAGCCTGTACCGTCACCGGTACGAGCACTACCTGCGACAGCGGGCCGGAGGTGGACGGGCTTAGAGAGTTGGTGCTGGTGTAGCCGGCCGTAATGATGGACGCGCCCGCGGGGAGCGCCGTGGTGATCAGGGATCCCGTTCCGGAGCCGTCCAGCGTGACCGGCGAACCGAAGGGGCTGCCGCCGACGAGGAACTGCACGGTGCCGGCCGGCGTAGGCCCGCCGCCGGAGGTGACGACCGCGGTCAGAGTGACCGACTGGCCGAGCACGGAAGGATTGAGAGAAGAGCTCAGAGCGACCGCGGTGCCGGTAGAACTGATGGTTTCGCTCAATCCGGACGACGTGCTGCCGGCGAACGCCGGGGTGGTGGTGTAGGTCGCGGTGATCGTGTGGGAACCGGCCGGGAGCGCCGACGTGCTCAGGGTGGCCACGCCGCCGCTGTTCAAGGTTCCGCCGCCGAGCGGGTTGCCACCGTCGAAGAAGGTCACGGTACCGGTCGGCGTGCCCTGGCCGGGTGCGACGGCCGACACGGTCGCGGTGAATGTGACGCTGCTTCCGGAGACCGCGGGGTTGCTGGACGCGGTGACGACGGTCGTCGTGGAAGCGGCATTCACGGTCTGCGGCACGGTGGAAGAATTGGCCGGATTGTAATTGGTGTCGCCGCCGTATTGCGCCACGATGGTGCGGGTACTCCCCGTGGCAGTCAGGCCGATGGAGAGCGTGCCGGTTCCGCCGGACAGCGTGATGGTGCCGACCGAGGAGCCATCAGCGGTGATCGTGACGGTTCCCGACGGCGTGGTCGCACCCGAAACGGTCGCGGTGAAAGTGGTCAACTGGCCGGTGACCGATGGGTTGATCGAGCTGGTTACGTTTACCGTCGGGGTCAGCTTGTTGACCGTCTGCGAAACTGCCGCTGAAGTTGCGGTGGAGTAGTTGGTGTCGCCGCTATAGACGCCGGTAATCGAGTGCGTGCCGGCAGTCAGCGTCGAGGTGCTGAAGGTCGCCGTGCCTCCGCTCAGGACCGCGGACCCAATCGTGGTGGCGCCATCCTTGAAGGTCACGGTGCTGGTTGGCGTCGCGCCGCCGTTCTGCGGCGTCACCGTCGCGGTGAAGGTGACGCTCTGGGCGAAGTTCGAGGGATTCGTTGCCGATTGCAGCGATACCGTGACCAGGGCCAGGTTCACCAACTGGCTAAGCGTGGACGAGGTGCTCGCGGAGTACGTGGCATCGCCCGAATAGGTGGCCGTCACTGCGCGGGTGCCGATCGTCAGCGAACTGGTCGAGATTGCGGCAACACCGCCGCCGTTGAGGCTTGCGCTGCCGATGGAAGCGCCGTCCACCTTAAAGTTGACCGTGCCGGTGGGCGTGCCCCCGGCGCCGGTGACGGTTGCGGTGAATGTGACCGACTGGCCGAAGTTCGAAGGATTCACGGACGACACCACGGTTGTGGTGGTCGCGGTGCCCTGGACCGTCAGGTTTGCCGAGGCCGAGGTGCCGGCGCCGCCGTTTGTGGAAGTGACGTTGCCGGTGACGTCGGTGTAACTGCCGGCGGATGCGCCCGTAACCGTTACGCTGAACTGGCAATTGCTGCCCGAGGCGATCGAGGCGCCGTTCAGCAAGATCGTCGAAGGGGCCGTCATAGTCAGGGTGCCGCCGCAGACCCCACTCGTGGCAGTCGAAACGGTGAGGCCGGCAGGCAGGGAATCAGTGATGCCGACTCCCGTCAGCGCGACGGTGTTGGCGGTCGGGTTGACCAGGGTAAAGGTCAGGGTCGAGGTGCCGCCACCGGCGATGGTGGTTGGGTTGAAGGCGATGCCGACGGTGGGCGGAGCCACCACGGCGATGCTGGCATTCGCGGCGGCGCCGTTTCCGCCCTGTGTAGACGTCACGTTGCCGGTAGTCAACGAAGCGGTGCCTGCCGCCGTACCGGTGACGTTCACGGTGACCGCGCACGAGCCGGAATGGGTGATGCTGCCGCCGGACAGGCTGATGCTGGACGCTCCGGCATTGGCGGTTACGATTCCACCGCACGTGTTATTGATGCCGGGTGTGGCCGCGACGATCAGAGTTCCAGTCGAGGACGGCAGCGTAACGCTGACGCCGACGCCGGTCAGGTCGCCGCCGGAAACGCTATTGGGATTGCTGATTTGCACCGTGAAAGTGGTGCTGCCGTTGAGCGGAATGCTGGGGGCGCCGAAGGCCGCCGAGATGGTGGGCGGCGCGACGACCGTCATGTTCGCGGTCGATGTGTTGCTATTGCCGAAGTTCGAAGTGAGCGTGGCCGATGTGCTGACGGCGCCCGCCGTCATGCCTTGGACCGTCACGGAGATGGAGCAGGAACCGTTGCCCGCGAGGCTGGCGCCGGAGAAACTGATGGAACTGGAGGTGGCGCTGGCCGTCCCACCGCACGTGTTATTCACGCTGGCCGGGTTGACCACTTGAATGCCGGCCGGCAGGCTCACAGTCGCGGTGAAGCCGAGACCGGTCAGGCCGAGCGACGGATTCGGGTTGCTGATGCTGTAGGTCAGGCTGGTGGTTCCGTTGACCGGGACGGTGGAGGCGCCGAAGGAAGCGGTAAGGGACGGCGCGTTGCCGACGTTGAGCGTCCCGCTGGAGGCGGATGTTCCCGTCCCGCCGTTCGTCGACGAAAGGTTACCGGTAGACACAGACAGGCTGCCGGCTTGCGAAGCTGTGACGCTCACTGAGACCGTGCAGGTATTGCCCGGGGTAGAGATCGCGCCCGCGGAGAGGCTGATGGAACTGCTTCCTGCCACGGCGGCAGGCGTGCCGCCGCAGGTGTTCGAAAGCCCCGGCGTAGAGGCGACCGTAAGGCCGGTGGGCAGGGCTGCCGTGAATGCGATTCCAGTGAGGCCGACCGAATTGGCGGCCGGGTTGGTAATGTTGAAGCTCAGCGTGCTGTTGGCGCCCACGGCTACTGAAGCGGGGCTGAACGCCGCGGAACTGGTCGGAGGTGCGACGACGTAGATGGTTGCGCTCGTGGCGCTGGCGCCCGTGCCACCTTCGGTGGAACTAGGCGCTCCCGCTGCGTTCGACGCGGTGCCCGCGGTGGTTCCCTTTACGGTGACCGTGACGGTGCAGGATGCGCTATGCGCCAGCGTGCCGCCGGAGAGGCTGATGCTGGAAGCTCCCGCGGTGGCGGTTACCGTGCCGTTGCAGGTGTTCGTTACACCCGGCGTGTCAGCGACCACCAGGGAGGCAGGCAGGCTGTCCGTGAACTGCACGCCGGTGAAATCGACCGCGGGGTTCGGGTTGCTCAACGTGAACGTCAGGGTGGTAGTGCCGTTGAGCGGAATGCTGGGGGCGCCGAACGAGTTGGTGATAGTGGGCGCGGAGACGACCGTAATCGACGGGTTCGTTGTATTGCCGTCCCCGCCTTCGGTCGAGGTGACGGTCGCGCTTACGGTTTCTACCCCCGCGGTGGTCCCGGTCACGGACACAGCCAGGGTGCAGGAGGTGTTGGCCGCCAGCGTAACTCCCGTGAGAGAGATCGAGTTCGATCCCGCCGTGGCCGTGGCGCTGCCGCCGCAATTATTGGTCAGGCCATTCAGCGGCGTGGATACGATAAGGCCGGGCGGCAAGAGGACCGTGCTTTTGAAGCCGACGCCCGTGTAGCCGAGGTTCAGGTTCGGGTTGGCCAGCGTGAACGTGAGGGTGGTGCTGGTGTTCTGCGGGATGCTCGCCGCGCCGAAGGCGCCCGAGATCTGTGGCGTGCGGATCACGGTCAGGGTGTCGCTGGACGTGTTGCCGCTACCAGCCGCGGTTGAGTTGATGGTGACGCTATTCGTGTAGCTGTTGTCGGTGGAACTGCTGACGTTTACCGTAATGCTGCAGCTTCCGACGGCCAGGCTGCTGTTGGAGTAGGTGATGCTGCCGGCGCCGGCGTTGGCGGTTACGCTGCCGCTACACGTATTCGACACCGCAGGAGTGGCAGCGACGACCAGGCCGCTGGGTAGAGTATCGGTAAAGCCGGCGTCGATGGGGACGACGTTCCCGTTCGTAATCGAGAAGGTTATCGTGGAGGCGGTGCCCGGGGTGACCTTCTTTGGGCTGAAACTGGCGGTGATGGAAAGCGGCTGCAGAATCAGGATGCCGGTGGTGGCGGTGCCGCCGCTGGAGGCCGCCAGGCCGCTCGTCGCGGTGTAGGTGAATCCAGTGGTGCTGGCCGAGGCAATGGAGAAGGTCCCGTTGTAGCCGGAGACGCCGACGCCGGCGATGACCACGTACTGGCCGGCTTGAAATCCGTGTGCGCCGACGGTGGTGATGGTCACCGTGGTGCCGGACTCGGTTGCGCTGGCGATCAGGTTAGAGTTGACAGGTACTACGGCAGAATCCACGGTCGCGTTGGCGGTGCCCCGGCCGCTGGTGCCGTTGTTGTTATAGGTCGCGGTGGCAGTGGCGCCGCTGCCAACGGCCTCGGGCTGCGTCTGGGGAATCGAGCCCAGCGTAGCGCCGTCGAAGGTGATGGGAAGACCGATGATGGCGCTCAGGTTGCTCGTGCCCAAGGCGGTTCCGTGATTGTCCTTCGTCATGTCACCGGTCAGAGTGGAACTCCCGTTGATCAGAATGGTGGCGGGATTTGCGGTGTGGGTCAGGACGATGAACGGATCGAACGTGGTCGTGCCGGTGACGGTGGTGATGGTGCCCGCCGGAGCGTTGGTCCCCCACCAGTTATTCGTCACCGTCGCGGCGGCATTGTTGTTGTACAGATTGCTTGCGCCTGCGGTGGCCGTGTTTCCGGCCAGCCGGCTGAACGACATATTTAGGATGGCGCTGCCGGAGTCATTGCCGGTGAAGATTGCGCCGCCGTTGCCCGCCGTCGAGTTTCCGGTGATCGTCACCTTGGTGAGAGTGATGGCGTCGGTGCTCTCGGTGTTGGCGTAGATGCCGCCGCCGTTGAAACTGCTGCCGGACGCGGTGCTGGCCGAGTTGTTGGAGATGAGGGCCCCCTGATCCACCAGGGTTTTAGACGTTGCGTAGATGCCGCCGCCCGAGCCCGTGGCGGTATTGCTGCTGATCTGGCTGCTGTGAATACTGGTCTGCGGCGAATTCGTGCCCGCGGAGAAGACCGTGATGCCGCCGCCATTGCCCGGAACGGACGCCGTACCGTTGGCTTTGTTGTTCAGCACCTTGCCGCCGGTCATGGTCATCGATGCGCGATCCGCGAGCCAGATGCCGCCGCCGGTGGCTTCGGCGGTGGACGCCTGTATGGCGTTGTTGTTCTGGATCGTGCTGTTGGTGATGGTGACCGTGCCGCTGCCGTTCCCCAGGTTGAACAGGGCCATGCCGCCGCCGCTGCCCTTGCTCGTGCTGCAATTCTGGACGACGACGTTGGTCAGGCTGAGGCTCGAGTTGCCGCCCGTGCCGGTGTCGAACGCCAGGCAGCCTCCGTCGGCATCGGAGCCCACGACGCCGTTGTTCTGAGCGCCGGTGCCGTCCAGGATGACGTTGCTGATGGAAACAGTGGCGGCGGTCGTGGTGGTGGGAGCGTTGATGTCCGAATTGATGTTGATCAACAGATCCCTGGAACCGGTGCTGGGCACTCCCCAATTGATCGTCGTGGTGGGGTTGCCGTGGGTGCTATCCACCGTGCCGACGATCGTCACTGAGCTGTTGATGTACAGCGCGCCATTGGTGTTGCCCGAATAGTCGGGAGTGGCGCCGCGGCCAAGGGTCAGAGAATACGTCCCCGGGTTTTGGAAGCTGATGGTCGATCCAGGGTTCGCATTGGCTTCGATGACCGCTTCGCGCAGGGTACACTGGTTCGCCGTGGCCGCGGCGCATGCGCCGGCGTGAATGCCGTCGCTGGTGGTATTTACCGTGAAGCTGCCTATGGTGTGGGGCAGCGGCGCCGAGACGAATGGGGCGGTGTCGCCGGGCTTCAGGAAGACTACGCCGGTGCGTCCATCGGCGTTCACGCGCAAGGGAAGTGCGGCGGCGGCATCTCCGGCGAGATCGACGCGGTTCAGCAGCATGCCCGAGCCGGCATTCATGTCGGCGTGGGTCACGAGCGACAGGCTTCCTGAGCCGAGGAGCAGAAGATCGTCGCCCGCGGTATCGGAAATCCGCGACCGAAGAAGCAGCGGCGGGTTGCCCGAGCCATCCAGCTTACCTGCGCCGGGGAAACTTTCCATTTCCTGCCACGGAACGTTGAAGCGCGCCGCGACCGGAGAGGGACGGGACACGGCATGGGAGGCAGCGCGGCGGGCTCCGAGTTCCGTGCCGGTGAAGCGCCGGGAGTCGATCCCGTTATGGGCCAGGATGTGCAGTGTGCCGTCCGTGGAGAGAAGCGCCATCTGCAGCAGTGCGTTGCGATCAAAAAGAAAGCTGCCCAGAGCCGCGGCGGCTACGGGGTAGGAGACGCGAACGGGTTCGAGCGTCTGGGTGGCGCCGTGAAGCATCCAGGCTTCGCCCCCAGCCACAATCAGAGCGTCGTTGATCGTGTCGCCGTCGAGGTTGCCGAAGGTGAAGGACGCGGCATCGTGGTCGAGGGTCAGGGTAGCGGTGAGCGTCAGGCCGGCTGCGGATCCCGTGTAGATTGCCAATTGAGAGCCGGCGGCGCTGTGAATGCCGGCCAGCACTTCAAAGAATCCGCCGGTGTGGAGGTCGTACGCGGCCAGCGCGGAAATGGTGCCGGAAACATCCAGCGATTGCTGGATCGCGGAGCTGCCGGAAGCGCCCGGTGCGAGCACGTGGATCTGCGTGCCGCCGCGCGAGGCGGCGATGAGCGTGGGGCGGTTGGCGCCGAAGAACCGGCCGGCCGCCAGAAAGTCCGGCGCGACCGGGAGGTCGGCTACCTGCGCGTTGTCCTGGAACGGAGGGAGAAAATCCCCGCGCGCGAAAGCGGCTGCGGATTGCTGGCTCTGAGGCGCGAAGGCGTCGAGGCTGCCGCGGTAGAAGACCACGCGGCCGCCGCCGGCGTTTACGCCATAGCCTGCTGCCAGATCGGGGATGCCGTCGCCGTCGAAATCATCCGATGCCAGCGCGAGCACGCGCACCTGGCCGGAAGCCACAGGCTGCACCGAGGAATCCGTGCCGGTATATTGCGGCTGCAGCTTCACCGGGCTCGCCAGGCTGATGGGCGGGGCCGGCGCGGCGTGGACCTCGTGCGTCTGAAGTTTCCAAAGGCCGAACAAGATCGCGGCGATGACGAGCGTAATACAGCAGGCTTTTTTTGCCATGGATTCCTCTAGCTACGGGCCGGATAGATGCCTTGCAGCGCAATGGTGAACATAACCACCAGGTAGGGCGGCATATTGTTGTGAGGGAGGCTGCCGCCCGCGACGGACGTGCCGAAGGGATCCATCTGAACGTTGTTGGCTCCGGTCGCGGCGTACACGTTGCCCATGCCGCGCTGGCCCGATCCCCATGCATTTCCGCCGGGGTTCGCCAGATGGTCTGTAGCAGTCGAGACCTGCGCTGTGTGAGCATGTGCCGGCATCTCCGTCTGCAGCAGGGTTACCGCCTGCTCTCCGCCGGTCTCGCCAAGGTCGCGCAGCGTGAGTCCGGGACCCTGGCCGGCATGCATCGGAGCGCTTCCCTGCAGGTTGGGAAGGCCGAAGTTGCTCTTGCCATCGCCGCCGTAGTTGGTACCGAGCAGGGAGAAGAGCGCCGTGTTCTGGCTGATGGGCAGGAGCTGGCCGTTGCACTGCGCCCAGCCTTTCGGTGCGAAATTACAGCCGAACATACGGATCTCGGCTAAGAATGGTGATGCCATTGGTTTCTCCTGGATCAGTTCTGCGATGGGAAAACGCCCTGCAACGCAATCACGAAGTTCAACACCAGGTAGGGCGCCAGATTGTTGTGCGGCTGACTGCCGCCGGTCTGCAATAAGGACTGAGCGTGCATGGCAACATTTGGATTTGCCGCGTAGGGCGCAGCGTTGTTGCGCGCCCATACATTGCCGGCGCCGGCCGCCGCCGTGGGATCCGCCTTACTGCCCACCGGTACGTGAACGTGAGCCGGCAGCTCGGAGATGTTCAGAGTGTGGGCTTGTTCCCCGCCGATTGCACCGAGAACGAACCCGTTACCGGCGTGGTAGGGCGTTCTCCCCTGCAGGTTCGGGAGGGCAAAGTTCGTCTGTCCGTTCCCGCCGTAGGTCGTGCCGAGAAGTGAAAACAAAGCCGTATTCTGGTTGATAGGCAGTATCTGGCCATTGCAGAATGCCCAACCCTTCGGCGCGAAGTTGAAACTGACGATCTTGATTTCTGAAAGATACGGTGTGCCCATTGCGTTCTCCTCCGATGTGAATGCCGCCGGCTACGACTGCGAGGGAAAGATACCGAACAGCGAAATGATGAAGTTCACTACCAGGAACGGCGGCATGTTGTCGTGCGGCTGGCTGCCGCCCGCTGAACCGATAGCCGCGGCATTCATGGCGGAACTCGGCGCCGTCGCCGAATAGTTGTTGAGCGGCGACTCCGCCCAGACATTTCCCGAAGGGTTCGAGGCCGTGCCCTGGCCGCTGTTGGCTTGCGGCACATGGGTGTGTGCCGGAATCTGGCTAACCGTTAAGGTCACGGTCTCGGAGCCGCCAGTCTGCCCGAGCGCGAATCCCGTGCCCACGTGGATGGGGAGCCGGCTCTGCAGATTGGGGAGGGCGAAGGTGCTTTGTCCATCGCCGCCGTACGTGGTGCCGATCAGGTTGAACAGGGTTTCGTTTTCCGAGATCGGCAGTATCTGGCCGCTGCAAAACGCCCAACCTACTGGAGCGAAGTTGCCCCCGAACATGCGAATCTCACCGACGTATGGCTGTGACAAGGTAACCCTCCGATGAGCACCGGTTACTATCCAGTACTTTCAATTGACTGAGCGGTGACTTCGGTGATAGTATCATCTCCAACGTACTTACTTCAAGGTTTTGGGGCTTGTGATGGTACTCTCCAGACGTCAGTTATTCGCGATGAGTTCGGCACTGGTTGCCGCTTCGAGTACTGCTATCCAAGGTTCACAGGGAGATCCCGCGCAGAGCGGCACGGCGTCCCTTACGAGAGCCGGTTTCGAAGGCGTGCTCAACTCCAGTTTCGAATTTCGCTCCGCATCCGGAGATCGGAATTTCCTGATACTAACGGGCGTGGAGGATTTCCAGTATGCCGCGCCCGTTAGCGAGGCTAATTTCGCCGTGCGCCCCCCGCGCCGGCACAGTATAGTGCCTCGCACCGAGACGTTTGCCCTGAACTTCTTCGGGACGGGAACAAACCTGCTGCAGGGTACTTACACAGTAAGTCACGCCAGCTTGGGGACGTTCGATCTGTTCATCGTCCCGTCGGGCAATTCCTACTGTGCCGTATTCAATCGGCTGGTGGGACAGCGGCCGCGCGCGTAGGTTTCTCCAACAGTACCAAGAAGCCATCCACCGATTTCTGCCGAAACCCGAGCCTCTCGAATAGGCGTAATGATGGGTTGAATAGCTCTGTATAGATACTGACGGTTTGGCCGGCGAGGTCCGCTTCCGCAACGATGCTGTTTAGTACTGTAGTACCAACGCCGCGGTTGCGGTGTGCCGGTGCCACGGTGATATCGAGGATATGGAAGTCCTCTGTACGGTCCAGGTACAAACGGCCTATCGGCTCGCCATCGACGCAAATCATGTCATGCGAGGCATGTGGATGCGAAGCGGCATAACCGGCTCTCTGCGCCGCGAACTGCATTTCGAGGAAGATACGCTTCTGTTCGGCGCTCCAGGGAACCTGGGCGAGTTCCGGTTCGCGCGCGCTGGCATAAAGGTCGAAGAGAAGCGGTAGATCGGCGTCCGTGGCAGGCCGCAATTCGATGTTCATGCCGCGGAACCGCTCCGGGGGCGGACGCGATTGAAAACGGCCTGATAGTCCATGCCTACACCCTCGCGGGGACCCAGTGGAACCAGGAAGAGGCTGATGGTCCCGAGTTTCTCGTGCTGCATTTCGTAAATCGCCTGCTGGAGATGCACGCCGGCCGCATTGTAGAAGATCAGCGAAAACTGCTCCAGCTTCGGAGAATCATGGCGCTCAGTAACGTCCGTCAATTCCACCGGTACCGTACCATAACCCGGGACCTGAACCTGAAACGTGCTGCGCAAGCATTCGGAAAAAGTCCTGGAGTTCAACTCCCGAAGATCCATGTATTCACGATACACGCAAGGCCTCCAGTCTGGCAAAATGCGGCTCCATCCAGCGCTCGGCCAGAGCGCGTGCGCGGGGAGAAGTCCCCTTTGCCTTGCGTGCGCTATCGGGGGTGAACCTTTGTCCCGGGCGCTTGGCGTCGAATTGCGCAGCCTCCCGGAATGTCGCGGTCTCCTCGGCGTTGAAGCGTACTCCGAAATGCCGCGCAATCGATTCCCACAACGCTTCGGGCAAATCGCGATAGTTGGCGAGCATGCCGCGCGGGTGGGGGAACGCGGCTGCGGCGTGCTCCAACACGGCTCCCAGGGTGGCGGCCACAAATTCGTCGGGCTCGCGCGCGGCGGTCAGGTCAACGCCGGCGGCCGACGGGATTCCACGGGTGAGGTACGCCGCGGGCCGTTCCAGGTTGCTGACGAGGACCTCGATCGGCTCGCGGTACAGGAATAGCCAGGGCACCTCGGGGAAGGCCTTACGGAACAGCGGGAGCATGAAGACGTCGCGCGGTTCCAGTTTCACGAAGAGGTGTTTCTGGCCGCCGCGCGGTTGCGCAAGGGCGCTGATGGCATTCCGCAGCCACTCGACCCGCTGCTCCTCGGTAGCGTGCGAAAACGCGATTCCGCTGACGGGTTCGGGCTCAGAGACCACCAGATTGCGCGGTGATTGCGCGAGCATCTGCGTGATCAGCGTGGAGCCGCAGCGGGAGGAATGAAAGATGAAGCCAGAAGGCTGGACGCCCGGGGAAATCTCGCGCCAACGCTGCAGGTCGGCCATCCGGCTGTGCCGCCGGAACAGGCTGCCGAAGGGCGTCGCCAGAGCTTTCTGGACCGTATCGAGGAGAAACGGGTCGGCCAGTGGAGCATCGCCCAGGTAGCACCATTCCACGATCGGCTCGCCGGCGCGCCAATAAACGCGGATCGGGATCCAGCCGTCGAAACGCGGCCCGCTCATTGTTCCAGCCACCGCTCCAGCCATGCCCGGCGGTTGGCATTCACCACGATGCGAAGATCTTCCTCGGTGATCTGGAGTCCCCGTTCGCGGCCGATCGCGATCACTTTGGCCATCAATTCGGGAAGAGTTGCAGCCCCACGCAATTCTTCAATGAGGGCCGGATCCTGGAACACCGCCTGCTCGAACCGCTGGAAAGCCGCGAGCGACATGTTACGGCTTGCGCTCCAGGGCATAGTAGACGCCGTCATGGCCGAGGACATCGAAGCCGAGCCGCTGATGGAATCGGAGCGAGCCCTGGTTGGTCAATGCGACGTGGCACTGCACCGGAACTCCCGCGCGGGCGGCTTCCGCGACCAGGCCGGACACCAGTGCCGTGCCCAAGCCGCGGTTCTGAAACGCAGGCAGGATCGAGATATCCACCAGGAGAAAACGAGCAGTCGCGCGGTCCACCCAGATGCGGCCGGCGCGCGCATCGTCGTGCAAGACAATGGACTGTTTCGAATCCGGGTACTGTTCGCGATAGCCGCCGGTCTGCGCCTGGAACTGCATGCGCAGCAGCGGCTCCAATTGGGCCGGCGGCAGCCCCCATTGCACGAAGTCCCCCATGCGGACGGCTCGGAATAGTTCGAAGAGGAAGGTGTCATCCTCGGGCGCGGCTGGGCGAAGGGTAAGCAAGAGACATAGGCTAGCACGGCTGTCATCACCCTCTCATCCTAAAGTGCTAGCCTCGATGGCACCCTATGACCAACCGCCGCGCGTTTCTTGCGAGCCTCGGCTCAGCCGCCGTGTGCTCCTATGCCGCCGAGACAGAGGGCAG
>Ga0335083_10008930_pt1 | contig 12203 bp, 8 predicted proteins | sample Lox_Sample_42_FD_206716 | JGI IMG/M metagenome (GOLD analysis project Ga0335083, IMG submission 206716) | Soil microbial communities from Loxahatchee National Wildlife Refuge, Florida, United States - Lox_Sample_4.2 | ecosystem: Environmental > Terrestrial > Soil > Wetlands | place: USA: Florida... | reverse complement strand
AGTAGTAATATCCATAACTACCACCTCAACTACGCGGGTTCGCTGACCACATGCGCTGCGCTTCGGCCTTGATACGCCTTGCGGAACAGCTTGACCAACTCACTCATCAACGGCATACGAGGATTGGAACGCCACGAAGGATCTTCAAACGCGATCCCGGTTAATTCGGGGAGCGCCCGCTCAAACTCTTCCTCGCTGATGCCCAGTTCAGCGATGGAGTGGGGGAATCCCAGGCGATCCAGCAACTCTTCTACTGCCGCAATAAGCTTCTTAACCTTTTCTTCTACCGTGTTGCCACCGAGCCCGAGCAAGTCCGCAATGGTGGCGTATTTGTTGTGCGCCACATAACCCTGGGTGAACGGTGAGGCCATGAACTTGACCGGAACCGCAGCGTTGTAAGCGATGACGTACGGCAGCATCAGTGCATTTGCCCGGCCATGCGCCACGCCGAAGCGCGCGCCGAAGGCATGCGCCAGCGCGTGATTGACTCCTACCGACGCATTGGCGAACGCCATGGCGGCGATGCAGGCCGCGTTGTGCATCATCGCGCGCGCCTCTTCATCGCCGGGATGTTCATACGCGACGGGCAGGTACTTGAACGCCAGCCGGATTGCCTGCATGGCGTTGGCGTCGGTGTAGGGCGAAGCATAATTGGAAACGGCCGCCTCCAGCGCGTGGGTCAGGCAGTCGATACCGGTATCGGCCGTGAGCCCCTTGGGCATCGACAGCACGAATTGTGGATCGACAACCGCCACGTCGGGAGTAAGGGAATAGTCGGCGAGCGTCACCTTGCGCCCGTGCTCCTTGTCGGTCATCACAGCAAACGGAGTGACTTCGCTGCCCGTGCCGCTGGTGGTGGCAACGGCAATCAATCTGGCCGGGCCATTCTTCGGTGGGGGATATTGCACAACGCGTTTGCGCAAATCGAGGAACGGCGCGGCCAGCTCTTCCAAGTCGGCGTCTGGCGATACGTACAGCAGCTTCATGATTTTGGCTGCGTCGATGACTGAACCGCCTCCCAGCGCGACAATCTGGTCGGCCTTGTAGAAGTTGAGCGCCTCAACCCCCTGCATCACGACTTTGACGTCAGGTTCGGCATCGGGAATAACCAGTACATGAACGTGCGTCTCCGGTGGCAGATAACGCCGGACAACATCGACGTGCCCAATCTTCTCCAGCGGCGCGTTGGTGACGACGATCGTGGTACGCGACGCGAACTGGCGCACGTTCTCGATGGCGTTCATGTTGAAGTAGATCTGGTTGGGAACGCGGAACCACATGTGATTTTGGGTCCTTCGGGCCAGGCGCTTGATGTTGAGGTAATGAAATACGTTGACGTTGTCGGTGGTGCTGTTGCCGCCGCCGGTGCCGCATCCGAAGGAGAAGGTCGGTACCAGGTCGTTGTAAACCGCGCCCAGCGCGCCAATCGAGCCCGGCGAATTCACAATGATACGTCCGGCGTTGATGACCTCCCCATACTTCTGGATGACCGCTTCGTTGCGCGAGAAGACGACCGCCGTGTGACCTAAGCCGCCGGCGTGGATTACATCCATGCAAACGCGTAACGCTTCATCGGTGGACTTGGAGCGATACACCGACAGCACGGGAAACAGCTTCTCGACTGACAGCGGATGCTCGCGGCCGACACCCTGAATCGGAGCAATGATGAGCTTGGTATCACGTTTCACCGAGAGCCCGACAAAGCGCGCAATGTCCTTTGCCCTCTGTCCAACCGCCATGGGCTGCATATATCCGGTCTGCGGATCGATGACCGTGCGCTCCAGCAGCTTCACTTCTTCTTCATTGCAGATGTGCGCGCCTAAATCCGCGAACGTCTTCAGCACACGGTCGTAGATTTCGCCGTCGATGACGACGGTCTGCTCCGACGCGCAAATGGTTCCGTTGTCGAACGTCTTTGAGACGATGATGTCAACGACGGCACTCTTTATGTCCGCTGATTTCTCCAGGTAGACGGGCGTGTTGCCCGCGCCCACGCCGAGCGCCGGCTTGCCGGAGCTGTAAGCGGCCTTCACTGCGCTCGGGCCTCCCGTAGCATCAATCAGGCCGACATCGGGATGGTGCATCAGGTAAGCGTTGTCCACCAGCGTGTGCGATTCCAGGCAAGAGAACACGCCCTCAGGCGCGCCATGCTTCACTGCCGCTTCGTACATGATCCTGACCGCTTCCGAGCAGCAGCGCCACGCTCGCGGATGCGGACTGAAGATCGCCGCGTTCCGCGTCTTGATCGCCATGATGCACTTGAAAAGCACGGTGGACGTTGGGTTCGTAATCGGCAGCAGCGACAGGATCACGCCGATAGGCTCAGCGATCTCTACCAGATTGCGCTCGGGAAACTCGCGGATGATGCCGACCGTGCGTTTATCGCGCACATAGTTGTACACAAACTCGGTGGCCACCATATTCTTGATGACCTTGTCTTCCAGCACCCCAAGTTTGGTTTCCTCTACCGCCAGGCGCGCCAGGTATTGGGCCTGCGCCAGACCGGCCAGGACCATGGCCTTCACAATGCGATCGACATCTTCCTGGGTGAACTGGGTGAAGACAGCAGAGGCAAGCCTGGCTTGATGGACCAGGTTTTCCAGGTAGGCAATTCTCTCTTTACTGAGGTCGTCCGCCGCGGCCGGCGGAGTCTGGGCCCGCTGCGCCGCTTCATTAGCAATCATTGCTGCCCCCCAATTAGCCGAGGGAGTTGATACCAACCAGAAGCACGCTCGTTCTTAATGCAGCCGGTTTTCGCGAGAGTCGAGAACCAGAACGTTGGAACCGAATCCGTCATTGTTCTTATGCGTAGTCGATGGGATTCTGTTCCAGCCAATGCTCGTCACGGGTGCGGCCAACGTTGCGCCGAACTTCGTGAGCCACTTTTGCAGTCATGCGGCGGCTAGCCCAGGCAAAGCCTGTGACGAAACCGATGGCGCCGTACAGCGAACTGAACCCCAACCCTCTTGCAATCGATCGCCCTCGCTTGTTTGCGCAGCTACTCAAAAAGCCGATGAACACTCCCAAAGCGGCGGGTTTCAATGCTTCACGAACTGACTCGCCAAGAAACGTGTTCAAGGGTCTGTCATTAAGAAATGCTTCTCGGCCGGAACGAGCTCCCTCCAGCCCAGAACCTAAAACCTTTCGGCCATATTCCACTTCCGACTTGGACCATTCGCGGATCCCCATACTTCCTGCCTCATTTCGGCCGATGATGGTGTCTGACAGTTACTACTAAAACACTGGTGCGGGTGTCCCTCCAAGAGCGCAGCTCACATTTCAATGTGAGTCAGGTCACGGGAGGTTTGTTCCCATGGCGAAAGGCGGCGCACGTACCCGGCCTTGCGATTGGATTGGCGTGAATTGGCGTTCACGCCATCCGCGCAAGCAAAGCTCGGCGGGTGCAATCCAAGGTGTGGATCAGCGATTCACGTGGAAGCTTCTGGATGATCGGCTCGATCACCCACCCCAGACCGAAAGGCACGTCGCGAGTCAATGACATGGCGCGACACTCGATGTACACCCCGCCATCGCGCTCCTGAAATCGCCAGTACGAATAAAGCCGCCACAGGAAACCAAAGCCCGTGTCAGGCGGGAACACCTGTTCCTTCGCGGTTCCCGCATTTTCCACTTCGGCGATGCGGGTGGTGTAGGAGCGGCAGAAGCAGCGCGCTGCATCGATTGAGCGATACTGCACGTCATGATCGGTGTCCAGCACCACCGTCAGAATTTTTTTCTTCAGCAGCCGCAGGTAGATTTCGAAGTCGTTGCCGCGACGCCTCATCAATTTCGAAACCAGCACTTCGGGCTTGTAGATGTCTTGGTGGTGATCGTAATCCTGCACCAGGGCGAGCGCTGCCTCGACCGTTACGCCTGGTGTGAAGACAGCTCCGATCCAATCGTGAATCAGCCCGCTGGGTACTCGTCCTGGCCCCGTGCCTGACCAGAACCCCGCCACGATTTCTCCTGCGTGAACTTGGCGCGCGCGCACCGGATCGACGTCAGACCACAGGAACCCCTTGGCATCGGGCAGACTCTCTTCCATCGCTGTCTCGGCCTCATGTACGTATGCCTCGAAGCCCTTCAGCGTGTCGGGAGTTAGCTGGATTTTGCTTGCAGTGCGTGGCATAGCGCCCGGCTGTGGCAAACGTTGCGACGTCGAATGCGACCGCCGGAGCGACGGTCGCAGTGAACGATCAAGGAAGCCCGAGAAGGGCGCTGCCTCAGGTGCGCGCACTGGAAGAGGATGCGCGCTGCCGACCGGGAACCCGCTCCAGAAGCCAGGTCCTCAGAACGCGCGGCTCGCGCGCGCTGGGGACGAAGCGGTTACTTCGGCTGTCGGCCAGATATACCCGGTCCGCCTGGGCGAAGCGCCCTTCTCGTAACCGTCTCAGGCGATGGTTGCTACCGCCTTGGGCCGGGTCCTCGGCTTCTTGCGCTGCGCGGGTTTAGTGGACTTGTGCTCCACCGCCGGCTTCACCACCGTATTCATCAGCGCCTTCTGGGCATCGACGTAGCTCTTCACACCCTCCCGCGTCATCTCGGCAACCGGGACGAACGGGAAGGGGCGCAGCAGTTTCACCGTTCTGCCGGCTGTCTTCACATTGGCGTTCACCTGCTTGCCTGCCAGGTCGATGAGGCTCTTCTGGGCCTCGATAAAGGAGTCCGTTGCCTGCTTGGCCAGCTCCGCCAGTTCTGTCTTTTTCATCTTCTTCATTGGCTCTTCGCCCTTACCCTTGGCTTCTTCGGAGATGACATCCAGGAAGCGCTTCTGCGTCTTCATGAAGTTCTCCAGGGCTTCGCGGGCCATGGTCAGCATGTGCTCGTATTCGTAGGGCTTGCCTTCCTTGAACGACTCCACCCAGCCCTTCGTTCCCCTACCTGCAATGTTCAGGAACTCGTCCTGCATGTGGAGGAAGGTTTCGACGCTGCGCTGCAACAGGCTGGTCATAGCCTGCGCCGCCGGCCAACCACCGACGCGCTCCTTGATCCCTTCCATCAGGATCTCGTGCTCCTGCTTGCCCAGCTCGAGCAGCAGCTTCTGGCCTGCGATGAAGTTTGCGATGCCGTCTCCGGCGGCTTCGGTGACAATTGCGGCGGGGCAGTAATCCGGATCGCTAAGCTGTTCCCGTACAGCATGCATGACGTTTTCATTCTGGCGCATCGCCAGGTCCAGCAGGATGCGCTGCGTGGCGAAGATGCTCTGGACACCCTGCTCCGCCCAACCCGCCATGATGGACATGAAAGACGACTCCCTTGGATGAGTCCGGGAGGTCTCGGTTTTCACATTGACTGGCATATTAGAACCTCCGATTTGCTGCAGTGCAGCATCGGCTTTACTATATGATTTAGCTGAGTTTGTGTCAACAAAATATTTGCGTTGTATGCGCCGCAATATGAGGGGTTTGCATGAAAGCTTCTACTGTGGTCATCAAGCGATACGGCAATCGCAGGCTGTATAACACCGCGGCCAGCCGCTACGTGAATCTCGACGACATCGCCGCCCTGGTGCGGGAGGGCAAAGATGTGCAAGTGGTCGACGCCAAGACCGGGCAAGATCTAACTCGGGTCACCCTGACACAAATCATCACCGAAGATGCGCGGGACAAGCCCACCGGCCTGCCGCTGGAACTGCTGCGGCAACTTATCGTCGCTTCTGACGAGGTGCGGCAGGAATTCATCATGTGGTACTTGAAGTCGGCGTTCGAGACCTATCAGACCGTCCAGAACGCGGTGCAAAACCGCCTGGGAGAAGTGCAATCGGCGATTCTGTCGCCGGTGGAGATGATGAAGAAATTTCTGTCAGGGTCACCGCCGCCCAAGCCAGAACCAGAAACGGAGCTGGAGACGCTGCGCCGGCGGGTGGCGGAACTGGAAGCTCGTCTGCAAAAGCCTGCTCCGACGAAAAGGCGGAAACCCAAGGCCAACTAGAACTCGAGAATATTCTTCCAAGAATGCTAGTGTGCTCGTTGCGAGCGGGCAGTATAATCCGCTGCGGAGTTTTTCTGCCTGCCAGGACACTTCGCGGTAACGTGCTCCAATTGGGCCGAACTCAGGAAGACTTTTGCGCGCAGAAACGGCAACGTCGGCTTCGAAACCTAAGTCTCGCAACCCCAAACAACATTTTGAACCTGCGGCCAACGTGTCTCTTTGGACCGAAGCCCTGTTCGCTGCCGAGGTGTTCCTGCTGCACGCCTCCCCGGTGTATTACGGATATGGCGTGCCCCATGGCGATGGCTCGGGCGTGGTCATAATCCCAGGCTTCCTGGGTACTGACCTTTATTTGAATGAACTCCGCGGCTGGCTGGCGCGGATCGGATATCGGGCGTACTTCTCCGGGATTGGAATTAACGCCGATTGCCCCAACCTGCTGATCCAGCGCCGTCTGAGTGAAACCCTGACGCAGGCGCTCGATGAAACCGGAAGGAAAATCCATTTGATTGGCCACAGCCTGGGCGGGTTGATTGCGCGCTCCGTGGCCGGCGCCCGGCCGAAAGACGTCGCTTCCTTGATAACCTTGGCTTCACCCATCCAGGGCACGGTGGCGCATCGCAACATCATCCACGCCGCCGAAGCTGTCCGCCTGCGCATTCTGCAGGAGCATGGTGATGGAGTATTGCCGCAGTGCTACACCGGCCGCTGCACCTGTAATTTTGTCGGGTCGTTGCGCCGCAAGGTTCCCGATTCCGTTCGCCAGACCGCGATCTACACTCGATCCGACGGCGTTGTCGATTGGCGCTTCTGCAGGACGGAAAAGAAGGGGCAGGATTTCGAGGTTGCCGGCACCCACATCGGCATGGCGTTTAATTCCTCGGCATATGCAGTGATGGCGTGCCGATTGGCTCAGGCTACCGGCTCACGATCGACCTGAGAGGTCAATCGCCCGGCTCCCATTCCCAGTCCGCGGTGATAGCCATGTCGCCTGAAATCGCGCGCACAATTTGCTGAAATCCGGGGTTACTTCTACACTGAAGTCTTCTTCTAGCTCACGATTTTATGTTTTCCGCCGGCTGTTTGCTGTGCGGGGAGGATGCATGCGGCAGTGCTCAGCAGCGCGGTGTTTGGCTGCACTTTTATCTCTGGCGGCTTTGGCTTTCATTGCAGGGTGCAGCAGTACCGGCGTGAAAACGCCGGTGGCGGCGTCCATCACTCTAAGCCCCTCCAGTTTGAGTTTGAACGAAGGCCAGGTTTTGGCCATTACCGCGACTGCGGTCGATTACAGCGGAACAACCGTCGCTGTTGATTTCACCTATAGCAGCAGCAATCCTGCTTTGGCCTCGATTTCCAGTGCTGGGGCAGTGTGTGGCGGCCAGTTCGATTCCAATAGCATCGTTTGCTCTCCCAATGGCGATGGCCAGGCCACGATTACCGTTACATCCGGCAGCGCCAAGGCGAGTGCGACCGTATACGTGCACAAGCAGGTGGACCGTGTGGTGATCCAGCCCGTCAGCGAGTGCGAGAGCATGGGTACGGTGTTGAACCCGGTCGCGAATGCCTACAATACGACGGCTCCGGGTTGCTCGGTCAGTGCCCCCTGCGACCTTACCTCGACGGTGGGCCCGTTCAGTTTCGGCTCCGGCGATGCCACTGTGGTTGCCAGCGCTGCTGGAATCGATCCGCACTTCTCCTCCAGCACAAATAGTCCGACCTACGTCGGAGGCGGCACCATCAGCGGCACCAAAGGGCAGACCTGTAATCTCACCGACTTCAGCGTTGGTGGTGGAACCGGTATCAATCCGACTTTCGATCAGCAGACGAAAAGCCCAACCTACGTTTCGGGTGGCGCCATCAGCGGATCCGCGGGCCAGACTTGTAATCTCTCAAGCTTTAACGGCGTAACCGGCGCGACCGCCGTGGTCACGCTGAGCGACACGAATACGATCACGACCGGAACTCGCCTCACTATTACCAGCTCGGGAACCGGAGGCGGGAGCACTGCGCCGACCTCAGCCACACTGAGCAACGGCACAGCAACGTGTAGCGGCACCGCGACTGTCATTACTCAATTACAAACCACGGTCGGAGTCGACCCAGTCATCGGTGCGACGGCAACGGTTACGCTGACGGGCAGCAATGTTATCGCCAGCGGAACGCAACTGAATATCACCAACGAAGGATACGGAGCCGTCGCGGCTCCTACCACCGCCACTTTAAGCAGCGGCACGGCGACCTGCAGCGGAACCGCCAGTGTCATCACGACACTGAACAATACCACCGGCTTGGAGGCGCAAAACCCCGGGGCAACCTCGCTGTTCGCCAGCGTGGCTGGCGTGAACAGTGTCGGCACGCCATTCACTGTATGTCCCGTTCAATCGATAGTCGTGCATGACGCCAATAGCTCGAACACATACTTCACGCTTACCGGAGGACAGACGCAGAACCTGGTTGCCGACGTTTTGGACAGCAAGGGCGCGACGATCAAGCCAAACCTGACTTGGACAAGTTCCCAGGCCGGGGCGGCAAGCGTCACCTCAGACAACGCCACGGCCAGCATCATCGGCGTGGGCCCGGGAACCACTTCGGTTACGGCAACTTGCATTACTCCCAATTGCAACGTCGGCCTTCCGCCCCAATATTCTTATGACGTGGTGCTTGCCGCGGTGGCAGGGCAGAGTCCTGATACCGTGTACGCGGCCAGCACCAAGTCGTTGACAATGGTTCCGATTCCGGTGCTGACCAATGTGGTAGGAACCGCAATAACGCTGCCCAACTATCCCAACTCCATCGTGGCCAGTCCTGCCGGCTCAGACGTCTATCTTGGTTCCGCCAGCGGCGTGATGCAGTACAACACGACTTCGGCCACGGTGACTACCTTGGGCTTCAACGGCAAAGTGCTGGGTATCTCGGCAGACGGATCGTTGCTCCTGGTTGCCGACCCGGTGACCAATTCAACGTACCTCTACGACATTTCGCTTGGTGCGACGCTGGCTACTGCCGTCGGTCCCGCGACTGCGGGAGCACAGACGCCCGATAACCTATGGTCGATGTCGCTGATTGGCCAGACCATGGTGCGCCTGGGCTACACTGTGCCGGTTACCACTACGAATCTGAATGCAATTCCGAATGGAATCGACATATCGGCACAAGGCTCGCTGACCTACATCACCAGCAATGCCGGACACTCAGTGGATATTCGTTCGACTTGCGACCAGAGCGACCTGCAGACATTGACTGCCAATAATCCCACGCTCATCGGGCACTTGCCCAACGGAACCGGCGCCGTCGCCGTCGACGCGCCGCAACTCGACCTTATAAACACGACCCAGCCTACTGGCAGTTGTCCGACTCTCGCCAGCAGCAGCCTCACGGGCTACGATCTGGGAGCCGGCAGCTTCAATCCGCAACAACTGCTGGTGAGTTCTGGCAGCTCGCGCGTCTGGATCGTCACCGACCAGACTTCAGTGCTCACCTTCGATCTGACCACCAATACGCCGACTGCCGTTCCGCTGGCGGGCGGAGTGATCGCTTACGATGGCGGCCTCACACTCGACGGCTCGCAGCTCTATGTCGGCACTATCGATGGCACCGTACATCGCATTGACTCGAGCTCACTCACTGATGTCCAGCAGATCGCGCCAGGACTGAAGGATGCGAACAGCAATGCCGTTACTCCGGATCTGGTAACAGTGCTGCCGAAATAGTGTGGGAGGGCTGGTCGGGGCATGTTGTGCTCTACAGCCCGCGGTTGCCGACGCGCGTGTATTTGACATCCAGGAACTGTGACCCGTAGACTTTTTGTGCAGCTCAGGAAACGAAAGTTGTTTCCAATCGAACGTCTTTCCCGCCCTCCTCGCCCACTTGGCGGACGATGTTCAGCAGTTCCCGGCCAAGTAACGGTCCGGCGCTGAAAGCTTGATGCCGCGGCTTCTCGGGGTATCGGGCCTTGTCTTTTCAAGCAGCATACACAGGTATAGGACGCGTTTAGCGTCTGCATTGGATCGGACGGCCACAGTGTCCGTGCAGGTCACTGTGCGTGTGTCGCCCGGCGCCCTGTAAGTCTGCCTGATAAGTGCTATCGGCGCTGAACACACCGGAAACAGGCCGGTAAATCAACAGCAGTTCAACCACATGAGTCGTACGGAGAACTCTAGAATGAAAGTTCGCTTCGTTTCGTCGTTGTTCCTTCTTCTGATGCTGGTTTCTGGGATCGCAGCCCACGCCGACATTCTCTACAACAACGGTATCGGCAGTGAGTTTTTGGATATGTGGGACATTTCCAGCAACGCCGCAGTCTCGAACCAATTCACGTGCTCTTTTGCGTTCTGCAACACCCAGACGCTGGAGTTTGATGCTACTTATCCGGGTGGAACCTTCCCTACAAAGGTAGACTGGTCAATTACCTCTAGTCCTTTTGGCGGCACGACCTACGGTTCGGGTACGAGCCAACTGCCTCTGTTTTACGCGTGCGACCCTGACGGCATCGTCTGTTTGTTCGACGTTAATTTTGCCAGCACATTGGCGGGCGGAACATACTATTTGAACCTGACTGGTGTGGATGGTTCGCTGGAGTGGGACACAACAAGCAATCCCTTGAATGGCAATAATGCCTACTACAAGGACCAAAACGGAGTTCTTACCTCTAATATCCCGGGTCAGGGATTCAAGATCCTGGGAACCAGCACCCCCGAACCGGGCAGCATTCTGTTGTTCGGCTCCGGCGTGCTCGGCGTGGCCGGTGTGTTGCGCCGCCGCTTCCTGAGCTAACCGTTAAATCAAAAAAGGCCGGGCCTATCCCCGGCCTTTTTTTCACGGATGGCTCTCCAGCCTGTAGTCGCAGGTTCCATTCGTCGGCTGTGTCGGCAACGTCGGCGGTGTCAACAAGTGAGGCGACGAGAAGTCGAAGAAGCCAGCCTGCGGATCGGCCATATCGGGTATGGTCGCGTCGCGTTGCGTCAACGCCGGCACGTCGAAGCGCTCTTCGATCAGCCGCAGGATCGACGTGTAATCGGTCTGCAAGTGAATCACGGTTTGTGGCCTCGACCACGGCGAGATCACCACCACGGGAACGCGGAATCCGCTGACGTTGAACAGACCTTTCGTGTCATTCTGCCCCAGGTCTTGCGGGGTCAGATCATCGGGTGGCGTCACCAGGATTGGTCCTACGTGGTCGAACAGACCGCCCCCTTCGTCATAGGTCAGGATGAACGCCGAATCCGGCCACGCTGCGCTGGTGAGAAGGGCATTGATTATGTTGGAGACGACCTGTGCTCCCTTCTGCACATTATTCTCCGGATGCTCGTCCAGACCGGTGGAGCTGGCGCGCTCGATGAAGACTACCTGCGGCAACAGCTTGTCCGCATTCGGGTCGGCGAGGATGTTGTAGTACTCCTGAATGTTTCGAACATTCGCCTGGATCTGGGGATCGTTCCAGTCGGCCCAGTTCGCCAGGAACACGCTGTTGTCCTGGTAGTAATAGCGCCAGGAGATTCCCGCGTCGGTCAGGGCGCGGAAGATGGTGGGCCTTTGCCACGCCGGGTCAGTGTCTTTGGTCGGCGGGAAAGCGTGTCCGTAGGAGGTCGCGGCGAACAGATACATGCGATTCGGGACTGTGTTCGCAGGGTTGGGAGAGTGCCAGTTGTCGTCGGTCGTAAACTGTGTCGCCAGTTCGTAGTAGAACGGCAGATCAGTCTGATCGTAATATCCCAACGGCCGCGAGTGGGTCGGATCGTACTTGTCGCCGCTACCTCCTGACAGCGTGGTGTCGAGAAAACGATCCATTTTGTACACCGAGGTATCTGTCACGTTCAGCCAGTCGTTGCCGACCAGGTCCATGTCGTAGTGAGTTTCATCCCACGATGGAGACAGGTTTTCAATGCACTCCGTGCGGGCATGGAAGGGGCCGAAACACTGGTTTTTCGCGTTGCAAATTTGGTAGTTCGACGGCAGCGTGTGAAGGTCGTTGACGTCGCTCATCTGCGCGCCTTTGATCGGCGGATTATGGTTGACTCGATAGGCGGCCAACACCCCGAAGTAGTCGTCGAAGGCCCGGTTCTCCTGAATCATGAAAATGATGTGATTCAGGTTGGAGATATTTCCCTTGCTCACCGTCACCGTGGCCGTCGCTGTTACCGGTGGCGCGCCGGGATAAATCGACATGGCGGTTGCCGTGTAAGTAGTGGTCTGCGTCGGATGCACGCAGCAATACGAACCCATATCTACGGGCTGAACCTGGCCTACGCCCTGATCGATGGTGATCGAAGAGG
>Ga0335083_10008929_pt1 | contig 12203 bp, 10 predicted proteins | sample Lox_Sample_42_FD_206716 | JGI IMG/M metagenome (GOLD analysis project Ga0335083, IMG submission 206716) | Soil microbial communities from Loxahatchee National Wildlife Refuge, Florida, United States - Lox_Sample_4.2 | ecosystem: Environmental > Terrestrial > Soil > Wetlands | place: USA... | reverse complement strand
CGCGCTGGCCTGCGACGCGACACAGAGAATTGTGTTGGCCGAAAACGAGAGCGGCGCGACGCTCACCGAAATCCTGCGCGCGCAAAATGGCTCGGCCTCCCTGGCGTTAGCCATCGGCCCCGAGGGCGGCTGGGCCGCTGACGAATTGCAGGCCTTCGAGCGCGCAGGGTGGGTTGCAGCTTCTCTCGGGGATACCATCCTGCGCGCCGAAACCGCTGCGATCGCCGCGCTGGCTATTGCGCGAGCGCAGCTCGCCTAAGTTTTCCTCCCCATTTCCTCAGAATTCATTGCTACTTGGGACATTCCCTCCTTGTATGACCCGGCGTCCAAGGAGATAATAGTTATTCGCCTTTTCTTCGATGCCGGGAGGGTTCACTGATTAAGCGTTCCAGCACCGCGCAGACGGCTTTTCTTTTCGCGGACGGGGAGCCTCGCGAAGGGGCGCCGTCGTTCGCTCCCACCGACGAGCAGCGGCAAGCCATCGAGCACGTTAACGGCCCCATGTTGGTGGTCGCCGGCGCAGGTACCGGCAAGACAACCGTTCTGACGCAGCGCATTGCGCGCCTGTTGCGCGAAGGCTTCGCAAAGCCGAGCGAGATTGTCGCCATCACCTACACTCGCGCCTCGGCGCATGACCTGGTGGTGCGGCTGGCGGAAGCGTGGCTGGGAAGCAGGGAGCAACGAGCGGTGCGCCAGGTGCTCGATTCCGATATTAAAGTCGGAACCTTCCATGCCTACTGTTATTCCTTGCTGTGCGACGCGCGACAGCGTTTCGATCTCATCGACGACCAGGACCTGTACGTACTGCTGCGCCAGGACATCGACGAGCTTGGGCTGGAACACTTCATTACCGCCGGGGATCTGGGCAAGTTCCTGCGCGACCTGCTCGATTTTTTCCGCCGTTGCTCCGACGAGTTGCGCGGGCCGGACGATTACGACCGCTATGTCGCCGACCTGATTGCGGGCAGGCAGAAGCCGCCGCGCGTCTGCAGTTCAAAGCAGACGCTCAGCGATGACGAAGCTATTGCCCGCTGTCGCGAGATTGCGCGCGTCTTTCGTCGCGTGCACCAGAAGCTTGCCGCCGGGGGCATGGGCACCTACGGTGACGTAATCACCCGCGCTCTGGCTTTGCTGGACGACAACACCCATCCTCAGTGGTTGCGCCGAGCGCAAGACGGAGCGCGCTTTCTGCTGATCGACGAATTCCAGGATTCGAACGTTGCGCAGATCAAGTTCATGAAGCGGCTGGCGGGTGACGAAGCGAACGTCTTCGCGGTGGGCGATCCCGACCAGGGAATTTATCGTTTTCGCGGCGCCACCAGCGGCACCTTCGATCAGTTTCTTGCCGCCTTTGGGCCGGAGCAGGTGAAGCGCGTCACCATGCGAGAGAATCGTCGCTCGACCCAGGCAGTGTTGAGCAGCGCCTACCAGGTGATCGCGCGCAATCCGGAGATTACAACCCAGGTGCTGCCGGGGGGGGTGAAGTGGGAGCGGCTTCCCCTGCTACACGCGCGCACTGCACCCGAGCCAACGCCTGTGCCGCTGGTGCACGTTCGCGGCTGCGTGGGCAAGTCGAGCGAGGCCTCCTATGTGGTCGAGCAGATCGAGCGCATGCACAAGGCCGGCCGGGCCTGGCGCGACTTTGCCGTGCTTTATCGGCAACACAGTCACCGTGAGGAGATAGTCCATCGGCTACGCGAGCGTGGCATTCCGTTCCAGGTGGAAGGCGTCAGCCTGCTGGAGATTCCCGAAGTTCGCGACCTGCTGGCGGTCCTGCGGCTGATGCAGAGCTCCGACGCAGTCAGCGCGGTCCGCGTGGCTTCCCTGCCTCAGTTTGAGGTTGCGGGCTCCGCGCTGCGTGCGGCTTTCGCCAACGCAGGCGATAACCTTCTGGCCGAGCAGGAGATAGCCAAGCTCAACGGAGGGGAAGCGCTGCTGAGCGCATTGACCGAGGCGCGCCGCCTGCTTGCGGCCTCCGATGGGAAGGCCAAGGCGGCGGTGGAGATTGCGCAGCGCTGCTTTGCTCTGCCGCGCGACAAGAATTGCGAAGCCTTCTCCGAGTTCGTGGACCGCTGGGTGAAGAAGCCGGCTGCGCTTTCCGGCGAAGGCACCTTGCGCGAATTTCTTGATTACCTGGAACTCTTTATCGAAGCTGGAGGCAAGGTTTGCCGGCCCGACGATGACGGAGAAGGCACGCCCGTCACCCTGCTGCTGGAGTCGGGCAAAGAGCAACCGAAGAGCGGATCGCAGGACGCCGTACAACTGAGGACTGCTCACACCGCGAAGGGTTTGGAGTTTCCGGTGGTGTTTGTGGTGCGTGTGACCAAGGGTGCTTTTCCTGCCAACTACCAGGAAGACCTGGTGGAATTTCCTGAAGCGCTGCGCAACCGAGAGAACATTCCCGAGCGCGATCCAAAATCGCTGCACGAAGAAGAAGAGCGGCGCCTGTTTTACGTGGCCGTTACGCGAGCAGAGGATGAGCTGTTTCTCACCGGCCGGCCGGCCGGCAAGAAAGACCTGACGCCCGCCGGATATCTGCGTGATCTCGCCGGGCTGAAGTCGGGTCCGCTGGCCGGTCACCTGGAATTCAGCGAGGTTGCGGAAGGCACGCTGTTGCCGACGTTGCACGCCAGTGCCGCCGCGCTGCCGCGTGTGCAGCAGTGGCTGGCGCTGCCGCCGCTCGACATGACGCGTATCTTGCGGCTGAGTCCCAGCGCCATCGAGAGTTATTCGTATTGCCCGCTTCGCTTCAAACTCGAGCGAGATTGGAACCTCCCGGAGGAAGCGGGAGCGGCGATGCAGTTTGGGCAGGCGATCCACACCGCGCTGATGGGCTATTTTGACGCGCAACGCAAAGGCAAGAATGTCGATGCGGAGACTGTTATCGCGTCGTTCCTTGATGAGTTTGGCAAGGCGAAGATTGATGAGCCGCTGCAACGCGAGCTGTTCGAAAAAAAAGGCCGGCGGCAACTGAGTGTGTTCTTGGCCTCGAAGGCTGCGCGGCCGCATGGGCGCGTGGCGATGATCGAGCAGCGGGTTGAGCTGAACATCGGAGGCGCGAAGGTGGTCGGCCGCATCGATCGTGTGGACGAAGACGCAGACGGGTTAACCATTGTCGACTACAAGACCGGACGTCCCAAAAACCAGGACCGCGCTGACGAGAGTCTCCAGCTGTCGATTTATGCGCTGGGGTTGGATTCGGGCCGACCGGTGAAGGCGGTGGTGTTCGAGAATCTCGAGGATGGCAGTACCGTCATCTCGACAAGAGACTCGCGGCAACTGTCGAAAGCACAAGAAAAGGTCTGCGAGGTGGCGGATGCCATTAAGGCGGGCCATTTCGATGCTCATCCCGGCTTCCATTGCAGTTGGTGCGCTTACCAGGCGCTCTGCCCGGAGCGAGAACTGGTAACGATCACTACGAAGAATTAAGAACGCTCTTCGCTCTTCGCTCTTCGCCAGAGGTGCGTATTAGCTCTGTCATGCTGAGCGAAGCGAAGAGCGACGAGTCGAAGGAACACTATAGTCATCGTCGATGCGGTAGCGGTCCTTCGACTGCGCTCTCCGCCTTCGGCGAATCGCTCGGCTCAGGATGACAAGTGAGTAAGGAGCAAGCAGAAGCATGGAGCGAATAGCGAAAGGCGAACAGCCGCTTTTCTGCTACTCTCCAAGCACCCATGACTTCGCGTGCGAATGCCTGGCTGGCGCTGGCGGTGCTGACGGCGCTCAATTTCGTCAACTACATTGACCGCTCCGTCCTGTTCGCGGTGCAGGAACTCATCAAAACTGAGTTCTCGGTCAACGATAAAGACATCGGCTTTCTCACCTCCGCCTTCTTCATTTGCTACATGGTGGCTGCGCCGTTGATCGCGCCGCTGGCCGACCGCTTCCCTCGCAAGTGGATCATGGCCGCAGGCGCGTTTGTCTGGAGTGCCGCGACCCTGCTCACCGCCATCACGCACACCTACGACGAACTGCTGCTGCGCCACGTTATTGTCGGAATCGGTGAGGCGACGTTCGTCGTGTTTTCGCCGGCCTATTTGTCCGACCTGTTTCCCGAGCGATTGCGCGGGCGCGTGCTGTCGATCTTCTACCTTGCGATCCCGGTGGGCACGGCTTTCGGCTACATCATCGGAGGACAGCTCGGCGCAGCGCACGGCTGGCGCATGCCCTTCATGATCTGCGCGATTCCCGGCGTGCTGCTGGCGTTTGGCGTGCTCATGCTGCATGAACCGGAGCGCGGCGCCAAAGATCATATTGCGGACAGCGTCGAGCGCGGAACAGTTCTCGGGCTGTTCCACAACAAGGCCTATTGGACGGTCTGCCTCGGCATGGCGATGATGACATTTGCCGTGGGCGGCCTGCAGGTGTGGATGCCGACCTTCCTGATGCGCGTACGGAATGTTCCTCTCGAACACGCCAACACCCTGTTTGGCGGAATCACCGTGGTTGCAGGAACGGTCTCGACGCTTCTCGGCGGCTGGCTGGGCGATCGCCTGTTGCGGCGCACACGCTCCGCGTATCAGTTGGTGTCGGCGATAGGAATGCTGCTGTCGATCCCGGCCATGCTGGTCGCTCTCTTCGTCGCGGGACCGGTCATGTACGGCGCGATCTTCGTGGGCGAGTTTCTCATCCTGCTGAATACGGCTCCGCTGAACGCGGCCCTGGTGAATTCGGTCAGCGCACGCATTCGCGCCACGGCGGTCGCGGTGAACGTGTTCACCATTCACCTGCTGGGCGACGCGTTCTCGCCTACGCTGATCGGTGCCATCTCCGACAAGACCAACTTGCAGACGGGCTTTATGGCGGCGGTCGTAGCGGCCGGACTAGCGGCGGCCGTGCTGTTCTACGGAATGCGCTTCGCTCCTGAGTTGCCCGAGTCTGAGCTGAACGCAAACGGCGCTGTTCCGGAAGGTGCATCGGCCTAGATGGGGTGGCGAATCGTTTATCAGGGCCTGATCTGGACCTTCAGCGTCTTTCTTGGAGCCGTCTGGCTGTCGCGAGTGCTGATTGTCTGGCGCAACCGAAACACCGTTCCCGACATCAGCGGCCCCGATTACAATGTCCCGCCGAACACCCCCACTCCGCCTGACGAAGGCGAAATGGGGCGCCCCGAGCTCCACCACACAATGCCTCGTGTGAGCATCATCGTTCCCGCCAGGAATGAAGCGGACCACATCGAGGCCGCTCTCTCGTCGCTGTTGCAACTCGACTATCCCGACTACGAAGTTATCGCCGTCGATGATCGCTCTGACGACACAACGGGCGTCATCATGGACCGCCTCGATCGAAAGTGGCACGAACGCAGTGAGTCGATACAGCACCGGCTGAAGGTGCTTCACGTCAGCGCGCTTCCGCAAGCATGGCTGGGCAAGGTTCATGCCATGTGGAAGGCCGCTCAGGAGGCGAGCGGCGACTGGCTGCTGTTCACCGATGCCGACGTCGTCTTCCGGGCCGACGCCGTGCGCCGTGCGATTACCTACGGGGAGCGGGAGCACGCCGACCACGTTGTGCTCTTCCCCAGCATGGTCATGAAAACCGTTGGCGAACGCATGATGATGGCGTTTTTTCAGTCGCAGTTCGTCTTCGCGCACCGCCCATGGAAGGTGGCCGATCCCGAGTCACGTGACTCGATCGGCGTGGGCGCCTTCAACATGGTTCGCCGCAGCGTCTACGAGAAGATCGGCACCTACGCCGCGCTGCGGATGGCTGTACTCGACGACATGATGCTGGGTGAGTTGGTGAAGCAGCACGGCTTTCGCCAGCGTTGCGTCTTTGGACGCGACCTCCTCCGATTGCGGTGGATTGTGGGCACGATGGGCATGGTGCGCAACCTGACGAAGAACTTCTTCGCCATTCTGCGGTTCAATGTGCTCTTCGCCCTGACGGCAATTCTCGGTGTCGTGCTCATCAATCTTGGGCCATTCGTCGGAGTGTGGATAGCGCAGTGTTGGGCCAAGGCGGGATATTTGGCGGCTCTGTTTGCGATCGGAGCCATGTACTTCGGCATGGCGAGCCGCAGCGACATTCCCATGCAATACTTCTTCCTGCATCCGGTAGGGACATTGCTCTTTGCGATGACCATGCTGCGCTCGATGATGGTCACGCTCGCACGCCGCGGGATCCTGTGGCGTGGGACGTTCTATTCATTGCAGGAGCTGAAACAGTTCGAAAAGAGTGCACCGCGATGGAATTGGATTTAGGTGCGCGTCAGCGAACGTATCGAGCCCTATGTCGTCTCCGAGGGACTGGAGCCCCTGGGCCGCCTACCCGGCACTCCGGCCAAGAGATGGCCTACGTGCTGGACTATCATCACAGGCCCTACGGGCTCCGGATACTAATTACCAGTCGCCAGCGGCTATTTGCTGCTTCTATTTCGTTGGCTCCATCCTCAGTGCCTCGTTGAAGCGGTTGAAGTAGTTGAACAGCCCGATCGCCGCCAGCAGCTCCACGATCTCGCCTTCATCGTAGTACTTCCGCAGCTCGGCCCAGAAAGCGTCGTCTACTTCGTGCGCGTCGCGGGTGACGCGCTCCGCCAGCTCCAGCGCGGCTTTCTCAGCGTCAGTGAAGTCGGAACGGTTGCGAAAGTCTGCAAGATGGTCAATCTGATCGTCGCTCCAGCCATGCCGCCTTGCCAAGGCGGTGTGCGACGCGAGTCAATATTCGCAGCGGTTAATCTGCGAGGTGCGGACGATCACCAGTTCTTTCAGCTTCGCGGGAAGGGTTCCGGTGTTCATGATGGCGCGGAAGTGCGCGATCATGGTGCGGAGGATCTCGGGGCGATGGGCCGCGGTGCGGAACATGTTGGGAATGTTGCCGCGTTCCGCAAGGTAGGTGTCGTAGATTTTTCCGGTTTCCTGATCGACTTGATCTTTCTCGAGACGGGTTATTCGAGGCATATAGGAATTTTATCTCGCCAGCACCGCCTGCGATTCAGCAGCAGCTCATGTTAACGCTGGCGGTCTCGGGACTGCCAAAAGCTTCCTCCGGAACGGCTTCGCCGTGCAACGTGGCCCGGCAGCGGCGCGCAGCCTCAAATACCACGATGATCACGCCCACGACAAACAGCAGCATGAGGCAAGAGTCCAGATAGCCCTGAACCTGCTTGCCCGGGGTGTGCGCCAGCGGCCAGTAGATCGTTTTGACCGACAGCACACCCGCGGTGATAGTCGTCACTCCTACAAAGACCATGGGAACGGCCGTCACCCAGGCATACTTCGCCTTCCCCATGTTCACCAGGAACACCGTCGTCACCGCGAGGGCAATCGTCGCCAACAGCTGATTGCCGGTGCCGAACAGCGGCCACAGGGTCGAAATGTTTCCTGTCCAAATCAGGTATCCCCATGCGCAAACCACGATAGCCGACGTCAGAAAACTTCCCGGCAGCCACTTGGTGTTGGCAAACGGCTTATGGATCTTGCCGAGCAGCTCGTGCAGCACATAGCGTGCGACGCGCGTGCCTGCGTCCACGGTCGTGAGGATAAACAACGCTTCGAACATGATTGCGTAGTGATACCAGTAGCCGGTGAGGGTTGCCATGCCGGGCAGGCCGCGGAAGATCTGCGCCATGCCGATGGCGAGCGAAACCGCACCGCCGGTGCGACCTGCCAGGTGTTCGCCGACCTGCTGCGAGAACGCGTCAAGGTTCACCGTGGGCATGCCCAGCTTGGCGAAGACCGCGGCCGGCGTGTTGATCGCGAAGTAGTCGCCGGGAAACATGGAGCAGGCTGCAATCAGCGCGAGCACCGCAACCATCGCTTCGCACACCATCGCTCCATAGCCGACAAAGCGGGCGTCGCTCTCCTTCCACAGCATCTTCGGCGTGGTGCCCGAAGAGATCAGGGAATGAAATCCGGAGATCGCTCCGCAGGCGATGGTCACGAAGAGAAAGGGATAAAGCTTGCCCTTGATGATAGGGCCACCGCCATGCACGAACTGGGTGAACATCGGAAACTGAATGTCCGGATGGACCAGGCATACCCCGGCCAGCAGCAGCACAATCGTTCCCAGCTTCATGTAAGTCGACAGATAGTCGCGAGGGGCGAGCAGGAACCACACCGGCAGCACCGAAGCCACGAAGCCGTAGACGGCCATCAGCAAAGTGATCTGATGACCGTTGAACGTAAGCACACCGGCATACGAAGACGCTGCGAACCAGCGCCCGCCAACCACTGCCGCGATCAACAGCAGCACTCCCACAATGCTGGGCCCGGCGATTCTGATCTGCCCGGGCGAGCTCTTGAACATGTACAGGCCCATCGCGATTGCGATGGGGATGGTCCAGCCGATGGTGAACACTCCCCACGGGCTGTTAGCCAGCGCATTCACCACCACCACGCCTAGCCCCGCGAGCGTCACCAGCAGGATGAACAGCAGCGCGATCATGGTGACCAGCCCCGCCCCTGGTCCAATCTCGGTGCGCGCGACATCGGCCAGCGACCGGCCCTTGTGGGGGACAGAGGCGACGAGCACTGTGAAGTCGTGGACACATCCCGCCAGCACTGCGCCGAGCACGATCCAGAGAAATCCCGGAGCGAATCCGAATTGCGCGGCCAGCGTGGGTCCGACCAAAGGTCCCGCTCCGGCAATTGCAGCGAAGTGATGTCCAAACAGCACCCACTTCGGCGACGGGACATAGTTATGGCCATCTTCGCAGGTATGCGCCGGAGTCGTGCGCCGGTCGTCGAGAACCAGGGCCTTAGCAGCGAGGAACGCGCTGTAGTAGCGGTAGAACAGCGCAAACACACATAAGGTGCCCACGATGACCGGGAGCGTATTCATACGAGCGGCTCTTGATTGAAGTGGCGGCCAGATGTAACCAAAGTGGCCACGCGAGGATAACCAGCATAGAATAGACCTCCGTTCGACGATTGGGGGCTGACTTTTTCCATGGAATCTTCGCGCCGTAGTTTCCTGGGCGTTGCGGCCGGTGCAGCTGCTGCCGGCGTACTGTCCGCCGCTACACCCGCACAGGCAGGTCAAGGCGAGCCTGCGAAACTTCCGCCATCGATTGCCGCGCTGAAGTCGCGCAAGAGCGAAGCCGTGCCGATCAGCGCCGATGAGATGCGCGCCCGGGTGGAGCGCGCCCGCCAGCTGATGAACGCCAACGGCCTGCAAGCCATCGTGGTCACCAACGGCAGTTCGTTGACTTACTACAGCGCGGTGCATTGGTGGCTGAGCGAACGCTTCTTCGGCATGATCCTGCCGGCCAAGGGCGATCCGTTCTTCGTCTGCCCGGCGTTCGAAGAAGACCGCGCGCGCGAGCAACTGTCGAACGGACCTTTCGGCAAGAACGCCGACGTCCGCACCTGGCAGGAGGACGAGAATCCTTATGCGCGCGTCGCGCAGGGGATGACCGATCTCGGCGTCAAGAGCGGCAAGCTCGGCATCGAGGAGAAGACGCCCTTCGTCTTCAGCAACAACATCGGAATGGTCTTGCCCGCGCTGGAGATCATGAGCGCGACGCCGGTCACCGCGGGATGCCGCATGATCAAGAGCGAGCACGAGATCGCGCTCATGCGCCTGGCGGCCCAGGTCACGCTCGCTGCCTACGCCGCGGCGTACCATGCACTACAGCCCGGCATGACGCAGCAGCAGTTCGCCGAACTGGTGCAGCTCGCGCATTCCCAGCAGGGATTCACGGGCGGCGCTGAGGTGCAGGTCGGCGAATACTCTGCGTTGCCGCACGGATCAGTCCATCCCCAGGAAATTCGCGAAGGTACGATCCTGCTGATGGACGGCGGCTGCTCGGTGGAGGGCTACGCTTCCGACATCAGCCGCACCTTCGTTCTAGGCAAGCCGACCGACAAGATGAAGAGCGTCTTCGACATCGTGCACAAAGCGCAAGCCACCGCGCTGTCGGCGGCGCGTCCCGGACTGCCCTGTGAGAACGTGGACGCTGCGGCGCGCAAAGTGATCGTCGATGCCGGATACGGTCCGGGCTTCAAGTACTTCACTCACCGAGTGGGCCACGGCATGGGCATGGACGGCCATGAGTGGCCGTATCTCGTGCATGGTGACAAGCTCCCATTGCAGGCAAACATGACGTTCAGCGATGAGCCGGGTATCTACATTCGCGGAGAATTTGGCGTGCGGCTCGAGGACGATATGCACATCCTGCCGGATGGAGCGGAGTTGTTCACGTCGCAGAGCCCGTCGCTGGAGGATCCGTTCCCGGGTTAGCGCAGTGAAATGGAGCCGTAGATGGCGCGCACCAGCACCAAACCTCCGACGAATGCGATGCCAAAGCTCAACAGACTGCCAATGAGGAAGTATTCGGCGAAGGCTCCATTTTCTTTCAGCTCGGGAAAACGTGCAATGGACTTGCTTGTCAGTATCAAGCCGACCATAGCCGGGGACTGTACTGCGACTGCCGTGATTACCAGAAAGCGCTCCAGCCAGCCGATGTAGAGTCCGGCGTTCGTTAGTTGGGCCGGCTTTTCAATGCTGATTCCTTCCAACAGCCCCCGGGTGAGAAAGCGAATCAGATATCCACCGGCGAAAACCACCGCGATGTATACGATTCCGAGCAGCAATATCCGCTCCCTGGTCGTCGCCGAAAGCTTGCAGGCGGTCATTACCGCTTGCGGGCCGACATTGGCGATTGCACAGGCTATCCCTACGATAACGGCGACATGAAGCAACTGGTCCGCCAGGAAGACAGCCCAGTTCACCGGCAGCAACTCGCGGCCCACGAGCCGGCACTTCGCAACGTCAATGGCAATATGAATAGCCACGTATAGTCCGACAAGCAATTGGTTGCGCTGCGACAGGAAAGCAACCTCGGCAAACCACTTCAGACAGGCCCAGGCAACGGCGTAGTGTATGGCGGCGTGAATCACGGTAGGAAGCACGCGCCTGCCCTTGTGGGCGGCAATCCACCCGGATTGCAGCGGGAAGTCGCCCACCAGGTGGGCCAGCAAAAGGCTCATGACCGTCGTCGCCAGGGGTTGCATAATTTCGTCCAAATTTTAAATCTTGTACAAAACCGTACAAGTCACAGATAGTGTGGAATGATGGCCTCCATGGCCTGCCGGGTTTCTTCCAACTGCCAATAGTGAGATCGCTTTAAGGTCCGAGACACCGTCGAAAGATCCACCCGGCGCCGGCGGGCGATCTGATCCATACGGCCGGTTTCGATCTGCAGGTTGATGACTGCCCATTGCTTGGCCGTGATACCGACGAGCAAACTGTCGTGCAAATGATAAACGCTGTTGGCGATGGTATCGAACAGCGCATTGCCGGTCTGGAAACTTGTCAGCGCCAGGTACTTCGGATTGCCGGCCTTAAGCTGGTCAGCTGCTATCCGGGCCCGCTCCAAGGCCACTCCCCCAGCATACTGATTGACTGGCTGACGGCGCGCACCGGTAACTTCGCCGAAGCCCACGGCGATCCAGAGCTTCAGGGGATAAAAGAGCCGGCGCAAATCCAGCAGGACTGTCGGGATGTGTTCAGGCTTTCGCAGGATGACCTGGAACTCATCCCATGCCGTTACGGCGTAGGGGGTGAGAATAAGTTTTTTGCCCAAGTGAAGCTCTGATAAGCTCTCGAGCTTTCTGTCGCGGCGCGATCGGAAAGAGGCGACCTGCCGGGAACCGACCACATCGGCAGTCAAGACCGCATAGCTCGCGCTGCCTCCGTTTCGCCTCATTTCTCTTGTACGATATCATACAAATCTTAAAATTTGTACGAAAACGTACAAGCAAAAAAAGAAGGGGCGTAGCCCGGTATAGAGGGCCGCGCAACTGAGCACGGCCCTGGCTATGCGCAATCACTACTGCTTTGCAGGGGTTGTCTTGCTGGCGCTGCTTGCTGACGCGCCCTGCGCGTGGTGGGCGATGATCTGGTCCTTGATGGAGTCGTACTCGGTCTTGGTGATGATGTTCTTGCTGACCAGGTCGTTCTTTCCGTGATACGGGCGTCCGGCGATGATCTTCTGCGCCGTGGCTGCATCAATTCCCGGCAGTGCCTTTAGCTGATCGGCCGTCGCGGCATTGATATCGAGCTTGCCGGCCGATGAACTCGACTTGCTACTGGTGCTGCTGCTCTTGCCGGAAGTCTTGGTGGAACCGGCAGCCGGCGTGGTCGACGAAGTCTGTGCTACCAGCGGAAGGGCGGAAACAACCAGCGCGAATACCAGCGCCAGGCAATACTTACGAGCTTTCATTTTCTCTCCTTAGCAGTATGAGCCGATGATTACGCAGCGT
>Ga0335083_10008928_pt1 | contig 12204 bp, 11 predicted proteins | sample Lox_Sample_42_FD_206716 | JGI IMG/M metagenome (GOLD analysis project Ga0335083, IMG submission 206716) | Soil microbial communities from Loxahatchee National Wildlife Refuge, Florida, United States - Lox_Sample_4.2 | ecosystem: Environmental > Terrestrial > Soil > Wetlands | place: USA... | reverse complement strand
CGTTGGAATACGGACATTCCTGGCTTTGAATATTACAATGGTAGTGCTTGGGTTCCTTTCTCTGCTGGCGCGACAGTATATTACCAGAATGGAACTATTGTTCTAACCACAGCGAATGTCAATTTCGTCAATGGTCCAAGTATCGTCTGGAATGTCTCTGCTAATGGCGCTCAGCTAAACGTTTCCGCGAATGTAACTGGTGGCGGTGGTACGATCAATGTCGGTGCTAATGGCACCTATGATCTAGCAGCGGCAAATCTCAATCTTCTCAATACCGTCTCTATCAATGTCTCTGTCCAATCTAACACTGGCAACACGGCAAATGCTTCTTTCACGGTCAATGTTGCCAATGTTGTAGGACCCTATGCGGCTAATGCCAACGCCGCCTATGCTCAGGCAAACACCGCAGAAGCCGACGCTCAACAAGGTATCACTATCGCAGAAGAAGCCTACGCTCAGGCGAACCTTGCCTATACAGCTGCTAACAGTGCCCAAACCTCAGCCAATGCTGCCGCAAATACTGTAGCCACTTATGCTAATGGTACATTAGTTCTAGCTAAGGCAAATCTCAACTTCAACAATACAGGCAGCATCAGTGTAGTTGCGACCGCCAATGGCACCACTCAAAGCAACATAGCATTCAATTTCAATGGTAGTGCTATCATCGCAAATACTCAACGTGGTATAGTTGCTTCTGGCAATACACAGGGAACCGCTACCGTTCTTCTTGCCAATAACAATGCTCTAATAGAAGTACTTGAAGCGCCACCATTCTCACTCAACGCTAATCTGTTGATGTTAGCCTCAAATAATGCTACCTTGTATGGTTATGATGTAGCAAATGGCTTTGGCACCCTAACTCCTAACACTTTTGACGGACTAACTGTCAGCGCTATCTATGAGACTGAATCAGGTGGGGTGCCATTGAATTTTAGTATGGTCTTTACGACCAATAGCGTAAGTCAGATCCAATTTATCTTCAACTATGCGACATTCGTAGACGTGCTTGGTAACACACAAATCTATTACGCCAATGCCGCTGCTTACTATCCTGATACTGGTCCAGGTGGCGGACCATCTGTTGGCAATACACTAGTCCAGTGGGTTCCCGCATTTCAATCAGACTATAATTCTTTCTATGATTCAAGCAATAGTCATTATTTCCACGCCAACATTGAAATCAACTGGGGATTGATATCAAGTGGAGTACTTCTTCCACCGATTGTGCTCGGTCAAGAATACACTATCTTCAACCAAGACCTAGCTAACAATCTCTATGTCTATCCATCTGGTAATGATCAGATTGACTTTCAAGGCAATGGGCAACCATATCTTGTTCTAACTGGTGATGAAACTACTTTCTATGCTCTCAATGCCAATAGCTACTACACTTCTAATACACAACCATTTCAAGTAGATGTCTACAATGAAGGTTCTCTATATCAAATCAATGCTGCCATAGATTTCGTCAGCACACCTTCTATTACCGTAACTGTTTCTACAAATAATGCTAATGACGATATAGTAGATGTTACCTATGACATCAACAGTTCTTTGAACCTAGTATCATTGAATGTGTCTAGTAACATAGCCAATGTTGGCAATTTACAAGTTACACAGAATACTACAACTGGCAATCTAGCTGTTTCTACGCTAGCTAATATTGCGACAGCTAATATCCCAACTCTATATTCTCCTAACACTTGGACCTATGCTAATGGTACAACAGTTGTTGCTACAGCTAATGTCAATTTCAATAATACCGCAACAGTAAATGTCAGCGCAGCAGCTAACGGACAACAGTCTAATATCTCTTTCAATGCTAATGCTAATGCCCTCATTGCTTCAGCTAATCAAAGCAACCTTTCAACTGTCGTTGAAGCTAATGGTCAAATTCAGATTGATACGCGCTTAGCTTCTGGTGGAGCCGGCACTCCAGGTGGTAGCAACACTAATATCCAATTCAATGACAATAACACGTTTGGTGGAAGCAACAATTTTGTATATGATAAAGTCAATATTGCCGTAGGTATTGGCAATACAAATCCAGCGGGCGTTGGTTTTGGACAGGTGCTTGTCCTTCAGAACAACTACACCAGAATGACTTTGATTTGTACAGGCAATGGAAACAACTCTGGCTATCGTATTCAAACACAAAATGCTACTGGAGTTATTGGACAATCTGGTATCTATGGTGTTCCTACTGCGCCGATAGGCAACAGATATATTGGTATCTCTGCCGATGATGCTAACTATCAAGTGGTCGTGTCTGCTAATGGCAATGTGGGTATTGATACTGCCGCTCCGCAAGCTAACTTAGACGTCAATGGTATTGCTCGTGCCAACACGCATCAAGATCACTACTCTAACACTGGTCTTCCTGCTACATTCTCTAATACCGTCGTCACTTCTAACAACTGTACAGTCTATCCGAATGGAACTATCCTTGTAACAGATACGAGTTCTGCCAACTGGGATGCTTTTGCCTTCGGTCGCGCAATGTCTGGATCTATGATGATTCGCGGACAGCAAACAGACAATGGTGGATCTGGAATGATGATTGGATTGTCCCAAAATCCAACCACAATGACAGCAGGTGGAGCTAATGCTAACTCAACCTATGTCGCTTTAGACTTTGCTTTGTATTATGCTACTGGAACAATCACTATCTATGAAAATGGAAGTAGTCCTGCGTCTTTTGGTGGCTACACTGCTGGTAATGGCGGCGCTGTTATGTATGATGGCAACAACGTTACCTATTTTGCTAATACCTATGCGTCTGGTTGGGTTCCTGTTAGAACAGTCAATAAACCCGGTCTAACACTTACTCCTTGTTATGTTGGTATTGGCAATCGTCGCGGTAACGTAGCAGCGAATGTATATTTTACGACCATCCAGACTATGGATTGTAATGTAGGCACATATCAAGACATCACATTAGCAAATAATATCTACTTGACGCTACAGAATTGCGCAACCACGGGAAATGTATCAACAATCACTCTACTTTTGCGTCAAACAACACAAACTAACTGCGGTATGGCATTTGCTAATACCGTCTATTGGTCTGATAATATGCTTCCTGGTCTATCAGCTGGACCAAATACAGGAGACGTTGTGACATTGATTACTTACAATGGAGGCACCACTTGGTGGGGTTCCCAGGTAATGGGAAATACACCAAGTGCTAATATCTACTAATGCCTGCTCTATTTCACAAGTCACGACCGCAATACGTCCCACTTCAAGTGGCAAACGTCAGTACAGGTTTCAAGGTTCCTTGGAATGTTAGAAAACTAACTGTTGCTGGGTTTGGTGGCACAGGTAATCCTGGTAATGGTGGCGGTACAGGTAATCCTGGCAACGCTGGTAATAATGGTGGTGCTGGCGCTGGTGGTAATGGCGGTGCTGCTGGCAATCCGGGCAATGCTGGTGCTACAGGCAACTCTGGAAATAATGGTACAGGCGGCGCTGGTGGTCCAGGTGGTAATGCTGGCAACTCAGGCGGTCCAGGTAATGCTGGAACTGATGCCGGTGCTGGAGGTGGCGGCGGCGGTGCTGGCGGTAATGTGACTGGTGTCGGTGTCGCTGGAAATGCCGGTACAGCAAATGGAACAAACGGTAATGGCGGGGGTGGCGGCGCTGCGGTGGGTGGTAGTGGCGGTCCTGGAAATGGAGGTTCTCCGGGTAGCGCAGGCAATACTGGTAATGCTGGTACTGGCGGAAATCCTGGTAGCGCAGGCAGTCCTGGTAATGCGGGAGCTAATGGTAATACTGGAGCGACAGGCAACGCAGGCACTGGTGCTACTTCCGGTAATCCGGGTGGTTCTGGAAATGCTGGTGCTAATGGAAATCCTGGCAACTCTGGAAGTCCTGGAAGTGGAGGATCAGCTGGCAATCCTTCCTCATATGGTACAAATGAAGCTGTCTTCCCCGGAGGAAACGCAGGATCAGCAGGTAATGGTGGCGCCGCAGGTAATGGTGGAGCAGCTGGCAATCCAGGCAACTCAGGATCAGCCGGCAATCCGGGAAATAACGGTAATGGTGGCGCTGGTGGTCCTGGTGGCGCGGCAGGAAACTCTGGTGGCACTGGAGGAACAGGAAACCCAGGAACAGCTGGTAATGGTGGTGCTGGTGGCAATGCTGGTGGTACAGGTGGTGGTGGCGGTGGTGGTGCTACGGCAAGTGCCGTTGGTGGTGCCGGAAATGCTGGAACAGGTGGCAACGCAGGTACAGCAGGAAGCAATCAGCCAGTAGGACCACCTTTTGCTGGAGGCACAGGCGGACCAGGAGGAACTCCAGGTGGCGGTAGCGGTGGAGCAGGTGGACACGGCAACGTAACCAACCAGGGACCAAGCACCGGAGGAAAAGGCGGTGGTGGTGGCGGTGGTGCTTCTAGTGCCGGTGGTTCAGGAAGTCCCGGCAATGCTGGTGCTAATGGAAATACTGGTAATACCGGCAACAATGGAAATGGCGCGACGGCGGGCAATCCAGGCTCACCAGGAAATGCCGGAGCGAATGGCAATACAGGTAGTGCGGGGAATGCTGGTTCAGGTGCTACAAATGGCAATCCAGGTGGTAATGGTAATCCAGGTGGTGCGGGAAATGCCGGAACACCCGCTACTGATATTGTAAAAGACTTGCCATTTAGTGGCAAGACAATAACGATTGGATCTGGTGCTGCTCCGGGACAAATCAACATATCTTGGTCAAATCAAGTAGCGTGGTAAGGACTCAACACCTTTCATAAATAGAGATTACATATGTCTAATCCTAATAGTAGATCAACACTCAAGCAATATTGCCTCCGAGAGCTCGGTTTCCCTGTCATCAAGATCAACGTTGATCAAGATCAGGTAGATGACCGTATTGATGAGGCTATTAGCCTGTTTACGCAGTATCATATGGATGGAACTAAGAAGCTCTATCTATCTGTGGTTGCGGACGCCAATATCGTATCCAACACGGCTAATAGCTCCTATCACTCTTTCCAAATGCCGAATACAGTTATCGGCGTAACCAAAGTCTTCCCTCTTCTTGAGCCAGATAATACAGGCGGAGATGTCTCTGGCAACTTCAATATCTTTGACTTGAGCTATCAGTTGCGTTTGAATGAGCTCTTTGACTTCACTTCTGCGGACTATGTCTATTTTGAACTAGCACAGCAGCACATTCGCACTCTTGATATACTCTTTGTTGGTGAGCCTCCTATTAGATACAATCGTCACGAGAATGTGGTTTACTATGATGGCAAATGGGATACTATTTCTGTTGGTACCAGATTTGTATTTGAGACCTTCTCTGTGCTCCCTGAACAGAATACTCTTTTCTGGAATGATGTTTGGCTCAAGCGCTATGCTACTGCTTTGATCAAGAAACAATGGGGAAACAACCTCCGTAAGTTCAAGCAAGTCCAACTTCCTGGTGGCGTATTCCTTGATGGTCAATCTATTCGTGATGAGGCTCAGGCTGAACTTGCTGCGCTAGAAGAAGAACTACACGTTAGATATGAGCCACCTCCTGAGTTTTTTGTAGGCTAGTAAGCCGTGCCCAATAAGTATATTGATCTTTTCAACGACAAGCGAGATCAGGCTCTTTTTGAGGACCTGATTCACGAGGCTATTAGCTTCAATGGCATAGTTGCCAAGTATATGCCTCGTCGTAGTCAAACAAAGTTTGACCCTCTATTTGGTGATGATCCTTCTAAGACTTTCACCGAAGCCTATCCTGTTGAAGTCTATATTGACACGGTAGATAAGTTTGAGGGTGGAGAACTATTCAGTCGCTTTGGTCTTGAAATCCGCAAGCAGGCTCGCTTCTTACTCTCTACTCGCACTTTCAATCAGGCTATGCCAGCAAACTATGGTCGCCCACTAGAAGGCGATATCCTCTGGCTTCCTAACTTCCAGGCATTCTTTGAAATCAAGTACGTTGAAGACGAAGCTATGTTCTATACGTTTGGAGAGAACCAAACAGGTGCTGGTCTATATGGTTTTAGATTAGTATGCGAGAAGTGGATTATGGCAGAAGAGAATGTTCAGACTGGTGATGCTGAGATAGACAATCGTGCGCGTGAGAAGGTTACAACCTATGCGTTCATTATGCAAGGTGGTGGTAGCAATACGTATGTTGCGGGTGAGCAAGTCATAAGTGCGGCAAATGCTAACGTCATAGCAACTGTTGTTTCTTGGAGCATACCAAATCTAACTTTACAGCTATCTCATATCAAAGGTAACATCAACGCCAACGTACAGCTAATAGGACAGAACTCTAACTCTCGCTGGTTTACTTCTACAATCTTTCAGCCAGTCCGTCAAGATATCAATATGGCAATCTCTGACAATCAGCAGCTTGCTAATGAAGGCAACGTGGTCATTGACTTCTCAGAGTCAAATCCATTCGGTCAGCCTGTGGAACCATAACAAATGCTCTCCGGCACGCAGTTTTATTATAGAACAACGAGACGTTGCGTAATAGCATTCGGCAATCTATTTCGTGACTTGGTCCTTGTCAAGTATAGCAATGACCCAACGAACACTTCTAACTTCTTAGAAGAGTCTCGTCAGACCGTGCCCTTGATGTATGGCGGCAAGGAAGACTACTATGTTCGTAATGCTATCCTATATCCTAAGAATCAAACTCCTGGTCCTAACTCTGCTACGGCAAACTCCTACGCAGGACAAGAAGCAGTTCTTCCTCACCCAACTGAAATCAAGCTACCTGTGATGTCCTTTGAGCTCAAAGACATTCAATACGCCTCAGACCGTAAGCAGCAAAGCCAACTTCAACAGTTTATGCAAACTGGACAGACTGGTCTAAACAATCAGTGGCAGGGCGTTCCATATGACTTGAAGTTCCAACTTGCTATCTTTGCGCGCAATATGGAAGACGGTCTCCAAATAGTAGAGCAAATCCTTCCTTGGTTTACTCCCTCTTATACTCTGTCTATCTTGATGGTGCCTCAGATGCAAATCTTTGCTGATGTGCCACTAACTCTAAATGATGTAACTTGGGAAAACGACTATCAAGGTGAAGCACCTGACCAAATCCGTAGAATCATATGGACCCTTGACTTCACTATGCAAGCTAAGTACTATGGTCCAGTCTATAGTGGCGGTATCATTCAAGCAGCCAACGCCAATATCTTCTTCTATGCTTCCGCTGCTGGCGGAGCAGTTGGTGCTTTGGGTAACTCTAACACGCAGCTTGTGATGGCTAATACAGGCTTGCTGCGCTATTCACCAGGAGAACTAGTCTATCAGGGACCAAGCCTAGCCGAAGCAACAGCATATGGCACAGTTGCGTCCTTTGCTAACACGGTAACTGGTAATGCTAATGCTGCGTTGTATGTGTATGGCGTAAATGGTAGGTTCGTAGCAAACCAGAATGTTTATGGCGCTTTGACTGCGGCTTCTTGGAACGTCTATGCTGTGCCTAATACCGCACAGACTCAGGTTGTACAGATTGAAGTTACTCCAAATCCTGCTAACGCAAATGCTCAGTTTGACTTTGGCTACACAACCACCATTTTTGAAACACCTAATATACCATAAGAGAATACTATGGGACTTCTTGACGATCCACTTGCCTTAGCACTAGGCACGGCAAATGCTAACTCCATTTCTACGGCAGTTGTTGTCGCTAATCCTATTCCTGAAGGCGGTCTAGACAACGACCAAGAGCACGCTCGTCTTCAACTCCTTGATGTACTAGAAAACACGGCTACCGCTATTGCTGACCTAATGAAGATTAGCAAAGCAAGTCAGCACCCTCGTGCATACGAAGTTTTAGAAAAGCTTCTGATGCGTCAACAAGACGCTGCTACTAAGCTTCTTGAACTTCATAATGCCCGTGCTGATATCAATAAGAAGAATAGAGACGCTGGTGGTCCTCAAAATCCACAAAACCTAAATATAGCTAATGCTGTATTTGTTGGGACTACCTCAGAGTTTCTTGACAAACTTCGCGGAAAAGATCGTACAGTTGAAGATCACGAAGACTTATTGGATGCTGAATATGAAGAAGTTCCTTCTTTACCGAATAACAAAGATTGATAGCGGGCACTATTACATAGGAGCGCACGCCGGTCATCCTGATGACGGCTATATGGGCTCTGGTAAAATCATCCAACGGTATGTGAAGAAATACGGTATTGATGCTTTCAGAAAAGAAATCCTCTTAGAAGCTCCCGATGAAACCACCCTCTACCTTGAAGAAGCTAAGCACGTAAAGACAATAGATCAAGATCCTCTTTCCTTGAATATTACTCCGGGCGGAAATAAGCCTCCAAGACACGGTAAAGGTCCAAGTTATCGTCCCACTTTTCCTAACGGATATAATGCTAAGCGAGCAAAGAAATACAAAGAACAGGCACGACAGCAGTTTTTAACTTCAAATCCTATGAAGACCGAACGAGGTAAAGCCGCATTTATTGCTTCTTCTCGCGGACACAAGAAGCCGGACAAATACATAAAGCAAATGACTACTCGTGTATCTAATGAACGTTGGATTACTGACGGCACCAACAATAAGAAACTTCATAAGAAACTTCAACTGCCAAAAGGATATAGATATGGGCGCACATTTAGCAAGACGCACTATCAGTCTTTTTGTAAGGGAATATAATGCCATACGGTGAGATAGCCAAGCAATACACCAAAGAGCAGGTTGCTAAGCGTAAGGCTGCGCTCAAACTAGCGCGCGAGATACAAAAGAAAACTGACCTGCTCATCAAGAAGTACCTCAACAATCCAAGGTTGAAGGCAGCTGGCGCAAGTATTTCTTTCACCACCAAGCAGGCAATAGAATACGCAAAGTGCGCTGATGATCCTCTATACTTCATAGAGCGCTATGTAAAGATCGTCAACCTTGACCAAGGTCTAATCCCAATCAAGCTCTATCCTAAGCAAAAGGAAATGATTGAGCTTGTTCATAAGAACCAGAAAGCTATCCTCAAAGCAGCACGTCAGGTAGGAAAGACAACTACAATCGGCGTCGGCTATATCCTGTGGTATATCCTATTCAACTCTGATAAGAAAGTCGGTATCCTTGCTAACAAAGAAGATACCGCTCAGGAAATCCTCAATCGTCTCCGTGTTGCCTATTGTAATCTACCTCTATGGATTCAACAAGGCGTCATAGACGGTGGCTGGAATAAGACTAGCATAGAACTAGAAAATGGTTCTGGTGTGCTAGCTGCTTCTACTTCTTCCTCTGCTATTAGAGGCTGGTCCATCAACTTCCTATACCTTGATGAATTTGCGCACGTCCCTCCTAACGTCGCAAATGAATTCTTTGCGTCTGTATATCCAACTATCTCCTCTGGTAAGACGACCAAAATGGTCATCACCTCTACGCCAAAGGGCTTGAATATGTTCTATGCTATCTATCGTGGTAGCGAACTAAAGCCAGGAGAGAAAGGCTATAATGGATTTGCTAATGCGTCCTATGACTGGACAGTCGTTCCTTGGAGAGACCAGAAATGGGCAGACGAACAGCTTGCTATCTTTGGTGAAGAACTATTTGAACAGGAGTATATGTGTGAGTTCCACGGATCTTCTGGAACGTTGATCAGCGGTAAGTTCCTACGCAATATGGCTTGGCTAACTCCTCTTGAAAAGAAAATGAACACTAAGCCAGGAATAGAAGACTACAAGCTGCTGATCTATCAACGTCCTGATCCTAAGCATACCTATCTCGTGAGCGTCGATACTTCCCACGGCAAGGAACTTGATGACTCAGCATTCGTTGTAATAGATATCACCGAGGCTCCATATAGAATAGTCGCACGCTTTGCTGACAACTCTATCTCTCCTTATCTCTATCCGCAGGTCGTTGTTCAAATAGCCAAGCACTACAACAACGCTTGGGTCCTTGCCGAAAACAACGACGTTGGTGATAAGGTCATTCATATCATTACCCAAGACCTAGAATACGAGAATGTGATCTATACAACTGACTATCGTGGTGGCAAGCTAGTCGGTGACATAGGTGGCAAGACAGCAGGTGTTAGAACAACTCCAAAGGTCAAACGTCAGGGCTGTATGATCTTGAAGACCTTGATAGAGAGCACTCAATTGATAGTTGAAGACTACTCTATCATAGAACAGTTCGGCACGTTCATTATGCGTCCTAACAAAACCTATGCTGCTGACGACGGCAAGAGAGACGACCTTGTAATGACTCTTGTAATCTTTGCTTGGCTAACGAGCCAAGACTACTTCAAGAGCCTTGCTGATATAGACTTCCGTAAGCGTATCTTTGAAGACAAGAACAAAGTCATAGAACAAGAACTGCCGCCTGCTCCTACACTCCCAAAGGTCTATGAAACTAAGATTCCTGGTCTGCCACAAAACTATTTCAAGGACCAAGGTGTCATTTGGGAAATAGTCGGGCAACCTAATGATGATGGCGCAATAGGTCCAGACGATCTTTGGGAAAATCCAAAGGCGGACGAAATGTGGGAGAATATGCCAGATACAATCTTCAACACTGACAAGAGTGTTCTGCCACGTGATGAAGACAAGGACTGACCTAAGTAATCTTTACTCTTACAGCAAATAGCGCTATACTACGTATCAAATGCCAACAGAACAACTAAAAGATCCAACAATAGAAGAACTCATAGAAGGGTTATTCAATATCAACGGTGGCGGCGCTGTTGATCTTACTCCTATTCCCGAGGAGCAAATCAAGTTACTGGATAATCAAATAGCTGCGCTCGAGAACTGTAAAAGTGAGACTATCAACATTCCTTTTACAGACTTACCCGGCACCGAACGTTTCATAGACGAAGATGCTGTAATGATAGCAGGCACGGAAGCTTTCCCCGCACCGCGCAAACAGTTCATATACGCGATCAATGGTCAGTATGTAACTAAAGAAGAATGGGAAGCCGCACAAGCAGAACAAATAGAGGCTGAAAATGAATAAATTTCTACGCCTAGCAACACCATTCCTAATCATAGCTGGTATCATAGCCGCTTACTGTTATCTCTTTGAGAAAGTAATAGTCAAGCAGGATTTACCTGTCGCAACAGAGCAACCACAAGCTAACAAAGTAGAAGCAGCAGAACAGCGGGGAGCACTTATCATATATGGCTTTTATGCTGGTATGCCAAAGGCAGACTTTGATGCGGCTATAATAGCTATGCGCAATAATCACGGTCCTATTGTAAAGTGGGCACGTGTATTGAGTGATGATGAAAAGACTGTCCCGGTATTCGTTCTAATATTCCCAACTAGTAAGTTCTTTCAGGTGGCGAAAGACTTCGCCAATCAAAATGGAAAACTAGAATGCCAGAAGACAGATACGATCCTTTGTGAAATGAAGAGCGCAAATGGCGATGATATGCTCATCGAAAATCTGTCTATTAGAGATAAGCAAGGCAACACCTATGGCTCTATAATAATGGCTGATAAGGATCATCAGGATCCTAAGAGCATCAAGAAAGAAAACAAACATGAAGGTGGCGATGTTGAGGCTAAGAAAGATAGCGTCTCTTGTCCAAAACCAACTCGTTTGCTGAATGGAAACTGTGTCAGCGATCTATAAATACGCAAATGGCAAAAGAACCAGAACTCAAATGGTCTGTTGGCGTTGCTCTGGATACTTCCCAGAATGATAAGCCGATATTTGTCGGGCGTGGTACTAATACCGATCCTGACGGCAATATTATTGATGGTGGATTTTCCTACGACATTATGTTCACAAAGAAGCATCCACTAACTGAGAAAATGGAGGAACTAGAAAAGATCGGGAAGTCTATCCGTATCCTATTAGTTCCCTGTGAAGACGAAAAACAAAGTAAGCAAACCGTTGAAAGTCTGATCAGTCAATATGGTCTCGTGAAAGACGGTGGCACTCTACTCAATCTATCCAAAGACGGAGAAGGCGAAGGAAGAACCTATAGTGGTTCTCCAAGCAAGCTATTACACTAATGACTCGTTATATTTGCGAAGCAACTGACCATATTGGTTTCAAGTCCTATTTGTCTATGTTGGAAGAAATAGACGAAGCAGGCAACGTTGAGTTGATTGTAACTCCAACGTATGATAAGAATGAAGCGTACAATTTTGGCGACCGCGATCGTGCGGAAGCCGCAACAAAAGACTGGCTGTTCCCTCATTTGAGATGGACTGTCCTAGAGGTCGAAGATAAATGACAAAGAAAAACTACACCCACATTTCCCTCCTAATAGATTC
>Ga0335083_10008927_pt1 | contig 12205 bp, 5 predicted proteins | sample Lox_Sample_42_FD_206716 | JGI IMG/M metagenome (GOLD analysis project Ga0335083, IMG submission 206716) | Soil microbial communities from Loxahatchee National Wildlife Refuge, Florida, United States - Lox_Sample_4.2 | ecosystem: Environmental > Terrestrial > Soil > Wetlands | place: USA: Florida... | reverse complement strand
CTTTCCGCGTATTTCTATACGCGTGACCTGGGCCGTGCGTGGCGCGTGGCTGAGGCGCTCGAAAGCGGCATGGTTGGCATCAACGAAGGGATTCTGTCGACGGAAGTGGCCCCGTTTGGTGGCGTGAAGGAATCGGGGCTGGGTCGCGAAGGCTCGAAGTACGGTCTCGATGAATACACGGAACTGAAGTACATGATGATGGGTGGCCTCGGCCGCTGATCCGCATAGTGTTGTGCGCTTCCGCGCAGGCGGTGGCGCACGGCCCACGGCCACGGCCCGCGAAAATAACGATGACACGGACCTGACCGAAGCCCTCCGGGGCTGACAACCCGCCACAGCGGCTCGCGCGAGCCGCGCCCCCGATGCCCGTTTTCGAGTCGCGGGCGGCTATGACGTGTATCATTCGTCCCGGCGCTGCTCCGTGCCGGGAATTCCAGCCCGCGTTTCGACCCCGTCGACTCCATCGACCTCGGATTCCCCCGCTCTTCGCCGCCCGCGTCAGGCTGAGCCGACGCACAGCCCGCCTTCGCGCGCGCTCGAACCCCTACCGTGATTCCCAGCACCGATGTCAGTCTCCGAACTCAAACGCCGCCGTACCTTTGCGGTCATTTCTCACCCCGATGCGGGGAAGACCACGCTCACTGAAAAGCTGCTGCTGTTTTCGGGCGCGATCCAGATCGCGGGCACCGTGAAGGGCCGCAAGAGCAACCGCTACGCGACGTCCGACTGGATGGAGATCGAAAAGCAGCGCGGCATTTCGGTGGCGAGTTCGGTGATGCAGTTCGAGTACGGCGACGCCGTGATCAATCTGCTCGACACCCCGGGCCACGAGGATTTCTCTGAAGATACGTATCGCGTGCTGACTGCGGTCGACGCCGCCGTGATGGTGATCGACGGCGCGAACGGTGTGGAAGCGCAGACGCTGAAGCTGCTGGAAGTGTGCCGCAGCCGCAAGACCCCGATCGTGACGTTCATCAACAAGCTCGACCGCGAAGTGCGCGAGCCGCTCGAACTGCTCGACGAAATCGAGGAGCATCTCGGCGTGTCGGCTGTGCCGTTCACCTGGCCGATCGGGATGGGCAAGGACTTCCAGGGCGTCTACGACATTCAGCGCGACCAGGTCCGCGTGTTCCGCGCGGGCCAGGATACGGCCGGCGGCGCGGTGGAAACGCTGCAGCACATCAGCGACGAAGACGGCGAGAAGCGCTTCGGCATGGCGTGGACGCGCACCCGGGACGAAGTCGATCTGATCACCGGCGCCTCGCCGACGTTCGATCGCGACGCATTTCTGGCTGGCGAGCAGTCGCCGGTGCTGTTCGGCTCGGCGATCAACAACTTCGGCGTGAAGGAAATTCTCGACGCGCTGGTCGATCTGGCGCCGCCGCCGTCGATGCGCATGACGGTGCAGCGTCCGGTGGAACCCGATGAGCCGAAGTTCACCGGCGTCGTGTTCAAGGTGCAGGCGAACATGGATCTGGCGCACCGCGACCGCGTGGCGTTCATCCGCGTGTGCTCGGGACATTTCGAGCGCGGCATGGCGCTGAAGGTCACGCGCTCGGGCAAGACGTTCCGCGCGAACAACGTGGTGACGTTTCTCTCGCAGCGTCGCGAGACGGTGAGCGAAGCATATCCGGGCGATATCATCGGCATCCCGAATCACGGCACGTTGAGCCTCGGCGATACGCTGACCGAAGGCGAAACGCTGCAGTTCGTCGGCTTGCCGTTCTTCGCGCCGGAAATTTTCCAGGCCGTAGAAGTGGTCGATCCGATGCGCGCCAAGCAACTCGGCGAAGCGCTCAAGCAACTCGGCGAAGAAGGCGCGATCCAGGTGTTCCGCCCCGTGCATGGCGGCTCGATGATTCTCGGCGCCGTGGGGCAGCTGCAGTTCGAAGTCGTGTCGCACCGGCTGTCGACGGAATACAAGGTCGACGTGCGCATGATGCCGGCGCGCTACCGCATGTCGCGCTGGGTGACCTGCGACGACGCGGCGGAACTGCGCCGCTTCACCGATTCGTACGCCGCGCGGATCGCGCTCGATGCGTCCAACGCGCCGACGTATCTTGCGTCGCACATCTCCGAAATCGAAGTGGCGCAAAAGGCGTGGCCGAAGATCGTCTTCAACGAGCTGCGCGAGCATTCGGGCGCGCCGTTCAAGAAGGCGATGTAACGCCTGCCGGCTTATGCCGGGCTAAGCCAGGTTGTGCCGGGCCAGTAGCGTCAGAGGCCCGGCGGTTTCACCCCATCTTCAATACTTCTTCACGCAGCCAGCCTGCGAACGCCTGGACGTGTTCAAGCGACTCATGCCGCTGAACCACGTCGAGCCAGTAGCCGAACGGCCCGCTCACTTCGACCTCCGAGATTCGCACGAGACTGCCGTCGGCCAGTTCGTCGACGATCATGTTGCGATCAACGATCGCGAGACCCACGCCTTTACGCGCCGCATTGATCGCCTGCTGCAGGTTCGAGAACTCGATGCCGTCTTCGGCGTAGCGCGCGGGAAGGCCAGCCTTTTCGAGCCATGCCGGCCACAGATTGAGACGCCTTTCGTTGTGCAGCACATGCAGCGCCGGCATGCTGTCGAGCAAGGTTTCAAGCGGTTCGCCCGCGAGCCGCGGCGCGCCGACGAGCGTGTGACGCTCGATCATCAACAGTTCGGAATGCGCGTCGGGAAGCGCTTCGCGGCCGAAGCGGATGTTGCAATGACAGTCCTCGGTCGGCTCGGTCCGCACCGACAGCTCGACATCGGGCAACTCGATGGCGAGCGAGCCGAGCCTCGGCGAGAACCACTGCGTAGCGAACGTGGGCGGTACCGATAGCACGAGGCGGCGCCGTCCACGCGTCGTGGTGACCTGGCGCGTGCCGCGCTCGATCGTATCGAACGCTTCGGATACGCACGGCAGCAGTTGCAGGCCCGCCGCGGTCAGTTTGATGCCCTTGTGGTCGCGCTCGAAGAGCTTGGTGCCCAGCGACTCCTCCAGAATCTTGATCTGCCGGCTGACCGCGCCCTGGGTGACGCACAACGCCGTGGCAGCCCGGTTGAAGCTCAGATGACGTGCCGTCTCTTCGAAGAAGCGCAACGCGATAAGCGATGGCATGCGCCGCATGTTCTCGTCCTTCTATGTATTGCGCGCATGACCTGCGAAGCAGGAGCATTGCCGGCGTTTCGCCGGGAATTCAGCGCTTTTATGACCGCGTTTATTCTACATTGCGAAACACGAGTGAGGGACGCGCGGCGCCAGGACATCACCGCGTGCCGGTCTCTTGCTGCTCGGGCGGCGCGACCTGCTGTGTCGACGAGATAATGGCGTTGCCCGGCCGAAACGTCAGGGTAAAGCGGCGATGGTCGGGTTCCGGGCGTTCAGGCAAGGGAGACGCTTTCGCCAAAGCCTGCAGGACAGCGGTGTCGTAGGCCGGGTCCCCGCTCGACTGGATCAGCGTGGATTGCGCGATCTGTCCATCAGGTGCGAGCAGGACGGAGACTTTGGTTTCCGAGGTGTCCGGCAGCGCTTTCACATGGTCCAGCACGAGGTAATGGCGAATTCTGTCAATGAGCTGTCGCTCATAACCGCCAACGTATCTGGACTTCTCGAGGCTGAACTGAAACGGCTGTAACAGCGTGACCCTTTGGTGCGGCGCACGGCAGACGATTTGCGTCGAGGCACGCAAGGCAGCCCGGTCGAGCGCGGGGTAACCGCTCGACTTCTCGACCACCGATTTTTCGAGCGTCCCGTCCGGCGAGACGAAGACCCTGATGGCGACAGCGCCTTGCTGACGCGCTCGTTTCGACTCGGCGGGGTACGCGGGCGCCGGAAAGTTGCAGTGCATCGGCTGACTTTCTTCGGGCCGTCCGACTTCGAGAATCTGGGGTATCTCGAGCGTGGCCGTCTGCTGACGTGCTGGCAGCAGCGGTGGAACCGTGGCCGGTGGACCGCTTTCGCGCGGGCGGAAGGTAATGGCAAGTTCGCGCTCCAATTCCGTCGCGGGTGCGGGTAGCGGAGAAGCCCGTAGCACCGCATTCACGACGGCCTGGTCGTAGGCTGGATAACCGCTCGAGTGCACGAGCGTGGTTTGCGTCACCTGTCCGTCCGGCGCCAGCGAAACCGTCAGCTTGACTTCCGCCGTGCCGGGCAAATTGTCGATATTGGCATACGAGAGCTGCGAGCGGATCTTGCCCCTGACTTCGCTTGCGAAGTCGTTTTCCTTGTAGGCCTGATTCGGCGCAGAGACCCGGGCTTCCTGCGAAGTCGACGATGGCGGGTTTTGGCTTGCGCACGCTGTCAGTAGCGACACCGCCAGTGCATAGCATGTAAGACGCAGCATGTGTGATCCTTGATTCTATTGTTCTTCGAGCTGGAGTGCGCAATTCCAGCTTCTACCCTGTCGCGCGTCGGGCGATACGGCTCATTACTTTAGCGCTAATGCCAGTGCCCGTGGCAATCACGATGAAGCGGCGCGATGGGCGGGCACGGTGAATTGCACGACGGCGCCGCGGGGCAGGTTTGCGCTCGCCCACAATCGGCCGCCATGTGAGTCGATGATCGAACGGCAGATCGACAGGCCCATCCCCAAACCGCTGGGCTTGGTGGTGTAGAACGGCACGAAAATGTCCTCCATGCTCTGCGGGGCAAAGCCCGGCCCCGAATCGCTCACGGTCACGAGCACGCAGCCGGAGTCGTCCATCCCGGTGCTGATGAGCAATTGCCGTACGCCGTCGGTGACGCCGCTCATCGCCTCGAGCGCATTGATGACCAGATTGAGGAGGACCTGTTGCAGTTCGACACGGTCTCCTTCGATGAATGGCAAACCGTCCGCGAGTTGCGTTTGCACCAGGGCGCCGTTCTTCAAGGCTTCGGCCTGGGTGAGCTCGACCACCTCGCGGATTGCAGCGTCGATGGCCACTGGCTCCTTCCGGGGAGGCGCCTTCTTGATGAGCTCACGGATGCGGCCGATCACGTCGCTCGCCCGATTGCCGTCGTTGACGATACGGCCGAGCGCCCGCCGGACCTCCTCCATGTTGGAAGGCTTGGCACCGAGCCAGCGCAGCGCCGCCTGGGCGTTCATGACCGTCGCGCCGATCGGCTGGTTGACCTCATGGGCAATCGAGGCCGTGAGCTGGCCCATGGTCGCGACGCGGCTTGCGTGCGCCAGCTCCGCCTGCACCTCGCGGTAGCGCCGCTCGCTTTGACGGGCGTGTTCCTCCGCCCGCTTGCGCTCGGTCAGATCGAGCACGAAGGCGACGCCTTCCCGCGCGCTTGCTTCGAAAGTGGCCAGGCCGACTATCACGGGCACGCGGCTGCCATCCTTCCTGATGTACTCCTTCTCGTAGGGCTGGGCGCTGCCCGTCTGCGCGGTCTCCGCGTGTGCCCGTTCGCTGCCCTGGCGCCATTCCGGCGGCGTCAGGTCCGTCCAGCGAACGCGACCCGAGACGAGATCCTCACGCTCGTACCCCACCATGCGGAGAAATGCGTCATTGGCATCGAGAATGACCCCGCTGGCTTTCCACACCATGATGCCGATGATGTTGGCGTCGACGAGGCGCCGGATCTTCGCTTCGCGTTCGGCAAGGTCGCGATACAGACGGGCATTCTCCAGCGAGACCGCGGCCTGCGAGGCCACCAGCTTCAGCACGGCAATCCGGGTCGGACTGAACACGCGGGCCGTCAGACTGTTTTCGAGGTAGAGCGCGCCGGTGAGCTTTGCCTGATTCATCAAGGGCAGGCAGAGAATGGAACGGGCGCGATGCTGACGGATGTAAGGATCGATGTCGAATGGGGGCTCGGCAGCGGCGTCATCGAGAATGACGCTCTCCCGGGTGCGCAGGACATGGTAGAGGACCGACTCCGGCAGCATCGCCGGGCTCACCGGAACGTCGTGCAGTTGCAATTCGGTTGCGTCGCCGCCGGTCGTCGCTTCCGCGGCGATCCGTTGCTCGCTGCCGTCCGACAGTATCAACAGACCCCGTTCCGCGCCGGCCTGTTCAATGGCCGTACGCATGACTGTATTGATCAGCTTGTCCAGTACGATGTCGCCCGAGGCAGCCTGCGACACCTTGAGCACGGTCGCGAGGTCGAGGTGTTCGACCGGCGTTGCGATCGTGGTGGTCGGACCTGGTGCGGGCTCGTCCGTTCTCAGGTACGGATAGCGCTCCTCGAGTTGCCGCACCTTGCCGTCGGCGCGCCAACGCAGGTAGCCGTAGCGGGCGTCCTGCAAATACAGACGGGCGATCTTCTCGAGACCGCGCGCCGCGTAAAAGCGTGACGCGAGTTCGTTGGCCAGCGCCTCGTCGTGGACAAAGCTGCTTTGCTGCGCCGCGCGGATCGCCTGTTCGTAGAGCGCTTCAGCCTCGACCACGCGGCCTTCGAGGCGGGCGATTTCAGCACCGACCAGCGCGGCGCGGTCCGCAAAATTCTCCGGGCAGTTCGTCGACCAGATCTGGAGCTGCCGGTGATGCGCAGCCATGGAGTCGAGGTGTTGCGAGCGCTCGTCGACCGGGGCGACGTCGCAACACGCGGCCTGGGCCAGCGCAGCGTAGAAGTGATATTCCGCTTCCTCGATGAACAGCGAGCAGGTCCACAGCAGCCGTTGTGCCTTCGATGCGGCGTCCAGGGCGGCGGCATAGTCGCCGGCAAGATAGCGCGCCTGCAATTTCCGGATCCAGTAATAGCACTCAGGGACCGCGAGAGATGGGTTGCTGGACAGGTGAACTTCGAAGTCGGGCTCGCTGAACTGTCCGTCGTCAAAGCAACCGAAGGTCGGCGTCAGGCCGCGAAGCATCCGGATCAATGCGAGCTGCGTCGTGATGAAGTCGATGACATGGCCGAACCGCGCCTTCTCCGTGAACGCAAGGCCGTGTTCGGCTTCGACTTGCAACGCGTGCAGTGGCTCGCCCGCGAAGAGCAGATCCGAGTAGAGATTGGTGCAGGCGAAGGCGCCATACATCAGTTCTCCAGTCCGGTTCGCCGCCTCGAACGCGCGACGCAGCAGATCGCTGCCCGCGCGCACGTGTTTCATCCAGCGCACCGAAAAAAGCTCGAAACAAAGATAGGTGTTCGCCTCGAACCGTCTTAGCCCGCGTTGTTCGACGAGTTCGTAACCGAGCTGGCCGAAGCGGAATCCGATCTGATGGTCGCCGAAACGCGGTCCGGCGACCCTGCTGAGCATGACGTAGGCAAAGCACGACGCGTCGCAGTTACCGCGCTCGAGGCTCAGATTGATCGCCTTGCAGCTCATCAGGGCAGCCAGGTTCGCATCCGTCTGCAAGGCCGGCGCGAAGAGCTTGCTCAGCACCTCGGCGGTCGCGAGGGAAGCCGCGTCGTTCATGAGCGGCAAGTCGATGAGGGCTTCGATGCGCCTGTCAGCAAGCTGTAACCCGATGCGCTCGTATTCGCGCCGCACTGCCTCGCCGTCCGGATGGGCTGACCAGTCGATGCCGACATGCCGCAGGTAGTCGAGACATACAGCGACTGCGCGCTCGCTCTGATCGAGGGTCGTGCAGACATCCGTGTGCAGGCATGCGACGCTGGCTTGCTCGACCGTCGTCGTGGCCCGCTTTGCCAGCGACGCGAGACGCTCGTCGGCGACCAATAACTGGCCGGTCAGCAATTCGCAGGCGGCCCGGTTCAGTTCTAGCGCAAAGATCAGCCCATGCCGGCGTTCCCAGCAATCGTCGATCAAGAGTTCCGTACCGGCGACGAGATAGGTAAGCGCCGCAGCATAGGCGGTCGCAGCTCGCGCGCGCTGACCGGCGAGCAGGTTGAATTCGGCCAGTTGCTCCCGCTCGGCGCGCGAGGTGATCAAGGTTGCGCCGCGATTGAGCTGGCCCACGATCTCGAAGATCGCCTCTTCGCGCTTTTCCGCAGGCGTCTCTTCGGCGAGCAGCCGCCCCGTGCGCAGATGGGCCTCGGTGCGCGAGGCCTCAGGGATCAGTGAATAGGCGGCTTCGTGAACCCGGTCGTGAACGAACCGGTAAGCGTCGTCCAGCCGCTCGACCAGTTCCTGACGAATCGCCTCCCACAGCGTCGCGTCGACCTGCGCCTCCGGCATGCCGAGAACGGTCGACAGCGTCGTGATTCCGGCGACGTTCCCAAGACAGGCAAGCTGCTGCAAAGTCTGCAGTGTTCGCTCCGGCAGACGGTTCAGCTTGCCGAGCATCAGATCCACGACGTTGTCGGTGTAACCCTTGGCATGAATGCGATTGGGATCCCAGCACCACTGCCCCGCGTCGTGATCGAAGGGGAGCAGATCTTCTTCGACGAGCGCGTGCAGAAACTGGATCACGAAGAACGGATTGCCGGCGGTCTTGTCATGCACCAGCTGCGCCAGTGGTGCGACCTGTTCCGGCTCGCCGTGAAGCGCCTCGGCGATCAATTGCGTGATGTGCACGCTGGCGAGCGGCGCCAGCGTGATTTCATTGATCTTGACGCCCGCGTTCCTGATGGCCTGAAGCTTGACCATCAGCGGATGCGTGGCATCGACCTCGTTGTCGCGGTAGGCGCCGATCAGCATCAGGTACCGCAGTTCCGGGCGGGGCAGCAGATCCTCCAGCAGGTCGAGCGTCGCCGTGTCGAGCCACTGCAGGTCGTCAAGAAAGAGCGCAAGCGGATGTTCTTCCCGGGCAAATACGCCGATGAAGCGCCGGAACACCAGCATGAAACGGTGCTGCGCCTGCTGCGGCGCAAGTTCCGCCACCGGCGGCGGCTCGCCGATGATGAGCTTCAGTTCGGGGATGAGGTCGGTCATGAGCCGGGCATTGGCGTCCAGCGCCTCCAGCAGCGCTGCGCGCCAGCTCGCCAGTTCCGCGTCGCGCTTGCCAAGCAGTGGCCGCACCAGGCTTTGAAAGGCCTGCACCAGCGTCGCATAGGGGATGTCGCGCTTGTACTGGTCGAACTTGCCGGACGCGAAGAGTCCCCGCGGCCCTACCAGCACCTTGTGCAGTTCATTGACGACCGAGGATTTGCCGATGCCGGAATAGCCGGACACCAGCACCAGTTCCGGCACGCCGCTCGTGACGATCCGGTCGAATGCGGCGACCAGGGTGTCGACTTCGCGCTCCCGCCCATACAGCTTCTCGGGTATCCGCAGCCGGTCAGGCGTGTCGCGTTCGCCGAGCGGGAAGGCATCGATGCGGCGCAGACACTGCCAGTCGACGAGGCAGTGCACCAGATCATGCTCGACACCGGCTGCTGTCTGGTAGCGCTCTTCGGCCGTCTTGGCGAGCAGCTTCATGACGATGTCGGAGATCGCAGCAGGGACGGCCTCCACCCGGGCACGGGGCGACACGGGCTTTCTCGCGATATGGCAGTGCACCCATTCCATGGGGTCGGCGGCCGTAAACGGCAATGTGCCTGCGAGCATCTGGTAGAGCGTGACGCCGAACGCGTAGAGGTCGCTGCGCGAATCGATCGAGCGATTCATCCGGCCAGTCTGTTCGGGCGCCATGTAGGCCAGCGTGCCGGCGATGGTCTCGGGTGGCTCGGGCGCCTGGCGCTCGCGCGGCAGCCGCGAGGCGAGGCCGAATCCGGTGAGCCTTGCCTGTCCGTCGGCGCAGTTCACGAGGATATGTGTGGGCTTGAGATCCTTATGCACGAGACCGCGCTGGTGGAGGTGTCCCAGCACCGCAGCGATGCCGATGGCGATCGGCAGAAACTGTTCGATCGCGAGGGGCGCGCCGAGCAGCCCCGCGAGTGGCTCACCGCCGGGGTCTTCGAGCACCAGCGTGGTTCGGGCGCCCTCGTGCACCAGTTCCAGCGGCCGCACTGCCCACGCGCCATCGAGCTCGTCCTTCAGTTCAAACTCGTGAGCGAGGCGATCGAGGCTGGCGGGTAGGGGGTGTTCGGCGACGGGACGCGCGAGCAGGACGTCGTGGCCGCCGCTTCCGTTCGGGCGCCGTCCGCGCAAAAAGACGCGCTCGCCGTCGTCCCACAATGTCTGGAGTCTGCTGTCCATCGGCGCCGGAACCATAGGTAGACCATCACCTGCCGCGCGCTGTCATCAGGCCGCTGCCGTCATGGATCTGGACGCCACATTCGTCCGCATGATCCGGGCAGGGTACGCTCGCGAAAGCGATTTACAACATGCTTACTCCGCGATCGCCAACGCTGCAAAAGCAGGTGTTTCTTAGGATACACCTGGGCCGTTTCTGCAAGATCGAGTGATGGTCCTCAACGTGGACCGGCCGTATCAGCTGCTGACCACGTTCCAGCCCGTCGCGCACGCAGACCGAACGAATACGACAGCACCGCTGAAACGAGCAGTGTCGCGCTCACGAAATACAGCCCGAGGGAGTAGTCGCCGCTCATGTCGCGCAACCTGCCGATCACCATCGGCCCAATCGTGCCGCCGATCAGGCTGCCCATCGCGTTGATCAGCGCAATGCCCGCGGCGGCCGCGGAGCCGGACAGGAACTGCGTCGGCATGCTCCACAGCAGTGGCTTCGCTGCATTGATGCCGAAGTTCGCGATCGACAATCCAACGGTCAGCACGATTGCGCTGGTGGCGTGTCCGGACATCAGCATCCCGATTCCGGCCGCGAGACATGCGATCGCGACATGCAGGCGGCGTTCGTTCGTGCGGTCGGAATTGCGTGCCCAGAGCACCATCGTGACGACCGCGAACAGATTCGGAATCGCATTCACAAGGCCGAGTTCGAAGTAGCTGAAGCCGAACCGGTGAATGATCATCGGCGCCCAGATGCCGATCGCGTACAGCCCGGTCGACGTCCCCGCATAGACGAGCGCGAGCAGCAACACGCGTGGGTCCTTGACTGCATCCCAGACGCTCGACTTGCTCTGCGCGGCCTTCGCCTCGCGTTCGGCTTGCATCTCGCTACTCAGCCACTGCCGCTCGGCGGGCGCGAGCCAGTGTGCGTTCTCCGGACGGTCGGTCAGGTAGAAGAACGACACGATCCCGAGCAGCACGGTCGGTGTGCCTTCGACGAGAAAGAGCCACTGCCAGCCGTGCAGATGCGCCACGCCGTTCAGGCTCATCAACGCGCCGGAGATCGGCGAGCCGATCATGTTCGAGAGCGGTGCCGCCGTCATGAACATCGCGGTGACGAACGCGCGATGCCGTGCCGGAAACCAGTAGCTCAGGTACAGGATGATGCCGGGAAAGAAGCCCGCTTCAGCGAGGCCGAGCAGGAAGCGCAGCGTATAAAAGCTGTACGGGCCGCTGACGCACGCAGTGGCGGCGGAAAGCAGCCCCCATACGACCATCAGCAACGCAATCCAGCGGCGTGCGCCGACGCGTTGCAGCACGAGGTTCGATGGCATTCCGGCAGCGATATAGCCGACGAAGAAAATCCCGGCGGCCGATGCCGAACATAGCCTGCGTGAGCCCGATGTCATGATTCATCGTGAGGCCCGCAAAACCGACGTTGACGCGATTCAGAAAGCTCAGGAAGTACAGCACGATGATGAACGGCGTGATGCGTCGGGAGATCTTCCGGACGACGCTGCTCTCCAGCGCGGCATCGTCCTGTGGAAGGACTTCGGCAATGCTCATGATTGTCTCCTGCGTTTGCGTGCGGCGCACGAACGGTCTGGTTATGGATACGTGGTCCGCGCTTCGCGCGGCGGGCAGCGCTTTCCTGCGTGGCTACGCCTGCTCTGATCCCATGCCAGGCCGCTGCTGCGCGGGCAGATCGATACGGCACCATGGCTGTGCCGCCCAGTGACGCGTCTCGAAGGTATCGATAGCCTCCTGCTGGCGCAGCGTCATGCCGATCATGTCGAGCCTTTCCACCAGCATCTGCTTCTGGCGCGCCGGCAGCGAAAACGGATAGCGCCGGCCCGATGGCGTCAGCACAACTTCGCTTTCGACATCGATCGACAGTTGCTTGTCGTCCCCGCGCTCGATCTCGGTGATCAGCGCCTCGATCTGCTCAGGTGGCAGCGTGACGAGCAGCAGCCGGTTGTTCGTCGAGTTGAAGTAGAAGATCTCGCCATAACCCGGCGCGATCACCGCCTCGAAACCGGCCTGCTGCAAGCCCCACACTGCATGCTCGCGGCTCGATCCGCAGCCGAAGTTCGAGCCGCCGAGCAGGATCTTCGCGTCACGATATTCGGGGCGGTTCAGCACGAACCGGTCGCGCGGGCGGCCGTTGGCGTCGAAACGCAGGTCGTACAGCAGCCCACGTGCGAGCCCCGATTTATCGATGCCGAGCAGAAACTGCTTCGGCATGATCTGGTCGGTATCGAGGTTGTTG
>Ga0335083_10008925_pt1 | contig 12205 bp, 11 predicted proteins | sample Lox_Sample_42_FD_206716 | JGI IMG/M metagenome (GOLD analysis project Ga0335083, IMG submission 206716) | Soil microbial communities from Loxahatchee National Wildlife Refuge, Florida, United States - Lox_Sample_4.2 | ecosystem: Environmental > Terrestrial > Soil > Wetlands | place: USA... | reverse complement strand
ATGAAGGGCCCGATCCTGTGCCTCGTGGGTCCCCCGGGCGTCGGCAAGACCTCGCTCGGCAAGTCGATCGCCAAGGCGACCGGCCGTAACTTCGTGCGCATGTCGCTGGGCGGCGTGCGTGACGAGGCCGAGATCCGCGGCCATCGCCGGACCTACATCGGCTCGCTGCCGGGCAAGGTCATCCAGTCGATGAAGAAGGCGAAGTCGTCGAACCCGCTCTTCCTGCTCGACGAGATCGACAAGCTCGGCGCGGATTTCCGCGGCGACCCGTCGTCGGCGTTGCTCGAGGTCCTCGACCCCGAGCAGAACGCGACGTTCAACGACCACTATCTCGAAGTCGACTACGACCTCTCGAACGTGATGTTCATCACCACGGCCAACTCGCTGCGCATGGCGCAGCCGCTGATGGACCGCATGGAGATCATCCGGCTCGCGGGCTACACCGAGGACGAGAAGGTCGCCATCACCCGCAAGCACCTGATCCCCAAGCAGATCGAGGCGAATGGGCTGAAGGCGGGCGAGGTCGAGATCACCGACGACGCGGTGCGCGATCTCGTGCGCTACTACACGCGCGAGGCCGGCGTCCGTAACCTCGAGCGCGAGATCGCCAATCTCGCGCGCAAGGGCGTCAAGGAGATCCTCATGAAGGGGAGCTCCAAGGTGAAGATCACCGCCAAGAATCTCGAGAAGTATGCCGGCGTCCGGCGCTTCCGCTTCGGCGAGGCCGAGCTCGAGGATCTGGTCGGCATCACCACGGGCCTTGCCTGGACGGAAGTCGGCGGCGAGCTGCTGCAGGTCGAGGCCGTGCTGGTCCCGGGCCGTGGCCGCGTCTCGGTCACCGGCAAGCTGGGCGACGTGATGCAGGAGTCGGTGCAGGCGGCCAACGCCTATGTCCGCTCCCGTGCCGCGATGTTCGGCATCAAGCCGAACATCTTCGAGAAGCGCGACATCCATGTGCACGTGCCGGAAGGTGCGACGCCCAAGGACGGTCCCTCGGCCGGCGTGGCGATGATCACCTCGATCGTCTCCGCCCTGACAGGTGTGGCGGTGCGCAAGGAAGTGGCCATGACGGGCGAGATCAGCCTGCGCGGCCGGGTCCTGCCCATCGGCGGCCTGAAGGAGAAGCTGCTGGCGGCGTTGCGCGGCGGTCTCAAGACCGTGCTCATCCCGAAGGAGAATGAGCGCGATCTGCCGGAGATCCCGGACAACGTGAAGAAGGGCCTGGAGATCGTGCCGGTGTCGACGGTCGACGAGGTGCTGGCTCGCGCGCTGGTCAAGCCGCTGGTCGCCATCGAGTGGCCGAATGACCTGGAAACGACGCCCAAGAAGCCCGATGGCGGCGAGGCGACGGTCGTCGCGCATTGACCGACCCAAATTGAAGCGCGAAGCCCCGGAGCGATCCGGGGCTTCGTTGCGTCTGGCCGCTATTTGTGCGGTTTTGAGCGACCCTCGAACACAAAATATGGTGTTCAACGTTGACGCCGTTTTGGCGCCGCCCTTACACTTGAAGCTGCCGGATTTTGCAGGGGTTACGTCCGTGAACAAGAACGATCTGATCGCCGCCGTCGCTGCTTCGACCAACCTCTCCAAGACCGACGCCGCCAATGCGATCGATTCGATCCTCACGGTCATCACGAAATCGCTGAAGAAAAAGGAAAAGGTCCTGCTGGTCGGCTTCGGCACCTTCCAGGTGTCCAAACGCAAGGCGGGCGAGGGCCGCAATCCGCAGACCGGAGAGAAGATCAAGATCCCCGCCGCCAACGTGCCGCGCTTCAAGGCGAGCAAGGCGCTCAAGGACGCGATCAACTGAATCGGTCGTCTGGAAATGGTGGGCGATGACGGGATCGAACCGCCGACCAGTCCCGTGTAAAGGGAATGCTCTACCGCTGAGCTAATCGCCCGGCGCGCGTCGTAGCACAGCGGCACCCAATCTTCGCGGCATTTCGCACGTCGTGGGAAAGCGCTGATTTTTCCGGCACTTACGAACCATTCGCGGGTGCGGTAAGCTTGACACCTTATGGTCAGGCCTTTATTCCTCCGCGCGCCGTTTGGGGCTTTTGCGGGCGTAGTTCAGTTGGTTAGAACGCCGGCCTGTCACGCCGGAGGTCGCGGGTTCGAGTCCCGTCGCTCGCGCCAGCCCCAACGCCGGCGGCCCGGAAGGCGTTGGGGGTGACGATGGAAGCTCTGCTCAGGGAATACCTTCCCATCCTGATCTTCCTCGGCCTCGCTCTCGGCCTCGTGGCCGCCATGCTGGGCGGCTCCTACCTGATCGCCCGCCAGAACCCGAACTCCGAGAAATTATCGCCCTTCGAGTGCGGCTTTGCGCCCTTCGACGATGCCCGCGGGCAGTTCGACGTGCGTTTCTATCTCGTGGCCATCCTCTTCATCATCTTCGACCTCGAGGTCGCCTTCCTGTTCCCGTGGGCGGTAGCCCTGGGCGACATCGGCGTCTTCGGCTTCTGGTCGATGATGCTGTTCCTGGGCGTCCTCACCGTCGGGTTCATCTACGAATGGCGCAAGGGAGCTTTGGAATGGGAGTAGTCCAGCCCAAGCCCAGCGCGGCCGCCGAAGCGGCGCTGTCGCGGGCGCTGAACGACGAGCTCGCCGACAAGGGCTTCGTGGTCGCCCAGCTCGACAAGCTGATCACCTGGGCGCGCACCGGCTCGATGTGGGGCCTGACCTTCGGCCTCGCCTGCTGCGGCGTGGAGATGATCCACTGCTGGATGAGCCGCTACGATCTCGACCGTTTCGGCTTCGCGCCCATGCCGAGCCCGCGCTCGGCCGACGTGATGATCGTGGCCGGCACGCTCACCAACAAGATGGCGCCCGCGTTGCGCAAGGTCTACGACCAGATGGCCGAGCCGCGCTACGTGATCTCGATGGGCTCCTGCGCCAATGGCGGCGGCTACTATCACTACAGCTACTCGGTCGTGCGCGGCTGCGATCGCATCGTGCCGGTCGACATCTACGTGCCGGGGTGCCCTCCGACCGCCGAGGCGCTGCTTTACGGCGTGCTGCAGCTTCAGAAGAAGGTGCGCCGCACCGGGACGATCGTCCGGTGAGGGGATGGCGCTGATGGAAGAGCTCGGCAAGCATATCGCTGAAGCAAGCGGAGCTGCGGAGGCGACCTACGCCCGTCTCGGCGAGCTGATGGTCGAGACCACGCCGGACAAGATCATCAAGCTGCTGACCTTCCTGCGCGACGATCCCAAGTGCCTGTTCAACCAGCTCGTCGACATTTGCGGCGTCGATTGGCCCGAGCGCGCCAAGCGCTTCGACGTCGTCTACAATCTGCTCAGCCTCAAGAACAACCAGCGCATCCGCGTGAAGGTCGCGACCGACGAGAGCACGCCCGTGCCGTCGGCAGCCCCGGTCTACAGCGCCGCTCCCTGGTTCGAGCGCGAGACCTACGATCTCTATGGCGTCTGGTTCGCCGATCACCCGGATCTCCGCCGCATCCTCACGGACTACGGCTTCGAAGGCCATCCGATGCGCAAGGATTTCCCGCTCACCGGCTTCGTCGAGCTGCGTTGGGACGATGTGCAGAAGCGCGTCGTCTACGAGCCGGTGAAGCTTTCCCAGGAATTCCGCCGCTTCGACTTCCTGAGTCCGTGGGAGGGCGGCATCGATCGCACCTTGCCGGGCGACGAGAAAGCCACGAAGAGCTGACATGTCCGACGTCGAGATCAAGACCCTGACGATGAACTTCGGGCCGCAGCATCCGGCGGCCCACGGCGTGCTGCGCCTGGTCGTCGAGATGGACGGCGAGATCGTCGAGCGCTGCGACCCGCATATCGGGCTGCTCCATCGCGGCACCGAGAAGCTGATCGAGTATAAGACCTACGTGCAGGCGGTGCCGTACTTCGACCGGCTCGATTACGTGTCGCCGATGAACCAGGAGCATGCCTTCGCGCTCGCGGTGGAGAAGCTGCTGGGCATCACGGCGCCGGAGCGCGGCCAGTACATCCGTGTGCTGTTCTCGGAGATCACGCGCATCCTCAATCATCTGCTGAACGTGACGACGTTTGCGATGGATTGTGGCGCGCTCACCCCGCCGCTCTGGGGCTTCGAGCAGCGCGAGCTGCTGATGGAGTTCTACGAGGGCGTGAGCGGTGCTCGCATGCACGCCAACTATTTCCGTCCCGGCGGCGTGCACCAGGATCTGCCCGAGGGCATGCTCGATGCCATCGATGCCTGGATCAAGCAGTTCTATCCCTTCCTCAAGGACATCGAGAAGCTGCTGAACGACAACCGCATCTTCCGCATGCGCACGGTCGATATCGGGACGGTCACGAAGGAGCAGGCGATCGACTGGGGCTTCTCGGGCCCGATGATTCGCGCCTCGGGTCTCGCCTGGGACCTGCGCAAGTCGCAGCCCTATGACGTGTACGAGCATATGGACTTCGACATCCCGGTCGGCAGCACGGGCGATTGCTTCGCGCGCTATCTCGTGCGCCTCGAGGAGATGGTCCAGAGCGCGCGCATCATGGAGCAGTCGGTCAGGGCGCTGCGCACCGTGAAGGGGCCCGTGCGCATCGATGACCGCAAGATCGCCCCGCCGCGGCGCGGCGAGATGAAGGGCTCGATGGAAGCACTCATCCATCATTTCAAGCTCTATACCGAGGGCTACAAGGTCCCGGCCGGCGAGACCTACACCGCGGTCGAGGCGCCCAAGGGCGAGTTCGGCGTGTACGTGGTGTCCGACGGCACCAACAAACCCTATCGCTGCAAGATCCGCGCTCCGGGTTTCCCGCATCTGCAGGCGCTCGACATGATGACCAAGGGCCACCAGCTGGCGGACATGTCCGCCAATATCGGTTCGCTCGACATCGTGTTCGGCGAGATCGACCGCTAGGAGACGACCAGATGGCGATGATCACCGCCGATCCCAAGGACGTGCCGAAGGTCGCTTCGTTCGAGTTCACGCCCGAGTATCTCGAGAAGGCGAAAGCCCTGATCGCCAACTATCCGCCCGGCCGGCAGGCGAGCGCGGTGATCGGCGTGCTCGATCTCGCGCAACGCCAGCAGGGCTGGTTGCCGCGCGTTGCCATGGATGCGGTGGCGAAGCTGCTCGATATGGCGCCGATCCGCGTCTACGAGATCGCGACCTTCTATACGATGTTCCACCTCAAGCCGAAGGGGAAGTACCTGCTGCAGGTCTGCACCACGACGCCGTGCTGGCTGCGCGGCTCGGAGGCGGTGATGAAGGCCTGCCAGGATGCGGCCGACGGCACGACCTTCAGCGTGCAGGAAGTCGAGTGCCTGGGCGGCTGCGTGAACGCGCCGGTCGTGCAGATCAACGACGATTTCTACGAGGATCTCGACGAGGCCTCGATGAAGAAGGTGCTCGACGCGTTTCGCCGCGGCGAGACGCCCAAGCCCGGCCCGCAGATCGACCGGCAGACCTCCGCCCCCGTGGGCGGCCCCACGACATTGAAGGGTGAGTGAGCATGCTCGCCGACAAGGATCGCATCTTCACGAATCTCTACGGCTTCGAGGATTGGCGCCTCGCAGGAGCGCGCAAGCGTGGCGCCTGGGACAACACCAAGGCGATCCTCGACAAGGGCGGCGACTGGATCATCGACGAGATGAAGAAGTCGGGCCTGCGCGGCCGCGGCGGCGCGGGCTTCCCGACGGGCCTGAAGTGGTCCTTCATGCCGAAGGAGGTGAAGGACCGGCCGCATTACCTCGTCGTCAATGCCGACGAGTCCGAGCCCGGGACCTGCAAGGATCGCGATATTCTGCGCCACGATCCGCACCTGCTGGTCGAAGGCTGCCTGATCGCGGGCTTCGCCATGAAGGCGCATGCCGCCTACATCTACGTGCGCGGCGAGTTCTACAACGAGGCCCAGCACCTGATCGCCGCCGTCAAGGAAGCGCGTGAGGCGGGCCTGATCGGCGACGATGCCTGCGGCTCTGGCTGGAAGTTCGAGGTCTACGTCCATCGCGGCGCCGGCGCCTATATCTGTGGCGAGGAGACCGCGCTGCTCGAAAGCCTCGAAGGCAAGAAGGGCATGCCGCGCCTGAAGCCGCCGTTCCCGGCGGGCGCGGGCCTCTATGGCTGCCCCTCGACCGTGAACAACGTCGAATCGATTGCTGTCGCGGGAACGATCCTGCGCCGGGGTGCTGCCTGGTTCGCGGGCTTCGGCCGTCCCAACAACACGGGCACCAAAGTCTTCTGCATTTCCGGGCACGTGAACAAGCCGTGCAACGTCGAAGAGGCGATGAGCATTCCCTTGAAGGAGCTGATCGAGAAGCATGCCGGCGGCGTGCGCGGCGGCTGGGACAATCTGCTGGCCGTCATTCCCGGCGGCTCGTCGACGCCGATGCTGCCCAAGTCGGTCTGCGACACGGTCCTGATGGACTTCGATGCGCTCAAGGACCAGCAGAGCGGCCTCGGCACGGCGGCGGTCATCGTGATGGACAAGTCGACCGACGTCGTCAAAGCGATCGCGCGGCTCGCCTACTTCTACAAGCACGAGAGCTGTGGCCAGTGCACGCCCTGCCGCGAGGGGCTGGGCTGGGTGTGGCGCGTGATGGAACGCATGGTGACGGGCGATGCGCGCATCGAGGAAATCGACGCGCTGTACGACGTCACCAAGCAGATCGAGGGCCATACGATTTGCGCGCTGGCCGACGGTGCTGCGTGGCCGGTGCAGGGACTGATCCGGCATTTCCGGCCGGAGATGGAGCGCCGCATCCGCGCGCGCACCGAAAAACTGGCGGCCGAGTAGGGCAGGGAGCAACGACATGCCCACGATCAAGATCAACGGCAAGGAGATGGAGGTGCCGGCCGGCATCACCATCCTGCAGGCCTGCGAGATGGCGGGCATCGAGATCCCGCGCTTCTGCTACCACGAGCGCCTGTCGATCGCCGGCAACTGCCGCATGTGCCTGGTCGAGGTGAAGCCCGGCCCGCCCAAGCCCCAGGCGAGCTGCGCGCTGCCCGTCGCCGACAAGCAGGAGATCCTCACCAATTCGCCGATGGTCACCAAGGCCCGCCACGGCGTGATGGAATTCCTGCTGATCAACCATCCGCTCGATTGCCCGATCTGCGACCAGGGCGGCGAGTGCGACCTGCAGGACCAGGCGATGGCCTTCGGCGTCGATCGCAGCCGCTTTCACGAGAACAAGCGCGCCGTGCCCGACAAGGAGCTGGGGCCGCTGGTCAAGACGTCGATGAACCGCTGCATCCACTGCACGCGCTGCATCCGCTTCGCGACCGAGGTCGCGGGCGTCGAGCAGCTGGGCGCCACGGGCCGCGGCGAGCAGATGGAAGTCACGACCTACGTCGAGAGCGCCCTGCAGACGGAGCTCGCGGGCAATATCGTCGATCTCTGCCCCGTGGGCGCGCTGACCGCCAAGCCCTACGCCTTCGAGGCGCGCTCCTGGGAGATGCGCAAGACCGAGTCGGTCGATGTGTTCGACGCGCTGGGCGCGAACATACGCATCGACACCCGCGGCGGCGTGGTGATGCGCGTGCTGCCGCGCCTCAACGACGACGTGAACGAGGAATGGATCTCCGACAAGACGCGCCATGCCGTCGACGGTCTGCGCTACCAGCGCCTCGATCGTCCCTACGTCCGCAAGGGCGGCAAGCTCGTCGAGGCGACGTGGGATGAGGCGTTCGGCGCCATCGAGGCGAGGCTTAAGGACACCGCCGGCAACAAGATCGCCGCGATCGTGGGCGACCAGTGCGATGCCGAGTCCATGGTCGCGCTCAAGGACCTGATGGCGGCGCTTGGCTCACCCAATGTCGATTGCCGCCAGGATGGCGCCAAGCTCGAGGCCGGCATCCGCGGCAGCTATCTGTTCAATCCGGGCATCCATGGCATCGAGCAGGCCGATGCGATCCTGCTGGTCGGCACCAATCCGCGCTGGGAATCGCCGGTGCTGAATGCCCGCATCCGCAAGCGCTATCTGTCGGGCCGCTGCGCCATCGCAAGCGTCGGTCCGGCCGTCGATCTAACCTATCCGGTCGATCGCCTGGGCGCGGGGCCCGCGACCTTGGCCGACATCGCGGCGGGCAAGGGGAGCTTCGCCGAGAAGCTCAAGGCGGCGAAGAACCCGCTGATCATCGTCGGCATGGGTGCGCTGGCCCGCGAGGACGGCGCCGCCGTGCTCGCTCTGGCGCGCAGCCTTGCCGTGGTGCGCGACGATTGGAACGGCTTCGCCGTGCTGCACACCGCGGCCTCTCGCGTGGGCGCGCTCGATCTCGGCCTCGTGCCGGGCGAGGGCGGCCGTGACGTGGCGGGCATCCTGGCCGGCTGCGAGAAGCGCGAGATCGACGTCGTGTACCTGCTCGCGGCCGACGAGATCGACACCAAGAAGCTCGGCAAGGCGTTCGTGATCTATCAAGGCCATCACGGCGATGCCGGCGCGCATCGCGCCGACGTGATCCTGCCGGGCGCGGCCTACACCGAGAAGCCGGGCACCTATGTGAACACCGAGGGTCGCGTTCAGCTCGGCCGTCGCGCCGCCTATCCGCCGGGCGATGCCCGCGAGGACTGGGCGATCCTGCGCGCGCTGTCGGAGCGGCTGGGCAAGGCGCTGCCCTACGACACTCTGGAGCAGGTTCGTGCGCGCCTGATCGCGGTGAACAAGAGCTTCGCCGCGCTCGACCAGCAAACGGCCGGCGCCTGGGGCAATTTCGGCAAGGCGGGCGCGGTCAGCGACGCTGCGTTCGTGTCGCCGATCGCCAACTTCTACATGACCGACCCGATCAGCCGCGCCTCGCGGACGATGGCGGACTGCATGGCCTCGCGCCAGCAGCTCATGGCCGCGGAGTAGGTCGATGTCCTCAATCGTCCAGTTCTTCACCGTCGATCCGCTCGGCAAGGCGATCCTCGAGGCGGTCATCATCCTGCTCGAATGCCTGGCGGTGACCGTGCCGCTGCTCGTGGCCGTCGCGTACATGACCTATGTCGACCGCAAGGTCTGGGGCTCGATCCAGCTTCGCCGCGGTCCCAACGTCGTGGGTCCGTTCGGCCTGTTCCAGCCCTTCGCGGACGGCCTCAAGCTCATGCTCAAGGAGACGATCGTTCCCTCGAGCGCCAACGGCGTGCTGTTCCTGATCGCGCCGATCATAACCTTCCTGACGGCGCTGATCGCCTGGGCGGTCGTGCCCTTCAACAACGGCATGGTGATCGCCAACATCAATGTCGGGATCCTCTATCTCTTCGCCATCTCCTCGCTCGGCGTCTACGGCATCGTGATCGCGGGCTGGGCGTCGAACTCCAAGTACGCCTTCCTGGGTGCGCTGCGCTCGGCGGCGCAGATGGTGTCGTACGAGGTGTCGATCGGCTTCGTGCTGGTCTGCGTGCTGCTCTGCGTCGGCTCCCTCAACCTCAGCAAGGTCGTGCTCGCCCAGTCGGGCGGCTTCTGGCACTGGTTCTTCCTGCCGCTGCTGCCGATGTTCGTGATCTTCTTCGTCTCGGCGCTGGCCGAGACCAACCGCACGCCCTTCGACCTGCCGATGTCGGAAGCGGAGCTCGTGCAGGGCTTCCAGACCGAATACTCCTCGATGCCCTTCGCGCTCTTCTTCCTCGGCGAATACGCCAACATGATCCTGCTCTCGGCGATGGGCGCGGTCCTGTTCCTGGGCGGCTGGATGGCGCCGTTGCCGTTCCTGCCCGAGCATGGCCCTTGGGGCGTGGTGTGGTTCGCCCTCAAGATCGCGTTCCTGCTCTTCGTCTTCTCATGGACCAAGGGCACGCTGCCTCGTTACCGCTACGACCAGCTGATGCGGCTGGGCTGGAAGGTGTTCCTGCCCGTGTCGCTCGCCTGGGTCGTGATCACCGCCGCCGTCCTGCAGTTCGGCGGCTGGGTGCCCAAGGGTTAAAGGGAGATCGCATCAATGGCCTCTCTCGATCGCGTCGCGCGCTCATTCCTCCTCACCGAGGTGGTGACCGGCTTCCTGCTCACCTTGAAGTACATGTTCAAGCCCAAGGTGACGGTGAACTATCCCTACGAGAAGGGACCGCTCGGCCCGCGCTTCCGCGGCGAGCATGCGCTGCGCCGCTATCCGAACGGCGAGGAACGCTGCATCGCGTGCAAGCTCTGCGAGGCGATCTGCCCCGCCCAGGCCATCACCATCGAGGCCGAACCGCGTGACGACGGCAGCCGCCGCACCACGCGCTACGACATCGACATGACCAAGTGCATCTATTGCGGCCTCTGCCAGGAGGCCTGTCCGGTCGATGCGATCGTCGAAGGTCCCAACTTCGAGTTCTCGACCGAGACACGCGAGGAACTGATGTACAACAAGGAGAAGCTGCTCGCGAACGGCGATCGCTGGGAAGGCGAGATCGCAGCCAATCTCCAGGCCGACGCGGCCTTCCGCTAGAGCGGGCAGAGGGAAGGGGAGAACATGCTTCTGCAGGCCGTGGCCTTCTACGTCTTTGCCTTCGTCACCATGGCGTCGGGCGCGGCCGTCGTCCTGTCGCGCAATCCCGTTTATTCGGTGCTGTGGCTGATCCTCGCCTTCTTCAACGCGGCGGCGCTCTTCGTGCTGATCGGCGCGGAGTTCATCGCGATGATCCTGGTGATCGTCTATGTCGGCGCGGTCGCCGTGCTGTTCCTGTTCGTCGTCATGATGCTGGACATCAATCTCGCCAAGCTGCGCGAGGGCTTCCTGAAATATCTGCCGTTCGGCGTGCTGGTGGGCGCGGTCCTGCTGGCCGAGGTCCTGTTCGGCCTGGGCGTGCTGGGCGACGGCTCGGCGACGGTGTCGGCGCTCGACAAGGCGGGCGCCCATGTCGGCTCGGTCGAGAACACGCGCGCCATCGGCCGGGTGCTCTACACGCAATACTTCTACCTGTTCCAGGTGGCGGGCGTCGTCCTGCTGGTCGCCATGATCGGCGCCATCGTGCTCACCCTGCGTACCCGTCCCGGCGTGCGCCGCCAGCGGGTCGCCGAGCAGCTCTATCGCCCGAAGGAGCAGGCCGTCGCCGTGGTCAAGGTGCCGTCGCGCGGAGGCGTGTCATGATGATCGGCCTCGGTCACTACCTTTTCGTCGCCGCCGTCCTGTTCACCTTGGGCGTGCTGGGCATCTTCCTGAACCGCAAGAACGTCATCGTCATCCTGATGTGCGTCGAGCTGATGCTGCTCGCGGTGAACATCAACCTGGTCGCCTTCTCGGTCTTCCAGGGCAACATCGTGGGCCAGGTCTTCGCCATGCTGGTGCTGACCGTGGCGGCGGCCGAGGCGGCGATCGGGCTTGCGATCCTCGTGGTCTATTTCCGCAATCGCGGGACCATCGAGGTCGAAGACATCAGTGCGATGAAGGGCTAGGCGGGGACGAACCATGGATCTTGCCGTCAAGCTCATCGTCCTCCTGCCGCTGCTCGCGGCCGCCATCGCGGGCCTGTTCTGCCGCGTGATCGGCGACAAGCCGGCGCAGATCGTGACCTGCGCCGCGCTCCTGATCGCCGCCGCCCTTTCGATCTTCGTGTTCGTCCGCATCGGCTTCGGCCCCGAGGACGGCAAGCTGGTGGTCGTGAAGCTGTTCGACTGGATGTCGTCGGGCACGCTGGACGTCGAATGGTCGCTGCGCGTCGACACGCTCACCGCCGTGATGCTGATCGTCGTGACCGGCGTGTCGTCGATGGTCCATGTCTATTCGGTCGGCTACATGGCCGAGGACACCTCGATCCCGCGCTTCATGGCCTATCTCAGCCTGTTCACCTTCTTCATGCTGATGCTGGTGACGGCGGACAACCTGGTGCAGCTCTTCTTCGGCTGGGAGGGCGTGGGCCTCGCCTCCTATCTGCTGATCGGCTTCTGGTACGACCGGCCCTCGGCCAACGCCGCGGCGATGAAGGCCTTCATCGTGAACCGCGTCGGCGACTTCGGCTTCGCGCTCGGCATCTTCGCCGTCTGGATGCTGTCGGGCTCGCTCGGCTTCAACGACATCTTCGCCAAGGGCCATGACATGGCGGGCATGCGGATCCAGTTCCTCGGCATGGACCTGCCGGCGCTGGAGACGGCCTGCCTGCTGCTGTTCGTCGGCGCCATGGGCAAGTCGGCCCAGCTCGGCCTGCACACCTGGCTGCCGGACGCCATGGAAGGCCCGACGCCGGTCTCGGCCTTGATCCATGCCGCGACCATGGTGACGGCGGGCGTGTTCATGGTCTGCCGTCTGTCGCCGCTGTTCGAGCTGGCGCCGGTCGCCTCGCAGGTCGTGACCCTGATCGGCGCGGCGACG
>Ga0335083_10008924_pt1 | contig 12206 bp, 8 predicted proteins | sample Lox_Sample_42_FD_206716 | JGI IMG/M metagenome (GOLD analysis project Ga0335083, IMG submission 206716) | Soil microbial communities from Loxahatchee National Wildlife Refuge, Florida, United States - Lox_Sample_4.2 | ecosystem: Environmental > Terrestrial > Soil > Wetlands | place: USA: Florida... | reverse complement strand
AGAACCGTTTGAAAACATATGCGGCCCCTCTCCGGATATCTTTTATGACCCGGAAGCTATACTGACTCTCATTTATACGAGTGGCACAACCGGCCGGCCCAAAGGTGTAATGCTGACCCACTCGAATGTGTTTACGAACGTGCACAATTTCAACTACTGGATCAGATACAAAGAGGCCGGCGTCTATCTTCACGCTGCGCCGATATTTCATATTGCCGACTTTCCCGCGATGTTCGCCGCTCCGGCGTTTGGCGCCTGCCAGGTCACGTTGCCGCGATTCAGTCCGCAGAACTTTTGTGAAGTAGTTGCCAGAGAGCGGGTAAGCTATGCGGTTTTGGTCCCGACGATGATCAACATGCTGACGCAATTTTCGGACATCAGGCGATACGATTTGAAGAGCCTGGAGAATTTGGCTTACGGTGGCTCTCCTATCGCGCCGGAAATTATTCGCAGGGTTCGGGAAATATTGCCCGACACCCGCTTGACACAAGTTTATGGACTTAGTGAAACCGGATTCCTCACTGGTTTGCAAGATAAAGAGCACACACCGGAGAGACTTACGTCCTGCGGTCGGCCTTGTCCCGGAATTGAAGTGCAGGTGGTGGACGAGACAGGAAAGCAGTTGGAAACCGGACAACGGGGTGAATTGATTGCGCGCGGTGCGAACATCATGCGCGGCTATTGGAATCTCCCCGATGAAACAGCAAAAGTTTTCCGGAATGGATTCTTTCGCACCGGAGATGTGGGCTATCAAGACACCGCTGGCTACTTTTACATTGTTGACCGGTCCAAAGATATGATCGTCACAGGCGGCGAAAATGTTTACTGCGGCGAAGTGGAGGCGGTGATTTATGAGCATCCGGCAATTCGAGAGGCTGCGGTTTTCGGAATTCCGGATCAGCAATGGGGCGAACTGGTGACCGCGTGCGTGGTTTTAAAGCCAGGAATGGCACTTACGGAAAAAGAATTGATCGACTACTGTCGAGAAAAATTGTCCAGTTTCAAGATTCCCCGCCGTGTTGAATTTGTGGCAACGGAACTTCCCAAGAGCGGCTCCGGAAAAGTGCTGAAGCGTGTATTGCGGGAGCAGTTCAGCGCAGGCAAGCCTGAGAAGATAATACAATGACAAAAACGAGCTTCCTGCGGGAGGCCGATTCCAAGGAGGTAACATTATGGGTTCGAAAGGTCGTGAAATTGTCGGAATGGATGTGGAGAAGCTGCTTGATCTGCTGCGGAGGGCCTTTTGTGATGAATGGTTCGCTTACTACCAGTACTGGCTGGGGGCCAAGCTGGTGAAGGGCCCGATGAAGGATGCCGTCGGCGCAGAACTTCTCCAGCATGCCACCGATGAGTTGACACATGCCGACATGGTGGCCATGCGGATTATTCAACTCGGCGGAACTCCAGTCACAAAGCCTGAGGAGTGGTATAAGCTGGCCAACTGCAGGTATGATTCCCCCGATGACCCGTTCGTGAAGACGCTCCTTGACCAGAACATCAGGGGTGAACAGTGCGCCATCGGTGTGTATAAGCGGCTGCTGGACATAACAAAGGAAGCGGACCCGATCACTTACAATATGGTTCTGCAAATTCTCCAGCAGGAGGTGGAGCACGAGGAGGACCTCCAGGCACTGCTGGAAGACTTTACCTTGATGATGAGCGCTATGAAGGAATAAGTCATGAAGGTCGTGATATTTCAGATGCAAAGATTGGGTATTATGGGGCATACATTCAACCATACAGAGTTGCCATGACAAATGCGCGGTAGCTGGTATTATACTATTATCTAATATCAGCAGCCCGATTCAGGTGCATGGCGTCGCCAAAGTGCCTGCCCGGCGCACCCTGAAATTGGCGAACACAACGAAGAGGTTTTAACGGAGCTCGGATTCGACGCAAAACAGATTGAGGGCTTGCGCGCGAGCGGCGCCATCCCGTAAGTTTCATATTTGAACGCGACAACTGTTAAGGAGGTAAACAATGAGTGAAATTATTACGAAACATTCTGGGAGTATCCTGAGTGTCCAATTCAATCGCCCGGCCAAGAATAACGCCATGACTTCTAAAATGTACATTACGATGGCGAATATCCTTAATGACGCGGCAAAGGACGATCATATTCATGTCGTGCTCTGGTATGGCGCGGGAGATTCGTTCTGCGCGGGCAACGATCTGGAGGACTTAAGGAAGAACATTACGGATCGATATTACATAGATGCACAAATTTCCTTGTTCAATGCCCTGATCAACTTCGGCAAGCCACTGGTAGCAGCGGTACACGGAGTTGCTATCGCAGCGGGAACCACCATGTTGACACACTGCGATTTCGTGTACGCAGGCGAGAGCGCGAAGTTCCAAATGCCATACATCAATCGTGCCTTAGTGCCGGAATTTGGAACGACCTTCTCGGTTCCGGCGAGTTTCGGATACATACGTGCCGCCGAGTTGATTCTTTTGGGACAGCCTTTCGACGCCAAGCGTGCTGCAGAGCTAGGATTGGTGACCCGAGTCGTGCCCGACGATAAGCTGCTGGCAACGGCGACGGAAATAGCTCAGAAATTGGCGGAAAAGCCCGCCGGCGCGTTGCAGGCGTGCAAGAGACTCATGAAACAGTCTTCACGCGAGCAGGTCGAGCAGGCAGCGAAAAACGAGAACGAGGAGTTATCCTTACGATTTTACTCGGCAGACGTCAAGGAAGCGCTGAACGCGTTTCTTGAAAAGCGCCCGCCGGATTTCACCAGAACGAAGAATTAAACATAAACGGAGAAGGCGGTTTGATAATGAGAAAATTTGAAAAGGAAACGGAACCTATTTTATCAAAACGGGAAGTCTGAAATGATTTATGTCCATTCCATAGCACGGTCTGCAAGATAATATCCAGAGCATATTGCTCTTTCCTTTGGTGGAATGCGGCTAAATTTAGTGATCTTCATAAGCGTATCCATGAAGGCAACTGTCTTTGACATAAAGAAGGGGGTCTTTCAGGTCCCGGTCGGCGAACTATCGACGCTGTTCCCGACAGACAGCTTCTTCTGGCTCGACATCGATGGCGCATCGGAGGAGGAACTCCAATACGTGGCAACCGTTCTTCATCTTTCCGAGCCGACAAGCTCTTGGCTCCCTCGCTTCGGACAAAGAGCCAGGCTGGAGGCTGGCAGCATGCAAACCCGGATTTCCACCTGGGGGGTCGGATCTTCCGGACTGCCAAGCGAGGTTCACATTCTGTATATACAATCCTGGCTTCTCACGGTCCACGCCGGTTGCGGCAGCTCAATGGACCGGGCACGCGGCACATACCGGAATGTCGTCGACACGATTGCGGCACAACACTTTTTGGGCCTTCTCATCATATTGACCGAGCTGGTAGCCAGTTTTGACACTTTGCTCGAGCAGTTGGATGAATTACTTAATACTTTGGAGGATCAAGTCATCCAATTGCCAAAGGAAGCGCAGATAGAGCAACTCGTGAGACTGCGTAAACAGTTGTGGTCACTGCATAGAATTTTGGAGCCACAGGAGATGGCGGCAAGGCATCTTGCGCTATCCATCAAAGGACTGCCAGGTAAGGGTGAGCGGGCAGATCTAGTCCGTGACTACGCAGAACGTATCTCGGATCTCATTGATTGGATCAATGACCTACGACAAAGGGCCACTGATGCTATGGAGAGCTACGGAACGAGTATTTCCAATAGACAGTCACAAGTCATCAACCGCTTGACGATCATCTCTGCGATCTTTTTGCCGTTGACCTTTCTGACCGGCTACTTCGGGATGAATTTTCAATGGATGCTTGACAATGTGGTGAAATCGAAGGAAGCGTTTTTGATTCTTGGTGTAGGCTTATTCCTTGCGATGTTATGTTCCACGTTGTTACTTTTCAGGAGCAAGGGATGGCTGGAGCAAAAACAGCCAGAGAAACCTGCAGGAGTGACCGCTGGGATAGTCCAGGAACACGCAGCTGACGCCCAAAGCGGAGCAGGCAGCGGTTCGGCTATGAGGAAATGACAGCCTAGCAGTAACAGCAAAGAGGAGCGGAACACGTGGCAAATATCCTTTTCCGTTCCATCGGGTGGACGCGATGGTCGTGATATTTCGGATGCAAAGATTGGGTTTTGTGGGGCATACATTCGACCATACAGAGTGGGCATGACAAATGCGCGGTAGCTGATATCATACTATTATCTGGCTATCATCGTAGCGTTTGGCATTGGTCTGGTTTCTCGCCGGCTTTTCCGGGGGGAGAAATCCTTTTCTTGTTTGCCAGCGGAGGAATTTGATGAGGGCGACCATCTTTTTGTCGCTGCTTCTCGGAGCGTGCGTCCTGCTGAACCGGCAGGTGGATTCCACAGCCCAGGCAACACAGGCCGAGACAACCGCCTCCATGCAGAGCGGCGTTGATATGCCAGAACGGCTGGGGCGCCAGGTGGCCCCGACACCACACGCGCCATGGCGTTCTCCGGATCTTACCAGTTATACGAGTATGCTCAAGTCTGCCGAGCATTCACCCATTGATCCGCAGAAGCGCTACCAACTCACTGAGCTAATCGACCTCGCGCAACGGCTGAACCCCGAAACTCGTATATCGTGGGAGGCGGCGCGTCAGGCGGCGATTGGTGTCGGACTGGTTGAAAGCGAGTACTTCCCGGTGCTCGCTTTGGCGGCGATTGGGGGCTACCAGAGTGAGGCTTTCCCCGCGCCCCAAAATGTTGCGCCCAGCGGTTTCTTCCGCGCGAACCTCGAGCAAGTCATCCCCACACTGAATCTGCGTTGGCTGCTTCTCGATTTCGGGCGTCGTGGGAACGCCCTGGATGCAGCCAAAGAGCGTCTGCTGGCAGCCAACCTTGGCTTCAACCGCAAGCACCAGGAGATCATCTTCCGAGTCCAACGCGCATTTCTCGGGCTAACCAGTCTTCGAGCAAAAATCGCGGTTGCCCAGAGTTCCGCCGAATCGGCCCGCGCTGTCCGAGAGGCAGCGGAAGCGCAGTTGAGTAACGGACTAGCGACCCTTCCGGAGGTCTCTCTTGCCCGGCAGCAGGAAGCGCAGGCTGCCTTCGATCTGGAGGACGTGCTTGCGAATGAACGTGACGCGCAGGTAGCGCTTGCCGAAAGCATCGGCATTCCGCCTACGACCCAGATCAATGTAACTGATTTCTCCGCTCTACCGCCACCTGCAGCGCTGGAGGAATCGGTAGATAAGGTAATCGACCAGGCTCTCGGCAGACGGCCCGACCTCATCGCCAAGGTAGCTACACTCCGGGGAAAGGAAGCCGAGGTGCGGCGCGCCCGAGCAGCCTATTTTCCGACACTCTCCCTTGTGTCCAATTTCAACACGCTCGCCGGCCGCGTTCAGCTCACCGGCGGAACTCTGTCAAAGGGATGGTTCAGCGCCGCAGAGCCGAGTGGTGGCGTAGGGCTTCTTTTTGAGTGGAACATCTTCGAGGGGGGGGCTACCCAACGACGGGTGGAACTGGCAGAGGCTGAGCGCCGGGCAGCCGAATCCGAGGTGACCGCCGCCCGCGACCGGGCGATTCGGGATGTGTGGAAGGCATACACGGATGTCCGGCTTGCCATCCGCAAGCTTGACGTTGCGGCGGCGCTGGCAGACGCTTCCCAGAAGTCCTACGACGCTATCCTGGAATCGTACCGTCATGGTCTCGGTACGCTTATTGATCTATTGGCCGCTCGCCGCGAGCTTAGCCGGGCACGCTTCGTCGAGCTCGACACCAAGCTCCAGCTGCTAAATGCTTCGTCGGCGCTCGCGTTTACCACCGGGGAGCCGTCGCAAGGCCCTTAGCCGGGAGAAATTTTCTTCACAGGAGTTTAGACCCAGCTGCAATAAGGGAAAGTTCTTTAAGCGTAAGGAGGCGGGAATTATGTTGCGAAGTACTATAAATATGACTCTAGGTGAGCGCGATGGGACCCCAGATTAACTTAATCGGTTCTTTTTTCCCGTCCTGGATGCTGTGCGCATTGATCGGGATTATCACGGCTCTGTTCGGACGGTGGCTTTTTATCCGCACCGGAATCGATCCTTATGTGGGACCGCGAAGGCTTGTTTATTCGAGTCTTGCCATACTCGTTACCCTGCTGCTCTGGGTAGCTATTTTCAGGGGCTGACTCTATGGCTGAAGAACACATCCCAACAAACCCCGGCGCACGTCCCCTCATTGGCCGACTGCTCGGCATTGGAATTATCGGAGCCGCTGTCATCGCCGTGATTGTGACGTTACTCCTGTGGGAGATAAGGCCACAGACGGACGATGCCACGGTTCGAGCCAACTTCGTTGGCATCGCTCCGCAGGTCAACGGCCACATCGTCGAGCTCCCCGTGCGCGATAACCAGCTGGTTAAGGAGGGCGATCTTCTCTTTGTGATAGATCCGCGGCCTTATGAGATCGCCTTGGAGCGTGCCCGGGCCACACTGGCCCTCACCCGGAAGGAGGTCGATGGCCTGAAGAACGGGGCAGCTTCTGCAGTGTCCGGAGTTTCCAGGGCTGAGGCCCAGCTCAATGCTTCCGCGGCCGAGATCACGCGCCGGGAGATGGACCCGGTTGTCGCAGACGCCGAGATCGCCCGTCTTGAAGCGCAATTCCAGCATGCCGACGATCACCTGAAGCGTCTTGAGCCGCTGCTGCTGCAGCAGTTCGTCACTGCCGACCACGTGGAGGAAGCCCGCACACAGCGTGCCACGGCCCTGGCAGCTCTCAACGAGGCCCGGGCGCGCAAACGGGCGGCAGATGCGGCCTTGGTGTCCACGCGCGCCCAACATGTTGCCACCAGGGCAGCGCTGCAGCAGGCCCGCAGTGATCGGCTTCGCGCAGAGGATGCAATAGGCTTGGTCGATGGTGTCAATGCCAGGCTAGCCGCGGCAGAAGCGGCCGTGCACGCCGCGGAGCTGGACCTCGGCTATTGCCGTGTACGTGCGCCGTTCACGGGCCTGGTGGTCAATATGAACATATCAAATGGCGCCTTTGCCCGCGCCGGCGTGGAGGTGTTCACGCTGGTGGATACGCGCACCTGGTACGTCGTCGCCAATTTCCGCGAGACACAGCTTCGTCACATCCCTTCCGGGGCGCCGGTGGACCTTTACCTGCAGTCGCAACCCGGCAAGCACTTCCGAGGCAGCGTGGTCGGGCTCGGTTGGGCGGTATTGCCGGAGAATGGGACAAGCGTCAACGGCCTGCCGCGTGTCGAACGCTCCCTCGACTGGATTCGTCTCGCGGCCCGCTTTCCCGTGCGTATAAAGGTTGAGAATCCGGACGACTCCTTTCACCTCGGCGCCTCGGCGGTAGCGACAGTGCGAGGCACCCTGCACACCGTCAGCCAATGAATATCTCGGCCCTTCTCGACTTTCTGCGCCGCGAACTTGCTCCGACGCCCGGCAGAGGCAGCGCTACTTTCCGTCTCACCCTGGCCTGCCTGGCTGCTACAATTCCAATTCTGACCCACCGGATTCCTCACGCCCTGGTCGTAATGATTGTCATGTATCTTATCACCAAAGAAGATACAGCCGCCACGCTTATCGGATCAATACTGGGTGTGGTGGGGGTCACTATCGGGCTGGGTCTGGCACTCCTTGCCTGGGAAATTGCCCTGGACATCCCGTGGCTCCGTCTCTTTTTCCTGGCTCTGTTCCTCTTTGGGGGACTGTTTCTCAAACGCGTTTTAACGATCGGCGCACTGGGCTCCGCTATCGGACTGCCGGCCACCCTTGTCATGATCATTCCGGATGTTTTCCCGCCATACCCGGAGCTGATTGTCGAGTTCGTCCTCTGGATCTGGTGGTGCGTAACACTCGGACTGGCCGTTAACGCCTTCGTGCAGTTCCTGCTGTCTCCAGGAGACCCTCTAACGCTGCTCCAGCGTGAACTGAACATGAGGATTCTGGCTGTTGAGCAGTTGCTCCGGCGATTGGCAGGTGAAATCGAAATGAAGCCACCTGCTGCAAATCTGAACTCTCTTGCGATCGCAGGCATGTCCCGACCTCTTGCGCTCCTGAAGACAGCATCGACAATCCACCGGTGGGCGCGTGAGCGCCATGAGGGACTTGCCGCGATTATCACGCTCATAGACCGGCTGGTAACGTCCGCGATAGCGTTGGAGGCACTCGCACCTGTCTCTTACGAGGAGATAAGCCATGAGCGTCTCTTGAACGTGGCAGACGGCTGCGAGCGGACGAGGAGGGCGTTCGAGGAACTGCGGTTGCCGTCGCTTAGCGAATGGACTGCGCTTACAGCCGAACAGACTTCTGGCGCGATGTCCCCACTGGCCGACATTGAGCGAACACTTGACGAGATCGTGGTAGTCATGCCTGGCTGCTTCAGGGACCCAGGTGAATCCGGTGCTGTCCCTGCTGAAAAGAGGAGCCTCTTTTTACCGGATGCCTTTGACAATCCCGAGTATGTCCATTTCGCGATCAAGGGCTCACTGGCAGCGCTGATCTGCTACATACTCTTCATTGGCTTTGACTATCCGGGCATCTACACGTCGGTGATTACCTGTTTTGTTGTGTCGTTGTCAACCATCGGTGCCAGCAACCAGAAAGGGATCCTCCGTTTCGGCGGTGCAGCTGTCGGTGGCGGCATGGGTCTTATCGCCCTGGTGTATCTGTTTCCCAGCATGGATACAATTGGGGGCTTTTGGCTGGTATTCGGCGCCGGCACCGCTGTTGCCGCGTGGGTGAACTTCGGCACTCCACGCATCTCCTACGGCGGTTACCAGGTCGGCCTCGCTTTCTACAAAGCTGTCCTCCAGGGCTTTGGCCCGGCCCTCAGTGCCACAGTTGTCCGTGATCGCCTGATCGGCGTCTTCTTTGGTCTCTTTGTATTCGGCATCATTGAGCACACGCTATGGCCTGTCCGAGCTGCAGACGCCCTGCGCGTGCGACTGGCAGAGACGTTGCGCTTGCTGGCGGAGCTGGCCCGCACGAAAACCGTTAGCGCGGCGACGGCTGAAACAGGCAACGCTGTGGATTCATGGCGGCAACGGATCTCGCGGAAAGTGGAGGATGTCCAGGAACTCATCGAATCGTCAAAGTTCGAATTGGGTGATTTCAAGCTAAGTGAAATCCAGAAGCTTACCGGTGAGGCCCAGATCATCTTTATTCTGTTGCTTTCGCTCGCTCGCCAGAGGCACGATATTGAGTACACGGATCTGGTACGGGCAGCCGCGATTGAGCTTGATGACGCCATGGCGACGGCCTTAATAGCCCTAGAGACGCACGTGGCCGATGGTTCCCAGCCGGCGGCACCGAATACTCAACCTATGATGAATGCTCTTGAGCGTTACGTTGCTGTCAGCACCAATGCGCCCCGTGAGACGGCCGCCACACCTGACCTCACTGAGCGCTTGGCCCTCTATCGCGCCCTTGTTGCCGCCATCATGAGGCTTTCCTCGGAACCCCTGAATGCATGGAACGGCGGAAATGATATTCGGGGATTAGCCGTCCAGCAGTAAGACAAAGTGCCCGATCCACAATACTCCTGCCAGGGCCGACGAAAACCTGGTGCCCCCCTGGACGACTAAGGTCAGGATTGTCCAGGGTAGATCAAGCTTAAAGAAATGCAAAGGAGTACAAAAATGAAACGAATTCTTCCTACAGTGTTTTACAACCCTCTTACACTCGTCGGTTCGGTCATTGCCGTATTCAACCTCGGACTGATCGGCTTTCTTCTTATCGTCGATTTCCTGGCAAAGCACCCGAGGCCCTATTCGGACCTACTCATCCTGATGATCTTGCCACTGTTCATCCTGATTGGGGTGGCGTTTATCGTACTGGGGATTGTTCGGCAACGGAGAAGACAGAAAGCCGGACTCTTGGGAGAGGAACCACGCTTATTCGTGCTTGACTTCAATGATCAAAGGCAGCGCAGGTTTGTGATACTTTCATTCAGCGGTTTTCTTTTTTTAAGCTTGCTATATGCCTACAGTATGTTCAAAGGCTATGAATTCGTCGAATCGGACTTTTTCTGCGGTCGGGTCTGCCACACCGTCATGAGACCGGAGGACAGGGCTCATGCCTTTTCCTATCACACAGAGGTTGAGTGTTCGACATGTCATGTGGGTTCAGGCACCCAGTATTTTGTCCTCTCGAAGCTCAAGGGAACCACCCAGCTCTACAGCCTCCTGTCCAATACATTCCCGAGACCTATTCCTGTACCGGTCAAGGATCTCAGGCCTGCAAAGGACATTTGCGAGACCTGCCATGGGCTCAAATATGCCTTCAGGGAAAACCTCCAGGGCAGAAAGTATTATCTCTCTGATACTAAAAACACCGAATGGGAGATTGGTTTGTTGTTCAACATAGGCGCCGTGAGAGTTCCGACTGATAAGCCTCCCATGATGCACTGGCACTATGCAGTTGCCAAGCAGATCGATTACGCAACCTCTGATCCCAAGCGTGAGGTCATTCCGTGGGTCAGTGCGATAGGCTTTGACGGAAAGACCAGAATTTACCGCACTCAAGATGGCAGAGCCTCCGGCAAAGAATCAAAGCCAGAGCAGAAGCGCGTTATGGACTGCATCGACTGCCATAACAGGGTTGGACACGAATTTTACCCTCCCGATATGGTAGTGAATATCCTTTTGAGTTCGAAGTTGATAGACCCCATGCTTCCGAACATTAAGAGCGCGGCAGTCCAGGCACTTGAGGGAAACTACGCTTCAAGGGAGGCCGCCAAATTCGGCATCAAGGATGCCATTATGGAGTTCTATAAGAAGAAGCATTCTGATGTTGCCACTTTGAAGCAGGCTGATCTGGAACGGGTTATTGCTATATTGCAGAATCTTTACGATCGCAACTATGACCCGGCCGTGAAGGTGAGTTGGAAGAACTTTCCGAGCCAAAGAGGACACATGTACAGCCTGGGCTGTTTTCGCTGCCATGACGGCAAACATAAAAGTGACGATGGAGCCGTTTTGTCGAAGAACTGCAACCTATGTCACCTGCTCATAAAGAAACAGATGCAGAAGGAGAATACACAAGCGGTTCTTACCGAGGAAACTTATCCCCATCCCGTCGTCGATATTGGTGATTCTTACAAAGAGATGAACTGCAGCGAATGCCATGGGCAATGAGTCTCATCCGTGACCGCTAATGGAAGATTGCGATGGTTACGAGCAAAAGAGAAACGGGAGAAGGCACTATGGATGAGATTCGCAAGGAGACCGATAGCCTCGGTGAAGTTGCTGTTCCTGCCGACAAACTTTGGGGAGCGCAAACCCAGCGATCGCTCGAACATTTCAGCATCGGCAAGGATCTGATCCCGCGGGAGATGATCACTGCCTATGCGACGCTGAAGATGGCAGCGGCGAATGCCAACCATGCCGGCGGGCGTCTGGACGAACGCACGCATGTGCTGATCGTTCAAGTCTGCGACGAGATCCTGGACGGACAGCATCACGACATGTTCCCGCTGCATGTCTGGATGACCGGCAGCGGCACTCAGTTCAACATGAACGTGAACGAAGTGATATCGAATCGCTGCTGCCAGCTTGCGGGCACCGCACTGGGCAGCAAGATGCCGGTCCACCCCAACGATCACGTAAATATGGCACAGTCATCCAACGACTCTTTCCCCTCCGCCATGTACATCGCGGCAGCCATTGGCGTGAAGCAGAAGCTGATCCCTGCGGTGCAGGCGCTGCACGATGCGATCGCGACGAAGGCCGAGGAGTGGAAAGACATCGTCAAAATCGGTCGGACCCATATGCAGGATGCAACGCCACTGACGCTCGGCCAGGAATGGTCGGGTTATGCGGGAATGCTCGCGGACAATCTCGAGCGGATTGAGGATACCCTGAAGGGTGTATACTGCCTCGCGCTCGGCGGCACGGCAGTGGGCACCGGCATTAACTCGGCGCCCGGTTTCGCCGAGACGGCGGCCGCCGAGATCGCCAGGCTCACCGGCCTCCCCTTTGTATCCGCGCCCAACAAATTTACGGTACAGGGTGCCCATGACGCACTGGTACAGCTATCGGGCACGCTGCGCACGCTGGCCGTGTCACTCTACAAAATCGGCAACGACATACGGCTGATTTCCTGCGGTCCGAGGGCCGGTTTTGCAGAGTTGATCATTCCTGAAAACGAGCCCGGCTCGTCGATCATGCCGGGCAAGGTTAATCCGACCCAGGCCGAAGCCCTCACGATGATCGCCGTGCAGGTTATGGCGAACGACGTGGCGGTGGGCTTTGGCGGCGCCGGCGGT
>Ga0335083_10008921_pt1 | contig 12208 bp, 13 predicted proteins | sample Lox_Sample_42_FD_206716 | JGI IMG/M metagenome (GOLD analysis project Ga0335083, IMG submission 206716) | Soil microbial communities from Loxahatchee National Wildlife Refuge, Florida, United States - Lox_Sample_4.2 | ecosystem: Environmental > Terrestrial > Soil > Wetlands | place: USA... | reverse complement strand
AGCCACGGCGACCGGGTCGACCCCGCGGCCGTCGTCAGCCAGGGTCAGCTCCAGGCGGTTGTCGGACCGTTCGAGGCAAGTGACCGACAGCAACCCGGTCTCGGGCTTGCCGGCGGCGAGCCGCTCCCCCGGCGGCTCCAGGGCGTGGTCGACCGCGTTCCTCACCAGGTGGACGATGGCGGGGAAGATGCGCTCCGCCACCGCCTTGTCCAGCTCGGCCTGGCCGCCGTTCAGCTCCACGCGGGTCTTCTTGCTGGTGGCGCGGCTCAGGCCGCGCACCAGGAGTGGGATGCGCTCGAGCAGCTCGGACACGCGCACCATGCGCGCGCGCATGATCGATGCGCGCAGGTCCCGGAGCTGGCGCTTGTTGTCGGCCAGCACCTCGGACAGCGCGCGGACGTCGGTACCGGCGGCGCGCATGGCCGCCGTCGCCCGTATCAGTCGGAACTGCGTGACGACGAGAGCCGCCAGCTTGTCCAGCGCGTCGTCCAGGCGCGAGACTTCGACGCGCACGATGCCGCGCTGGCGCGGCTCGACGGACGCTGGGTCATCCAGCGCGTCGCCCTCGGTGGTTGGGTCGGTCGAGTCGGCCTGCAGGCCGATCGGCACCAGCGCCTCCGGTGTGGAGGCGGCCGCTTCGGCCACCACCGCGGGCTCGGCGCCGGTCAGCACGACCAGGGCGAACATCAGGCCACCCGGGGCACGCGGGCTGACGGGCACCGACTCGGGAAGCACCTTGACGATCTCGGCGATGGACGCCAGGCGCTCCCGGACCGCCGTGATGTTGACGCCGGCGCTGGCCAGGGCCGGAGAGGGGCAGAAGCGGACCACCAGCCCCCGGCGGCCGGCCAGCAGCCCCTGGAGGAGCTGCTCGCGTTCGGCCGCGCTCAGCTTGAGCCAGAGCGCCGGCTCCAGGGTGGACTGCCCCGTGGCCAGGCGGGCGGCCGCCCCGCCTCCGGGTGACTGCAGCGTCTCGAGCTTCACGATCAGCGCCGCCGGGGCTGCAGCCACCGGCTGCCCGCGCTCGACCGACTGGACCCGCTGCTCGATGGCCCGCACCCCTTCCAGCAGCGGCTCCAGCGCCCCATCCGCCAGGCGCCCCGAGGCGCGATCCGCCTCGCGCAAGAGCGTCTCCATCGCGTGGGCCACGACCACGATCGGCTCGACGCCGACCATGCCGGCCAACCCCTTGATGGTGTGGAGCGAACGGAAAAGCTCGCGCACCTGGCGTGGCGTGGCCTGGTCCGACCCGGCCTGCTCGATGGAGAGCAGGTAGGCGTTGGCGGCCCGCAGGTGCTCCTCCGCCTCGGCGATGAATCCCTGGATGAACTGGGCGGTTTCGAACTTGTCGGTCATGCGGGCTCTCCTGGGCGCGCGCTGATCAGCTCGCGAACCTCGCCCAGGAGAACATCCGGTGAGAACGGCTTGGTCATGAAGCGGGTCGCGCCCGCGGCCAGCGCCTTGCTGCGCGATCCCTCGTCTCCCCGGGTGGTCACCACCAGGATGGGGAGGGCGCGCAGCTTGTCCTGCCCGCGGATGAACTCGATGACCTCGTAGCCGCCGATGTCGGGCATGTTGAGGTCCAGCACGACGAAGTCGAACCGCTTCAGCGACAGCCGCTCCAGCGCCTCCAGGCCGCTGGCCGCCTGGGTGAAGGCCAGGCCGTCGTAGCCGCGCAGGGACGCGATGATCATCTCACGCATCACCTTGCTGTCGTCGACGATGAGAGCTTCTGGCACGGGCCGAGGGGTTGACCCTAAGTTCGATATCCAGAGTGTCAACCCGGCTTTCTTCTGCAAAAACAGGGGTGCGGGGGCCTTTCGCTTTGACAGGCCGAGTGTCAACTCCTAGCCTGTGCCCTCTTGAGCGAAGTCGACCCAGAGAAACGTCCGCGGATCTGGATCGTCGACGACAGCCCCCTCGACGCCGATCGGGCGCGGCGCGCATTGGCCGAGAGTTACTCCGTCGAAGTGTTTCCCGACGGGTCGGCCATGCTCGAGCAGCTGGCCAGCCGCCCCAGCCCCGACGTGGTGGTGCTCGACTGGGTGATGCCGGGCATCACGGGGATCGAGGTCTGCCGGTTTCTTCGGGGCGGCGACATGTCCCGGCCGCAGCTGGCGATCCTGCTCCTCACGATGCAGGCGCAGACGCAGCAGATCGTCGAAGGGCTGGCGGCCGGCGCGAACGACTACCTCGTCAAGCCCTACGCTGACCTCGAGCTGCGCGCGCGGGTCGATGCGCTCGTCCGATCGAAGCAGCTGCTCGCGCGGGCGCAGCAGGCCGAGGCCAGCGTCCTGCAGCTGCTGCAGAACGCGCCGGACGCGTTGATCGGGCTCGATCGCGCGTATCGCGTCACCTTCACGAACTTTCGCGCGCAGCGCATTTTCAACCGCGAGCCCACGGCGCTGCTGGATCGGTCGATCGTCGAGCTCCTGCCGCAGTTGACGCCCGACCACCTGCGCTTGGCCGGCAGCACCGATCGAGCCCTGACAGACGTCCAGATCGGCGAGGAGATCTTCTCACCAACGGTGCAGTTCTTGCCCAGCCAGACCGACGGCGGGCTGACCATCGCGCTGCGAAACGTGACCGCGCGGCGGCGCGACGAAGCCCGGCGGCTGGACTTCTATTCGATCATCGCCCATGACCTGCGCTCGCCGCTCAACGCGATGCTGCTGCGCACGGAGATGCTGCTGCGCGGGCATCGCGGGGTGCTGGCCGCGGAGGTGATCTCGGACCTGCGCAAGATGGACAGCCACATGCGGCGGCTGGTGGCGCTCATCAACGACTTTCTGGACTTCGCGCGCATGGAGGAGGCGGCCCACAAGATGGAGCGGGTCCGCGTCGACCTGGGCGAGCTGATCGGCCAGATCGTCGACGACTTCAAGCCGCTGGTGGAGAACACCGGTCAAGAGATCCGGGTCGTCGTCGAGCCGTGCGTGCTGGTCACCCTGGGAGACCGGAGCCGGCTGCAGCAGGTCCTCGCCAACCTGATCGCGAACGCCATCAAGTTCGCGCCGCCCCACGGGACGATCAGGGTCGCGGCCGGCGTCGTCCAAACCTGGTGCGAGGTGAGCGTCGAGGACGACGGGCCGGGGATCGCGGCCGAGGTCGTCCCCCAGCTGTTCCAGCGCTATGCGCGCGGACCCGCCACCGGATCCGAGAGCGGCGGCACCGGTCTGGGCCTGCTGATCGTGCGCGAGATCGTCGAGGCGCACGGGGGGACCGTGGGGGTCGAGAGCACGCCGGGGCAGGGGAGCCGCTTCTGGTTCCGGCTGCCGAGCGCCGACAACGCGGCGATGCCGGCTCTCGCCGCGGCGCCCTGAGCGTCAGCGCGTGGTCTTCTGCCCGATCACGAACTTGGCCAGGTCCTCGATCTCCGTGGCCGCCAGCTTGTCGGCGAACTTCGGCATCTTGTTCTTCTCGCCGTAGAGGCGCGGCTGGCCGGCGTCGGCGATGACCGCCTCGACCCAGTCGAGCGTGCCGCGTCCCTTGAGGTTGGGGCCGGTGTTCTCGCCTTCGCCGTCCACCTCGTGGCAGCCGTCGCAGTCCTTCCCCGAGATCAGGGCCCGCCCGGCCGCCGCGCGCTCCGGGTTGGCGTCGGGCGCGCCGGTCTCGGCGTAGACCATCTCGGTCAGCGCGTCCAGCTCGTCGAGCGAGCCGTTGACCGGCTTCATGCCGCGATCGAGCTTGGCCGTTCCCATGTAGAGCGCACCGTCCGGGTCGAGCAGGAAGCCGCGGATCCAGGCCCGCGAGCCGTAGCCCTTGAGGTCGGGCCCCTTGTCGCCGCCAGTGCCGGATAGCGCGTGGCAGCCCGCGCAGCGCTGCTCCCACAGCTCGCGCGCGCGGTTGAGGGGATCGTTGCGGTACACCGCCAGCCCGCCCTCGGGCGGAACACCCTTGAGCGCCAGCCGGCGGGCCTCGCGCGAGCGGGCGTCCTCCTCCGCGCGCGCCTTGGCGTAGGCCGGGTCGCGCGCGTCCCTGGCCAGCGCGATGGTCGCCAGGACCGCCATGGCCCCCACCCCCAGCGCGGCGCCGAACAGGATCGCGCGCCGCTGGGCCGGCCGCCGGGTCGGCGCGCGGTCCAGGAACGGCAGCGCGACCAGCAGCGCGGTGGCGACGCCCGGGATCACCATCGTGGCCACGATCTCCAGCCGCCCCTCGAAGAACATGCGCAGCTGGAACAGCGGCAGGGCGTACCACTCCGGGCGCGCCAGGTAGCTGGACGTGGGGTCGGCCGGTGACTCCAGCGGCGGCCCGTGCTGGGCCAGCGTCGCGACCGCCACGACCGCCAGCGCCAGCGCCGCGGCGGTGGCGTCGCGCGCCGCCTGGTGTGGCCAGGCCGGGACGGTCCGCGCGGCCACCTCGCGCGCGCTCAGCCACCAGCGCGGCGTCGGGCCGTGCCGCCGGTAAAGGTAGACGTGCAGGACCACCAGCGCGACGAACGCCGCCGGCAGCGCCATCGTGTGGGCCGCGAACGCGTGGGTGACCGTGGCGTTGCCGAAGGCGGAGCCGCCCTGGATGATCTGCTGCGCCGCCGGCCCGATCACCGGGGTGCTGCCCGCGATCGTGGCCTCGACCAGCTTGGCCCAGTACCCCTTCTGGTCCCACGGCAGCAGGTACCCGGACAGCGCGAACAGCGCCGTCAGTCCGAACAGACCCAGCCCGACGATCCAGTTCAGCTCGCGCGGCCGCCGGTAGGCGCCGAACAGCAGCACCTGCAGGAGGTGCAGCCCGGTCACGACGATCATCGCCGAGGATCCGAAGCTGTGCAGCCCGCGCACGAACCAGCCGAGCGGGAGCTGGTCCTGGAGGTACGCCACCGACGCCCAGGCGGTCTGCACCGAGGGCGCGTAGAACAGGGCCAGGAAGACGCCCGTGATCGCCTCGACCACGAACAGGCCCGCCGCCGCCGCGCCCAGCGCGTGCCAGAACCCGGCGCCGCCGGGCATCTCGCCCCCCAGGATGGCCGCCTGCAGCTCCGACAGACCCAGGCGTTCGTCCAGCCACCCGCGCCGGGACGCGCGCGGCGACTGCGGCGTCGGCGCGGGGGCGCTGGTCATCCGATCGGCTCTTTGCCGGGCGTGTTCGTGCGAAAGCGCTGGTAGCGGACCAGGACGTCGCTTCCGCTGGTGCTGACCTCGAGCTCGTCGAGGCCGCGCGGCGAGGGTCCAGTCAGGCAGCGCCCGTCCAGGTCGAACGACGAGGCGTGGCACGGGCACTGGAACTGACGGGTCTTGTCGTCGAAGTCGATCCCGCAGCCCAGGTGAGGGCAGACGGTCGAGAAGGCGCGGACGGGCGCCGTTTCGGTCGCGCGCACCAGCCAGCACGAACCGAGCGTGACGCGCTCCAGCCGGAGCCAGGCGTCCTGCTGCTCGCCGGCCACCGTCACCCGCAGCGGTTTGGCCGGGCGGACGTCCTGCGCGCGCCCGACACGCAACGGACGGCCCGCGCCCGAGACGGTGACCTTGCGCAGGGGGGCCAGCAACAACCCCAGTCCTGGAATCACCGCCGCGGCGCCCATCAGCGCGCCAAGCGCGCCGGTCACGCGCGCCAGGAAAGCGCGGCGCGTGTCGAACGCCTTTGCATCCATCAGGTGAAGCACCAGTGTGCACGCCCGCCGACGCAGGGGTCAAGAAGGGTTAACCGCCGCGACCGCGTGCTAATTATGGAGGCCTGATGTCCGAGCCCTACGTCGAGCAACGAGAATTTTCGCTGCGCATCGAGCTGCGTTGCGCGTTCCCCGAAAACTACGAGGGCGACGCGGATGGTTACGCGTGGGTCGAAGAGGTGCAGCCGGCGCTGGCCGAGATCGTTCGGGCGGCCGCCGCGATCCTGGCGCAGCGCGGAAGCTTTCGCGTGCACCCGGGCAATCGGGGCCGTCCCGCCGACGAGGAGGTCACGCTGGTGGCGCAACGAACGATGGAGCGTTGAACGACCCTGAAAAGGAGAAAGGCCGACCCGTGGTCGGGCCGGCCTTTTCCATCCGAACTCGAGACGGGGTGACAGCTACGCTGACTTGCGAACGTTCGCGGCCTGCAGGCCCTTCGGACCCTCCGTGATGTCGAACTCGACTTCCTGGCCTTCGCTCAACGAACGGAAGCCCTCCGCCATGATCGCGGTGTGATGGACGAATACATCCGGCCCATCTTCACGCGCGATGAACCCGTACCCCTTCGCGTCGTTGAACCATTTCACCTTACCGGTTGCCATTTACTGCCCTCCTACGAACGTTGACGATGTCTTCCCTCGGCTCGGCCGTGGAAATTGGGGCACGAGAGTACGGTGGTTACAAATAGTGTCAAGTGCGATGCGGCCAGGTGACAGCGCCGGTCAACCGGGCGGTGCGGCAAGAGCCCACCCGAGGGTGGCGGTCGCCTCCGCCGGATCGCCCGCACTCATGACGGCACGGATGCAAGCCAGCCCACGGGCGCCGGCGGCTCTGATCTCCGGCACGTCGGCGGCGGTCAGCCCCCCGATCGCCAGCAACGGCACGCCGCGGGCCGCCCCGGCGCGCAGCGCCTGCAGCCCCACCGGCGGCCCGTAGGCACGCTTCGACGGGGTGTCGCGGATCGGGCCGAACACCGCGAAGCTCACCAGGCCTGCCAGGCCGTCGAGATGGTCCGGGGCATGGGCCGAGACGGCGATCGCCAGCGACGGGGCGACGGCCGCGACGTCGGCCGGCCGCAGCGAGGTCCCGCCCAGGTGAACGCCCTCGGCCCCGACCGCCAGGGCCACGTCGACCCGGTCGTTCACGAACAGCGGAGCCCCGGCGGCCCGCGTCACCTCGCGCAGTGCCCCCGCCAGCCGGCGCAAAGCCCGCCCGCCCAGGTCGCGCTCCCGCAACTGCAGGGCGACGTCACCCGGTCGTAGGCCGGCGCGGGCAGCCCCGGCCAGCGCCGCCTCCACGACCGCCTCCAGCGGCCGCCCGCCCGTCGCGGCGCGGTCCGTGACGATGTAGAGGCACGGGACCGGGAACCCTTCGAGGGTTCCCGATCTAGTCAATCAGCCCGTCGACGGGCGACGAGGCGGTGGCGTAGAGCTTGCGTGGGATGCGCCCGGCGCGGAAGGCCTTCCGGCCGGCGATCACCGCGTCGCGCATCGCCTCCGCCATCAGGATCGGGTCGCGCGCGCCCGCGATCGCGGTGTTCATCAGGACGCCCGCGCACCCCAGCTCCATCGCGACCGCGGCGTCCGAGGCGGTGCCCACCCCGGCGTCGACCAGGACCGGCACCTTGGCCTGCTCCAGGATGATCCGCAGATTATAAGGATTCCGGATACCAAGGCCGGAGCCGATGGGGGCGGCCAGGGGCATCACCGCCGCGCAGCCGGCGTCCTCTAGCCGGCGGGCCAGGATCGGGTCGTCCATGCAGTAGGGCAGGACCGTGAAGCCCTCCTTCACCAGGACGCGCGCCGCTTCCAGGGTCGCCGCGCCGTCGGGGAACAGCGTCCGCTCGTCGCCGATGACCTCCAGCTTGACCAGATCGGCGATCCCCAGCTCGCGGGCCAGGCGGCAGGTCCGGATGGCCTCCTCGGCGGTGTAACATCCGGCGGTGTTGGGCAGGATCGTCTGGCGCGCGCGGTCGATGGTGTCCAGCACGCTCGGCTTGCCCGGCGTCAGATCGACCCGGCGCAGCGCCACCGTGACGATCTCGGCCCCCGAGCGGCGGATGGCCTCGCGCCCCTCGTCCAGGGTGCGGTACTTGCCGGTCCCCACCAGCAGCCGCGACCGGAAGGTCTTGCCGCCGATGACCAGCGGGTCGTCGGCGTCGGCGGGGACGGGGTGGGATCCGCCGCCCACGAAGGCGACCACTTCGATGTTGTCGCCGTCGGCCAGCGGCGCGTCACCCCAGGTCCGGCGCGGGACCACGTCCTGGTTCCGCTCGACGGCGACTCGGGCGGGGTCGATCCCCATCGAGGCCAGCAGCCCGGCCACCGTGGTTCCCGCCGCGGCGGTGCGTGACTCCCCGTTGACCGTGAGGCGCAGCTCGTTCATGTGTGGTAGCGAAGCATAACCCGAAGCCGCCCATGCGTTGCCCCTTCTGCGGAGCCATCGAAGACAAGGTCGTGGACACCCGTCCGTCGGACGGAGACCAGGTGATCCGCCGCCGGCGCGAGTGCATCGGGTGCGGCCGCCGCTTCACCACCTACGAGCGGGTCGACGAGGTGCTGCCGCTGGTCGTCAAGAAGGACGGCCGTCGTGAACCGTTCGACCGGGCCAAGGTCCTGGCCGGTCTCAAGAAAGCCTGCTCGAAGCGGCCGGTGCCCGTCGAGGTTCTGGAGCTGGCCGCCGACAAGATCGAGCGGTCCCTGGAGGCCGGCGACAAGGAGATCCCGTCGTCGCGCATCGGCGACGCGGTGATGGACGCCCTGCGGGAGATCGACGAGGTCGCCTACGTGCGCTTCGCCTCGGTCTACCGATCGTTCCGCGACGTGAACGAGCTGATGAACGAGCTCAAGAGCCTGGTGGACAACCGGGGCCGCAAGTGAAGGCGGAGTTTTCCGCCGCCGACCAGCGATTCATGCGACGGGCGCTGGAGCTGGCCGAGCGCGGGCGCGGCACGACCCGCCCCAACCCCACCGTGGGCGCCGTGATCGTGCGGGGCGGCCGCATCGTGGGCCAGGGGTTCCACGAACGGGCCGGCGGCCCCCACGCGGAGGTCGCCGCGCTGGCGAACCTGCGCGGCGACCCGCGCGGCACCACCCTGTATGTGACGCTCGAACCCTGCTGCCACACGGGGCGGACGGGCCCGTGCACCGAGGCGCTGGTGAAGGCGCGGGTGGCGCGCGTGGTGGTCGGCTGCCGCGACCCCAACCCCATCGTCAACGGCCGCGGGATCGCGCGCCTGCGGCGGGCCGGCGTCCGGGTCGACGTCGGCTGCCTGGAGCCCGAGGCGCGCGCCGCCATCCGTGGTTACGCGACCTGGATCGCCGAGCGCCGGCCGCTGGTCACGTTGAAGGCGGCCGCGACCCTGGACGGCTACATCGCGGACGCCCACCCGCGGTCGCGGCGGGCGCCCGCGTTCCTGACCGGCGCCGAGGCCCGCCGGGTCGCGCACGAGCTGCGCGCCGCCCACGATGCCGTGCTGGTGGGCGCCGGGACCGCGCGCGCCGACGACCCCCGCCTCACCGTCAGGCTCCCGGGCCGGCCGGCGACCGGCGGCCCGCTGCGGGTCCTGCTGGCGGGCAAGCACCCCGTGCCGCCTAAGCTCAAGATGCTTCGCGGCCATCCCCCCTCCGAGATCGTCCATATGGGCGATCGGGCCGACCTGCGGAAGGTGCTGACCTACCTGGCGCGCGAGCGCGAGGTCCAGTCGCTGCTGGTCGAGGGGGGCGCGACCGTTCACGGGGCGTTCATCGCGGCCGGCCTGGTCGATCGCGTCGTGCTGTTCGTCGCCCCGCGGCTCATCGGTGGCGGCGTCCCCGTGGCGCGGGGCGCCGACCGGCCGCTGGCGAAGGCGCTGCGGCTGGGTCGGCTGAGCACGCGCGCCGTCGGCGCCGACCTGCTAATCACCGCGGACGTTCTGCGGTAGGTGCTATGCTGCGCGACCGCGGATGTTCACCGGAATCGTCGAGACGACAGGCACGATCCAGTCGATCGGGCGGGCTGCTCCCGAGGCGGCCACCGCCCGGCTGACCGTGTCGACCACCCTGGACCTGTCGGACGCGGCGCTGGGGGCCAGCATCGCGGTGGACGGTGTCTGCCTGACGATCGTCGACCGCGATCCGCCGCGCGGCCTGTTCGCGGCCGACCTGGGGCCCGAGACCCTGATGCTGACCACGCTGGGCCGGCTGGAGCCGGGGGCGCGCGTGCACCTCGAGCGGCCGCTGCGGCTGGGCGACGAGCTGGGAGGGCACCTGGTCTCGGGGCACGTCGACGGCATCGGGACCGTGGTGGCCCGCCGCGAGAACGGCGCGGCGCTGGATCTGGAGATCTCGGCGCCGGCCGGGCTGGCGCCGACCCTGACCGTGAAGGGCTCGGTGACGGTCGACGGCGTCAGTCTGACCGTGAACGCGCTGGCCGACGTGGCCGACGCGACGATCTTCGGCGTCACCCTGATTCCGCACACGCTGTCGGTGACCAAACTGGGTGACAAGCGCGAGGGCGATCCGGTGAACCTGGAGGGCGACCTGATCGCCAAGCACGTGCAGCGGCTGCTGTCGCCCTATCTGGCGTCCGAGCGCGACGGCTTCGAGGGGCGGACCCCGGCGCGCCCGATGTCGATCGACGCCCTGCGGAGGTACGGCATTGTCCGCTGACGCTGGGCAGGACCGCGACGCGGCGGTCACGCGCGCGCTGGAGGCGATCCGCGCCGGGCGCATGGTGATCCTGGTCGACGACGAGGATCGCGAGAACGAAGGCGATCTGACGATGGCGGCCGACCTGGTGACGCCGGACGCGATCAACTTCATGGCCCGCGAGGGGCGTGGCCTCATCTGCCTGTCGATGACCGAGGAGCGGGTCGCCCAGCTGGGGCTGCCCATGATGACCAGCGACAACCAGGCGCGGCACCACACGGCGTTCACGGTGAGCATCGACGCCCGGCACGGCACGACCACCGGCATCTCGGCGCGCGAGCGGGCCGAGACGATCCGGGTGGCGGTGGCGCGCGACGCCAGCCCCGAGGACCTGGTGATTCCCGGCCACGTCTTTCCGCTGCGGGCGCGGCGCGGCGGCGTGCTGGTGCGGTCGGGCCAGACCGAGGGCTCGGTCGATCTGGCGCGCCTGGCCGGGCGCGAGCCGGCCGGCGTCATCTGCGAGATCATGCGCGACGACGGCGAGATGGCGCGGATGCCGGATCTCCTCGAGTTCGCCCGCAAGCACGACCTGCCGCTGGTCAAGATCGCCGATCTCATTCAGTACCGGCTGGGGCGCGAGATGCTGGTGCGCCCGGTGGCCGAGTCGCGGATCAAGCCGCGCCTGGGCGGCCTGAGCCGCGAGTTCCGGGCCGTGGTCTACTCGACCGACGTCGAGGAGACGGAGTACCTGGCGCTGGTGCTGGGTGAGGTCTCGCCGGAGCGGCCGGTGCTGGTGCGGGTGCAGACCGGCGCGCCGCTGCGCGACGCCTTCGGCGCGGCCGCCAGCGAGGACGACCACGCGGCGACGGTGTCGCTGCGGATGATCGAGGAGGCCGGGGCCGGCATCCTGCTGTACGTCTACCCGCGCGGGCGCGTCAGCCTGGCCGCCGAGCTCCGGGCCTTCGGTGGCACCGCGCTGGTCGGGGACGCGGGCTCCGCGGCGAAAGCGGCGTCTCGCGCGCCGGCCCTGACCGACATCGGGCTGGGGGCGCAGGTGCTGGCGCACCTGGGGGTCCGGACGGTGCGCCTGCTGACCAACCACCCGCGGCGGATCGTCGGCCTGGCCGGCTACGGCATCGAGGTCGCCGAGTGCGTCCCCATCCGGGTGCCGGGTGGCGCAACCGTCGTGCCGATTCGCGATGCGGGCGACGGTGGCAAGAGGTCCGCGTGAGCGAGACGTCCAGCAAGGCGTCGTCCTACGGGGCCGTGCCAGGCGACTTCAAGGTCCATGAGGGTTCGCTGCGCGCCGGCGGGCGGCGGTTCGCCATCTGCGCGGCGCGGTTCAACGACGGCATCGTCGCGCGGCTGATCGCCGGCGCCAGGAGCGCGCTGCGGGAGGCCGGCGCCCCCGACGCCGACGTCGAGCTCTATCGGTGCCCGGGCGCCATGGAGCTGGCCGGGCTGGCCCGGCGGGTCGCCGAGACCGGCCGTTTCGCGGGCGTGGTCTGCCTGGGCGCCGTCATCCGGGGCGGCACGCCGCACTTCGATCTGGTCGCGGCCGAGGCGGCGCGCGGCGTCGGCGCGCTGTCGGCCGAGGCGCGCCTTCCGGTGGCCTTCGGCGTGCTCGCCTGCGACACGCTGGAGCAGGCGCTGGCCCGTTCCGGCGAGAAGAAGGAAGACAACCGCGGCTACGACGCCGCCCTGGTGGTCGTCGAGATGGCCGACCTCTACGCCCAGCTCGAGGGCGCGCGATGACCGTCCTGGTGGGTCCCCGCCGGCGCTCCCGCGAGATCGCGCTGCAGATCCTGCACCAGATCGATCTGGGCGGCGCGCCCGTGCTGGACGCCAAGCAGATGATCGCGCGCTACTTCGCCCACCTGGCCAGCGACAGCGCGCCGGTGACCGACGAGGACGAGGGGGCGACCGGAGCGCAGCGCGTGGACCACGCGCTGGTCGAGGAGCTGGTTCGCGG
>Ga0335083_10008920_pt1 | contig 12209 bp, 10 predicted proteins | sample Lox_Sample_42_FD_206716 | JGI IMG/M metagenome (GOLD analysis project Ga0335083, IMG submission 206716) | Soil microbial communities from Loxahatchee National Wildlife Refuge, Florida, United States - Lox_Sample_4.2 | ecosystem: Environmental > Terrestrial > Soil > Wetlands | place: USA... | reverse complement strand
CGAGCGTATAGGTCGACGAGACGCGGTCGCCTTCAAGACGCGGTGCCACGAAGCTGCGACGACGACGTAACGGCGACACCCGCCTGGGCTTGATACGCTCGCGCCTGGTTGCGGGGGCAACGAAGCGGCGCGGTCGAGCACGATCGGGGCGGCTACCTCGGCCGGCGCGGCGCTTGGGATGGCCAGCGGGCCGGCGCCGGTGGAGTTGACTTCGGCAGGTGGCGTGCTTCAGGTATTCAACGGCTCTGGTTGCAAATAGCTGGCCCAGCCGAGGCGCTTGTTATAAGTATGGATGCCCTATCAATTCAAAAGAACGGTATTCCAGATGGCAGGCGAAGCCGTGCCCCTGATCCCGAGGGCGGAGAAGTCAAATTAGCGGTATTTCGACTTGCGTCCTGGTTATTTCCTTCGAGCAGGTCGGGGTGCAGGTTCTTTGCACAGTCACACGGCCTCGCGCTTGAATTCGTCTCTCTCACGGAAGCGAAAAACGAAGGACACCTCAGTTTGAACCGTCGCGCCGAAGCGATGCCAGCAACCGTGGTATTTCAGTTTTCTCGTGCATACCGAGCTTGCGGTACGCGCAGCGCAGATAGTGACGCACGGTCGTCGGCGAGATGCCCATCCGTTGGGCGACTTCCTTGTGTGACAAGCCATTGCCGTAGTGTGTCATCGCGACCAGTTCTCGCGGGCTCAAACGGTCGAGTTCCGAGCGCGCGCGTGCTTCCAGCTGATAGAGCCCTGCGATCGGCGCGCATTGCACGGTGATGCTCTCGCCCGTGAACGGATGGGTCGTGTCGCCGCCCAGCCAGTCAACCAGCGGCTGCGGCAGTGTCTGGTTCGTGTACAGCGGCCAGTCCTGGCACAACATCGTTTCGAACGCCTTGTCGGCTTGATGGACCGTGCCGAATGAATCGCAGATGGCGCGCGCCAGTGGCGCGCTCGGCGTCGTACTGCGTTCGCGCGTCAACTGGAACGAACGATTGATCGTCAACGCCGCCGCGAGATGCGCGATGACGTTTTCGACCTTGTGGGCGTCCTCATCGGTAAACGGCCGGTCCAGCGCGCGCCGGTACACGGAAAGGAAGGTCGTCAAGCCAAAGCGGTGATCTAGCGCGGTTACCACCATCAGTTGCGCGAGCCCGTATTTGACGGCCCAGTTGACGAAGCGTGCCGGCACGCCGGGCTCGACAATCGAGATGGCCTTCGCACGCCCATACGCGCCGCGGGTGGCGCTCGCGAGCGGGTCGCAGTCACGCACCTTGATCCAGTCGCCAAAAAACGTATCGGGCAGACCCCAGGTAAAGCTGTTGTGCATGACCGGACCCGTGGCCGTATGCGTCGTGACGCCGGTCCAGCCAGCTTCGAACGAGAGCTGCGAAGACAGCAGCCGGAAAAACCCATTCTCGAATTCGCCAATGCCGGTTTGATTCGCGAGCGCATAGAGGTCGAGCAGCAGAACGCTCAGGTCGCGCTCAGGCGTGCCATCGGGCGCGAACGGGCCTTCGAAATCGGCGCTGCGTGCGTGCGGCGTCGTTTTTGCGTAGCTGTCGATAGCGATCGCCGCAGGCATACGCGGGACGTCGCCCGGTGCGTTGCGCCGGCCTGCGCTGCGTGTCACGTCGTTCTCCTCCGCAATGTCCGCAGTCTCCGCGGTTTCCACGGTTTGCGCGGTTTCCGGTCCAGCGCCGGATTTGAACCGATTATACGTGCCGCCTTATTTCGGCGAACGGCTCCCATGAATCCGGTTAGACACCCTCCATTTGAACGGGGTCGAGCCTTCAATTCATCCGTGGAGCCCGCCCGTGGATGGCCACGGCTTTCAGCCGCGCCATGACGCAAGAGCCTCCCGTCGCGGGTGCGGGTTTTCCGCATCGTTCACTTGAAGGTCTGTTCACGATGTTTCCCGTTACCGACACTGCAGACGGATTCAGGACCGCACGCACCGTACGAAGCACACGGCGGTCATCGGGCACAGCACCTGTTCATGCGCGCCGATGCCCATCAAAACAACATTGCATGGTTTGGAGCCAGTAGATGAAGCAATCCGATTCACCCCGGCAGATGCGGCGGCCCGCGCGGCTCGTGGCCCTCACGGCGGCATGCACGGTCATGCTGGGCGTTGCCGGCCACGTGCACGCGCAATCCAGCGTGACGCTATACGGCATTCTCGATGCGGGCATTCAATACCGCACCCACGAAGACGGCCAGCACAGCGCCGTGAATCTGCAGAGCTATGGCGTGCTGCCTTCCCAGTTCGGCATAACGGGCAGCGAGGACCTCGGGGACGGACTCAAGGCGATCTTCCGTCTCGAGCAAGGGCTCAATCTCAACGACGGCACCGCCACGGTGCCCGGCCTCGCTTTCTTTCGCGGAGCGTGGGTCGGACTAAGGGGTGGTTTTGGCACGCTTACGCTCGGGCGCCAGTTCAGCGTGCTGTTCGATCGCACGGTGCTTTACGATCCGCTGTTTTACGCGGCGTATAGCGGGCAGGGCGTTCTCGTGCCGCTCTCCGCGAATTTCATCGACAACTCGGTGAAGTATCAAAGCGCGGATCTGGGCGGCTTCAGCGCCGAGTTGCTCGCCGCGACGGGGGGCGTGCCCGGCAACTCTCGCGCCGGCCGCGTGCTGGAGGCCGGCGCGCAATACAGCGGCCACGGCGTGGGCGTGAGCGCGGTGATTCATCAGTCGCACGGCACGGTCAGCGCGAGCGCGGACACCTCCGCGCAGCAGAGCACGATCGGCGTTCTGGCCGCGCATTGGGATATCGACAAGCTTTCGCTCTACGGCGGCGCGGAGCGCGAAACGGGGTCGCTCGCCCCCGTAAAAACCGTGGCTTGGGGCGGTGCGCGCTACCAGCTCGATCCCGCCGTGGGCTTCGCGGCCGGCATTTATCACACGTTTTCGAATGTGGCGGCCGTCGGGCATCCCACGCTCTATATCGCGAGCGGCACGTATGCGCTCTCGAAGCGCACGTTTGCGTATCTGAATCTCGGCTACTCCCACAACACTAGTGGGAGCACGCAACCCGTCTACGAGTACGACACATTGCCGCTGGCCGGCGTCTCGCAGTTCGGCGCGATGGCCGGCATGTCCCACTCGTTCTGACGCGTTACGCCTTTCAACCGGAATCCGATCGTCATGAAAAATCCTTCACAGTCCTTAGCGTCATCCACCTTCGCGCAGCGCGATTTCGCGGCGTCGACGCTGCTCTCGCTGGTCGTGTTCGCGGCGATCACGCCGCTCCTCCTGCTCGTTGCGCCTGCCGTCGCGGCGCAGCTCGGCGCACAACTGGGCCTTTCCGCTTCGCAGATCGGCAGCTACTTCTTCGTCGAGCTTGGCGCGTTCAGCTGCGCGACGTTGCCTGCGCTCCTCTGGCTCGGACGCGTGGATGCGCGCCGTGTCGCCGCCGTCGCCGCAGCCGTGTTCTGTGCGGGCAACTTCGCGACCGCGCTGCTGATGCCCGGCTTCGCCGGCCTGCTCGCGCTGCGCACGATCACCGCACTGGGCGGCGGCACGCTCATGGTGCTGTGCATGACGAGCGCGGCGACGAGTGCGAATCGCGATCGCGTGTACGGCCTGTGGGTGGTCGGCCAGCTCGTGGCTGGGGCGCTAGGCCTGTTCGTGCTGCCAGGCGTGTTCGCGGCCTTCGGCCTGCGCGCGCTCTATGTCGCGCTCGGCGTGCTCGGACTGTGCGCCGCGCCGCTCGTGCGCGGTTTCGATCCGGCGCTTGGCTGCGCGTCGCGCACGCAGGCGAACGTCGATGCTGCACATGGCGCCAGCGCCGGCGCGGTGGCGAGCGCGACGCTCGTCATTGCCGGCGTGCTCGCGTTCTACGTGGCGATTGGCGGCGTGTGGACCTTCGCGAGCAAGGCCGCCACGCTGGCGGGGCTCGATACCGCCAGCGCGGGCGAGGTGCTCGCGCTGGCAAGCGTCATGGGCATCGTGGGGGCGGCGTGTGCATCGATGATTGGCGGGCGCGTGGCGCGCTACGCGATGCTGCTCGCAGGCTACGCGATCCTCGCGGGTGCGCTCGCAGCGCTTGCGACGCATCCTGGCGCTGCGGGTTTCTGCGCGGCTGTCTTCGCATTCAAATTCGCGTGGACCTTCGTGCTGCCGTTCATTCTGGCTGCCGCCGCGAAGCGCGACCGCTCCGGGCGCCTCGTCGCCTCGCTGAACTTCGTGATCGGCGCCGGGCTGGCGGCGGGGCCGCTCATCGCGGGCGTGCTGCTCGACGCAGGCGCGTCGCTGGCCGCGCTGTTCGCGGGCGCGGCCACGATCTGCGTGCTTTCGTGCCTGTGCCTGCTGCTGGTCGAGCGCCGCTGAGACGAGCCGCGCCCAGGGCATGCCAAAACCGCGCGGTCCGCCTAAGCGGGCTGCAACCTCCCACGATCCATCTTCGGACCACTAGCAAGAGACTCTCATGAGCAAGACCGCATTCTTCACCGACGAACGGACCTTCTGGCACACGGGCGGCGCGCATGCGCTGTTCTTTCCGGTGGGCGGCTGGGTGCAGCCGCCGGCCGCAAGTAGTTACGCGGAGTCGCCGGAATCGAAGCGGCGTTTGCTCGCGCTGATCCAGGCGTCGGGCCTCGCGGCGTCGCTCGACATGCGCGGCGCCCCTGCCGCCACCGAGCGCGATTTGCTGCGCATTCACCCGGGCGACTACCTCGCGCGCTTCAAGGCGCTCTCCGACGAAAACGGCGGCGATCTCGGCGAACTCGCGCCGTTCGGCAAAGGTAGCTACGAAATCGCGGCGCTCTCGGCAGGCCTCGCCGTGCGCGCCGTCGATGCGGTGCTCGGGGGCGAATGCGCCAATGCGTTCTCGCTCTCGCGCCCGCCGGGCCATCATTGCCTGCGCGACAAACCGATGGGCTTTTGCCTCTTCGCCAATATTCCAGTGGCGATCGAAGCCGCGCGCGCGAAGCACGGCGTGGCGCGCGTGGCGGTGATCGACTGGGACGTGCATCACGGCAACGGCACGCAGTCGATCTACTACGACGACCCCAATACGCTCACGATTTCGCTGCATCAGGAAAACTGCTTCCCGCCCGGCTATAGCGGCGCGCAGGAGCGCGGCGCCGGGCCGGGCGTGGGGGCGAACATCAACATCCCGCTCCTGCCGGGCGGCGGCCACGACGCGTACCTGTACGCGTTCGAGCGCATCGTGCTGCCGGCGCTCGAGCGCTTCTCGCCCGAACTGATCGTGGTGGCCAGCGGGCTGGACGCGAGCGCCGTCGATCCGCTTGCGCGCATGCTGCTGCACAGCGAGAGCTACCGTGCGATGACGCAGCTCGTGCGCGACGCCGCCGAGCGTCATTGCGGCGGTCGCCTCGTGGTGGTGCACGAGGGCGGTTATTCGGAGGCCTACGTGCCGTTCTGCGGCCACGCGATCATCGAAACACTCGCGGACGTGCGCACCCAGGTCGAGGACCCGATGCTCGAACTCGCGATCGCGCAGCAGCCGAGCGCGCGCTTCGCGGCGTTCCAGCGCCAACTGATCGACGAAATGGCCGAGGCGGCCCTCGCCTGAAGGCGTTTCTGAAATGCATCCTGCGACCCGCGCGCCTTGTCATCCTTCTGGTCGATGCCGCGCGCGAGGCCGCCTTCGTAGAGTGAGTGTCGCGCCGCACGGCCCATTGGCCCACGGTGTGGCGCGCCAGCTTAACGAATCAATCAGGAGTTCAATCCATCATGTCCCAACCGGTGTTCATTCAGGTGGGCGCGCTCGCCGAAGGTTTTGCGCCCGCGAGCCATATTCTTCAACCCGTGAGCGACCTCGAAGGCCGCACGTTCGCGCTGCGCTACGAGGACGGCACCGTGGACTCGCTACGTTTCGCGGGCTCCGATAGCGTCGAAGTCGAGCGCACATTGAGGGGGGTGGCCACGCCAGCGCAACCGCGCGAGCGCCACGCGTGCCGTGTCACGTCTCTTCGCGACGGCATTTATTTCGTCGATTACGTGGGCGCCGACGAACGTCTGCTCGACGACGAGGGCGAGCCGCGCCCGGCCGCCACGAGCTACGTGCTCGACGTGCGCAGGCAGCTTTGCACGGCCGTGACCGGCACGTTGCCGAGCGAAGCGCAAACGCATATCGACGCGTTTACGCGCGTGGAACGCGGCCTGGAGTTGACGGGTGTCCAGGTGCAATTGCGGCATGGCCGCATCGGCGCGCCGGCCGCCGAGGGGGCCGCGCAAGCGCCGCTGCACGCCCCGACACGCGAGCTGATCGGCATGCGCAATCTCTACACCTATAGCGCGACGGAGCGCTACGAGCACATCTATCTCAACGACAATTTTTATGCGTGGCAATGCCTCTCGGGTGTGGAGGCCGGGCTCGCCGACGTGGACCGCTGCCACATGATCGCCATCGACGCGAAGCTGTACCTGTTCGTCTGGCGCGAAAAGATCGTCCCGACGCTCGGCGTGGTGCTGATCGACCTCGAACGCATGAAGACCGACGGCAAGATATTCGGCTACCAGGGCAGCCGTTTCGATGCGCTCTCGAACTTCCCGGTGGGCGCGCATGCCCAGGTGCTCAATGTGACGCGATACCCGTCATGACGGACGCCACGCTTTTCGCGCGCGCCTTCGAAGGCCGGACCGTGCTGGTGACGGGCGGCGCGCAGGGCATTGGGCGCGGCATCGCCGAGGCATTTGCGCGGTGCGGCGCGAACGTGGCCATAGCCGACCTCCAGGCGGATCTCGCGCGCGAATGGCTCGCGCGTGAGCGCGGGTCCGGGGGCGCCGCCAATGCGTTTCGCGCCTATGACGTCGACCTCGCGCGGCACGACGAGGCCGTTGGCCTGATCGAGCGTGTCGAGGCCGATTTCGGCCGGCTCGATGTACTCGTGCACAACGCCGCGTATTTCCCGCTCACGCCCTTCGATGCCATCACGCCCGCCGTGCTGGAACGCACGCTCGCCGTGAATCTGTGCGCGCTCTTCTGGCTCACGCAGGCCGCCACGCCCGCGTTCGAGCGCCGGGGCGGCGGCCGCGTGCTCGTCACCTCTTCCGTGACGGGGCCGCGCGTGGCGTACCCGGGGCTCGCGCATTACGCGGCGTCGAAGGCCGGCGTCAACGGCTTTATCCGCGCGGCGGCGCTCGAACTCGCGCCGCAGCGGATCACCGTGAACGGCGTGGAACCCGGCATGATCCGCACGCCCGCGATGGAAAACCTCGGCGACGCCGCCTTGAGCGCGCGCATTGCGAGCGCGGTGCCGCTTGGGCGGCTTGGCGAACCGCGCGACATCGCGGGCGCGATGCTGTATCTGGCGTCGGAGCACGCCGCCTATGTCACCGGGCAGACGATCGTGGTGGACGGCGGCGCGACTTTACCCGAGGCGTCGGCGGCGTTCGCGTGAAATCATGCCGCTTCAAGGCGGCTTGCCAGCCGCCTTGAAGCGCTTCGCACGCATTTCACAGGCGGTCGAAGGCGAGCGTCGGCACATCGACGATCGAGGAGCCGCCATCTGCGACGATCGTCGCCCCGGTTACGATCGACGCGGCGGGTGAGGCCAGAAACGCACACACGCTGGCGATCTCGTCCGGGCTTGCGGCGCGCCGCAACGGCACGTCGGCGCAGACGCGCGCGTAGGCTTCGTCGAGCGTGCCGCCGTGGGGCGCGATGAGCGGCTGCATCTCCTCGTCGGCCATAGGCGTGCGGACCCAGCCTGGGCAAACGGCGTTCACGCGCACGCCATGCGGGCCGTAGTCGCGCGCGAGCGAGCGGGTCAGACCGAGGAGTGCGTGCTTGGCCGTGGTGTAGCCGCATACGGCCGGGCCCGCCGCCAGTGAAGCGATCGAGGCCACCAGCACGATCGCGCCCCGGTGCGCGAGGAGTTGCGGGAGGCATGCGCGCGCGCTCACGAACGCGGTGTCGAGGTTCGTGCGCATCGCGGCGGCCCATGCGGCGTCGTCGGTTTCGGTGGCGCGGCCCGCACCGAGGCCGCCCGCGCAGGCGATCAATGTGCGGATGCCGCCTTGGGCCTCCAGTTGCGCGGTGATGCGCGCCCAGTCTGCGGCGTTCGCGGCGTCGGCTTCCAGGACAAGACCGCCGGTCTCGGCCGCCACGCGCTCGAGCGGCGCGCGGCGCCGTCCGACCAGCGCGACGCGTGCGCCCCGGGCGGCGAACAGGCGCGCGCACGCTTCGCCGATGCCGGTGCCGGCGCCCGTGATGACGACGTGGCCCGCGCCGGCTGTGGGGATGTGGCTCATGGGGATGTCTCCTGAGTGTGGGGATGAGGTGGGGATGAACGTGGAGCGAGCATAGGCAACGCGCGCGCGACGGCCAATCGAGCAAAAGGATGACAACGCGCACCGCCTTGCACGCACGGCGTTTGCCGAATCGCGCTCACGCGGGGCGAACGCTCGTGAGTAGCATCGAACGTCTGTCGTGCAGAAACAGGGGGACACATCGTGCAAAGAGACACCGAAAGCCGTGCAGCGCTCGAAGCGGCCGTCGCCACGCTCGCCGGGCTCATACATCCCGGCGCGACGGTTTTTTATCGTATCGGCGCGGATCAGTTGCCCTGCGGCTTCGAGCTGTTCGGGCTCGCGGAGACCATGCACCGGACCTGGCTGCAGCGCTATTGCGTGCTCGATCCCATGCATCCGTCGCGCTACGTGCAGCAGGGCGGCAACGTGCTCACGCTCGACGGCGAGTTGCCCGCAGCCGTGCGTGATGCTTCGGTCTACTGGCTTCGTTTTCTGAAGCCTTACAGGGTGGTCGACGTCATGGAAGTGCTGCTGCGCGAACAGGGGCGCGTGGCGGCGGCATTCTCGCTGCTGCGCTTCGCGCCCGACGCGCCGTTCAGCGTCGACGAAATCGAGCGCGCGAATGCGCTCCAGCCGCTGCTCGAAGTGGCGTTGGCGGGCATATGGCGCAGCGAGGCCGCCATGCACGCGGTGCAACACAGCCTGGACGCTGCGCCGCGTCTCACGTATCGCGAGGAACAGATCGCGCGGCTCGTGCGCAACGGCCTTTCCAACAAGGCGATCGCGCGCGACCTCGACCTGTCGCAGCCCACGGTCAAGACCCACTTGCTGCGCATGTTCCGCAAGCTGGGCGTATCGAGCCGCACCGAACTGATCGGCGCGCTCTACCTGTAAAGGCACGCTTCCATGAAGCATTGGCGCTTCGCCCACGCGGCGACGCCCCCGCACAAACCCTGGCTTTTCCGCTTTGCCCGTGCGGGTTGCCAATTTGTGCTGCCGGACTTCATTTTTGACCCCCTACATTTGCCTTCAACGGCGCGTGTGATCCGCGCTTTCGGCGCACGGCAACACGCCACAACAGAAACGAGAGCGGTTTAATGGAGAGAGATCAAATGAACGTCATGGCGGAGCCCTCAACCTCGACCGAGTTGCGCAAGGGCGCGCTCGGGTTGGGCTTTATCGTCTTTTTCGTGATTTCCGCGGCAGGCCCGCTCGTGGCGATCGCGGGCGGCTTTCCTATCGGCATCATGCTGGGCAACGGCGCCGGTACACCGGCTCTCCTGATCGCGACAGTAGCGATCCTGCTGATGTTCGCAGCCGGCTACACGGCGATGTCGCGCCACATCACCAATGCTGGCGGCTTTTACGCATTCACGGCACGAGGTCTCGGCGGCACGGCGGGCGGCGCTGCCGCGTTGCTGGCGCTGCTCGGCTACAACACGATGCAGATCGGGCTGTATGGCATGTTCGGCGCGGTTTCCGCGGGCTTCCTCAGCATGCATCTGGGCATGAATGTGCCATGGTGGGCTTGCTCGCTCGTGGCGATGGGCAGCATCGCCGTGCTGGGGTATCGTCAGATTGATCTCTCCGCGAAGGTGCTTTCGTTGCTGGTCATGGGCGAATACGTGGTCGTGCTGATTCTCGATATCGCCATTCTGAAAGTGGGCGGTGCCCACGGCATCGATACGGTCTCTTTCAAGCCGCACGTGTTCCTTGCCGGTTCGCCCGCAATCGGTTTCCTCTTCTGCTTTGCGAGCTTTATCGGCTTCGAGGCCACGACGATCTATAGCGAAGAGGCGAAAGACCCGAAGCGAACCGTGCCGCTTGCGACGTATATCTCCGTACTCCTGATCGGCGGATTCTATGCGTTCTCGGTCTGGTGCATGGTCATCGGCGCAGGCAGCGCCGACGTGGTGAAGACGCTCACAGCACTTTCGGACCCCACGACATTCCTCTATTCGCTTTCGAGCCGCTATGCGAACGCAACGCTCACGGATGCAATGAGCGTGCTGTTCATCACGAGCGTGTATGCCGGCTTGCTGGCGTTCCATAACTCAGCGTCGCGCTACTTCTACGCAACGGGACGCGAAGGTCTTTTGCCGGCACGGCTCGGCCGCACGCATCCCGTGCACAGCAGTCCGCACGCCGGATCGGTCGTGCAGACCGTGCTGGCCGCCGTTGTCGTCTTCATCTTCATCGTATGCAAGGCCGATCCCGTGCTGACGCTGTTTTCGTGGCTCACGAACGTCGCGACCCTGTGCATCATCGCGTTGATGGCGTTGTCCTCGGCGGCGGTCATGGCGTTTTTCCGCGGGCATCCGTCAAAGGAAGAGAGCGCCTTGCGCGTGTGGTTCCTTCCGCTGGTTTCCGGCATTGCGCTTGGTGTCGTACTGGTCCTGGCCATCGTCAATTTCCCGCTGCTGACGGGTGCGGGCCCGCTGCTCTCGTACTCGCTGACGGCACTCCTGCCAATATTCGCGATTCTTGGCGTGATCGCCGCCGCTCGCCTGAAACGCCGCGACGCGCGCGCGTTCGCTCAACTCGGCAGCTCGAAGCTTTGACGCCCACACTTTTCCTGGTGCGCCGCCGTGCGCACGCAAGCGCCGCCAATTAACCAAAAGATCGACTCGATATGACCACGACGTGCAAAATCTCATTGAATTTATTAGTAATACTATGTGTTGGAGTGTGTGGTAGCGCGTATGCGCAAAGCAGCGTGACACTGTATGGAACCGTCGACGCGGGCGTGATCTATTCAACCAACCAGCAGGTGACCAACGCGAACGGTTCAGTGAGCGGCGGGCATGCGGTTCAAATGAGCGGCGGCAACCTCGTGCCGTCGCGCTGGGGGCTGATGGGTTCCGAGGACCTGGGCGGCGGAGTGAAAGCGACCTTCGACCTTGAGAACCAGTTTCTGACTGGCACGGGCGCCATGCTGCAAAGCGGCTCGCTATTCAACCGGCAGGCATGGGTCGGCCTGAGCGACGACCGCTTCGGTACGCTGACAGCAGGGCGCCAGTATGATTCGTATTCGGACTTTCTCGGCGTTTATGCGTCGAGCAACAACTGGGCGACGCTTTATGGCGCTCATTTGGGCGACGTCGATAACCTGAACGAGGCCTTCAACTTCAACAACGCGCTCAAGTTTACCAGCGCGAATTTTGGCGGGTTCACGTTCGGTGGCACCTTCAGCTTTGGCGGACAAGCGGGGGACTTTTCCGCGAAGCGCGGCTATGCGCTAGCCGCTGCCTATAATCACGGCCCTTTCTCGCTCAGCGCCGGATATCTGTCGCTGAACCAGCCGCTCGATGCCGCCCTTGGCGGACAAACCGGCTATATCGGCGACTTTGCCTGCACGAACGCGCCTGCTCAATATTGCCAGTTGCAGAATGCCGAATCCATGAAGGCTTGGGGCGTGGGCGGTTCTGTTGCGATTGACAAACTCACACTTGCGCTCGTGTATACGCATACGCGCCTTGAAGACAGTCAATACTTTGCCAGCGCGACGAATCCGGTTGGCTCAGATGTTTCCTTCGATATCGCCGAGCTGAACGCCGTCTATAGCCTGAGTCCAGAATGGACGTTGGGCGCGGCATATATCTTCAACAATGCGAAGGCGAGCGAAGGGGGATCGACGCATTTCCAGCAGATCAACCTTGGCGCGAACTACGCATTGTCGAAGCGGACAGCGCTCTACGTTGTGGCGATTGCGCAGAAGTCGTCGGGCGAAGGCCTCGGTGTCGACCCGGCTACCGGCGCCAATACTAATTACGCGCAGATTCCCAATCTCGTGAACAGCAATTCCGACCGGCAACTGGCGGTCGTGGCCGGCATGCGCACGAACTTCTAACCGGGCTGATTTGTCGGCTGCGCGCTGCCGCGGTCGCGGTTGAAGTCGAGGCCGCGCGCGCCGGAGACGTGGGATGCGGATTCACTGTGGCGGCTTCGGAGATGAAAAGGCGCGCTGACGATACGGACAAGCTGCGCCAGGCAGA
>Ga0335083_10008919_pt1 | contig 12209 bp, 12 predicted proteins | sample Lox_Sample_42_FD_206716 | JGI IMG/M metagenome (GOLD analysis project Ga0335083, IMG submission 206716) | Soil microbial communities from Loxahatchee National Wildlife Refuge, Florida, United States - Lox_Sample_4.2 | ecosystem: Environmental > Terrestrial > Soil > Wetlands | place: USA... | reverse complement strand
TGCGCGTAGTGATGCGCGGCGACATTTTCGACGGCAGCAATTTCGTCAAGACATCGCTCGCGGGCAACGAGCCCGATAAATCGAAGCGCAAGCCGGCCGATCTCGATCTTGACGTCAAGCTCGGGACGGTGATCGGCCGCAACGGCGAGGCGCTGCGCGGGCTCGACCTGAAATTCGCGCGCCGCAGCGGCCGCATCCGCAATTTCCTGCTCGGCGCCAAGATCGGCAGCGATTCGCCGCTCAACGGCGACCTGCGGTTGCGCGCCCGCGACGGCCACCAGGTCGTCTACATCGAGACCGAAGACGCCGGCGCGCTGTTCCGTTTCACCGACATGTATCCGCGCATGCAGGGTGGACAGATGTGGGTCGCCGTGGACCCGCCGTCGCAGGATCAGGCGCCGCAGCAGGGCACGCTCTTCATCCGTAATTTCGTGGTGCGCGGCGAGCCGGGGCTCGAGCGCATGGTTGCCGGCGCCCCCAATCAGCCGCACAGCGGCGTGCAATTCAGCGAGCTCAGCTGCCAGTTCTCCAAGGTGCCCGGCCGCATGGCGGTGCATGACGGCGTGCTGCGCGGGCCTGCGGTCGGCGCCACCATCGAGGGCCAGATCGATTATGTGCGCGACGACGTGCACCTGCAGGGCACTTTCGTGCCGTTCTACGGCCTCAACAACATCTTCGGGCAGTTGCCGCTGATCGGGCCGTTCCTCGGCGGCAGCAAGGAGGGCCTGCTCGGCATTACCTACGACGCTGTCGGGCCGCCGAATGCGCCGCGCATCACGGTCAATCCGGTGAGCGCGATCGCACCGGGGATTTTGCGCAAGTTCTTTCCCTCGCCGGGCAGCCTCGACCGCAACTTCATGCAGCCGTCGCGCTAGATCGGCTTGAGCAGCACGTGCCGCTTCTTGCCGAGAGAGAGCTTGATTACGCCTTCTAGCGTTAAGTCGCGTGGAGTGAGCACCATACTTTCATCAGTGATAACCACATCGTTAACCCGCAAGCCGCCGTTTTTGATTTGACGACGCGCCTCGCTTTTCGACGTTACTAGATGTAGCAGGACATACGCGTCCAGCACGCCCAGCCCGTTTTCAAGATTGGTGCGGGCCACTTCCTCGGTTGGAAGTGATTCTGAAAGCGTTCCTTCCTCGAAGGTCTTGCGCGCAGTAGCCTCGGCCCGCTCAGCGGCGGTGCGGCCATGCACCAGGGCGGTTGCTTCCGTCGCCAGCACTTTCTTCGCCTCGTTGATCTCCTGGCCCTTCAACGCCGAAAGCTTGCCGATCTCGTCGAGCGGCAAAATCGTGAACAGCTTGAGGAAACGCGCGACGTCGGCATCCTCGGTGTTACGCCAGTATTGCCAGTAGTCGTAGGGGCTCATGAGATCGGCGTTGAGCCAGACCGCGCCGGCGGCGGTCTTGCCCATCTTGGCGCCGGACGATGTCGTGATCAGCGGCGAGGTCAACGCGAACAATTGCGCGTTCAGCATGCGGCGGCCGAGGTCGATGCCGTTGACGATGTTGCCCCACTGGTCGGAGCCGCCCATTTGCAAAATGCACTTGTAGCGTTTGTTGAGCTCGACGAAGTCGTAGGCCTGCAGCACCATGTAATTGAATTCGAGGAACGACAGTTCCTGCTGGCGATCGAGCCTGAGCTTGACCGAGTCGAAGGAGAGCATGCGGTTCACGGAAAAATGCCGGCCGACGTCGCGCAGGAAGTCGATGTAGTTGAGCGTGTTGAGCCAGTCGGCATTGTTGGCCATGATGGCGCTGCCGCCCTCGCTTTCGAATTTGAGAAATTTCGAGAAAATGGCGCGGATGCCCTTCAGGTTGCCGTTGATGTCGGCGTCGGTGAGGATACGCCGGCTTTCGTCCTTGCCGCTCGGGTCGCCGACGCGCGTGGTGCCGCCGCCCATCAGCGCGATCGGCCGGTGGCCGCTTTGCTGCATCCAGTAGAGCATCATGATCGGCAGCAGCGAGCCGACATGCAGCGAGGCCGCCGTGCAGTCGAAGCCGATATAGGCGGTGATGCTGCCGGCCTTGGCCATCGCGTCGAGCGCGTCCGGCTCCGAAACCTGGTGGATGAAGCCGCGCTCAGCCAGAGTATTAAGAAAGTCGGATTTATAGGCGCTCATTGAAGGGGCCGCGGCTAGTTGCTTGTGTGGGCCGGTGGTGTAACAGGTCCGGCGTCGGATTCAACGGCACATCAATGAAGGGGCGTTACGGCGTGGGGGCGGTCAAGGCGATCGGATTGATGAGCGGAACCTCGCTCGATGGCGTCGACGTGGCGCTGATCGAGACCGATGGCACGACTGTTTCCGCTTTCGGGCCGACCGGCTATCGGCCCTATACCGGCCCCGAGCGGGCGCTGCTGCGCCAGGCGCTTGCCGAAGGCGCGGCCCTGAATGACCGTTGGTCGCGGCCGGGCGTGCTGGCGGATGCGGACGCCTTCGTCACCGGCGTGCATGCCGAGACGGTCGAACAGTTCCTCAAATCCGAAGCGATCGACAAGGCGCAAATCGCCATCGTCGGCTTCCACGGACAGACCGTGCTGCACAAGCCGGCGGCGCGGCTGACCGTGCAGATCGGCGACGGCCCCGCGCTGGCGCGGCGGCTTGGTCTGCCGGTCGCTTATGATTTCCGCGCCGCCGACGTTGCCGCGGGTGGGCAGGGCGCGCCGCTGGTGCCGGTGTTCCACCAGTCGCTGGCGCGGGATCTCGCGCGCCCGCATCCGATCGCCGTGCTCAATCTCGGCGGCGTCGCTAATGTCACTTACGTCGACGGCGGCGATCCAATCGCTTGCGATACCGGGCCCGGCAATGCGCTGATCGACGATTTCATGCGCGCGCGCACCGGCGCGCCCTACGACAATTACGGCGACGCGGCGGCGACCGGCATGCCGAATGACAAGTTCATTGCCGGCGTGCTCGACGATCCGTTTTTCGATTTGCCGCCGCCGAAGTCACTCGACCGTAATGCCTTCGCTTTCGCCAATATCGGCCTGCCGGATTTTTCCGTGCCGGATGGCGCCGCGACCCTGTCGGCGCTCACCGTCGAGGCCGTCGCCCGCATCCTGCCGCACCTGCCGGCGGTGCCGAAGGCCTGGATCGTGGCCGGCGGCGGCGCGCGCAATCGCACGCTGATGAAGATGCTCGCCCGCCGGCTCGCGCCGGCGACGGTGGAGACCGCCGACGACGCCGGCTGGTCGGCGGAAGCGCTGGAAGCGCAGGCTTTCGCCTTTCTTGCCGCGCGCACACTCAACAAGCTGCCGATCACGTTCCCAAAGACAACCGGTGTCCATTCGCCGCTGCGGGGCGGCGTGATCGCGCGGCCTTAGCGGCTTTCGCGGCCTTGGGCCTGGCTTTCTTCTTGAGGAACGCGGCGCAAAGCGCCTGGTCGAACAGCCGGTAGCTGTTGGTGATTTCCGCGCCCTTGGGGATATCGCGGCTGGCGACGATATGCCCGTTGCTCCACTGCGTGTTGGCGTCTTCGGCGTGGTTGATGTGGTGATCGTGGTCGACGGTCAGCAGGATCTCGCCGTCGACCCTGTACCCGTAACGGCTCATGTAATCGCGCGCCGGCTTCGGCAATTTGGCAAACTCTTTCGGCGAATAGGCGCGATCGAAGCCCTCGACAAAGCGCCAGATTTTCGTGCCCTTGCGGATGAATTCGCCGGCGAAGACGCCAAGGCCGTGGATCGGGCTGCGATCGAGATAGGTTTTGACGAGGAGCATTGGTCCTGAGGCCCGAAAGCCGAATCGCAATGCTACAGGCTAACGGATTCCGGACGCCGCTGAAGCCGGCGTCCGCCTCCGCGCATCGGCGCTGTTGATAATTAGGCTGCCGCGGTCGGCTTGCGCGCGCCGGCGAGGCGCTTGTCGAGATAGGCGCTGATATTGGTGAGCAGCGGCTCAACCTTGCCGTCGAAGAAGTGGTTGGCGCCGGGGATCACCTTCTGCTCGATGACGATGCCCTTCTGCGTCTTCAGCTTGTCGACCAGCGTGGTCACGTCCTTGGGCGGCACCACCGCGTCCTTGTCGCCGTGGATGATGAGGCCCGACGACGGGCAGGGGGCGAGGAAGGAGAAGTCGTAGAGGTTGGCCGGCGGGCAGATGGAGATGAAGCCCTCGATCTCCGGGCGGCGCATCAGCAACTGCATGCCGATCCAGGCGCCGAAGGAGAAGCCGGCGATCCAGCAACTCTTGGCTTCCGGATTGATGGTCTGCGCCCAGTCGAGCGCGGAGGCCGCATCCGACAATTCGCCGGTGCCGTGGTCGAAGGAGCCCTGGCTGCGGCCGACGCCGCGGAAATTGAAACGCAGCGCCGAGAAGCCGCGGTGCACGAAGGCGTAATAGAGCTGGTAGATGATCGGATGGTTCATCGTCCCGCCGAATTGCGGGTGCGGATGCAGGACGATGGCGATCGGCGCGTTCTTTTGCCGCGCCGGGTGGTAGCGGCCTTCGATCCGGCCGGCCGGACCGGTGAAAATGACTTCGGGCATTCGTGTGTCCTCGATGACCCAAACTGGCGGCGAAAAGACCCGATTTCGGCGCCCCGCGCGCTAGTTTGGAATTATTCTAATTATATGAATTTCCCTGTTCATAGGCGCAACGCGAGCTATAAGGGCCCCAGACGCAGGCGTTGACCGCAAGTGATGAACGCGGGCTTCTAACACGATCCATAGGGCAAAAAGCAAGCTTTTTGCGCGGAAGCGACAGCGAGATACCGGCTAAGGCCATGACCGATCGCGTTTTTCTTGATTGGAATGCCACCACCCCGCTGCGCCCGGAGGCCCGCGCCGCGATAACGGCGGCTTTGGCGCTTACCGGCAATGCCTCCTCGATCCATGCCGAGGGCCGCGCCGCTCATGCGCTGGTTGAAGATGCGCGCGGCCAAGTGGCTGCTTTGGCCGGGGCGGAGCCGAAGGGCGTCACGTTCACCTCGGGGGCGACCGAAGCCAACATGCTGGCGCTCACGCCGGCAATCGAGATCGGCGGTCGCAAGGCGCCGCGCGACAGGCTGTTCGTTTCGGCAATCGAGCATTCCTCCGTTCTCCGCGGCGCCCGCTTTGCCGCAGCCGACACCGAAGTCTTGCCCGTCACCGCAGCCGGGATGATCGACCTCGCGCAGCTCAAGCGGCGCATCGCGTCGGCCGAGCGGCCGCTGGTTTCGGTCATGCTCGTCAATAACGAAACCGGCGTCATCCAGCCGATCGGCGAAGTGGCCGCTATCGTTCACGACGCCAACGGGCTCCTGCATGTCGATGCAGTGCAGGCACCGGGCCGGATTGACTGCCGGATGGGCGAGCTCGGCGCCGATCTTCTGACTCTCTCTGCGCATAAAATTGGCGGTTCGCACGGCGCCGGCGCGCTTGTTCGCCGTGGCGAACTGCACATTGCCGACCCGTTGATCAAAGGCGGCTTGCAAGAGCGGGGGTTGCGCGCGGGGACCGAAAATGTCGCCGCGATTGCCGGATTCGGCGCTGCGGCTGCGCTTGCTGCAACGCTGGCGGACGGCGCGCGCATGACGGCGCTGCGTGATCGGCTCGAGAGCGGGCTGAAAGCGGCGACCTCTGACGTCGTGATACTCGGCGAGGCTTCGCCGCGGCTGCCCAATACGACGTTATTTGCGGTGCCGGGCATCAAGGCGGAGACGGCCGTAATCGCCTTCGATCTCAATGGTATAGCGGTCTCCTCCGGCTCCGCCTGTTCGTCCGGCAAGGTGACCGCATCGCACGTGCTGGCGGCGATGGGCGTGGAGCCGTCATTGGCGCGCGGGGCGGTGCGCGTGAGCATCGGGCGAACGACCACCGAGGCGGACATCGAGCGGTTCCTCGCAACTTGGATTAAGGTGTCAGCGTCATTACTTAAGGAGAGACGCGGGATCGCCGCTTAGAACGGCGGCCGCCAAGCCAATCAAACCATGGGATGAGCAAAGCGAAGCCACGCCAAGCACCATAACCGACAACCCAAGCCGCGGTCCTTGAAACCGTGAGCGGAGGAGTGAATGCCGGCCGTACAAGAGACCGTCGAGCAGGTCCGACGCATCGACGTTGACCAATACAAATACGGATTCGTCACCGATATAGAATCCGAGAAGGCCCCCAAGGGTCTGTCCGAGGACACCGTCCGCTTCATCTCGGGCAAGAAGAACGAGCCGGAGTGGATGCTGGCGTGGCGGCTGGAAGCCTTCAGGCGCTGGCTGACCATGCGCGAGCCGACCTGGGCGCGCGTCGACTATCCGAAGATCGATTACCAGAACGCCTATTATTACGCGGCGCCGAAGAAATTCGTGGCGCCGAAGTCGCTCGCCGATGTCGATCCCGAGATCCTGCGCACTTACGAGAAGCTCGGCATTCCGCTCAAGGAACAGGAACTCCTCGCCGGCGTGCGCCGCCAAGGCGAGCCGTCGAAACTTGACGAGGAGATGACCGGCGGCGAGTTCGGTTCCGGCCGCGTCGCCGTCGACGCCGTGTTCGATTCGGTGTCGGTCGCCACCACGTTCAAGGAAGAGCTGAAGAAGGCCGGCGTGATCTTCATGCCGATCTCGGAAGCGATCATCGAGCATCCCGAACTGGTGAAGAAGTATCTCGGCTCGGTGGTGCCGACCTCCGACAATTTCTTCGCCACGCTCAATTCGGCGGTGTTCTCCGACGGCTCCTTCGTCTACGTGCCGGAAGGCGTGCGCTGCCCGATGGAATTGTCGACCTATTTCCGCATCAACGAGAAGAACACCGGCCAGTTCGAGCGGACGCTGATCATCGCCGACAAGGGCGCCTACGTCTCCTACCTCGAGGGCTGCACCGCGCCGATGCGCGACGAGAACCAGTTGCATGCCGCGGTGGTCGAACTGGTCGCGCTCGATGACGCCGAGATCAAATATTCGACGGTGCAGAACTGGTATCCGGGCGACGCCGAGGGCAAGGGCGGCATTTTCAATTTCGTCACCAAGCGCGGCGATTGCCGCGGCAAGAATTCAAAGATTTCCTGGACGCAGGTGGAGACCGGCTCGGCCATCACCTGGAAATATCCGAGCTGCATCCTGCGCGGCGACAATTCGCGCGGCGAATTCTATTCGATCGCCATCTCCAACGGCCGCCAGCAGGTCGACAGTGGCACCAAGATGCTGCATCTCGGCAAGAACACCACAAGCCGCATCATCTCCAAGGGCATCGCCGCCGGCAAATCCAACAACACCTATCGCGGGCTGGTGTCGGCGCACCGCAAGGCCGAGGGCGCGCGCAATTTCACCAATTGCGATTCGCTGCTGATCGGCGACCAGTGCGGCGCGCACACGGTGCCTTACATCGAGGCCAAAAACGCCTCCGCGGTGTTCGAGCACGAGGCCACCACCTCAAAGATTTCCGAGGACATGCTGTTCTACTGCCGGCAGCGCGGCATGTCGGCGGAGGAGGCGACCGCGCTCGTGGTCAGCGGTTTCGTCAAGGACGTGCTGCAGCAGCTGCCGATGGAGTTCGCGGTGGAAGCGCAGAAGCTGATCTCGATCTCGCTGGAAGGCAGCGTCGGCTGATGTCGATCAAGCGCATCTGGCACGGATGGACGACGCGGGACAATGCGCAGGCCTATCAGGACCTGCTGCAATCCCACGTCTTTCCGAGCATCGAGGCCAAGCACGTCAAGGGCTATCGCTCGATCGAGTTGCTGCGCAAGCCGGCCGGCGACGAGGTTGAGTTCGTCACCATCATGACTTTCGACGATATCGACTCGGTGAAGGCATTTGTCGGCGAAGATTATGAAACCGTCTATGTGCCGGAGCGCGCGCGGGCGGTGCTGAAACGCTTCGACCAGAAGTCGAAACACTACGATCAGATCGAAACGAGAAACTACTGAGTGAAAAATGTCGCTGCTTGAAGTCAAGAATCTCCACGTCGAGGTCGAGGACAAGAAAATCCTCAACGGCCTCACCCTGACCATCGAGAACGGCCAGGTCGCCGCCATCATGGGCCCGAACGGCTCCGGCAAGTCGACGCTCGCCTATGTGCTCGCCGGCAAGGACAATTACACGGTCACCGAAGGCGAGGTTAAGCTCGACGGCGAGAGCATCCTCGGCCTGGCGCCGGATGAGCGCGCCGCCAAGGGCCTGTTCCTTGCCTTTCAGTATCCGGTGGAAGTGCCGGGCGTTGCCACCATGACTTTCCTGCGCACCGCGCTCAACGCGCAGCGCAAGCATCGCGGCGAAAGCGAGCTGTCGACGCCGGAGTTCATCAAGCTGGTGCGCGAAACCTCCGGCAAACTGGGCATCGACCAGGAGATGCTGCGGCGGAGCGTTAATGTCGGCTTCTCCGGCGGCGAGAAGAAGCGCAACGAGATTTTGCAGATGGCGGTGCTGCAGCCTCGGCTCGCGGTACTCGACGAAACCGATTCCGGCCTCGACATCGACGCCCTGAAGATCGTCGCCGACGGCGTCAACCGGCTGCGCTCGCCGGAACGCTCGATGGTCGTGATCACCCACTATCAGCGGCTGCTCAATTACATCGTGCCCGACGTGGTGCATGTGATGGCCAAGGGCCGCGTGGTGAAGACGGGCGGCAAGGAGCTGGCGCTGGAGCTCGAAGCTTCGGGCTACGCGCAATTCACCGACGAGGCGGCGTGATGGGAACGCGCGCAGCATTTACGGCGTCATGCCCGGCCTTGTGCCGGGCATCCACGCCTTTCTTTTTCGTCGCCAAGGCGTGGATGGCCGGGACAAGCCCGGCCATGACAAAAGTGAGGGCAGCCTGATGGTGGAGGTCCGCACCATCAAGACGCCGGCCGAGCAGGCGCTGAGCGCGGCTTACGAATCCGCGCGCGGCAAGCTCCCCGGCGGCAAGGCGGTAGCGGCGCTGCGCGAGGATGCGTTCAGGCGCTTCGACGCCCAGGGCCTGCCGCACCGGCGTGTGGAGGAATGGAAATACACCGACCTGCGGGCGCTGATGCGCGACGCCGTGCCGCTCGCGCCGCCGCCCGATGCGGCGGCAAAGCAGGCGGCTAAAGACGCGGGCAGGCTTTTCTCGGCGATTCATGCCCGCCGGCTGGTGTTCGCCGACGGAGCTCTCGTGCCCGAATTGTCCGACCTGACACCAGAGCCGGGCCTGACGCTTGGTTCGCTGGCTGCGGCGCTGGCGAATGGCGATGCACTGGTCGCCGCGCATGTCGGCAAGACCGTCGAGACCGACGACGTTGCCGTTGCGCTCAACACCTCGCTGATGGGCGACGGCGCCGTGATCCATCTGGCCGCCGGCACGGCGCTGAAGCGGCCGATCGAGCTCGTCTTTGCCTCCGGCGGCGACAAGCCCAGTTCGGCCTTCATCCGCTCGCTGGTCGTCGTCGAGAAGGGCGCCAAGCTGATCCTGATCGAGAGCCACGAGGGCGGCGCCAGCCAGGTCAATGCGGCGCTCGAACTGATCGTCGGCGATGGCGCAACGGTCGATTACATCAAGACCACGCAGACGCACGGCCTTCACGTCGGCTCGCTGCTGGCAGCGATCGGGGCCTATGCTGCTTTCAACAGCTTCGCCTTCAACGCCGATGCGGCGCTGGTGCGCAACCAGATGTTCGTACGCTTTGCCGGCGAGGGCACCAAGGCCGGCATCCGCGGGGTCAGCCTGGCGCGCGGCAAGGATCATATCGACACCACGCTGCTGATCGATCACGCCGCCGGTCATTGCGAGAGCCGCGAGCAGTTTCGCTCGGTGCTCGACGGCGAAAGCCGCGGCATCTTCCAGGGCAAGATCGTGGTGCGCCCGCACGCGCAGAAGACCGACGCCAAGATGATGACGCGGGCGCTGCTGCTGTCGGAGGAGGCGGAAGCCGACAACAAGCCGGAGCTGGAAATCTTCGCCGACGACGTGGTCTGCGGCCACGGCGCCACCACGGCGGCGCCCAGCGAGGAGCTCAAGTTCTACCTGATGTCGCGCGGCATTCCCGAGGCCGAAGCGGAGGCGCTGCTGGTGCAGGCCTTTGTCGGCGAGGCGATCGAGGAAATCGCGCACGAGGGCATCCGCGAGGCGCTGATGTTTGCGGCGCTGAAATGGCTGGGGACACGGGGTAGGTGATGCTCGCGCGCCGCCACACACTCCGTTCGTTCCCGCGCAAGCGGGAATCCAGGACTGCCGTCCCGGTGCTTGCGGCCAAAAACTGGGTCCCCGCGTCCGCGGGGATGAACGGAAAACCGGACGAGGCCGGCCCATGAACGTGCACGCGGGCAGCGCCTATGACCTCGCCAAGATCCGCGCCGATTTCCCGGCGCTGGCGATGCAGGTCTATGGCAAGCCGCTGGTCTATCTCGACAACGCCGCCTCGGCGCAGAAGCCGCAGGCCGTGCTCGAGCGCATGCACAAGGCCTATACCGAACAATACGCCAATGTGCATCGCGGCCTGCATTATCTCGCCAACGAGGCGACCGAGGCCTACGAAGGCGCGCGCGAAACCGTGCGGGCCTTCCTCAATGCCGAGCGGAAGGAAGAGATCATCTTCACCCGCAACGCCACCGAAGCGATCAATCTGGTCGCCTATACCTTCGGCAAGGAGCGCATCAAGGCCGGCGACGAAATCGTGCTCTCGATCATGGAGCACCATTCCAACATCGTGCCCTGGCATTTCCTGCGCGAGCGCTACGGCGCGGTGATCAAATGGGCGCCGGTCGACGACGAGGGCAATTTCCTGCTCGACGAGTTCGAGAAACTGTTGTCGCCGCGCACCAGAATGGTGGCGATCACGCAGATGTCGAATGCGCTCGGTACCGTGGTGCCGGTGAAAGACGTGATCCGGCTCGCGCATGCACGCGGCATTCCGGTGCTGGTCGACGGCGCGCAAGGTGCGGTGCACCTCGACATCGACGTGCGCGATCTCGATTGCGACTTCTACGCCTTCACCGGCCATAAGCTGTACGGCCCGACCGGCATCGGCGTGCTCTACGGCAAGTACAAGCATCTTGAAGCCATGCCGCCGTTCAACGGCGGCGGCGAGATGATCCGCGAGGTGTTTACGGACCGCGTCACCTATGGCGAGCCGCCGCACAAATTCGAGGCCGGCACGCCGGCGATCGTGCAGGCGATCGGGCTCGGCGCGGCCATCGATTACGTCAACGCCGTCGGCAAGCCGCGCATCCGTGCGCACGAAAACGCGCTGGTCAAGTACGCGCATGAGCGGCTGACCCAGATCAATTCGCTGCGCATCATCGGCCAGGCGCCGGGCAAGGGGCCAATCGTGTCCTTTGAATTGAAGGGCGCACACCCGCACGATGTGGCGACCATCATTGACCGCTCGGGCGTTGCCGTGCGCGCCGGCACCCATTGCACCATGCCGCTGCTCGCGCGCTTCGGCGTCACCGCCACCTGCCGCGCGTCGTTTGCCATGTATAATACCAGGGACGAGATCGACGCCCTGGCGACATCCTTGATCAAGGCGCAGGAATTCTTTGGATGAGTGACGAAACGCCCACCACCGACAGCGCGACCGGCAACACGGTCGCCGAAAAACCGCCGGAGAATGCCGCCGTCAGCGGCTCCTCGGCGCTGCCGAAAGAGGAACTCGACCGGCTGACCGACGAGATCATCGCCGGGCTGAAGACCGTCTACGACCCGGAAATCCCCGCCGACATCTACGAGCTGGGGCTGATCTACAAGATCGACATCGGCGACGACCGCGCGGTGAAGATCGACATGTCGCTGACCTCGCCCAACTGCCCCTCGGCGCAGGAACTGCCGATCATGGTGGAGAACGCAGTCTCCAGCGTGCCCGGCGTGAAGGAGGCGAAAGTCGCGGTGGTGTGGGATCCGCCCTGGGACCCCAGCCGCATGTCGGATGAGGCGCGGCTGGTGCTCAACATGTGGTAATCTTTGCTTGCGAGACTAGATAAGGAACGACGAGGACCGATAATGGCGACGCCAAGACCCCGACCCCAGGTGATGCGGCTGACGGATGCCGCGGCGCTGCGCATCAAGGACGTGATGGCGCGGGCCGAGCGGCCGGTCGCGGGCGTGCGCGTCGGCGTCAAGAACGGCGGCTGCGCCGGCATGGAATACACCATGGAATATGCGGACGCGGTGAAGCCGACCGACGAAGTGGTCGAGGACAAGGGCGTGAAGATCCTGGTCGATCCCAAGGCGGTGCTGTTCCTGCTCGGCACCGAGATGGACTACAAGACCGAGAAGCTGTCGGCGCAGTTCGTCTTCAACAATCCGAACCAGACCGGCGCCTGCGGCTGCGGCGAATCGGT
>Ga0335083_10008918_pt1 | contig 12212 bp, 6 predicted proteins | sample Lox_Sample_42_FD_206716 | JGI IMG/M metagenome (GOLD analysis project Ga0335083, IMG submission 206716) | Soil microbial communities from Loxahatchee National Wildlife Refuge, Florida, United States - Lox_Sample_4.2 | ecosystem: Environmental > Terrestrial > Soil > Wetlands | place: USA: Florida... | reverse complement strand
CGCTGTCCGGGGCCAGTGCCCGCCGTAGGGTCTGGTCACCATCGAGCTGCCGGTTTTGCTCGAAGTACGTGATGCGAAGCTGATTCGCCCGCTTGATCGTCCCAGCGGCTGGCTCGATCTCTCCTGTCAGCAGCCGAAGGAGGGTAGTCTTGCCGCTGCCGTTCGGCCCCACCAGGCCTACGCGCATGCCGGCGGTCAGGTGAAAATTCAACCCGTCAAACAGTGTCCGTTCGTCGATGGAATAGCTGAGATCTTCCAATTCGATCAGACGCTTCGTCTGCCGTCCGGTCGAGCTGAAGTCGATACCAGCCGTCGCCGTCCGGCTCCGGCTCGTCACATCTTCGAGTTCCGCGATCAGCCGGTTGGCATTATCGATGCGCGCTTTGGCCTTGGTGGCCCGCGCCTTCGGCCCGCGTCGCAGCCACTCCTTCTCGACGCGCACCCTGTTTTCGAGGGCCTCCTGATGCTGCGCCTGGGCGTGAAGGAACTCTTCCTTCGTTTCGAGGAACTGGCTGTAGTTGCCTGTGGAACGCAGCATTCCGGAAGGATAGGCCCGGTTCAGCTCGGCCATCTGGGTCGAAACATTCTCAAGGAAGTACCGGTCGTGACTAATGACTACGCTGGCGAATGATTCTCTTCTCAGCAGTTCCTCAAGCCACTCGATCCCTGCCAGGTCGAGATGGTTTGTAGGCTCATCCAGCAGCAGCAGATCAGGTTGCTGCACCAGCGCTTCGGCAACCGCAAGACGCTTTCTCCACCCGCCTGAGAATGTCTCTGCGACGGCATCGAAGTCCGTGAAGCCCGCCGCGCCGAGTGTCGAGCGCAATCGCGCCTCCCAGTCCGCCTCCGGCACACCCGCCCTTCTCAGCGCACCTTCGGTGACCTGTCGTACCGTAGCCCCCGGCGCGAAACGGGAATCCTGCTCAACATAGGCCATGCGCAGGTTTTTGCGCGGAGTGACTTCGCCCGAATCCGGTTCGATCTGCCCCGCCAGCATCTTGAGCAAAGTGGATTTGCCGCTGCCGTTCGGGCCGATAAGACCGATCCGGTCCCCGTCGTTGACAGTGAAAGATACATTCCGGAGCAGCGTCATTGCGCCGAACGTCTTTGTCACCGATTGCGCATTGAGCAGGAGTGCCAAATGACCCTCCCGCTACCGCACTGCGCTCGTCGCCGCAAGGTACTCCTCGTAGGGGCCCTTGAAGTCGTCGATGGTCCCGTTTTCGAAATGCCAGATGCGTGTTGCGACCTCATCGATCAGGTCGTGGTCATGGCTGACGAGCAGCACCGTTCCCTCGTACCGCTGCAGCGCGATATTCAGCGCGTTGATTGATTCCAGATCCAGGTGGTTGGTGGGCTCGTCGAAGATCAGGACGTTCGGCTTCTGCAGCATCAGCTTGCAAAAGAGCAGGCGAGCAGCCTCTCCGCCTGACAGCGCTGCGGTCGGCTTCAGCCCCTCCTCGCCGCGGAAGAGCATCTGCCCGAGAATGCCGCGAATGTCTTCCTTGGTCGCCTTGGGATCCCACTGATGCAGCCATTCGGCAACCGTCGTGCCTGGCTCGATCACGCCAGTGTGATCCTGTGGGAAGTATCCGATCTGCGCCTCATGACCCCACTTGATTGAGCCCGCATCGAGCGTGAAGTCCTTCTCGGCGAGGTCAGGCATGCCGAACAGCAGGGATTTGACCAGCGTGGTCTTGCCCTGCGCATTGCGCCCCATGAGCGCGACCTTTTCGCCGCGCATCACGTTGGCACTGAAGCCGTCGATCACCGTCAGTTCGCTGTAGGTCTTGCGGACGCCGTCGAACTCCAGTGCCGTCTTCCCCGACGGCCGGAGCATATCGAACCGGATGTACGGCCGCTGGATATTCGACCGCGCCAGCTCCGTCGTCTGCAGCCGCTCGACTTCCTTCTTGCGGCTGGTCACCTGGCTGGACCGTGTTCCCGCCGCGAAGCGGGCAATGAATTCGTTGAGCTGGGCGATCTTCTTCTCGCGCTGCTCGTTCTGCGATTCCAGGCGCGCGCGTATCTGGGTCTTGGCGACGACCATGTCGTCGTAGCCGCCCGTGTAGGTGATGATCGTCTCGTAGTCGATATCGGCGGTGTGCGTAGTGACGCTGTTGAGGAAGTGCCGGTCGTGCGAGATGGTGATCAGCGTCCCCTCGAACCTGCTCAGGAAGTCCTGCAGCCAGTGGATAGAGTCGAGGTCGAGGTAGTTCGTAGGCTCGTCGAGGAGCAGAGCCTGCGGATTGCCAAATAGCGCCTGTGCCAGGAGCACGCGGACCTTCTGGCCGCCCTGCAGCTCCCCCATCTTGCGCTCGTGCAACTCGTCCGGAATGTCGAGGCCCTGCAACAGGACTGCGGCGTCGCTCTCCGCGGTGTAGCCGTCCTCTTCGCCAACGACGCCTTCGAGCTCGCCGAGGCGCATACCGTCTTCGTCGGTCAGGTCGGCCTTGGAGTAAATAGCGTCACGCTCCTCGAGCGCGGCCCACAGCCCCTTGTTACCCATAATGACCGTGTCGATCACCCGGTAGGCATCGAAGGCGAACTGATCCTGCCGCAGTATGCCGACTTTCTTTGGGCGGACTACGTTGCCCTTTTGCGCATCGAGCTCGCCGGACAGGATCTTCATGAAGGTGGATTTACCGGCACCGTTAGGGCCGGTCAGGCCGTAACGGCGGCCTGGGGTGAACGTGATGGTCACGTCATCGAACAGAATCTTTGCGCCGTAGCGCATGCTCACATTGCTGACTGAAATCATGCTGTTTCCGTTTTAGGTATTTAAGGCTGGGAGCATCCAGCGCAATCGCCGCGAGGTGCGATGCGAAGACACATGTCTTTTCTATTCTAGCGAATGCCGCGCTCCAGCGTTCTCAGAGGAAGTGCGTGATGAGCTGATTCACCGCCAGCGCAGCCGTGTACGCGAGCAGGCTCATGTAAGCAAACTGAAGCGCAGGCCACTTCCAGCTATTGGTCTCGCGGCGAACGACGGCCAGAGTCGATGTGCACTGCATGGCGAAGGCGAAGAAGACAACCAGCGCCATGGCTCCCCCGAGCGTCAGATCGTGGCGCAGCGCTGCCTGCAGACCCAGAGATTGCGTCGCGGGATCGGCTCCGTAGAGCGTGCCGAGAGTGCCGACGATGACTTCGCGCGCAATGATCGAGCTGAGCAGGCCGATGCCGATCTTCCAGTTGAAACCCAGCGGGTGGATCACCGGCTCGATCCAGCGGCCGACGTGGCCGATCACGCTGTCGGGTAGATCGGCGTGGAATGGGATGTGACTAAGAATCCAGAGCGCGATCGTGACGCAGAGGATGACAGTCCCCGCCTGCTTCAAGAACACCTTGCCGCGGTCGATCACACGCAGCCCGAGCGAACGCACAGTTGGCAGCCGGTACTGAGGCAACTCGAGAATAAAGGGCGCCGAGGCCGCCTTCAGGATCGACGACTTCAACAAGCGCGCAGTGCCCAACGCCGCCAAAAATCCCATCATGTAGAGCGACAACATGACCGCCGCTCGCAGACCGAAGAACTCCCCGATGAGCGGCTTGTTTGGAACAAACGCCGCAATCATCAACAGATATACGGGCAGCCGCGCCGAGCAAGTCATGAATGGGGCGACCAGAATCGTGGCGAACCGATCGCGCTTGTTCTCGATGGTTCGCGTAGCCATGATCGCAGGGACCGCGCACGCATAGGCAGAGAGCAGCGGGATGAATGCCTTGCCATTTAATCCGATGGATCGCATGACGCGGTCGGCGATCAGCGCGGCACGCGCCAGGTAGCCGGAGTCCTCAAGGACTCCGATGAACAAAAAGAGCAACAGTATCTGCGGCAGAAAGACGAGGACGGAGGCGACGCCCCTCCAGATGCCGTCAATCAGGAGCGATTCGAACCAGCTATTACCGAGGAAAGTTCCAATCTTGCTTCCAAGGGAATTAAGGAAGTCGCCGAAGGAATTACTGAGCGGCTGGCCAATGGAAAATACGACCTGGAAGACCCCGACGACGACGGCCAGGAAGAGCACCGGTCCCATGATGCGATGCAGGAGGATGCGGTCCAGCTTGCGCGTCCATTCCGATGAAATTGGAGCTTTGTACTTGGTGCGGGTGCTGATGCCGGTCGCCCACTGACGGTAAGAGCGTGCGTTGCCGACCACGGGCAGTTCGAGCCTTGCCACCGGACTCGGCTGGAACGCATCGCTCTTGCGGTCGAGGAAATGACTGATGGCATCCAGCCCGGTTCCACGCGTGGCGCTGATCTTGGCTACCGGAACTCCGAGTTCGCGCGCGAGAGCGAGGGTATCAACTTCACCGCCACGGCTTTCCATCAGGTCGCTCATATTGAGCAGCACAAGCATGGGTAATCCGAGGGACAGGATCGGCGCTGCGAGAGTCAACTGACGGCGCAAGTGCAGGGAATCGAGGACGAGAAGCACAGCGTCGGGGGCCGGCGTGCCCGGCATCGCCCCATGCAGCACATCGACGGCAACGCGCGCATCCTCGGAATACGAATCCAGGCTGTAAATGCCGGGCAGGTCGATGAGCGTGAGGTCACTGCGGCCGATGCCACTGAGTTTGCCGAAATGTTGCTCTACTGTGACTCCGGGATAATTGGCCACCTTCTGGCGAAGGCCTGTGAGTCGATTAAAGAGAGTGGATTTTCCGGAATTGGGCGGTCCCACGAGAGCTACAGTCCGGATTTTACCCGGAACACGAGGCTCGGCCTTTACATCGATGGTCGCAGTGGCGCAGCAATCGCTCATCAGTGATCGTCCTCAACCGGGCGCACTCGTATCGCGCGAGCCGTCTCTCGGCGTAACGCAATTTCGAACCCGTCCAGGTAGTAAACCGTTGGGTCGCCGGCCGGTGCGCGGCGAACAACGATTACTCTAGCTTCGGGCACAAACCCCATGTGCATCAGGTGATGTCCAACCTCTTCCGGCAAATCCAGAGCCTCAACGATCGCCGTTTTCCCGATGCCTAGTTCACTGAGCACGCTCAACTTCTTCCGGTCCTGAGCAGGTTTCATTTCCATGATAGCGCAATTAGGACCAATTCGCTCGCAATTAGGGCTAGGCTACAATCCCGGCATGCTCTTCGAGGAATTCCGGAGCAGTCTCGATTCCGACCATCCTCCGAAAGATGCCGCTCCATTGCTGACGGCTCTCTGGTGGGACGAGAAAGGGGACTGGGAAAAAGCACATGAGATCGCACAGGTGATCGAGTCTTCAGATGCAGCCTGGGTCCACGCATATCTGCACCGGAAAGAGGGCGACGAGGGAAACGCCGGATACTGGTATCGTCGCGCCGGAAGGCCACATTCACGGCTCCCGCTCGCAACTGAGTGGGAAGAGATAGTCCGGGAATTTCTTGGCAAATAATTTCGCGAACCAGAAGTTGCAGGCTGTCCATTTCTGAACAGCTCTTCCTGCAGGCGAACATGTGACCTTTGAACCCATCGCCAGGAAAAGCTAACCAGTTCAATCGGTTGGACCAGCCCCACCAACGGACGGAGGCTTGCTCTGGGGTTATCTCCGGAGGAAGAGACGAATGCTCGACGACCTTAGGTTTTCATGGCGGCAATTGAGGAAGTCGCCGGGATTCGCCCTCACAGCGGTGCTAACGCTTGCCCTCGGAATCGGTGGGGTCACGGCTGTGTTCTCTGTTGTGCAAGCCGTACTGGTGCGGCCTCTGCCGTACAAAGACCCCGCCAGCTTGTTTTCACTGCATGAACGCTTCGAACATCTGTTTGAAGGCGACGCCAACCTGTCAGCTCCGGATGTTCTCATTTTTGAACGCGAAAGTAACGCTTTCACGGGCGTGGGAGGTTTCATCGGATCGTCCTACGAGGCATCCGGTGCAGGAGCACCATTTCGGGCTCGGGCTGAGCGGCTGACAGCATCGGTATTCCCGGTACTGGGGATCGAGCCGGCGCTCGGCAGAAGCTTCACGCAGCAGGAAGACGAAACTTCAGCGCCCGTAACAGTGATCAGCTATGCGCTATGGCAGGAGCGCTACCAGGGCAACCCGAACGTTCTTGGCAAGACGATTGAACTCGACCGCCGGCCGTACACGATCATCGGTGTCATGCCGCGCGAGTTTCAGACTCCGATCGGACTTGGCGGACTTGAACCGCGTGACCTCTGGGTTCCTATGAGCTTTACGCCAGTTGAAAAGGGTGCGGAGGCCGACAACATCGACTACGGAGCCGTCGCAAGGCTGAAACCCGGCGTCACTCCAGCACAGGCACAACAAGACGTAGATCGCGTCATTGCCATCATTCAGAAAAAGGTCCCCGAGGTTCACCTGCGCGCCTCCATGCATTCGCTCAAAGAAGACACGGTTCGCGAAGTCCGCCCCCTGCTGCGAGTCTTGCTGGCCGCGGTGGTGCTGATCCTGCTGATCGCCTGCGCAAACCTGGCGAATCTGCTGCTCGTCCGCGCTGCCGGACGCCGCCGCGAATTCGGAGTGAGGCTTGCCCTTGGTGCGGCGCGGCGTACGATGCTGCGCCAATTCCTGACGGAAAGCCTTCTGCTGAGCGCCGTCGGCGGCCTGGTGGGCGTGTCGCTGGCCATCGTACTTGTCCGCGCCGCCGTTGTCGGTCTCACCGATTTTCTCCCACGACTGAACGAGGTCGCGGTGAGCTGGCCGGTGCTGCTCCTTGCCATTGGATTGACCGGTATAACCGGAGTGGTCTGCGGGCTGGCTCCGGCGCTGGCCAGCATGAAAACTGAAGTCCTCGATTCATTACGGGAGGGCACTCACGGCGCGGGCCAAAGCCGCGGCCAGCACCGTCTGCGCAACACACTGGTCGTTATCGAGGCTGCGGTCGCGATGGTGTTGTTGGTTGGCGCCGGCCTTTTGCTTCGCAGCTTCGCGAAGATGGCGGCAACTGATCCGGGCGTCGAAACCACGCACCAGATGACCGCTTTCCTGGCATTGCCGAAACAGGACTATCCGACGCAGGAGCGCGTCAACGCCTTCTACAGTGAATTGCAAAGACGAATCGCGGCCATTCCTGGTGTGCGCTCTGTTGGATTCTCCTCGAACATCCCGGTAATTGGGCGTAATTCCAGCCGGCTGTTTGCCCCTGAGGGGTATGTAAAGAAGCCGAACGAAGGCTGGTCGTTGGCCTCGAATTATCTTGTCGCCGGGAACTACTTTGACGCGCTGCGGATTCCGCTCGTCGCCGGCCGCCACTTCGATGCCCGCGATGAAAAGCCCGGTGCTCCGCTGGTCGCGATCATCAGCCAATCTTTCGCGCGAAAGTACTTCGGCGGACGTGATCCGGTCGGGATGCACGTGAAGGTAGGCCCAAGCTTCGACTCTTCGATGCCGTCGATTCTCATCGTTGGAGTCGTGGGGGATGTAAAACCGAATCACATGGACGAGGACCAGATGGTCCAGATGTACGAGCCGGTCTCGCAAGCCGCGGCTGATCTGGGGCCTCTAGCGGCGATGATCGGTGTCGTCGGCGATCTACGTGTTGTGGTCCGCACGGCCGCCGATCCCACCGGTCTGGAGGCAGACTTCACCAGAATCGTCCACAACCTTGACCCACTTCTCGCGATCACCGAAATGCAAACGATGGATGAGGTTGTCGCCTCTACTGAGTCGTCGCGGCGCTTCAACACGGTCATCCTCAGTGCATTCGCGTCTGTCGCGCTGCTGTTGTCGCTGCTGGGGATTTATGGAGTCCTCGCTTACACCGTGACCGAGAAGACGCGAGAGATCGCAATTCGCATGGCGTTGGGTGCTACACGTGAAGATGTTCTGAGGCGAACGATTGGATCAGCCGTCGCTCTCGCGGCAGCAGGGATTGTAGGCGGCCTTATTGCTTCGACAGCTCTGACCAGATTTCTCAAGAGCCTGCTCTATGGAGTTCAGCCATTAGACGCAGCAGCCATCGCTGGTGCAACTGTTGTGCTGGTGGTTTGCGCAGCATTGGCCGGATGGCTGCCGGCTCGGCGAGCCTCTGCTATCGAGCCGATGGAGGCACTCAGGAACGAATAACCCGGCGGGCAATCGGCATCCATACAGAGGCTGGTCGTGCGGAATCGTCGCATCATGGCTTGCCGCCAGTGGGGCTGCTGCAGTTTGATCCAGCAATTTTGTCCGAGAAGGTTAAGTGCTGGTCCTCTACCGACGAAAGCCGCGAGTGGATAATCAACTTTTATATACGTAATTATCAAGACTTATTATGCGGCGGACAGATGTCAGTAGAAGCTAGTAAATACAGAGACCCCACGAAATTCGCTCGCAGCGACCAGGAGGTTTGAAGCACCCTGTTTCATAAAACTCGATTTATGGCTCCTATAGGCACGCATTGATCGCGGCGGACTTTGCTCTTGAAACCCTCTTCATGCTGCCCTAACTTGGGTCATGGCAGTTACCCTCGCATCGTTCCACTCCTCTAAATTGCGTAAGAGGCCGGACGAATTCTTCAAGAGATGTTGATTCAATCCGTTTCTTGAACCTGGATTTGACCGCTTCGAAAAACCCAGACACAACACAAACAGAATTCAAGTATCCCTTTGGAGGCTCTACCCCATGTCATTCCGAAGCAGGCGAACTTTATTCCCACTCGTGACAATCTTAGGTCTGATATTTTCCCTGATCCCGATCGCCCGGAGTCAGACATTTCGTGGCGGCATTAATGGCGTGGTCACCGATCCGACAGGAGCGGTAATTCCTTCCGCACAAGTTGAGGCTACCAACACGGCTACGGGCGTGGCTCACGCGACTGTGACATCGAGCGCCGGGGAGTTCAGCTTCCAGGACTTGCCGATCGGTTCCTACGAAGTCACCGCAGTTGCTCCCGGACTGCAGAAGGTCAAAGTCGATAAAGTACCGGTGACCGCAGGCGTCATATACAGTCTGCCGATCAAGTTGAGCATCGCGCAGCAGGCCACCACAGTTGAGGTGAGCGCGTCCGGGCTGGCGCTGGATACTACTACGACAACGCAAACGACCGTGATTCCCGACAAAACGGTACAGGACATTCCGCTGAACGGACGCGACTTTACACAAATGATCGGTCTGGCTCCTGGATACGCGGGCTACTCACTTGGCGGATACGGGTCAGTGAACGGCACACGCGCAAACCAAGTGAATTGGCAGATCGATGGCGCGGACAACAACGACTGGTGGCACAACATTCCTGCAGTGAATCAGGGTGGCGTTGAGAACATTGCCGGTATAACTCTGCCGATCGACTCCATCGCGGAATTCAGCTTACAGACGCAGTCTTCGCCCGAAACAGGCCGCAATCCCGGCGGAACAGTGAATCTGGTCACCAAGTCAGGCACGAACACCCTGCACGGTACGATTTACTACTTTGAGCGCAACCAGGCACTCGCGGTCGTTTCGCCATTCCAAACCGGAAATCCACCGCTTGAAAATACTCAATGGGGCGCTTCGCTCGGTGGTCCATTTTGGAAGGATCACACTTTCTGGTTTGCAAATTTCGAGAAACAAAAATTCAACATCGCTACGGGCAACGTAGGCACGGAGCCCAGCGTGAACTATCAGGCGCTGTCCCAGGCCGTTCTTAACTACTACGAAACTGGCCTCAACTCAGCGACGAACAACATGCTTAGCTATCTGTGGCCGGCTGATCTTGTCGGTAGCTCGGTACCCGCGGTGCCAAACAACGTCAGTTCAGCTGCTCCGGAACACGGCTACAGCTACAACGGTGTGGCAAAGGTTGATCACACCTTTAATGACAAGCACAGCATCTACGGACGCGCCTTTCTCGGGCAGGGCAACCAGATTGCTCCTGTCGACACCACGGCGGTCAACCCCTGGTACTTTGAAGTCGCGCCGATTCACGTCTACAACTACTCGGCAGGATGGAATTGGGTTATTTCACCCACGCTCACGAATGCTCTGACAGCCGGTGTGAACTACTTCAACCAGATCTTTAATGACGCAAAGACGGGCTTTGATACTGCGAGCCTTGGCTTTGTTACGACCTCACCGTTTAATAGTGCCCCGAATATTCAGATTCATGGATTCGAAAGCACTGGCAACACACCTCCCGAGGGCCGCAACGATGTTACAGGACACCTGAACGACAATGTTTCGTGGACCAAAGGTAGGCATCAGTACCGGTTCGGCGGCGAGTTTCGCCATGCAAAGCTCAATGAGTTCTATCATCGGCATGCTACCGGCAAGTTCGTCTTCGACGGTGCTCAGGGACCTTGGGGGGCTGATTTCGCCAACTGCACCGGCTACTTTAGCGCCGCGGCAAGCCCGGAGAGGAACGCACAGTGCGTAAACGGCAGTTACGATCAGAACATCCTTTCACTCACCGATTTCATGGCCGGTTACGTAGCCAGCGGCTCGATTGCCGTCGGTAATCCGGAACGTTTCGTTTATTCCAACCAATTCGTACTTTATGGACAGGACAGCTTCCAGTTGTTACCGAATTTCAACGTCAACTATGGACTGCGTTACGAGTTCATGCAGCCGATGTACAACAACGACAAGAATCTGTCAGTCTTTAGGCCCGGCCTCACCACAGACGGCCTGGCATTTCAAGGCGTAAATATAGGTCATGTATATCCGCCCTATTGGGGTAGCGTCAGCCCCCGTCTAGGCTTTAGCTTTCAGCCCAACGGCAATCCTGGTGTTGTCGTTCGTGGTGGATTTGGTCTGTTCTTTGACACACCGAATGCGAATCCCTTCCTCGATAACCGTCCAGGCAACAACGCACCAAATGGTCTTGAGGGCAATCCTGGCGGATCGAGTCCTGTTTACACTCTGACGACAATCGCCAACAACGGCGTCATCATTCCAAACGTACCGATCATCGAAACGGAGAGTCTGGTGTGCGATGCCGGCAGCCAGTGCGGTGTCTTCAGTGTCGACAAGAACTTCAAGCCGTCGTACAACATGAACTTCAACCTGCAAATAGAAAAGTCGCTCGGCAGCAAGGTTGTCGTGCAACTCGGGTACGTTGGCAGCCAGGGCCGTCGCCTGTTGAGCTTGTTGAACATCAATCAACCATTTCTGGGTGCATATAATGACGGATACACAGGGAAATATCAGCTGCCTTACCAGCCGCAGTATCCCGGCTACAGCGATATCAACCAGATCGAGAGCATCGGAACATCCAATTACAACTCATTACAGGCCCTTGTGCGCACGAACAACTGGCATGGGCTTACTTCGCAGCTGTCATGGACGTGGGGTCATAATCTCGATGAAGTGACCGCCTACCGAGGCGCGCTTCCGCAGGACAGCACGAACTTCAAAGGCGACTACGGCAACAGCGATTTCGATACTCGCAACACGGTCGTCGGCTATCTGAACTACGACATTCCCGGGTTCAGGGGTCCGACCAGGCTGACACACGGATGGCAGGTGAACTCGGTTTTCACATTCAAAGACGGTCAGCCAATCACCATCTATAACGGTAACGACACCAGCGGTACAAACGAGTACACGCAGCGTGTGAACCAGATCACGAACCCGTTCGCCGGAGTCTCGCATAAGATCGTTGATTCTGGCGGGAGCAAGTATGTGCAGTGGTTTAATCCAAATGCATTCGTCGAGCCTGCCACGAATACCTGGGGCACCATCGCTCGCAACAGTCTTTATGGGCCTGGATTCAGCGACGTTGATCTCTCTCTGTTCAAGAACACGCCAATCACCGAGCGGATCAATACGCAATTCCGCGCAGAAATTTACAACGTCTTCAACCGCCTGAATCTCGCTAGCCCGGCCTGCACGCAGTTGTGCAACGACTACTTGGGCAATGGCGGATTCGGGACTACAGGTTCGACCATTGGATCAGGAAACTTCTCGCCCGGCATCGGTCCTGGCGAACCGTTTAACGTCCAGCTGGCATTGAAGATCATTTTCTGACCTCCTTCTGCTTTCCTCATTCGCAGCGTCCGCTTCATCGGCGGACGCTGTGCCTTGTTCCGTTGAGCTAACCAAATTAGTTGGAGACAAAGATGGGCTGTAGCAGACGCGAGTTCCTGATGAGGGTTGGCCGCGCAGGAGGGTATAGCGCGGTCTTTCTCACGATGCAGCACATGGGATTAATGGAGGTTCCGGTTGCCGCTGCGGCGCCTCTTGAGATTGAGCCAGGGTCCGGCAAAGGCACGAAGGTTGTCATCCTCGGCGGCGGAATTGCCGGCCTTGTTGCGGCCTACGAGATGGCCAAGGCGGGCTATTCGTGTACGGTCCTCGAAGCAAGA
>Ga0335083_10008916_pt1 | contig 12213 bp, 11 predicted proteins | sample Lox_Sample_42_FD_206716 | JGI IMG/M metagenome (GOLD analysis project Ga0335083, IMG submission 206716) | Soil microbial communities from Loxahatchee National Wildlife Refuge, Florida, United States - Lox_Sample_4.2 | ecosystem: Environmental > Terrestrial > Soil > Wetlands | place: USA... | reverse complement strand
CGCCGCCGACGCGCTCGCCCAGCGCGGCGAACTTGTAGGTCATCGAGCGGGCCAGCACCGCCACCTCGGTCACGCTGACGTCTGGCGCCAGCCGCGTCCCCCCGGCTGACAGCGGCGCCCCGGGCAGGTCGAACACCACGAACCCCGGCACCGAGCCGAGCTCGACGATCTGTGCACCGCCATCGCGTCCCGTCATGTCACGATCATGGCACGCAGCCGGCCGGCCTCCGGCATCCCTTAATTTGCCTGCATTCCGTCAGCGTTCGGCTTTAATCTGCTCAGGCGCGGGTAGTCCGTATGCGGGTTGCGGGGTCGGATTTTGCAGCCGGGGAGGGCGCAGAGCCATGAGCAGTCGCAAGGCTGGCCGGGAAGATGATCGTCACAGACGGCGGTTTGCCGTGGTCAGCGGGCCACCAGGACCTCCGCGCCGCCAGCCGAGCTGCCGCGTTGAGCGCTAGCCGACGTGGCCGCGAGGGCAGGGCAGGCTATTAGGCTTGAACCGGGCTTTCCGGACGTCGGGAAAGCATCGACATGAGCACGTTCCTCATCATCTGCCTCTACATTTTCGCCGCGTGCGCCGCGCTCGGGTTGCTTCCGGCCGCCGTCCTCGCCGCCAGGGCGCGTCAGCCCGTGATGATCGTCGTGTCGCTCGTCGTCGCGATCTTCGTCATCTTCGTGCTCGTCGCGGCCGCCGGCGAGCTGCCCAGGCACTGAGCGCGCCGGCCGGCGTCAGGCGGCCCGCCGGTAGGCGCGCACCGCGAGCGGCAGGAACACGATGAAGATGCCGGCCAGCCAGGCCAGGCTCTTCCACAGGTTCGCCGCGACCGGGCCGCCGAGGGCCAGCGCGCGCATGGTGTCGACCACGTAGGTCACCGGCTGGTTGTTGGCGAACGCCTGCAGCCAGCCCGGCATCGTCTGGGTCGGCACGAATGCCGAGGACAGGAACGTGAGCGGGAACAGCCAGATCAACCCGAACGCCTGCACCGACTCCTCGTCCCCGATGGCCAGGCCGGTGTAGGCGGAGATGCAGCAGATCGCCACGCCGAACACGATCGCCAGCAGGATCATGGCCACGGCCGGCACGAAGCCGTTGAGGAACCGGAAGCCGACCGCGTATCCCACTCCGATGATGATCAGGATCGTCACGGTCATCCGCCCGGTGTCGGCCACCAGCCGTCCGGCCAGCACCGCCGAGCGGGCCATCGGCATCGACCGCAGCCGGTCGATCACGCCCTTCTTCAGCTCCGTGGCCAGCGCGATGGCCGTGCCGAACGAGGCGAACGCCGCCGTCTGCGCCACGATCCCCGGGATCAGGAAGTTGACGTAGCCGCCGGGGACGTTCACCGGGATCGCGCCGCCGAAGACGTACCGGAACATCAGCACGAATATCACCGGCTGGATCACGGTGAACACCAGGTAGGCCGGCACCCGCATCCAGACCAGCAGGTTGCGCCGGGTGATCGTGAGCGTGTCGGTCACCGCCCAGCGGGCCCGGAGGGCCGGGCCGGGCGTGACGGGCACTCCGGCCCGTTCGGCCACCGCGGTCATGATGCGGTCCTCTCCATGTCCGTGCCCTGCCTATTCCTGGGACGGGCGCCCCGGCGCCCGCGTCGGCGCCCTCCCGGGTCCTCTTCCTCGGTCGCGTGCCCGGTCAGGGCCAGGAAAACGTCGTCGAGCGACGGCCGCCGCAGCGTGAGCCCGCGGGTGGCCACGCCGGCCGCATCCAGGCTGCGCACCACCTCGACCAGCGCGTCCGAGCCGCGGCTGCCGACCCTGAGGCTGACCACCCCGTTGCCGGGGTCGGCGAGCGGCTCGCTCTCCCCGATCCTGGCGATCGCGGCCGCCGCGTCCTCGAGCCGGTTCCGGTCAGGCACGGTGAACTCGACAACGTCGCCGCCGACCCGGCCCTTCAGCTCCTCGGCCGTGCCCGCCGCGATGACCAGGCCGTGGTCGATGACCACGATCTCGTCCGCCAGTTCGTCGGCCTCGTCCAGGTACTGCGTGGTCAGCAGCAGCGTGGTCCCGTCGGCCACCAGCGACCGGATGATGTCCCACATCCCCAGCCTCGACCGCGGGTCCAGGCCGGTGGTGGGCTCGTCGAGGAACAGCACCTGCGGCCGGCCGACCAGGCTGGCGGCCAGGTCCAGGCGCCGCTGCATGCCGCCGGAGTACGTCTTGGCCGCCCGGTCGGCCGCATCGCTCAGGCCGAACTGCCCGAGCAGCTCGGTAGCCCGGCTCCGGGCGTGGGGCCAGCTCAGGTGATACAGCCGCCCGATGATCTCCAGGTTCTCCTGGCCGGTGAGCTCCTCCTGGATGGCGGCGGACTGGCCGGCCAGCCCGATCGACCGGCGGACCGCGGCCGCGTCGCGCACCACGTCATAGCTCTCGACCAGCGCCCGCCCTCCGTCGGGAAGCAGGAGCGTGGTCAGGATCCGCACCGCCGTGGTCTTCCCCGCCCCGTTCGGGCCGAGCACGCCGAGCACCGTCCCGCGGGGCACGGAAAGATCGATACCGCGCAGCGCGTGCACCTCGCCGAACGATTTCGTCAACCCCTCGACGAGGATCGCGGGACGCCCGCCGACGCCGTTGACCTGTGACATTCATCCTCCCGTACACTGCTCGCCGCCCCGTTTCACGAACCTACCGGCAATCTGGCGACCCCGGCGAACCGAATGCCTCCGCGTGGTTGCGCCACTGCCCGCATGGTAAGACGAGACGACGACAGCGAACTCATCTCCCGGCCGGGAAGGAACGACGCAGATGCCGGACGAAACCCGCCACGAATCCGCCGACCTCGAGGACTACTCGATCCAGGAGCCTGCCGACTCCCTGATGGGGGAGCCGGGCGAGCCCGGGGACGATCCGCTCGACCGCGGTGTCGCGCCGCCGGAGCGGTGGTCGCCCGATATCAGGCGCGGGTCGGATGCCTACGATCAGGAATCGCTCGACCAGCTGCTCGCCGAGGAAGAGCCCGACGCGGCATCGGACCTGGACGACGAGCTGCCCGAAGACCGCGACGACGACGATGAGGCCGACGAGTACCTCGACGGCCTCCTGCTCGACGACGGCCCGGACCCCCGGGCGGGTCGGCTGGTGGCCGAGGACGAGGGCGCCCATCCCGATAACGAGGAGGATCTCGTCGCGACCGACGTCGGCATCGACGGCGGGGCCGCCAGCGCCGAGGAAGCCGCGGTCCACGTCGTGGAGGACGACGACACCGACATCCGCTCCGGCGACTGAACCGGAGGGCCGGGAGCTCTCGTTAGGGATAAGAAGGAACATTTGCCGCCCATGATGGGAGAGAATGCGGACAGGGCCTGCGAGGGGAGAGGTCGCATGCTGCCGCTAGCTGAGCTGCACGTTCACATCGAAGGCACACTCGAGCCCGAGCTGCTGGTCAAGCTCGCGGCGCGCAACGGTACCTGGATGCCGACCCTGGACGCGGACGAGCTCCGCGCCAAATACCGCTTCGACGGGTTGCCGTCCTTCCTCCAGCTTTACTACGCCAACCTGCGGGTGCTGAAGATCGAGGCGGACTTCTACGACCTGGCCAGCGAATATCTTGCCCGGGCCGCCGCGGCCGGGGTGCGGCGGGCGGAGATCTTCTTCGACCCGCAGACGCACCTGGCCAACGGCGTACCACTGGAAGAGCTGTTCGGTGGGCTGACGGCGGCGCTGGCCGATGGGGCCAAGGACCACGGGATCTCGGCCGACCTGATCCTGTGCTTCCTGCGCGACCTGGGCCCGGAAGCCGCCGACGCGATGCTCCGCGCCTGCCTGCCGTTCCGTGACAGGTTCATCGGCGTCGGGCTCGACTCCGCCGAGGTCGGCTACCCGCCCGCGCTGTTCACCGAGGTCTACCGGCGGGCCGCGGCCGAGGGCCTGCGGCTGATGGCCCACGCCGGGGAGGAAGCCGGCCCGGAGTACGTGCGCGAGGCCCTCGACGAGCTGCACGTGGAACGCGTCGACCACGGGGTGCGGTCGGTGGAGGATCCCGAGCTGGTCGCCAGGCTGCGCGCCGAGCAGATCCCGCTGACCGTCTGCCCGCTATCCAACGTGGCGCTGCAGGTGGTCGGCGCGCTCGGCGACCACATGCTGCCCGGCATGCTGGACGCGGGCCTGCTCGCCACCGTGAACAGCGACGACCCGGCGTACTTCGGCGGGTACGTGGACGACAACCTGGCCGCGCTGCGCGCCGCGTTCGGTTACGACGACGCCCGGCTCGCCGCGCTCGCGCGGAACTCGTTCGACGCCTGCTTCGCCCCGGAGGCGGACAAGCAGAAGTGGAAGGCCGAGGTCGACAGCTGGCTCGCCGCCCTGAGCTAGCACCGCCCTGAGCTAGAGCCCCCGCAGGAACTTCGCCACGATCGGGTCGGCGACCGGCCCGCCGTTCCCGCCCGCGTCGACCACCAGCGCGGCGAACGCGATGTCGCCCTTGAAGCCCATCAGCCAGGCGTCGAGCTTGAGCGGCTTGGTCGTCCCGTACTGCGCGCTCCGAGCTGGCCGAGCTGCTGCGCCGTCACCGGCCCGGTCGTGCCGACCAGGCCGTCGCCCAGCCCGGGCGTGAGCGTGCTCAGCGCCGGGCCGGCCTGGAATGTGCTCCCGGTTGCCGGCGTGTGCCCCGGCGTAATGTCGGTGCCCTGGGCTAGGGTCCGGCCCATGCGACTGCTGCACACCTCGGACTGGCACCTCGGCCGGTCGCTGCACCGCGCGGACCTGCGGGCGGCGCAGTCGGCGTTCCTCGATCACCTGGTGGACGTGGCCCGCGCCGAAAAGGTGGACGCGGTCCTGGTCGCCGGGGACGTCTATGACCGCGCGGTGCCGCCCGTGGACGCGGTCGAGCTGTGCGAGGACGCGCTGCTCCGGCTGCACGACACCGGCGCGCGGATCGTGCTGATCAGCGGCAACCACGACTCGGCCCGGCGGCTGGGGTTCGGCAGCGGCCTGCTGGAGAAAGCAGGCGTGCACCTGCGCACCCGGCCGGGCGCGCTAGCCCGCCCGGTCCTGGTCGAGGACGCGCACGGGCCGGTGGCCGTGTACGGGGTGCCGTACCTGGAGCCGGACGCGGTCCGCGGCGAGCTTCCCGGTGCCGCCGCCGGGGACGAGGTCCCCCGCGGGCACGCCGGGGTGCTCGGGCACGCGGTCGGCTGCGTCCGCGCCGACGCCGAGGCGCGCGGGATCCAGCGCCGCGTGGTCATGGCGCACGGCTGGGTCAGCGGGGGAGCGGCCAGCGATTCCGAGCGCGACATCAGCGTCGGCGGGGTGGGCCAGGTGCCCGCGGAGCTGTTCGCCGGCTTCTCGTACGTCGCCCTCGGTCACCTGCACGGCCAGCAGACGGTCGCGCCGCACCTGCGCTACAGCGGCTCGCCGCTGCCGTATTCGTTCTCTGAGGCCTCGCACCGCAAGGGCTGCTGGCTGGTGGACCTGGACGCCGCCGGGGCGGCCCGCGTCGAGCAGGTGCCCGCGCCCGCCGGCCGGCGGCTGAGCGTGCTCCGCGGCCGGCTCGCCGACCTGCTCGGCTCGGCCGCCTACGACCGGTACGAGGATGACTTCGTGTCCGTCACGCTGACCGACCCGAGCCGCCCCGAGGCGGCGATGGACGCGCTGCGTGCCCGCTTCCCGCACGTGCTCGTGCTTGCGTTCGAGCCGGAGGGCCTCGTGCCCGATCAGCGGGGCTACCGGGCCAGGACCGCGGGCCGCGACGACGTCTCGATCGCCGCCGAGTTCGTCAGGCACGTCAGTAACGCGCCGCCCACGGCGGCCGAGGAAAGGCTGCTCGCCAGCGCGTTCGCGGCCGTCCGGGCCCGCGAAGCGGAAGAGGCGGCGGGCTGATGCGCCCGCACCGGCTGCGCGTGACCGCGTTCGGCGCGTTCGGCGGCACGGTGGAGGTGAGCTTCGACGACCTGGCCCGCTCCGGGTTGTTCCTGCTGCACGGCGAGACGGGGGCGGGCAAGACCACTCTGCTGGACGCCATCGGGTTTGCCCTGTACGGCCGGGTGCCCGGCGAGCGCGGCAAGGCCAGGCGGCTGCGCTCGGATCACGCCGCGCCGGGCACCCCGACCGAGGTCGAGCTCGAGGCGACGCTCGCCGGCCGGCGGATACGGATCACCAGGAAGCCGGAGCAGGAACGCGCCAAGCTCCGCGGGGCCGGTACCACGACCGAGCAGGCGAAGATCCTGCTGGAGGAGCTCAGCGGCGGGTCCTGGCGCGCCGTCTCCACCCGGATGGGCGAGGCAGATGCCGAGATCGCCGACCTGATGGGCATGTCCGCCGACCAGTTCTTCCAGGTCGTGCTGCTGCCGCAAGGGGAGTTCGCGCGGTTCCTGCACGCCGACGCCGGGGACCGGGCCAAGCTGCTGCAGCGGCTGTTCGGCACCGACCGGTTCCGCCTGGTCGAGGACTGGCTCGCCGAACGCCGCCGGACCACCGCCCGGGCGGTCGAGGAGACGGAAGGCGAGCTCAGGGCGCTGGCCGCCCGCGTCGCCCAGGCCGCGGGAACCGAGGTCCCGGAGTCCGAGCCCGGGCCGCCCCGCTGGGCCGCGCGGCTGGCCGAGACGGCCGCCGCCGAGGCTGCCGCCGGCGCGAGCCAGGTCGCCGGCTACCGCCGCGACCTGGACCAGGCCCTGGACCTGCAGCGCGAGACGGCCCGGCTCGCGGACCGGCAGCGGCGACGTCAGGCCGCCCTGCACACTCGTGACCAGCTGGCCCACGCCGAGGCCAGCGTGCGGGCCCGGCGCGACGAGCTCGCCGCCGCGGCCCGCGCCGCCGAGGTCGCCCCGGCGCTGGCCGAGGCCGAGCGGACCGCCGCCGCGCTCGCCCAGGCCCGCGTGGCCGAGGAGCAGGCGAGGGCCGCGGCCAGCACGGGCACTGAGGCCACCGCGGGCACTGCGGCCGCGGCAGAGCCTGGGGCCAGCGCCGCCGCGCTGCGCGAGGCGGGCCAGCTGCACCTGGAGAGGTTCGGCCGCCTGGAGGCGCTGCGTGCGGTGTCCCGGCAGGCGGACGACGAGGACCGGGCCGCCGCGGCGGCCCGGGCTGCCGCGACCACGCTGGCCGCCCAGATCGACGCGGCCCGGAGCGACGCCGGCGCCCGCCGCCAGCAGCGCCCCGAGCTGAGCCGCGAGCGTGACCAGGCCGCCGAGGCCGGCCGGCGGCTCCCCTCAGTCCAAGCCGACGCCGACCGGTACCGCCGTGCCGCCGACGACGCGGACGCCCTGGTCAACGCGCTGGCCGACCGGAGCCGCCAGGAGCGGGCCTACGTCGACGCCAAACTGGAGGCGGCCGAGCTCGTGGCCGAGACCACCCGGTTGCGCGAGGCTCGCATCGACGGCATGCGCGCCGAGCTCGCCACCACCCTGGTCGACGGCGCGCCCTGTCCGGTCTGCGGCTCGCTCGACCACCCGGAGCTGTGCGAGCTCCGCGGCGAGCGGGTGACCCGCGAGCAGGAAGAGGCCGCCGACGCCGAAGCGGTGGTGGCCGTGGAGCGGGCCGAGGTGATCGGCGCGAAGCTGGGCGCCGCCGACGAACGCGTCGGCTACCTGTCCGCCCGGCTCGAGCAAGCCGGCTTCATCGCCGCCGTGGACCGGGCCGAGGCGGCCCGGCTGGGGGTGACCGCGCGCGACCTGGCCGCTCAGGCCAGAGAGCTGGCCGCCGCGGCGGAACAGCTCGCCGACGTCCAGGCCAGGCTGGACGCGCTCGACGCGGCCATCGCGGACGTCGAGAAGCGCCTCGTCGAGCTGACCGAGCAGCGCGAGGCCGAGCTCCGCCAGGCCGCCGACGCGGAGCAGCGCTCGGCCGGCCACCGGGCGTCGCTGCTGGCTCAGCTCGACGGCCGCCCTGACCTGGAGACGGCGCTGGCCGCGGCACGCGCCGCGGCGGACGCGCTCACCACCGCCGCCGACGCGGCCGACGCCACCGCCCGCGCCGCCGGGGACTCCAGCCGGGCCGCCGGCCTGGCCGCCCGGGCCGCGGCGGACGCCGGGTTCGACGGCCTGGACGCGGTGCGCCAGGCCCTGCGGGACACCGCCTGGCGGTCAGCCGCCGACCAGGCCATCCGCCAGCACGAGGCCTCGGCCCGGGCCGTCGCCGGGCTGCTGGCCGATCCCGACCTCGACGTGGCCCTCGACCCGCCCGCCGACGAGACCGGCGCGCAGGTCACGGTCGAGGCGGCGAGCAAGGCCCACGACGACGCGGTGGCCGCCTACGACCGGGCCGCGCACAAGGCCGAGCAACTGGCCGATCTCGCTCCCCAGTTCACCGGGCGCCTCGCGGAGCTCGAGCCGCTCGCCGTCACCGCGGCCGAGGCCCGTAGGCTGGCCGACCTCGCGGCCGGCGGGGGCGCCAACACGCTCAAGATGACCCTGTCCTCGTTCGTGCTCGCCGCCCGGCTGGAAGAGGTGGCGGACGCGGCCAGCGAGCGGCTGCTCACGATGACCTCCGGCCGCTACTCGCTGGTCCACACCGACGCTCGCCGCGGCGCGGGCCGGTCCGGCCTCGGCCTGCTCGCCTGCGACGGCTGGACCGGCGTGGACCGCGATACCAGCACGCTGTCCGGCGGCGAGACGTTCCTGGCCAGCCTGGCCCTCGCCCTCGGCCTGGCCGACGTGGTCACCGCCGAGGCGGGCGGCACCAGGATCGAGGCGCTGTTCGTCGACGAGGGCTTCGGCAGCCTGGACGAGGACACCCTGGAAGAGGTGATGACCGTGCTCGACGGCCTGCGCGAGGGCGGCCGCCTGGTCGGCGTCGTCAGCCACGTCGCCGAGCTCAGGCAGCGCATCCCGGCTCAGGTCCGGGTGCGCAAGGCCCAGGCCGGCAGCCAGCTCGCCGTCCGCACCCAGGTCAGCTAGCGTCTCGATCGGGCACGGCCAGCTGCCCACCGACCCGCTCGTCGTCGGCATCGTGCTGCGGACCCTGCGCGGTGCCGTTCTCAGCCCGCCCCGCCCCGCCGACTGCCGGTCGCTGCAGGCGCTCGGCGGTTCCGGTTCCTATACGGGTGCGGTCCTGGCGGTACGAGCATTAGCCCATAGCTGGCAACTATGACATATTGCCTCACAGGCGACGTTCAGACCGTTATTATCGCGGACGGATGTGACGTCGGCATCCGCCCGTGTCCGCCGCCCACGGGAATCCAGCAGGTCGCCTCGTGCCGGGCGTCTCGCCTCCTGAAGATGGTGTCAAGGGGAAATATGAGACGGAGATTTCTGCGCGCTATCAGCGTGACGACCGTCGGGCTGTCAATCATGGCAGGCGCCGGCTGTAGCAGCTCGGGCAGCGCCCCGCCGAAGGTGTCGGGCCTGGAGAAGACGAGCCTGACGGTCGGCGCCGTGCCCGTCGCGGACGAGGCCGGCCTGTACATCGCGAAGGACCAGGGGCTGTTCGCGGCCGAGGGCCTGGACGTCACGATCCAGCCCCTCGTCAGCAGCGCCGACGCCACCAAGGGCCAGAACGACGGCAAGTACGACATCACCGCGGGCAACGCGGTCTCCTATGTCCAGGCCCAGGCGTCCCATCAGTCGGACCTGGAGATCGTCGCCGAAGGCTCGCTGATGCAGGCCGACAACCAGGCGCTGTACACCCTGCCCACGTCGAAGATCAAGACCGCCGCCGACCTCAAGGGGCGCACGATCGGTGTCAACGTCACGAACAACATCGGCACGCTGCTGATCAGCTCGGTGCTCGAGGAGCACGGGCTGTCGCCCCGCAAGGTGACCTTTAAGGCGGTTCCGTTCCCGCTGATGGGCCAGGCCCTGCAGCAGGGCACCATCGACGCGGCCTGGCTGCCCGAGCCGTTCGGCAGCGCGGACGCGGAGACCATGGGACTGGCCGAACTCTGCGACCTGGACCAGGGCGCGACCGCGGGCTTCCCGGTCGGCTGGTACGTCGCGACCAAGTCGTGGGTGAAGAAGTACCCGCACACGCTGACAGCGTTCCTGGACGCGCTCCAGGAAGGCCAGCAGATCGCCGACAACAGCCGGACCGCCGTGGAGGCGGCGATGGAGAAGCTGCCCGCCCCTTACACCGTTCCGCCCGCGATCGCCTCGGTCATGTCGCTGGAGACCTATCCGCTGAACATCGCGCCCGGCATCGACCTGCAGCGGGTCCAGCGGGTGGCCAACGAGATGTACCAGTTCAAGATGCTGGGCCAGCCGTTCCAGGTGAGCACCATGCTCGGCGGCCGGTAACGCACGCGCGTCCCGTCACGCGGTGATGTCCTTGGTGGAGAAGTTCGCCCACGCCGCGGCCAGGAACCGGCAGCGCGCTGGCGATCGCCGGCAGCCCGCAGAGCAGGGCCACGCCGGCGGCCACCACGACCCACCGGCGCACGATCCGGATCTTCACCAAGATCCTCGCAAGTCGGTTACTCGTGGGACAAGACGGTCACATGATCCATTTCGCCCAGATATCCACTAACGGTACGATAATCGCGGGTCCTCGGGGGTGCGTCGCGTCGCCCACAAAAGCCATTCGCGCCTCTCGTCAGGAGACCTTCCCCGGTCTAGGATCGGAAACTGTCAGTGACAGCAATCAGTAAGCCCTGACGAGAAGGCTGTTGGCGGACGGCCTCGTGGGTCTGGGGTGGCGAACTGGTAAGGATTCGTCATGGCAAAAGATTCCGGTGTCCGGCGGATCGTCGTCGGCGTGGATGGCTCGGCGGAGTCCGTGGCCGCGCTCAGGTGGGCGTGCCGCGAAGCCAGCCTGCGCGCCGCGGAGGTCCTCGCCGTGCTGGCTCTGGAGTCCGCGTGTCATCAGGTAGCGAGCTATGCCGCGCCGGCGCCGAGACAGGCGGGCGGCAGCTGGGGAGCCGCCCGTGACGTGCTGCGACGCTCGGTCAGCGAGGCCCTCGGCCTGTTCCCTGGCGTCAAGGTGCGGACCGAGATCGCCGAGGGGCTGGCCGCGCGGGTGCTGCTCGACCTGGCGGCGCACGCGGACATGCTGGTGCTCGGCCGCAACTCGCGCGGACCCGACCCGTACCGGGCCGCGGGCCCGGTCATCCGGGTCTGCCTGCGCGCCGCCCGGTGCCCGGTGGTCATCATCGGGGCGGTCGACGCGGTCGCGGCCGACCCGGCGGATCACGTGCCCGAGGCGTGGCAGCGTGACCTGGAAGGCTCCGGCGCGGCCAGGTAGTTCGTAACGGAGAGTGACCAGAACCGGCGGCTGCGGGGTACTGACCCGGTGATACCGGGCCGGTGAGACAATCGTTCGCGTGTCATCCGTGGTCGAGGTGTCTGCGCCGGTCAGTGCCGCGCTGCGGTCCGGCGCGCCGGTCGTCGCGCTTGAGTCCACGATCATCTCGCACGGCCTGCCGCGGCCGGGCAACCTCGATGCCGCCCGGGAGTTCGAGGCCATCCTGGCCGGCCAGGGCGTGACCGCGGCCACGATCGCGCTCGTCGACGGCGTGGCCAGGATCGGCCTGACGCCGGACGAACTCGAGCGCGTCGCCGCCGACGACTCCGTGGTCAAGGTCAGCAGCCGCGACATCGCCATCGCGATGGCCAGGAAGGCCACCGGCGGCACCACCGTGGCGGCCACGTCCGTGCTGGCCGCCCGGGCCGGTATCCGGGTGTTCGCCACCGGCGGCCTCGGCGGCGTGCACCGCGGCGCCAGCGAGACCTTCGACGAGTCGGCCGACCTGACCGTGCTGTCCCGGACGCCGATCACGGTGGTCTCGGCCGGGGTGAAGTCCATCCTGGACATCCCGGCCACGCTGGAGCGGCTGGAGACCCTCGGCGTGGCCGTCGTCGGCTACCGCACCTCGCGCTTCCCGGCCTTCTGGCTCACCGATTCCGGCTGTGACCTGGACTGGCGCGTCGACAGCCCGGCCGAGATCGCCGACATCATGGCGGCCAGGGAGGCGTTCGGCGAGCAGTCCGCCCTGCTCGTCGCCAACCCGCTGCCGCGCGGCAGGCAACTCGACCCGGAAGTGCTCAGCGGCGCACTGGAGGCGGCGCTGGTCGCCGCGGCCGAGACCGGGGTCCGCGGCAAGGCGGTCACCCCCTTCCTGCTCGACCGCATCCAGCAGGTGACCGGCGGCGTCAGCGTCGGGGTCAACCTCGACATCGCCCGGGGCAACGTCGATCTCGCCGCGAAGATCTCACGATCATGGTCCGAACGGGCCGCGGCGCGTGCCTCCGCCTAACCCCTCCCGCTCTGCTGGCTCCGGGGGGGGCCCGCCCCCCCCCCCCCCCCCCCCCCCCGGCGCCCCCCCCCCCCAACACC
>Ga0335083_10008914_pt1 | contig 12214 bp, 8 predicted proteins | sample Lox_Sample_42_FD_206716 | JGI IMG/M metagenome (GOLD analysis project Ga0335083, IMG submission 206716) | Soil microbial communities from Loxahatchee National Wildlife Refuge, Florida, United States - Lox_Sample_4.2 | ecosystem: Environmental > Terrestrial > Soil > Wetlands | place: USA: Florida... | reverse complement strand
CATTCACTGTGTTCAGGTTGGTATAGGTACCCCCGGTTTTGATGTCGAGGAACCCACTGACCGTTCCTGAAGTGGTAGCCGTGCCGCTGCAAGTCAGCCCGGCAGTAACTGTGCCGGCATAAAGTACTGTAGTGCCGGCTGCCGATGTTATGGAATTTACGGTGCCGCTGCCCGTCATCAGACCCTGATTTAACGCCACGGATAATGTTGTATTGGCATCAATCTCGAGAGAAGCGCTACCGGTCTTCGTCAGAACGCCGCTGCCGGAAGTTGAGCCGGAACCGTTAAATATGTAATTATTAACTGAGTTAGTAATGCCAACTGCGCCCGGAATCACGAGTCCGGAGAGGGAGATAGTGGTCGGAATAGAGGCTGCGTCATCAAATGACACATTGTCCAAATTGGCGAAATTGGTATGTAATCCCGTGGTCAGATCCAGCCAGTTTTTAGTGCTGATATCCCAGGTGTTGTTGACATAACCGCGCCAAACCAGGGCTTTGGGCGCACCAGATACGATATAGGCGTCGATGGTTTTGCCGGGTCCATTGTTGATGATTGCGCCGCTATATCCAGACGGCAGGTTGAGGCCCAGCGTGGGCGAACCGGAAGCGTACGCAATCAGCGGGACCTGGGCAGGTACCGTTAAATTATTGATCCCACCAATCTTAATCGTATTTCCTGAACCGGAAGTCGTCAATGTGCCGACATAAACATTTGTGCGACTGATACTCCCGTCAATAAACAGTTCCAAGGTGCCGTTGCCGCTAAGATTGAGCAGGCCCAAAGCACCGTTCGGAGTGGCATCCGCAATCGTATTCGAAACAATCAACAAAGATCCGCTGGAAAGATTAATTTGGTTCTGCTTTCCGTTGGTATCATGAGCCCCAACTAATCCCGAATTTTTGGTGGGGCCCCCTACGCCAATTTGGTTGACCTCTACCGTGCCGCCGGGACCCACGTTAAGTTGGCCGTAGGTGTCACCCGGGAATGAAGGATCATTAATGTCTGATGTTGTCCAGCCAAGTTCGAAATCCTGGTTGGCCCTAAATATCGCGGTGTTGGATACGGTCAATGTCGCCTGGCAATAGTTGATTTGCGGCTGGTCGCCGCCCGTTTGATAACCCAGGATTGCCGTATTCACATCGAAAACGCCCTGGCCAACTTCCATCTGCGATTGAGCAGTACAACCGCCGTTGATGGAAAATGGCGAATCACGCGACATGATGAATCGATCCACCTGTGCATCCACGTAACCGTGGCCATCGGCAAAATCTACGCCGTTAAACGAGTTGGCCTTGGTATTGCCTCCTGCATTAGTAAAGGTAGTAGATGCATCCGCTATGGCAAACATGCTCATGCGGCTGACTCCATCCTTGTTTCGGAAATAAGCAGTGGGATTGGGGTTAAGGGTTGAATCATTCGTATTGAAATTGATCGTGCCGATGGTCCCGCCAAATCCGGCGATGCAAATGCTGTCCAACTGGAATAAATTCGAGACGCCCATGGAAACGATGAGTTGCGCGCTCGAACTCGACGCCTGGTTGCCATTATTGCCCAATTCCAATGCGTAGGCCCGATTGGTATTGTTGGTATAGTTATAGGGATCAACAAATACCGCCTTGATAATATTCGTCTGGGCCAGGTTAAGTGTCGGAATAAATAACTTCGGTCTGCCGATATTGCCACCGGTTGCGTTGGCCTGCAGGTTGGTGAAATTAGGATAGGCATTTTGATCTCCAATCCCAAGCCGGTTGACATCCGCCGTGAACAGCCCCAGTTTTTGCATATCCATCAAACTCTTAATATTACCGTCAGTGAGCAGGGCAATATTTCCATTTTCATTGGCCACGTTCAGAGTGCCACCTTGGCCGGCGATGACAACGCTCATGGTATTGGCGAGGTTTAACAAATCCCTTAACTCAGACAGGCTGTTGGTACCGGTGATGTTCAGAGTGACACCGGGATTAATCAGGATTGATTGGATGTTCGTAGAACCATTAGTCATGGCAAAACGCAACGAAGCAATGGTCGTAGTGATGTCGACAATGCTGTTAGTATTGGTGGTAGTTTGTGCTCCTGCATTGTTGAAAATGACTTCATCATTGATACCAGGGACAACGCCACCGTTCCAGTTGCCCGCCGTTGACCAGTTTGGGTTGGCTCCGCTGCCACTCCAGATATCTCCCACTTGCAATGGGAAATTGAGGAAATTCGTCGCACTATTGGTAGCGTCGAGCGTCAGCCAATATAATCCTTCGGCCACATTGGTGAGATAAAGGGTCAGGGTGGTTGATCCAGTATTGGTAAACGAAGTTCTGTTAAAGATAGCAGTGGCACCGGTCGGCAATCCCGACAAAGACAAATCCACTTCGTTGCTGCCACCAGCGATCTGAACACTAATGCTCACTGCATTTGTGCCGCTAAAGTTAAAGGGCGCCGTCACTCGTACAGGAGCTGTGCTAAGACCGACGGTTTGTTGCGCCATCACCGGCGTTACAAACGCAAGCAGGAACAGCCCGCACACAGCCAGGGCCGGTGACAGGATCATTGATTTAATGGCCGCGCTAAATGTAGCGGGAGCACGACCGTTAAGGATTTGTTTCATTTGCATAAGTTTATTGGTTGGTTTGCTTTCTACTGGCTGACGGAACTGACGTTTTCGGACTGGGCATTGACGAATCTTTTTAGCACTGGCCGGTCGCTGATCATTGTCTATTGATAAGGCATGTGGTCATCCATCCATTCATAATCGCGGCTGATGCCGAGATTAACGCTGCCCCATGGGCTATTGGCACTAGTGGCGTAATTTTGAAAAGCAACCGGGTAAATTGTCTTGTTGATGCCTTTTCGTTCCAACCAGTGATGAATTTCTGAATGACCGTCGGCAAATGAAAAACAGCAGCCATAGCCATGGTATGCAGCCGGAAGATCGCGCCATTGTTCTGAGCCTTGCGGAGCGCCCGGATTAAACATAAATACTGCGTCATTAATACTGTCCGCCTGTTCGTCCAACATGACAAACACGTCAGCAGGACGGCGCAGATCGGTTGTTTTCTGGGCAGTTTTGTTCATGCCGGAAGTGCCGGCTCCAAAGTACTTCCGCGTGCCTGGATTGGTTCCTATCACAGTGGGGCCGGAGCCGCCTGCGCCCAGGGCGCCGTTCATTGAAAGGCTGCGAACCCGGCCGCTAGGTGTATTCGCATTTTGATATCGATCTGCCGGACACTTAAACACGCCGGGATTCTTTATATAAGGTCCGAGCAAAGGTTGCGGCTGGCCCGGTGGTTGTGGTCCTACCAGTAATGTTACGTCGGTATTTTGTGAGCTGACGGACCAGCTCATCGTGCCCAGGCACCAATTGTTATAACTCACCAGGCCTTCACTGTTATCTCCAGAATAAACGAGCCAGCCAATCATCAACTGGCGGGTGTTGGACAGGCATCCGGTGGCCCATGCTTTTTCCTGGGCTGCCTTTAGTACAGGCAGCAGCATGGCCGCCAGGATCGCAATGATCGCTATGACCACGAGCAATTCAATGAGCGTAAAACCGCCCCGCCGTTGTGCTCCCCGGTGAAATTTGTGGGTTGTGCTTGAGGTAAGTGCCAAACCATTTGACCCAGTGATGGATTCTTGCATGCTTTTTTGAATTGGTATGTTACTTAGTTACCACATTCTTCAGAAACCCCAAATGCGAAAAGTGGCATATCATTTGCAAAAAATGATAATGAAACGAACGCATCGGCTTTCAAAAAAAATTCTTCACCCTCGTGATTGGCTTATTTTACAAGGGTTTTATCCATATTATTCCTCTCGCGGGAAGTCGTCTGGCGCCCCGATGCTTTTGGTCTCCACTGCCAGGGCTTTAAAAGAAACTGCCGGGTTGAGATCGGGATTGGAGGCGGAGGTCGGAATCGAACCGACGAATGAGGCTTTTGCAGAGCCCTGCCTTACCACTTGGCTACTCCGCCGCTCCGACCAGAATATCTAACTCTCATCTCCATGCAAGATTGGTTTTCAATGGAAGTAAAAAAAGGGGCACCTGGCAGGTGAAAATCGTTCATCATTTCTTCTCTTCAAAGTCGATTTCCATGCGCAGCGCGTGAAGCGAAAGATTGATATCCCGGATAAAATAGATGAGCGAAATCACCACTGCCACCATGCAGCAGCCAAACAGGATGGCAATGAATGGCGCGATTTCGAGGCCCAGCAGTGTGCTCACAAATAAAAGGATAATGACCAGCGATACTAACAGCAGCGAGGAGGAGCCCCACACAATGGAAGCCCGGATCAAGCCTGCCCGCCGCCAAAGGACTTCCAACTGGCCTTTGATCCGTGCGCGATCAGCCTCGGTTCCGTGGCGATATGCATCCGTTAATTGCCGCGCGCGATCAATGGCCCGGCCGAGGCGGTTCGTCATGGACAACAGCAATAGTCCCACGCCCGAAATCAAAATCACCGGGCCGACCGCTACCTGCAATGTTGGAACCAGATTTTGCAAAGGTGAATTCTTAAAATTTTTTCAACTGCCGGCGTAACCGAGGTTCTTCCGCCGTTTCCATAAATCTTTTGGTTTAAAAATTCCCATCGGTGTGATAATGCCGGTAATTAATTCCGGGGGCGTAACGTCGAAGCCCGGGTTGCGCGCGCCACTGGATGGATTCGCCACTCGCACGTATTCGCGCTTGCCCGACTTCAAAGTTCCCCACGCGCCGAGTACTTCGCTTTCGCTTCGTTCCTCAATCGGTATGTCGAAACCGCGTTTTAAATTCCAGTCAATTGTCGAAAGCGGAATCGCCGCATAAAATGGAATCCTGTGTCGTGCCGCTAAAACGGCCTTGGTATACGTGCCGATTTTGTTCGTCACTTCGCCGGTGCGGCCGAGAACGCGGTCGCTGCCCACGATAACCAGGTCGATTTCGCCACGCTGCATTAAATGGCCTGCGGCGTTGTCTGCGATAATCTGGTGCGGCACGCGTTGTTGCGCCAATTCCCACGCGGTCAGTGTCGCGCCCTGGGAACGCGGCCGGGTCTCATCACAAAACACGTGGAATTTTTTACCTGCTGCCTGCGCGGCGTACATGGGCGCTGTCGCCGATCCGATGTCCACAAATGCGAGCCAGCCGGCATTGCAATGCGTCAGCACCTTCATGCCATCCCGGATCAGCTTCGCGCCGTGCCGGCCAATCTCCTCGCAATGCAGCGCATCTTCGTTGGCAAATTCCTCCGCTGCTGCCAGCGCGAGCGATTTCTTTTCCTCTACCGTTGTGCCTTTGCGCATGGTCGCGCACACGTCGTTCATCGCGTTCACCGGGTCTACCGCCGTGGGCCGTGCATCCTTGAGTACCTCGTACACATTTTTTAAATGAGTGGAAAATTTCTTCAAATCATCTCCGCGAAAAGCCCGCACGCCCTGCGCCAGCCCGTACGCGGCCGTCGCTCCAATCGCTCCGGCGCCACGCACGATCATGTCGCGGATTGCCGCCGCCGTTTCCCGGTAGTCGCGCATCGCGACAATCTTGAACTCGTGCGGCAGCAGGCGCTGCTCAATCAGCAGCACCGCGTTTCGTTTGGTGTCAAAGGCGACGGTGCGGAAATGCCGCGTCTGGCCATGAATGGTGACGTTCATAATTTTTAGGAGACTAACCTCAAAATCCCGGGGCTGCGAGCCGGTTTATGCGCCCGATAAATACCGGCGCGCGTGTTCTTCAGCGCACCTTGATTTTTTTAAAGGGAATTTTCTTCAGGATATCCCGGTAAGCCTGCTGCTGGCGGAATTTTTTCAAATCCGGGTCTTTCGCCAGCCATTCAAAATCCTTGTAACCCAGCACGATGGCCTTTTCCAGGGATTGCGCTGCGCGCTCGTAATGTTCCAGCAGGGAATAGCTGCACGCCAGGTTGTAAAATACCACCGGGTTTTCCGGTTCCAACCGCGCCAGCCGCTCATCCACGTTCAACCCTTCGGTGAAACGCCCGCGTTGTGTATAATGATCTCCGAGAAGCTGGAGGGCATCTACGTAATTGGGATCGCGGCGAAGAAGTCCTTCCATGAATCCGATCTTCACATCGAGTTCGCGGTGGTTCGCTCGCACTTTCTTTCTAACACCGTTCTTTGCCTGCATGGAACGTAGTGTGAATTTCCTTCAATTGTTAACCCAAGTCAAGCGGCGAAAAACTTTTTATGGAAAAAATTTTGAAATTTTCGCAGAATCATTTCGCTGTTTTTTCTATGAAATGCTTCGTCACCGGCGCTTCCGGATTCGTCGGCTCTAATCTGGTCCACGAACTCCTCGCGCGCGGCCATCGCGTCAAGCTCCTCCTGCGCGACAAGGCGGATACCCGCGCCCTGGCCGGCGCCCGGTACGAACAAGTGACCGGCGATCTCTTTGACCCGCGTCTTCTCCTGCGCGAGATGGAAGGGTGCGACTGGTGCTTCCACGTCGCCGCCAGCTATCATCTTTGGTTGCGCGATTATAAACCTATGTACGAGACCAACGTCACCGGCACGCGCAACGTCCTCGAAGCCGCCGGCAAGGCCGGATGCCGCCGCATCGTTTATACCAGCACGGTCGGTTGCATCGGTTTGCCCAAGGTCGAAAATACGGTCGTCATTCCCTCTACCGAACAGGAAATCACTTCTGAAGGGCAATTGAGCAATCATTATAAACGCTCCAAATGGCAGGCGGAGGACGTGGCCGTTAAGCTCGCGCGCTCCGGTTTGCCCGTTGTCATCGTAAACCCCAGCGCGCCCATCGGCCCGCGCGACGTCAAGCCTACGCCCACCGGCCAGCTCATCCTCGACTTTTTGAATCGCAAGCTTCCCGCATATATTGACACAGGTCTAAACTGGGTCCATGTCCGCGATGTCGCCATCGGCCATATTCTCGCGGCGGAAAAGGGACAGACTGGAGAGCGTTACATTCTCGGCAATGCGCAGGGCAATTGGACCATGGAACAAACCCTTGGCGTGCTCTCGGAAATTACGGGCATACCTGTGCCGGCCCGGCAAATCCCGCGCTGGATCGCGCTGGCCGCGGCGCACGTCAACGAAGCGTTTTCTTTTGTTACGGGCATACCACCCAAAGCACCCGTCGCCGGAGTGCGCATGGCCAAATATAAAATGTGGTTCGATCCCAAACGCGCTATCCGCGAACTTGGCCTGCCCCAAACGCCGCCTAAGCAAGCTCTGGCCGACGCCGTAGAATGGTTTAAGGCGAACGGGTATGTTAAAAAGTGACCAGTAGCCGGTTGCATTTTGCGCGGAGAGGGGGGAGAGTTGGCAATGGCGGGTAAACATGCTTCAATAGGATTCCGGAATTGGTTTGTCGTTGATGGTTGATCGAGCGTAATTTTTTTACCTTGCATGGGCTTGCGGCGGTTTGGTTCCGCTTTGTTTTTTAGTCAGAGGGCTTGATTTAGGTTAATTTGCCGGTTGGCAGATACGCTCGCCCGCTACGCGGATATGGAATGAGTTATTTTAGATTTTTACCCCGGCTTAAAGGGACGCGTCCCGCGCCGGGGCTATATGTCTATCGCTCCTCACTGGGCTTTCGATGGGCTCGCTGCGCAAGCCACAGACAATATGTCAAAGAGCAATGGCCATTTTACCACAGAACGTTTATACCGGAATAGAAAGATGACTCCTGGTTGTTCACGCGAGGGGCGGAATGAGGTTACGGTTCGCTGACGCGATAGAAACGGTTTGGATAATTTGCCCACTGCGGGTCGCTGAAATAATTAGTGCCATTGCTCAAGACATTGGTCACCAGGGGAATCCAACCCGGATTCGCCAAATTGGTGCAAGCCTGCACGACCACAGAGGCATTGGTGGCCCAGGAAATGGTAAAACCGAATTGATTATTTTGCACGCCAAAGGAGGGTTCAAAACTCAGGACGGTCGGTTGTGGCTGATACCATAGCTGGGTGGGAGCACCGCCGTACACATTCGTCCAGCCTGTCGTCCCAGGCAGATAATAGACGATACACTTCGGGTCGCCCCAGAAAGCGCTCCCGGCATCCGGCGGGGCATTGCCTAGAAAACAGGCGGATGCCAGGTTGGTACAAAATTCAAATGCAATTATTTGGATGCTGGTAACGGTGTTGGGGATGACAACATTTGTGAGGCTGGTGCAGTGTTCAAATGCGCCCCAGACGATGCCTGTGACACCGTTGGGGATGGTATAAGATCCGTTTGCCAGTGCTTCGGGGTAATCAACGACGGTTTTTTGCGCCTTGTCAAACAAGACTCCGTTTGAACTGCTGTAAGCCGGGTTGGTGGCGTTCACTGAATAATTGGCCAGGTTGTAGCAATATTGAAATGCCAGAGGCGCAATATTGGTCACACTGTGAGGGATGGTGACAGTGGCCAGGTTGGTACACTCTAAAAAGGCATTTTGGCCAATGCTGGTGACGCTGTCCGGTATGATGATATTAGTAAAGAGGCAGCCGCCAAAAGCATAGTTTCCGATATTGGAGACGGTATTGGGGATAGTAACGCTGATTGCGTGGAAGGCACCTGCGCCAAGCGGCGGCGGCAGGTTCACGATGCTGGCGACGGGGTAGCCATTGATGAAAGAGGGGATAGCTACCACCTGACTGGTGCCCTTGTATCCGGTGATGGTGATCGAACCATTAATCAACTGGTAACTAAAGTCGGACGGCGCGTTTTCCGCCACTGCCGGTGCGCCGCCGTAAGTCGGGCCCCAGCCCAAGGTTCCGTACCGATAATAAACAGTGGTGCCCGGGTCGCCATAAAAAGGAGACCCTTGGTAGGTCGGAGCATCAAATACGAAATAAACGGCTGCCAGGTTGGTGCAGTCGGCAAACGCCAAATCCCCGATATTGGTGACATCGCCGAATATGACATTCGTTAAACCGGTGCATCCCATGAATGCAGACGTCGCAACACTGATGGACAGGTAGGCGGGCAGGTTGGTGAAGACAACACCAGTCACACTGGTATTATTTTCGAATGCATCCTCGCCAATGTTCTTCACAATATAGCCATTGATAATAGCAGGAATAGTGACCGTGCCACCCGGGCCAGTGTAACCCGTGATGGTAATGCTATAGCCGCTGTTAATGACGTAATTGGTGACATAATTGAATTGAGCCTGGGCTACGGGCAACGCCAGGAAAAAGAGTGCAGCGACGAAATAGCGCCAGGGAAACTGATAGGTTTTCATACGTTCTTTCCTTTCTTTTTTTCTTTCGAAAAAGGTGTCGCCGGTATTTAGCATTGCCAATGCCATGACGGTGATTGGCGAAACTCGCCCAAAAAATGAAGATGTCAAGGGCTCCTTCCTCCTCATGCGTGAAAATTTCACGCCAATGCGTGAGATTCACTCGTCGAAAGAATTGGCTTAGGAGTTACGGCCATCGGTTTGAATTGAAAAATGAAGAATGACGAAAGTGACGGCCTTTGATACTTTATACTAAATGATTGAGGTGCGGTATTTGCGAAAGACATTCAAGACCCAGACGGTCCTGGATGGCGTGAGTTTTAAGATCGAGAATGGCGAGTCCGTCGCAATTATCGGGCGCAGCGGTGGCGGCAAGAGCGTCCTGCTCAAGCATCTGATCGGGTTGTTGCAGCCTGATTCCGGCGAGGTCCTGATTGACGGGGAAAACATTGTGGACATGGACGAACGGCAATTACTGCGGATTCGTCGAAAATTCGGGATGTTGTTCCAGGGTTCTGCTTTGTTCGATTCGATGACCGTGGCTGAAAATGTGGCCTTTGGCCTGCGCCGCCATGAGCACATGACTGAGGCGGAAATTGAAAAGAAAGTTGCCTTCGCACTGGATGTGGTAGATCTGCCGGGCATTCAAAACAAGCAACCGGCCGAGCTGTCCGGCGGCATGAAAAAGCGCGTGGGCCTGGCCCGGGCGATTGTCTATGAGCCGCGAATTGTGCTTTATGATGAGCCGACGACCGGGCTGGATCCCGTGGTTTCGGACAGCATTGATGAATTGATGATGGCCGTGCGCGATCGCCTGAATGTGACGTCGGTGGTGGTCACGCATGACATGCGCTCGGCGCGCCGTCTCGGCCAGCATGTCATCATGCTGCATCGCGGGAAAATCCATGCGAACGGGCCGCCAGATGAAATTTTCAACTCGCAGGACCCGATTGTGCGCCAGTTTGTTGACGGCGTGGCGGACCCTAAAGAGAGCCTGATTTTACAATCAGATTTTTCCACGTCGTTCACCCGCAAAGTAAAATAAAATTTATTTCGCACTTCCTTACAAACCGTTTATACTTAGGCATCATCAGAAAGCCAGCGAATGGAATTAATTGAACATTTGCAGATGGCGAATTGGCCCCGGGGGGGCGCTTGCGCGGCGGTGGCCTATTTTATCGGCTGCTTTACAACGGGCTACTACCTCGTCCGTATGCGGACGGGAAAAGACATCCGGGAAATGGGCAGCGGTAGCGCTGGGGCGCGAAACGTCGGACGCGTCCTGGGCAAACCGGGATTTTTTATCACTGTACTGGGCGATTTCGCCAAGGGCTACCTGGCAGTTTTTCTGGCGCACAAGCTTGCGGGCAACGAGCTTTTTTGCGCTGCCATGGCGGTAGTAGGTGTGGTGGCAGGGCACCTGTGGCCGGTGCAATTGAAGTTTCACGGCGGCAAAGGCATCACAACGTCCATGGCTGCACTGCTGGCCTTTAATGCTGCGGTGGCGTGGACGACCGCGGGACTGTTTGTGGTGGTTTTTATTTTTGCGAGAAAAACCCTTTTACCGGCCATGTTCGCCTTTGTATGCTTGCCCTGGACGTGCTGGTTTTTTACGCGCAGCGATGTGGCGACCTGCGTCATGACGGTGCTGGCCGCCACGATTGTATTTGCGCACCGCAAGAATTTGGCCGAAGAATTGGTCACGTTAAAATCCGAACATAGAAAGATATGAACCAGGAACCGCTGACGTTCAAAGTAGCGAAAGAAGATTGGGAATTTGAGCAGGTCCACCGGCTCAATTACAAGACGTTCGTCGAAGAAATCCCCCAGCACCAGCCCTCAGCCGCACAACGGCTGGTGGACAAGTTTCACGCGGAGAATACTTATCTGATCTGCATGCAGGGCCAAAAGCTGGTCGGCATGCTGGCAGTGCGGGGCGCCCGCCCGTTTTCGCTCGACCAAAAACTGGAGAACCTGGATTCGTACCTCCCGCCCAATCGCATTGTCTGTGAAATCCGGCTGCTCGCTATCGAGAAAAAATTCCGCGGTGCGCGCGGCGGCCAGGTGTTGCAAGGCATCCTGGCGCTGCTCTGGCAGCACGGCGTGGAAAATAACTACGGCCTCGCCATCATTTCCGGCACGACGCGGCAGTTCAAATTATACCAGCATCTCGGTTTTGTTCCTTTCGGCCCGGTGGTGGGCAGCGGTGATGCGCAATTCCAGCCGATGTATGTCACCCTGGAAACGTTTGAAGTGACAGCGCGCGAATTTTTGCGTTCCTCGCCTGCGCGTTCGTTCCATCCCAATGCGGTGAATTTTCTGCCCGGCCCGGTCGCCATCCGGCGTGAAGTCCGCCGCGCCTTTGAGCAGGCGCCGGAATCGCATCGCGGGGAGAGTTTCAAAAAGGATTTCAAGGCCACCAAAGAAACGCTGTGCGAGCTCACGCAGGCCAAGAATGTAGAAATTTTCATGGGCTCAGGCACGCTGGCCAATGACATCGTGGCCGCCCAACTCTCGCAGCTCGGCGGACACGGCCTGATTTTGAGCAATGGCGAATTTGGCGAACGGCTGGTGGACCATGCCCACCGGTTTGGTCTGGCTTTTGACACGCTGGCATTTGAATGGGGTGAGCCGATTGATTTTAAGGCGGTGGAACAGAAGTTTCGCGGCCGGGGAAAAAACGCCTATGCCTGGCTCTGGTGCGCTCATTGTGAGACATCGAGCAGCTACATGGCCGATCTTGACGCGTTAAAAAAATTGTGCGACGAAACGCAGACGCGGTTGTGCCTGGATTGCATCAGCACCATCGGTGCGCTGCCGGTGGATTTGACCGGGGTTTATCTGGCATCGTGCGCCAGCGGGAAGGCATTGCGCGCCTATCCGGGGCTCTCCATGATTTTCTATAATCATACCGCGGCCGGGAACACGAAAAAATTGCCGCGCTACTTCGACCTGGATTTCTATGCCAAGCAGGAAGGCATTCCGTTCACGTTTTCATCCAACCTGCTGCACGCATTACGCACGGCGGTTAAGCG
>Ga0335083_10008912_pt1 | contig 12216 bp, 11 predicted proteins | sample Lox_Sample_42_FD_206716 | JGI IMG/M metagenome (GOLD analysis project Ga0335083, IMG submission 206716) | Soil microbial communities from Loxahatchee National Wildlife Refuge, Florida, United States - Lox_Sample_4.2 | ecosystem: Environmental > Terrestrial > Soil > Wetlands | place: USA... | reverse complement strand
TCCTCTCGAAATCATGGCCTTACGCAATCAACTTGAGGCCGAGTCTGGGAAGGATACTCCATCCCGGCTACTTTTTCCTCTCCCCTCGCCCGAGCGCGCCTTCCAGGCTCTGCTTGCGGCTCAGGGCCTCGGCCCAGCGGTCGCCGGTGCGGGCCAGCCGCTCGGCGGCGTTGGGGATCCGGAAGTCGAGCGGATGGGCGGCAGCGAGCTCTTCCCAGGACAGCGGCATCGACACCGGCGCACCTGGCGCGCCGCGCGGCGAGTAGGCGGCGTTCAGCGTCTTGCCGCGCACGTTCATGTTGTAGTCCATGAAGATCTTGCCGGTGCGCTTCGGCACGCTCCACTCCTGCGTGATCTCCTTCGGGTGCGCGCGCACCAGGTGCCGCCCCACCAGCTCCGAGACGTGCCGCGCGGCGGCGAAGTCGAGGCTGCGCCGGATCGGCACGAATACGTGCAGCCCCGTCTTGCCAGAGGTCTTCACGATCGCCTCCAGCTTCATGCCCGCCAGCAGCTCGCGCAGCCGGAACGCGACCTCCTTGCCCTTCTCGAACGCGACCGTGTTGAGCTCAGGCTCCTCCCCCGGCGCCTCCTTGCCGGAGTAGATGTACGGGTCGATGTCGAACACCACGTAGTCCGGGTAGCTGAGCACCGAATGCTCCAGCGCGTCGGCGCTGGCGAAGTCGGTGCCCTGCTCCGCCGCGTCCGGTCCCGGCTTCGCTCGCGAGTGCCAGACGTGGAACTCGAGCGTGCCCGCCTGCGCGAGCCACAGCAGCGTCGCCAGGTTGCCGCAGACCAGCACCTCGTGCCCGTCGTCCTTGTGCTCCGAGTAGACGTTCAGCGTCTGCACGAACGGCGGCCGCTCCTGCAGCCAGTGCTTCTGGTAGAAGCGCTCGCCGCCGATGCCCTCGGGCATGCGGATCAGGGTGAGCGGCCGGTCGGCAAGGTGCGGCAGCATGTACGGCGAGACCTCGGCCAGGTAGCGCAGCAGGTCGCGCTTGGTCAGCGCGCGCTGCTTGAGCGCCGGGCTCGCGGGCCAGTACACGCGGTCGAGATGGGTCAGGCGGATGCGGTGCCCGCCGACCGCGAGCGTGAAGGCCGCCTTGCCCGAATCGAGCTGCTGCAGCACGCTCTCTATCTCGCTCGAGGGCTGCTTTTTCGCCGCGGCATGGCGGACTTCCCTCGCGTCGAGGTCGTCCCGCAGCCTGAGAAAGACGGGAGCGCGCAGGTGGCCGTCGTCGGTCCAGCTCTGGTACTCCACCTCGGCGACGAGCTCCGGCTCAACCCAGGTCGTCGGCGCATTAAGTTCCGGCGTCTCCGAAAAGGGATTGGTCTTGCGTTGCAGCGGAGCGAGGCGCGCCTTGACCGCTTTCAAGGACTTTTCGTCGAATCCCGAGCCGACGTGCGACGCATATCGCAGCCTTCCCCGGTCCCACGTTCCGAGGAGCAGCGCGCCGAGCGAGGCGCGCGAGCCCTTGCCGCGCGTATAGCCTCCGATGACAAAGTCGCCGCTGCGCACCGGCTTCACTTTCAACCACGCGCCCGAGCGCTTGCCGGCTTCGTAGCGGCTGTCCTTTCGCTTGCCCATCACGCCCTCGAAGCCGCTCGCACGCGCGGCCGCCTGCAGCGCCTTGCCGTCGTCCTGCGCGTGGACCAGCCGCACCAGCGGCGTGGGAAGCAGGCATTGCGCGAGGTAGCGCCGGCGGTCGCGGTACGGCGCCTGGCGCAGGTCCACGCTCGCGAAATGCAGCAGGTCGAAGCAATACAGCACCGCCGGGTCGTTCGGCGCCCGGCCCTGCATGGCGTGGAACGAGGGCCGGCCCGAGGCGTCGAAGGCCACGATCTCGCCGTCCAGGATCATCGGGGCGGCTTGCCGCTTCAGCTCTTCGGCGAGCCTGGGAAAGTCCCTGGCGAGGTTGAGGCCCTTGCGCGAATGCAGGCGGATTTCATTCCTGTCGATGAAAGCGAGAACCCTGTAGCCGTCGAGCTTCGGCTCCCACGCCCAGGCCTCGTCATTGAACACCTTGTCGCCCTGCTCGGCGAGCATCGGCGCGAGCCTGCGCGGCATCGGCGCGAACTTCATCTCGCCCACGGCGACGCCGGAGAGCACCGAGCGGTCTCCCGGGGCCGTCCCGCCCGGTGCGGCGAAGCGATCGCGATGCTTCAGCAGCAGCCACTCCTTGCCGCTCCGGGTGCGCACCAGCGCGAACGAGCCTTTCAGCTTCTCGCCGCGCAGCTCTACGCTGAGCTTGCCTCCGGCGAGCCCCGCGCCCACCTCGCGCTCGGCGCGCGCGCGGTCGTGGTACCAGGTCGCGCCGCCCTCGTCCGGGGAGTACACGCCGCAGTCCCAGACGATCACCTCGCCGGCGCCGTACTGGCCCGGCGGGATCACGCCTTCGAAGGAGGCGTAGCCGTACGGATGGTCCTCGGTTTGCACCGCGAGCCGCTTCTCCGCCGGGTCGAGCGACGGGCCCTTCGGCACCGCCCAGGACTTGAGCACGCCGTCGCACTCGAGGCGGAAATCGAAGTGCAGGCGCCGCGCCGAATGCTGCTGCACCACGAACAGCAGCGGGCCGCCGCCCGCCTCCGGCACCGCGGCCGGCGGCTCGGGCGTGGCGGCGAAGCTGCGTTTCGCCGAATATTCGCTAAGCTTGCCCTTCGCCATGCCGCATTCTAAGAAACTGCTCGCCGGCGCGAGCGGCTACTCGTACAAGGAATGGAAGGGCGACTTCTATCCGGCCGACATGAAGGCCGAGGGCATGCTCGCGTACTACTCCGGGCGCCTGCCGACGGTGGAGATCAACAACACCTTCTACCGCATGCCGAAGACGGAGGTGCTGGAGAGCTGGGCGGGCTCGACGCCGGAGGGCTTCCGCTTCGCGATCAAGGCCTCGCGCCGCATCACGCACCTCTCGCGCCTGAAGGCCGACAGCGCGGCCGACTCGGTCGCCTTCCTGTACCGGAACCTGCAGGCGCTCGGGGCCAAGCGCGGCCCCGTCCTGTTCCAGCTGCCGCCGTTCCTGAAGAAGGACATCGCGCGGCTGAAGGACTTCCTCGCGCTGCTGCCGAAGGAGCATGGCGCGGCGTTCGAGTTCCGCAACGAAAGCTGGTTCGCCGACGAGGTCTACGACGCGCTCAAGGGCGCGGGCGCCGCGCTCGTGCTCTCGGAGCGCGAGGACGACGCGCCGCCGCCGCTCGTCGAGACCGCGTCATGGGGCTACGTGCGGCTGCGGCTGGAGAACTACTCGGAGGCGGATCTCGGCGCCTGGGCGAAGCGCCTCGCCGCCACGGCATGGGAGCGCGCATACGCGTACTTCATGCACGAGCCCACCGCGCCGGGCTACGCGGCGACGCTGATGCGGCTTTCCGCCTAGGCGGCCGCGCGCGCCGGCATCGGGCAGGAGACGCCGGTGCCGCCGAGCCCGCAATAGCCGTCCGGGTTCTTGCCGAGGTACTGCTGGTGATAGTCCTCGGCGTAGTAGAACTCGGGAGCCGCCTTTATCTCCGTGGTTATTTCCGGAAACCCCTTGCTCTTCAGGGCCGACTCGAAATCCTTCTTCGAGGAGAGCGCTTTCTTCAACTGCTCGTCTCCGTAGGCGTAAATCGCGGAACGGTATTGCGTGCCGGCATCGTTGCCCTGGCGCATGCCCTGCGTAGGGTCGTGGCCTTCCCAGAACGCCTTGAGCAGCTGCTCGTAGCCGATCCTCTTCGGATCGAACACCACCAGCACCACTTCGGCGTGATTGGTGAAGCCCGAGCAGACCTCCTCGTACGTCGGGTTCTTCGTCTCGCCGCCCGCGTAGCCGACGGCGGTCGCGTACACGCCCGGCAGCTGCCAGAACAGGCGCTCGGCGCCCCAGAAGCAGCCCATGCCGAACACCGCGCGCTCCAGGCCTGCCGGAAACGGCGGCTTGAGCGGATGGCCGTTGACGAAATGCCGCTCCGGCACGTCCATCGCCGCGTCGCGTCCCGGAATCGTGCTCTGCGCGGGCAGCAGGGTTTTCAGTTTCTTCATGAATGCAAGCATGGGCATCGCTCCTCGATCGCTAGAATAGCACCATGAAAATCTGCGTTTACGGAGCCGGCGCGGTCGGCGGGATGGTCGCGGCGTGGCTGGCGCGCGCCGGCCACGAGGTCTCGGTCGTCGCGAGGGGTGAAAACCTGACGGCGATCCGGCGCGACGGGCTGAAGGTCGTCTCGGCGGGCAAGGAAGAGGTCTTTCGGGTAGCGGCTGAAAGCGATGCCTCGCGCCTCGGGCCGCAGGACTACGTCTTCGTCAGCGTCAAGGGGCAGAGCCTGCCCGAGGTCGCCGCCGGCATCGGCCCGCTGCTCGGCCCCGGCACCGGCGTCGTGACCGCGATGAACGGCGTGCCGTGGTGGTTCTTCGACCGGCTGGCGTTCGGCGCCGGCAGGCTGCGGCTCGAGAGCCTCGATCCCGGCGGCAAGCTCTCGCGCGCGATGCCCACCGATCGCATCGTGGGCTGCGTCGTCCACCTCGCCGCCTCCACGCCCGCGCCGGGCGTGGTCAGCCACAACATGGGCACGCGCCTGATCCTCGGCGAGCCCGGCGGCCGCAACACGGCGCGCACGCAGCGGCTGGTGGATGCGCTGCGCGCCGCGGGCTTCGACGCCGAGGCGACCACGTTCATCGAGAAGGAATTCTGGGTGAAGCTGCTCGGCAACCTCAGCTTCAACCCGGTCGCGGCGCTGACGCTCGCCACCGCGGACCGGCTGATCGCCGACCCTCACGTCAAGGCCTATCTCGTCGCCATCATGCGCGAGTGCCTCGCCATCGGCCGCGCGGTCGGCGTCGATGCCGACATCGACCCGGAGGCGCGCATCGACATGGCGCGCAAGCTCGGCAGGTTCAAGCCCTCCACGCTCCAGGACATGGAGGCCGGCAAGCGCCTCGAGCTCGACGGCCTGCTCACCGGCACGCTCGAGATCGCGGCCAAGGCGGGCGTCGCCGCGCCGTTCATCGAAAGCCTCTGCGGCCTGGCGCGGCTGCGCGCCGAGTCGACCGGCCAGTATCCGTGAGGCTCCTCGCCCTGCTCCTTCTACTCGCCGCCCCGGCGGCGTTCGCCGAGCCCTACGCCGGCCCGGGCGTGGAAACCTGCCGCGCCTATGCGCAGGCCGATCTGAAGCGCTACGGCGAGAGCGGCACCGTCAGCTTCGTCGCCGACGAGTCGCTCGAAATCGACAAGTACACGCGCAAGGCCGGCCGCCAGTTCGTCAGCTCCGTGCTTACCGGGCACGGCAGGATCGCCGACCCGAAAGGCAAGGCGCTCGAGCAGGCGTTCGTCTGCCTGCTCGCCGACGACAAGCACGCGGTCTTCTTCTGGTGGCTGCCGCGATGACCGCTCCGCACCGGCTCTGCGTCGCGCCGATGATGGACTGGACCGACCGGCATTGCCGGTACTTCCTGCGCCAGGTGTCGGCGCGCGCGTTCCTCTATACCGAGATGATCGGCACCGGCGCCCTGCTCCACGGCAACGTCGATCGCCACCTCGCCTTCAGTCCCGGGGAGCACCCGGTCGGCGCGCAGCTCGGCGGCAGCGAGCCGGAGGACCTCGCGCGCTGCGCGCGGCTGGTCGAGCAGTACGGCTACGACGAGGTCAACCTCAACGTCGGCTGCCCGAGCGAGCGCGTGCAGCGCGGCGCGTTCGGCGCCTGCCTCATGGCCGAGCCCGGGCTCGTGGCCGACTGCGTGCGCGCGATGCGGGAGGCCGCGCGAATTCCGGTGACGGTGAAGCACCGGCTGGGGCTCGACCGCGTCGAGTCCTACGAGTTCGTCGCCGGCTTCGTGCAGGAGGTTTCGGACGCCGGCTGCGGGACCTTCATCGTCCACGCGCGCAACGCCGTGCTGAAGGGCCTTTCGCCCAAGGAGAACCGCGAGATCCCGCCGCTCAGGTACGACTGGGTGGCGCGCCTGAAGCGGGACTTCCCCGCCCTGGAGATCGTGCTGAACGGCGGCCTGGCGAAGGCCGACCCGTACCCGGGCGTCGACGGCGTCATGCTCGGCCGCGCCGCGTACCACGATCCCTGGGTCCTGGCGGACGCGGGCAAGGCGCGGCGCGATGTTGTTCTTGCCATGCATTCCTATCTTCAGGGAATGACTCGAGAAGAGAGGTCGATTCGGCACGTCGCGCGGCACATGCTGGGCCTGTACCACGGCCACCGGCGCGCGCGGCTGTGGCGGCGGATGCTCTCGGATGCGAACCTGCTCTCGCGCAACGACCCGGCGCTGCTGCTGGAAGCGATGGAAGCAGTAGAATCGCCGCCAAAGGAGCCCGCCCATGAGCGCCGTTCTCAAGCCCAGCCCGTCGAAGCCCGTTAAGGAGCGCGTCAGCCAGGACGAGTGGAGCCTGCGCGTCGACCTCGCCGCCGCCTACCAGCTCGCGGCGCTGTTCAAGTGGACCGACCTGATCTACACCCACTTCTCGGCGCGCCTGCCGGGGCACGACGAGTTCCTGATCAACCCCTACGGCCTCATGTTCGATGAGATCACGGCCTCCAACCTGATCAAGATCGACCACGACGGCAAGGTGCTCGACGACCCGCTCGGCCTCGGCTACAACGAGGCCGGCTTCGTCATCCACGGCTGCGTGCACGAGGCGCGGCCCGAGATCCAGTGCGTGATCCACACCCACACGCGCGCCGGCGTCGCGGTCTCGGCGATGAAATGCGGCCTGCTGCCGATCAGCCAGCACGCGATGCGCGTGCAGCGCGACGTGACCTACCACGACTACGAGGGCATCGCGCTCGACATGAGCGAGCGCGAGCGGATGGCGCGCGACCTCGGCAAGAGCTCGAAGGCGATGATCCTGCGCAACCACGGCCTGCTCGCGCTCGGCGAGACGGTGCGCGAGGCCTTCGAGGTGATGTACTACCTCGACTGCGCCTGCCAGATCCAGGCCGACGCCGCGGCGGGCGGCTTGGAGAACGTGCTGCAGATGAGCAAGCACGCGGCGGACACCGCGGCGGCGCAATTCGCGCGCACCGACCGGCCGGCGGCGCACAAGGACTGGCCGGCGCTGCTGCGCCTGCTCGAGCGCAAGGGGATCGACTACCGCGGCTAGGACCGCGCCGGCGCCGCCTGCGGCTGCTGCTTCGGCAGCTGCAGCACCGTGCCGATGGTGAGCGCGAGCGACACCACCACCGAGAAGAACACCGCCGGCGCGTGGCGGCTGTCGAGCAGCCACCCGAAGTACACCGGCGTCATCATCGAGCCGACGTCCAGCCCCGAGTAGACGAAGCCGTACACCTTGCCGGTCGAGCCCGGCGGCGTGGTGGCGCGCACGATCAGGTCGCGCGACGGGTTGGTCATGCCGCTGGTGAAGCCGGTCGCGGCGAACAGCAGCGGCAGCGCCGTCGCCGGCAGCCAGGCCGAGGCGAGCACGAACATCACCAGCGCGCTCGCCGCCATGCCGCTCGCGGCGACGATGTCGTGGCGCGCGGTGCGCACCGCGACGAAGCCGCCGGTGAAGATGCCGAGCGCCGCGCCGAGCAGGTACGAGGTGAGCGCCGCCGAGGCGAGCGCGGCGCTCGCGCCGTAGAGCGCGATCATGGTCGCGACGCCGAAGGTCTGGATCGCGATGAAGCCCACCGAGACCAGCAGGAAGTAGGCGAAGCACATCAGCACCGGCGCCGAGGCGAGCACCCGCAGGTCCGCCGCCAGCCCCGGGCTCGCGCCCGCCGCGCGCCGGTCGGCCGGCTCGACGTAGAGGGTGCCGCGCTGCGCGGCGAGGAACGCGATCACCGCCGCGCCCAGCGCGCCGGCGCCGAGCAGCGCGCCGCGCCAGCCCGCCGCCTGCACCATGCCGATGGCGTAGCTCGGCGCCGCGGCGTAGCCGAGGAAGCCGGCGATGCCGTGCCACGAGAACGCGTAGCCCAGGCGCGGCTTGCTGACGCGCGCGTTCAGGATCGAGAAATCGCAGGGATGGAACACGCTGTTGCCGAGGCCGCCGACGAAGGCCGCGGCCATCAGCATGGCGTAGTTCTGCGCCTGGCTGGCGAGCAGCGCGCCCGAGGCGGAGAGCGCCAGGCCGAAGAACAGCACGCGCCGCGCGCCGAAGCGGTCCACCGCGAAGCCGGCCAGCGTCTGGCAGATCCCGGACACCGTGTAGTACAGCGCCACCGTGCCGCCGAGCGCCGTGTAGGACACGCCGAGGTCGCTCTTGATCAGCGGGAACACCACCGCGGTGGAGATCTGGTAGAAGTGCGACAGCCCGTGCGCCAGCGCGACCAGGCCGATAATGCGGGCGTCAGCGCGAAGGGTTGTTTGCATTGATCTCATTTATGAATTTCGAAACAGCAGCCAGGACGATATCCGGCTGATCCTTGAACGGCGCGTGGCCGCAGCCCGGCAGCTTCAGCAGCTCGCACGGCCCGCCCGCCTGGCGCGCGATCGCATCGACCTGCGCCAGGGTGCCGTACTCGTCGTCCTCGCCCTGGATGGCGAGCACCGGGCAGCGCAGCCGCGGCAGGTATTCCTCGATGTTCCATCGCCGGAAGTCCGGGTCGAGCCAGGCGTCGTTCCACAGGTGGAAAGTCTTGTCCGGGTCCAGATGGTACTTGCCGAGGCGCTGCCGCAGGTCGGTCGTTTCGAATTGGCGCCGCGCCTGCGCGATCGAGCGCACCGAGACGTCCTCGACGAACACGTGGGGCGCCATGGCCACCACGCCGCGCACGCGGTGCCCGCCGCCGGCGTGGATCAGGGCGATCGAGGCGCCGTCCGAGTGCCCGACCAGCACCGGCGCCTCCAGGCCGAAACCCGCCAGCAACGCGGGCAGCGCCTCCAGCGCCTCGCGGTGCATGAAGTCGAGCGCCACGCGCGGCTCGGCGAGCACCTCCGACTGCCCGTAGCCGTAGCGGTCGTAGACGATCCCGGGCAGGCCGCAGGCGTCGCACACGCGCTGCGGGAAATCGCGCCACTGGCGGATCGAGCCGAGGCCCTCGTGCAGGAAGACGAGCGCCGGCGCGAGCGGGCGCGCCGCGCGCGCCTCGATGCGAACGTACTCGAGCCGCCTCCCCGCGGCGCTGATCTTCGGCATCGATCCAGATTAGCATGCGCCCATGCGCGCCACCGCCTACCTCGCCCTCGCCGCGAGCCAATTCCTCTGGGCCGGCAACTGGATCGTGGCGCGCGGCGTGCGCGACGACGTCTCGCCCGCGGTGGCGACGGTGTCGCGCCAGCTCATCGTGATCGCCGTGCTGCTGCCGTTCTGCCTGCGCTCGCTCGCCGCCAAGCTCAAGGCGCTGAAGCGGCGCGAATGGGAGATCCTCGCGCTCACCGGCTTCTTCGGCGGCGGGCTGCACCTGTCGCTGCAGTGGCTCGGGCTGCACTACACCACCGCCACCAGCGGCACGCTCTACCTGTCGGTGTCGCCGGTGTTCATCCTGCTGCTGGCGCGGCCGGTGCTCGGCGAGCCGATCCGCGTGCGGCAATGGCTCGGCGTGCTGCTGTCCTTCGGCGGCGTCTTCCTCATCGCCACGCGCGGCGCGCCCGCGGCGCTGTCGTTCAACGTCGGCGACCTGCTGGCGCTGATCTCGATGCTGATGTGGGGCGCGTTCACCGTGTTCCTGCGCCTGCGCAGCGACCCGCTCGACACCTCGGAGATGCTGGTGGTGATCTGCTCGGTGGGCGTGGTGTGCATGCTGCCCTCGCTCGGCTTCGAGGTGTCGCAGGGCCTGCGGCCCACGCTCGGCGCCGTCGGCGCGGTGGCGGTGGTCTACTCGGCGGTCGGCTCGATGCTGCTCGCCTACGCCGGCTGGAACTACGCGGTGCGCCACCTCGGCGCCGCCCGCGCCGGCGTCACGCTGCACCTCACGCCCGCCTTCGGCGTGCTGCTCGCTTCGATCTTCCTCGGCGAGTACCCCCGCTGGTACCACGGCGCCGGCATCGCGCTGATCCTCGCCGGGGTGGTGCTTGCCTCCACTAGAGCTGCAGCGGCTTCCAGTACCCCGTGAGCTCGAGGTAGCCGCGGCCGCGCGGCGCATTCTGGCCGAACGCGCTGACCGCCCCCTCCCAGTAGATGGTGCCGGTGCTGGCGCGCGCGTCGAGCTCCTGGTCGGGCATCAGCGCCGCCAGCCGCCAGACGCCGCCGGGCGTCCAGACGCGTATTCCCACCGGGTAGGTCGTGCCGGTGCGCGGCGAGCGCCAGGTGGTGAGCGTCTCGAACTGCACCTCGCCGTCCTTGAAGACGAGCGGCTTCGCCCCCTCGTGCGTCACCAGCGTGCCGCCCGAGTACACGCGCTTGCCGCCCGCGCCGCGCATGCGGAACGCCATCAGCGCGCCCCCGCCCTCGAGGTTGAGGCCGCACCAGTCCCAGCCCTCGGCCGCCGCCGGCATGTATTCGCTCGACCACTCGTGGTCGAGCCAGGCCAGCCCGCTCACCTGCTTGCCGTCGAGGTAGCCGCCGACGCCGAGCTGCGGCCGGCTGTAGTAATAGCTCGCCTCGGCGTCGCGCCGGCCCTTGCGCGAGAAGCCGTTGTCGCCCTCGAGCAGCGGCGGCCCGGAGGGGAACAGCGCGAGGTCGTAGGCGAACTGGCGCGCGTTCACCTGCACGCGATAGACCTTGCCGTCGAACTCCAGCCGCCAGTCGTCCACCCAGACCTTGAGCGCGTCCTCCTCCGCGCCGGCGAGGCCGAGCGCTACGCGGGCCGCCCGCTCGCCGTGCTGCAGGTGCCCGCGGCGCGGATCGGAGATCGCCGCGTGCGCCAGTACCACCTGCCGCGGCGTGAAGTCGCTCGGGTTGTCGGTCACGATGTCGGGGCGCGCGCGGAAGAAGGTCGCCTGGAAGCCGATGTCGGCGCCGCCGAGCGTCCTCAGCCAGCCCGTCGCGTACCACCACTCCTGGCGGAACGCCGGGTGCGAGCCCTCGTCGCGCGGAAACTGGACGCGATAGCCCGGCACGACCATCGGGTAGGCGATGCCCAGCGCCAGGAAGTCGCGCCGCCTCATCGCGGCCTTGGCGTGCGCCGCCTCACCAGTCCTCCTTCACCGCGCGCACCGGGCCCATGCCGGTCGCCTCGCGGCCCGAGAGCACCGCGGTCGCGGAGGCGAGCGCGACCAGCAGCGCCGAGAACGCCGCCAGCAGCCCGAACGGCGGGTGCACGCCCATGCTCCAGTTGAACGACTGGCGGTTGACGACGTAGATCAGCACCAGGCTGATCGCGCCGCCGAGCACCAGGCCGGCGAGGACGCCGGCGACGGCCTGCAGCGCGCCTTCGGCCGCCAGCATCGCGGCGATGCTCCCGCGCGACATGCCGACGTGCCGCAGCATGCCGAACTCGCGCCGGCGTGCGAGCACGATCGCGGCCACGCTCGAGGAAAGCCCGAACAGGCCCACCAGCACCGCCACCGCCTCGAGCGCGTAGGTGACGGCGAAGCTGCGGTCGAAGATGGCGAGCGATCGCGAGCGGATCTCGCCCGGACTCGAGATGTCGAGCAGGCCGCCGCCGGGCAGCGCGCGCAGCGCCGCCACCGCCGCGGCCTCGCTCGCGCCCGGCGTGAGCCAGAGCGCGGCGTCGTTGGCGCGTCCGTCGCCCGTGAGCGCCGCGTAGTCGGCGCGGTCGATGACGATGGCGCCGAACTGGCGCGCGTAGTCGCGCCAGACGCCGCAGACGGCGAACAGCGCCTGCTTGCCGCTCAACGGCAGCCGGATCCGCGCCCCCGGGCCATAGCCGTAGAGGTCCGCGACCGCTTCCGAGATCCAGTCGCAGGGCGGATCGCCCGGCCGCCGCGCATAGGCGCGCCCCACCGTGGGGAACGACATCTCGCCGCCGTCGCGCGCCAGCAGCGTCACCGCGGGCCGCGCCGGATCGAGCGTGAGGCGCGTGCTGCGCAGGAAGACCGCCCGCCGCAGATGCGGCAGCGCGCGCACCTGCGCCTCGAGCGCCGGATCGAGCCACTCGGTGTCGCCGGCCTGCGTGGTGCGGAAGTAGAGGTCCGCCGGCAGCACCGCGTCGAGCCACTCGTCGACCGAGGCGCGGAACGAGGCCACCATGATCGCCATCGCCGCCATCAGCGAGAAGCTCGCCACGATCGCGGCGAGGCTTACCATCGCCTGGCCCGGCGCACCGCGCAGCTGCGCCAGCGCCAGCATCAGCGGGATCGACTTGCGCGCCCGCAGGCGCGCCAGCAGGAACTGCGACAGGAACGGCACCAGCAGCACGCCGCCGAGCAGCAGGCAGGCGATCGAGAGGTAGCCCGCGACC
>Ga0335083_10008911_pt1 | contig 12216 bp, 10 predicted proteins | sample Lox_Sample_42_FD_206716 | JGI IMG/M metagenome (GOLD analysis project Ga0335083, IMG submission 206716) | Soil microbial communities from Loxahatchee National Wildlife Refuge, Florida, United States - Lox_Sample_4.2 | ecosystem: Environmental > Terrestrial > Soil > Wetlands | place: USA... | reverse complement strand
GGCCTCACCGTGGGAGAGATCGAACCGCTCGGCGAAATCTCCTACGTTTATTCTTCGCGTGAGCGAGACCGCGACATGATCACGCGAATCTTCAAGCGGGTCCATTTTTTCCTGATGGAACATGCGGGCGGCGACATTTCAGCTCACGACGCCGAGACCGACGAAGTCGCGTGGCTGAGCCTCGAGGATGCGCTGGCGCGCGCAACCCATCCGAGCGAACAGGCGCTTATCGCCAAGGCTCGCGAGATGCTCGTGCTTAAGCGCCCGGCGGAGCAGCGACCCTGATCGTGCTCGCCCGCCACACTGCCGGTGCGAGGTCGGCCGACTGCACCGCGCCCGGACCGATGATCGCGAGCACCGACGTGCCGCGGCGCTCGACGTAGTGGAGCGGTGGAACGCCGCCGATCGCATTGCGCTCGAGGATTCCTTCATAGACCTGGCTGAACGCCGCCGCGCTCGTATCGTCGGCGAGCGCCACGATCCAGACCACCGTGGTTGCACCGCTCTCGTCCCGCAACACCGCCATCCGGTCTCCGCGCCAGCCGTTCGCGAGCCGGGCCGCGCCGCTCGAACCGCGCGTCAGGATGACGCGCAGGAGCAGTTCGCCGCAAGTGTTTTGCCCGATTTCGCGCGATCCCTTGAGCACCCGAGCCCATCCGCCGACGGCTATCCTGAGCGGCGCGACGCGGCCCAGGTAGAGCGCCGGATTCAGGATTTCGCGCGTCGAGACCGGCGGATTGGTGTAAAGCGCATTCACCGCATTCCAGCCGCCCTGCAGGAAGATTTGGCCGACGAAGCGCGCGCCGTCGGTGTACTGAAAGGTCAGCGAATCACGCAGCGCCGCCGGCGTGTCCGGCGATTGAAGGTCGAAAACCTGCGGCATGTCTCCGAGATGCGCGAGCAGATCGTTTATGGTTTCGGCGTCGATGATGCCTCTTAAGTAGCCGTAACCGACCAGCGTCGCATCGCCCTCGACCACCGACTTCAGCGCGAGGCGGCGATCATCGTTGTCGGCGATTCGATCGATCGCCGTGTGCGCGCCGAAGTACTGATCCTGCAGCGCGTGGGTCAATTCATGCGCGATGAGCATCTCGCTGGTCGAATCCCGGCGCCGGAAAATGCCCGCGATCCTCGACCAGAAGCCGGTTTCCGATTTGCCTTTGACCAGAACCATTTCCCGATCCTGCGGATCGTAAAAGGCCACGGCCTGGCTGCTCCGGACGCGCATCGTCTGGCTCTCGAGATTGGTCGGCGAAGAATAGAGCCCCACAAGCTCGCCGACCGCCGCCGCGCGCCGCAGCTCGGCCGGGTCATGATGGTTCTCGAATTCGCGTTGCATCACAAAGTCGGCCCGCCCCTGGTCCATCAGCACCAGCGGCACCTCGGTCTTGAAATGGAGCTGGCGCAACTCCTGTACGTCGGTATAAATCGCCTCGGCGTGCGCGATATTGACCTGGCCCCCGCTCACAACCGCATTGGTGCATCCGGCCAGCGCGAGCAGCGCCATCGCGGCGCCAAAGCGGAGGAGCAGTGAAGGAACCGATGATGCAGGCCGCGAGCGCATCAGTATGCGTCTGCAAGCCGGTGTGATCCGGCCGCGAGCAGGCGCGGCCGCATCAGGGAAGCGGGCGGAGCGCTCACATGCAGCGACGGATTGCCCGGTGTAATCGCCGGGGGCGGCGCCGCGATGGTGCTGGCTTTCCATACCGCGGAACCCAGCCGATCGTAATGATTGGCCGCTTCGCCGACCACGACCAGGACTGCGCTGTCCTTGAGCTCGACTCGATGCGCCGCGGGATGGCCACGCAGGTGATCGAGGACCTTGCGATAGAGGCCGGCGAAACGCGACGCCGAATCTGCATCGCGAAAGGCAAGCAGCCAGATCACGCTGGTGGCTTCACCCTTGCGCAGCATCACGATTCGGTCGCCCGCCCATCCGGCGGCGAGCGCCAGGTCGGGCGACGCCGTGCCGCGCGTGTTCTCGAGAACGATACGGAGGCCAAGCTCGCCCAGCGTGTCCTCGTCGGCTTTGCGCCATCCGGCAAGCTGCGCCTGGTAGCCCGCGACGGTCACCGTGGAGGGCAGGGTGGGGTGCTCGAAGTACAGCGACGGATCGATGATCTGCTGCGTGGATTGCGGCGGCTCGGCGTAAAGTTTGTCGACCCCCTTCCAGCCGCCGCGCTGGTAGGCCTCGGCGACGAACTTGACCCCGTCGGTGTACTGGAAAATCAGCGGCTCAGACACGCCGCGCGGCACTCCGGCGGCCGCGCCGGTGAAGGTTTGCGAGAAGCTCCCCAGGTTGGCGATCAGCGCGGCGAGGATCACGGAGTCCATGCGGCCCAGCATGCAGGCATAGCCGGCGATAGTGGCGTCACCCTCGGCCACCGAGTGCAGCGCGAGCGCGCGGTCGCCGTTGTTCTTCAGCGCTTCGTCCCTGGCGCCGAAGTCGAAGTTCTGGTCCTGCAGCGCGTGGGTGAATTCGTGCGCCAGGATCATGCCGTTGAGCTTGCTCTGCAGCTCCGGCGGCTGGCCGGGAAACTCACGCTCGATCGCGCCCTTCACGATCACCATGGTCTTCTTTTTGAAGTCGTAAAATGCGATGACCTGGCTCTCGAGCAGGCTCATGTTGGCGGCTTTGAGATCGAGCCCCGGCGGATACAATCCGATCAGCGCGCCCGCGCGCCCATCGGTCTCGATCGCGTCGGTCGTGTACTCGCTCTCGAACTCCGCCTGCAACAGCTTGCCGGCCTCTTCGCTGCTACGGACTTCGACCGGCACCTTGTGTGTGAGCTTGAGCAGGCGCACTTCCTGCACCGTCCGCTCGACCGCGGCCGCCTGCTCCTGGGTGACCTTGCCGCCTTCGGCCTGCGCGCGGACGTGCCGTGCGCCGGTCACCGCCAGGATCGCGGCGGCAATAAGCGAAATTACAAGACTACGCGGGAACAGACTGCGGTGGAAAGGCAGCAGGCTGCGCGAGAAAGACGGGCGGCTGTGCGGCGCGACGGGGCGGGTGGGCTCTTTCATTCGCTGACGATTATGACCGGCAGTCCGAAGCGCGCGGTTGCGGCCGCGCGCGCCTGGGCCTGCTCGCGGGTCGCGAACCCACCCATCCGCACACGGTAATAGCGCCTGCCCGCGGTATCAAGCTCGCTCAACCTTACGTCTGGGTAGTAGGCGGCAAGGCGGACGCGGATGTTCTCGGCGTTGCTCTCGTCGGCATACGATCCCGCCTGGACGAAAAATTGCGGCACGCCCGCGGGATCGACCTCCGGCGTCGATATGAGGTCCATCCGCACCAGCGCCGTTCCCGGCCCCACCATCCCGAGCGCGCGCGCCGCGCAGTAAGAGAGATCGATCTTGCGCCCCTTGCGAAACGGGCCGCGATCGTTGATTCGCACCTCGACCGCGCGCCCACTGCCCAGATCGGTCACGATCACGCGCGCGCCGAGCGGAAAGATGCTCGACGCGGCCGTCATCTGGTCCTGATTATAGATTTCGCCCGTCGCAGTCGGATGGCCGTCGAATCCGGGCCCGTACCATGACGCTTTGCCGACTACCGAGCGAATCGCACCCGGCGTGGGTGCACCTGGCGCGGACGTGACGCTCGGTGCCGGCTGCTGCGCGGCGCATCCCGCCGCCGTCACGCACACGACCATCGCGAGCCAGATCCACCGCCGCGTCGTCATCCGCCCACCCGGGACGATTATAGGCTCGCCCAATAGCTTGAGAAATACGCGAGCCCGCGCGATCCTGGCGGCTTTTGCGCGCACCCGGGGGCATCTGTTGACAGCCAAGAGCGCGCGCGCTTCGGCGCACCGCGCCAGTCGTGGTAGGCTTTGCATCAGCGTTCCGCCGGACCCGGCGGTGCATCAGGATGCTGCGCAACAGAGAGGACCTCGAAGAACTTGAGGCGCGCACGCTCGCGCCCTATGCGATGCTCTCGCGGATGAGCCGCGGGCGGCGCTTTCCCGAGCCGCCCCATCCGATGCGCACGGCGTTCCAGCGCGACCGCGACCGTATCGTCCATTCCGCCGCCTTTCGCCGCCTCGAATACAAGACCCAGGTCTTCGTCAATCACGAGGGCGACTATTATCGCACGCGCCTGACGCATACGGTCGAAGCCGCGCAGATCACGCGCACGATCGCGCGCGCGCTCGGACTTAACTCGGAGTTCGCCGAGGCGGTCGCGCTTGCGCACGATCTCGGCCACACGCCGTTCGGCCACGCCGGCGAGCGGGCGCTGAGCGCGCTGATGGAGCCGCACGGCGGCTTCGATCACAACGCGCAGAGCCTGCGCACGGTGGACTGGATCGAGGTGCGCTATCCGAATTTCCGCGGCCTCAACCTGACCTTCGAAGTGCGCGAGGGGATCATCAAACACTCCGAGTTCAAGCTGCGGCCCGCGGCGGCGGAATTCGACTCCGCGCTCTTCCCATGCCTGGAGGCGCAGATCGTGGACCTCGCCGATGAAATCGCCTATCTCGCGCACGACGTCGACGACGGGCTCAAGGCCGACATGCTCACGGTGGATGACCTCAACGGCACCCGCCTGTTCCACCAGGCCGCCGCCGCGGCGCGAGAGGCCAGCGCGCACGCCGAACGGGGCGTGGTGCGCTATCAGACCGTGATCCGGATGATCGACGCGATGGTGACCGACCTCGTGGCCAATATCAACGCGGAACTCGAGCGCAACTCGATTCTGAGCGTCGACGACGTGCGGCGCGCGCGACGCGCGCTCGCGCGCTTCGGCCCCGCGATGGCTCCGATGGTGGACGAGCTGAAGCAGTTGATGCGTGAGCGGCTCTATCGCCATTACCGGGTCAGCCGCATGACCGGCAAGGCGGGCAGGGTGCTCGAGCGCCTGTTCGAAACTTACATGAGCGAGCCGCGCCAGATGCCCGGCCATGTGCTGCGCCGGATCGAGGTTGACGGCGAGGCGCTCGCGCGCGTCGTCGCCGACTATATTGCCGGGATGACCGACCGCTTCGCCCTCGACGAGTACCGCAAACTGTTCGATCCCGATGAACGGGTCTGACACACCGCCGAACCGAAGCGATGGAAAGGCACGCGCGGCGCGCGGGCGCGCCGCCACGACCCGCATCGTCATCCGGCGCGAGGACCATATCGGCGACGGCCTCGGCTTTATCTTTCTCGAAAACGGAGCCGGCGACCACGACGCAATAATCGACCGGTTGCGCGAGTACCTCGGCCCGCGGATCAGGATCCTGAAAGCCGAAGTCGGCGTCGAACGGATCGAAGTCGAGGCCGGCGGACGGCGTTTTTCCGAGGAGGCGGCGCGGATGGCCGAAGCCGGCGAGGACCTGCGGCGCAAGGGCGCGACGCGCAACGCGCTCGCCCATTTCAACGAGGCGCTGGCGCTCGACCCGCTCAACCTCATCGCTCTGCGTGGCCTCGGTGCGCTGCTCGCTTCGCGCGAGGATTATTCGGGGGCCTTCCGCATCCTTTGCAAGGCGCGCGAGGCGGGCGGCGACGGCCCCGGGGTCCTGCATGAGCTGGGGCGCGTGGCGGCCGCGATGGGAAGGATCGCCACGGCGCTCGTGTATCTCGAACGGGCCAGCGAACTCGCGCCCGACGATCTCGCGATCCGGCGCACGCTCGCCGACCTCGGACGCAAGCCGCGCTCGACGGCGAAGCTCAAGGAGCGCGCGGCGCTCGTCGCTCCGCAGCCGCGGCGGCGCCCGCTGTCGTAAAAAAAGGGCGTCGCGCCCTGTCTATCGAACGATTCCCGTTCGGTTTCCTGGCGGCGGCACGGACGCTACAATCCCTGCATCGTGAGGTTCCCCGAGCTTCGCCATGCAGCCGCGCTCGGCCTGCTCGCCGCCTGGTATCTGCTGACGCCGCCGTTCAGTCCGCCCGATCCGCCCGGCCCGTTACAGCTCGACGCGCCGCTCAGCCAGTGGAACCAGATGGACTCCTCCGACACCGCGGCCGGATGCGAGGAGCAGCGCGACAACATGGTGCGGATGTACGGCAGCGGCGACATGACGTCGCTGAATATCCAGTTCAAGCTCTGGCTCTACCACAACTCGGTATGCGTCTCCTCGGCCGACCCGCGCCTTCGCGCCGGCAAGCAGAACCCGCATCATCCTCCGAAGTAGTACCGGGACAGGCAGGCTCCGGTCGGCGGCGAAGGCGTAGGCCGCTTCAGTGACAGGCCGGCTCCAGGGTCGCCGCCTGCAGGTACGGCTCAGCCGCATCTATGTACTGGATGGCCCTGTCGCGATGACCGCCCGCAGCCTGGGCGGCCTGCAATTGAGTCTTGGCCTCTTTGCACTCCCGCAAAGCGTCGTGCACGTAGGGATGGAGCTGTCCGGGTGTAACTTTTATGTCCGAGGACTCCGAGACCGTGGGCACGCTCCCGTGCTCGGCCGTAATCCCGGCCTGGACTTCGCTCAATGCCTGTTCGATTTGTTGATTTGCTTTCGCTCGGTTACCGCCAAGGTTTTTGCAGGCTTGACCGAGCACGTAGTGCGCGCGCCTGAGCTTGCGGTAGGCCTCGTCGAGATGCGGTTGCGCGGCGGCGGCCTGCGCCTGGGCTTTGGCGGCTTTCCTCTTCTGGGATTGAGCCTGCGCCTGGGACGCTATGCTCGTGACGACGAACGTCATCCCCGCGATCAAGAGAACCCGCACAACAACTGCCAGCGATCTTTTCATCTGTTTCCCCTGTGGCCGTGGATAGGGTTCTAGGGTCCTTGTAGCTTAACGGTTCGAAGCGCCGCAACCGGAACCGGTCCCCGAACAATCGCCGATTCGCTCGAGTCAGGGGGCGGCTCTTCGCCGGCCTGGGAGTTTTCCCAGTGGCGTTTCATAGCCGCATCATTTGGTTGCCGAACTAGGTCGGCTGGTTGTCCCGACCAGGGGCTGCGGTCTTCCAGACTCCCGCGACGAGGCTACGTCCGGGTCAGCCGAGGTTAGGCGTGCAGATCGTACCGAGCGGGCGCGCCCCCAGCGCACGCCATGTCGATCGCCAAGTAGACATAATATTTCGAGCGCGCCGTAACGCAGGCGAAAAGGAGAGGAGGTTTCCCGAAGATCAATTAGGTGGGGTGAAGGGCAGAAACGAGCGCAACAAGTATTGCGGAGAATCACGGGTCTCTCCCCCACACTCGCAATGTATGGCAAGCTGCCCCGTTGATGATTCCTAATCAATATCGAGCCGGATCGGGCACGGCGTCTTTCCGAACCATCAAGCACAAAATGTCTCCCGGGTCGTCGTTCGGCAGTATCCAACCGAGAACGCTGGCCGCGAGCTTGAAGACGGGACGCCAAGTGGTGCTTCTGCCGTTTGCCGGATAGGGCCATTTATCGACTATTCTCAGACCGTGTCTCGGAAGAATCCGCTGAAGCGATGTTAGCAATACTGGATATATGTGGGTCTGATCTCCCTTGGAATCGAAGTCCTTCAATTTTCCAGTGAGCAAAAATCGCAAGCGGCACGGCAGTGAATGAATGTTGGGAGTGGTCATCAGGAACACTCCGTCGTCAGACAGGTGCCTTGCCACGTGAAAAAAAAGCGTCCCCGGATTTTCCAGATGTTCAATGAGTTCGATAGAGGTTATAAGTCCGAATTTGCGGTCGCCAAGCCCAAGATCCACGTCGGTATCGAGGCTAACCGCAGAACACGTTCCTCGCTCGCCTGCGAACTGTTCGGTATCCCCATCCACACCGTGGAGCACTGCGAATCCATTCGCCGCCAGCCGATTCATCCATGCTCCACTACCGCAACCGATGTCCAGGATTGGAGTATCCGGAGTAATGTGCGGCAGACTTTTGACCTTTTTGAGTAGGGCTTCGTGAAGTCCCTCGATCGTGCGCTCTCTCAGAGTCGAAGCCGAATTTGATTTAGCCAGAGTTATTGCGCGTAAGCTCTCGGCACGCCAGCGCGCTAGAGGTGAAGCCGGATTTGCATCTTGAGACGTCCGCGATAAAGTTTTCATTCGTCGCCTCAGATTAATAGTGGTGTGTTTCCCCGTCGAATAGAGGCTCTACTGTTTAGGAGCAGCTTGGGTGGAGGGCGTACCCAAGCGCCGCCGAGTTCCGGTGACCAGACCGCCGCGTGTGGCGAGTAGCCGAGCTCCCGATGCTTCCCGCGTTCGCGTCGCGCGAGTATCAGTTCAAAACACTCGCGTACGGCGCGCGCAGTCGCAAATCGAGGAAATTTGTCAACGAGCCAGCCTCCGCGTTCCGTCCGGCGTCGGGCTTTAATCCACGACTGCGCCCAACGAGTGCGAGCAGGCCACGCGGATAATCCAACGTCCGGCTTGGCCACGTATTTGCTCACGTAGCGTGCAGCCATCGCGCCGGAGCGCACCAGCTTGAATTTCGACAGGCCGTAGCCGGCGCGCCGGGCCAAGCGGTACAGCACGCGGTGGGAGAGATGCGTCACAAGCACGAGATGCCGGTGCAGACGGTGTTCACCACGTCCGCCGACCTCGCGCTTCCAGAGCAGCACGTGTGCGCCAAGGTCGGCGCCGTCCGCTTGCTTCAAAAGCCGGCGCAGGCGCCGCCATGCGACGGCGTCGGCTTCGACAGTCGAGAGAGAAGGTTTGCCTGCATCTATCTCCGGCGGGAGGGTCAGCGTGCCGAATTTCATGGTGCGGTCGCGCGCCCCGCCCGGCAAAGCCACGCGGCGAAAGACCTCGCCCGCCTGCGCGAGGAATGGTGTGATGCGACGTTGCAGGCGGCGCGCCCACTGAGGGGCGCACGCGTCGCATCGCGGGCTGCCGCAGGGAAATTGGCGAACCTCGCCAGAGACGATGGAGAAACCCCAAACGCCCGAGCGGGCGCAGGTCAGCAAGGCGCGAGCTTTACAGAAATCTCAACTTGTGCTTGAATTATCATCTTCCATAAAGCACGACTACTCTACCGCGAGTAGACGGGGAACGCGAGATGCCGCGCCGGACGCCCGGGGCGGCGTTTCATTTTCCACACGGAGAGAAGGACTTGGTCTGTTTTCCCGTATAAAGAAATCAAGTCGCCGCTGCGCGGCGGAGCAGAGTAGGTGCGCGCGCGGGCGCCAGACGGCCCGCGCCGTCGCAGCCGTCCGGCACGTCCCGCGAGGCGCCCCTCGCGCATCTCAGAATCGAGACGCGCCCCTCTGGGGGTGGGTTGTGAGGGGCGCGTCTTTAACGTCTTCGAACCCAAGAACCAGCGTCCGGACAACACTATGCCAAGCGCATTGCCAAGCGGCTTGCCATCAATCATCACCGAGAGAAACAATTCGGCTACGGAGAGTAACGTGTGCGCGACCTCCAGCGATTGGGCGGCGCTTGGCGCGCCATTGTCCATACTGGTCATCGTGGCGCACGGTTTGCGCCAGCAGGTATGCGCAGGACGAGCGCGCGCGGCGACTGCTGCTCGTGACAAGCGGGGGCGTTTCATCAGCGATGCCGCCCTGCGCGCGCGATGGCTTCGAGATGAAAGGGGAAGATTCCGAAAACTCTAACTGACCCGGCGTCGACGCCAGCGCGCCGCATCCCAGTCAAATGTGGTAACGGAAGCGGGCGCGGGACTTAGTTCATCGAGTGCACGGCGCAGTTTCTCGTGCTGCCTAGCGCGCTCATAAGGGCAGAACTGAAAGCCTTGCTCGGTCGCGACCAGTGGATTGTGACATTCAACGCAGTAGGCGAGGGCATCGCGCCGTATGCGCGCGAGTTCCCACAGTTGCCTGCGGCGCCGAAATTCCGCGGCGCGCGAGACTTCATCGTCGCCACCATATAAACCGAAATACGCGAGCGGCACATGCTCGCGCAGCCAACGTTCAAATGTTGCGTGTTTGGAACGACCGTCCGGTCGACCATCGCGCCGAACCTTCATGCGCGGCACCGGGTGCTGGCGGGATCGCCACCAGCGCCGCGCTCCCCATGCAGTGGGTCGGCCGGTTGTCCCGACCGGGGGCTACGGTCCTCCAGTCTCCCGTGACGAGTCGCGTCCGGGTCAGCCGAGGTTCGGCATGCCGATAATATCGAGCTGGAGCGACCGGACCAAGTTGCGCAGCTCTGATATTCAAGTTGACATAATATTTCTTATGCGAAGTATAACCAGCGGTGCGGAGAAAGCCGCGGCGACTCCGGCGCGCCCAAGGCTCCCTGCGCCGCGCGCCGCCGGGATGCGCACCAATTCCCTCCCAGGCCGCTGCTGGCGCGCGCCTTCGCGCGTCTCTATGATTGGGGGCCGTTATGAGCGCATCGTCAAATTCTCGATTCGTCCTCGGGCTCGTCATGACCGGATTCGCGATCGCCGCTTGCGCCGCGATTGCGGCCGGCCTCCCAACCGCCGCCGCCGCCCGCGCCGCCTCGTCCGGCAGCGCCGCTCCGGCCGCCGGCCAGAGCGCCCCCGACAACATGCGGCTTCAGATTTTCCTGCAGCGGCGCTTTCGCCTCTCGAGCGCCTCCGAGGTCGATATCGGACCGCCCAAGCCCGCGCCGATCGCCGGGATGACCGCCCGGGTCGTGAAGATGCATAACGACGCCGGCCAGTCCGGCACCTTCGTCCTCTACATGGATGCCACGGGCAAGACCGCCGTGCTCAGCGACGTCGACGTCGGCCCCGCGACGCCCGGCCCGCTGCACGGCCTTTGGAGCCGGCCATTGCGCCCGGCCAGCCAGGCGCCCGGCGCTCCGGCCAAATCGGTGCTGATCACCGACTCGCCCGCCAAGGCGATCCTCGGGACCGAACTCGACCTTACCAAGGACGCCTGGGGCCGCGTCAGCCTGCAGAAGCTCCATCTGAACGACCGCGCGACGCTCGGCCCCGACGACGCGCCGGTGACGATCATCGAATTCGGCGACCTCGAGTGTCCGTTCTGTGCGCGCGCGTTCAGCGAGATCGAAACCGTGGTCAATACCAAGTACAAGGGCAAGGTCCGGCTCATCTTCAAGCATTTCCCTTTGAGCATCCATCCGTGGGCGATGCAGGCCGCGATCGCCGCCGAATGCGTGCGCCGCCAGAATCCCAAGGCCTTCTTTTCCTTCGTCGGCAACATCTATCGCGACCAGGGCGCGATCAACCCGGAGAACCTGCGCGACCACGTAACGGCTTACGTCGGCCAGCTCGGGCTGGACCAGCAGGTGCTGAACGCATGCATCATGGCGCCGGCCGCCGAGGCCCAGGTCACGCAGGACCGCGACGACGGCGACGCGGTCGGCGTCAACTCGACACCGACCTTCCTGATCAACGGGATCGAGATGTCGGGACTGCCGTCGGACAAGACCTTCGACTACGTGATCAACTCCGAGCTGAAGCAGCGCGCGAGCAAGTAGCGGCCGATCGATCAGAACGAGAAAACGCCCAAGAGAAAGAACCCCCGGCGCTTCCTCGCGCCGCCCCCACCCCATCCTTCCCCAAAACCGCGGGAGAGGGCGTTAAACGGCCCAACGTGATTTGCTCGGCCAGGCGCCATTTCTACCCTCCCCATTACAGTTGAAAGGAGGGTCCAGCAGACGCAGAAATGTTTCGAGCAGCGCCGGCGCGGGAGAGCGCCGCGTTGGATACGGCCTGCGGCGCTACGGCGCGCCAGCGGGCTTGAGCGGTTTGACCGTCACCGCGGGCGCCGGCGATGCGGCCGGCGGCGGGGGCGCGCCGAGCTCGGCCAGCGTCTCCATCACGATCGTTCGCTCGGGCGCATACGGATGCTGCGTCAGGAAATCATTGTAGGCCGCGATCGCGTCGGCACGTCTGCCCTGCCGCTTGAGCATCCGCGCGACACCGAGTTCCGCCCTGGCCTGATCGGGACCTTCGACCTTCGCGGCCTGCCGGTAGGCGTCTTCCGCCTGCTTGAAGTCGCCGAGATCTTCGTAGGTGACCGCGAGATCGTCGAGCGCTGCGCCGCGGAAGATCGAGGAGTCGTCAGCGGCCAGGTAACGCTTGAATGAGTCGCGCGCCTTGTCGGGCTGCTTTTGCGCGAGGTACGCGATCCCGAGATAAAGGTTCGAGAGCCGGCCGACCGCGCGGCGCGGTTCGTCCTCGGCAAGGCCCTTGAGCGTGTTCTCGGCGGCGTCGTACTTGCCGCCCTCGAGCTCGCTCATCGCCCGCTCAAAGCGCGCCGCAGCCGCGCGGGTCTTGCCCGCCTGGTAAAAATAGATCGCGCAGACCAGCGCCGCCACGCCGAGCAGCGCGGCCAGGCCGATAAACACCTCGGTCCGGTGAACTTCAAAGAAAAGCGCGGCGGTTTCAAAAATACTTTGAAACTCGTCG
>Ga0335083_10008910_pt1 | contig 12217 bp, 16 predicted proteins | sample Lox_Sample_42_FD_206716 | JGI IMG/M metagenome (GOLD analysis project Ga0335083, IMG submission 206716) | Soil microbial communities from Loxahatchee National Wildlife Refuge, Florida, United States - Lox_Sample_4.2 | ecosystem: Environmental > Terrestrial > Soil > Wetlands | place: USA... | reverse complement strand
CGCAGCACCGCCGCCGCGTATCTCATGGTGGAGCGCGGCTTCGACGCCTACGTGCTCACGGGCGGACTCGCCAACGGCAACGCCGCGGCGCCATCGCGGGCCGCCGCCGGAGCCGCCGCTCCCAGGCCCGCGCCGGCTCCCAAGCCTCCCGGCCCGAAGTAATCAGCGGGTAAATCCCGGCGAGTGACTGCCGCCGCCGGTCGCAATCGCGACCGCGCCGAGCACCACGACGCCGGCGATCAGGGCGGTCGTCTTCCCCGCGCTGACATGCTCCACGTCGATCTGGCGAATTTCCCGGAAAGGAAGCTCGACGTGCGAGCCGGCGGCGTCGCCGCTGAGCGAGGTCTCGCCCAGTACGCCGACCTTCACGCGATGACTGGCGCCATCCGCGGTGAGCACGCGCACCGTGTCCCCTGCCCGCACGTCGGCGCGGATCCTCTCGGGGGTTGCCATCACGGGGGTGAGCGTCGTACACGCGCTCGAGAGACACAGCAGCACCACTGCGAGGGGTGTCGCAATCCGCCTGGCGGTGGTCACCATCGGCAGGCCTCCCCTTTAAGGCCGAACCGTCGGCCGCTACATGGTGTAGTTCGCCTAACCTAGTAAATCAATGTCTTACGGAGTTTTAGTAAGCCCTTGTAACCCTGATCAGGGGCGAAGCCAAAGGCCAAACCACAAGCGGTAGGTGGCCTGCCGTGGGCGCAGGGAGATGCGCCCCGCCGTGGCCCGCGCCGGTTTAGCGGGGCTGGCTCGATCCAGACGCACCGTCATGCGCGATTCCTCGTCTCAGGGTGGGCAGCGCATAGGTCGGCTCGCCGTGCTCCAGCTCAACCGCAGCCTGTTCGATGTACGCGCGCAATTGGACGATATCGGCGGGTCTGTGGTCGGGTCCGGTCTTGGGCGGGCCTCCCCGGCTTAGTGCACCGCGCAGCAGCTTCAGCGCCGCGTCGCTCCGGCCGTGCTCCAGCTCGACAATCGCCGCTTCGGCGGCTTGGCGCTCGGGGCTACTCATAAGGCCGTCAATGCTACACCGCTCCCTTCAGCCCGCCTCCACGATCTTCACAAATCCCCTCGCCTGGTGCTCGATGAAATGTGGATGCGCGGCGAGGAACGCTGCGTCCGCGTCCGACACCTCTGTGACCACGGCCGCGCCGCGGTGCAGCCCTTTGATTGTGACACTGCGCGGTGGGGACGGAGCGCCCAGGGCGGCGGTGTCGGTGTACCGCGTGGCGGCCTCGAGCTTTGAGATGACTTTCTTACTCATCGAAGGCGACTCCTCTCATTACCTCTAAAGCGTTCGGGGGCGCCCCGGCGAAGAAGGAGGGACTTCGCAGAAGCGCCCCCTGCGCCTGGCCCTGGGGGCGCCGCGCGGAGGAGGTTACAAACTCCGCACGGCGCCCAGCCTGCCCGGTGTCTCGCCCCCGGACCTGCGGCACGCGCTGATGCGACGCGGAATGCCTGAGGCAACGTCGCCCGCGTGCTGATGGCCCGTTAACACACGGTGCCCTGGTGCCCGCCCCCCACGCGACTAGCGGGCGGGAATAGACAGCCGTCGCGCCATGCCCATGCTCGGCGGCCGCAGTTAGACGATTCGCCGCCCGTACGTGCCGTCGGGCAGCCAAGGATCGGTTCGGAGGCGGTCGCGAGCGCGGATTTCGGCGTGCTCGCGGTTGACCTCCGCGTTACGCGCTGCCTCAACCAGCCGCAGGAACGCGCGCAGCTCCCGCACCTCTGTGGCGTCGAGGCCGAAGAGGTCCGACGCCACCGCGGCGATCTTCTCCATCCGCTGGTGCGCTGAGCCGACGCCGCCGGAAACACCCGGGTACTTCGCGGACTCCTCCGCGGCCATGTATCCGATGGCCGCGATGCGCTGGAAGGCGTCGAAGCGGCGGGTGAGCGCGTCGAACTCCTCCCGCGTAACGGGCGCGCCGGGCGCGGCCGTCACTTTCGCTTTCCGGCGCGGCGCCGCCGTCTGCTCGGTTGGCGCAGCGTCTGCTGCGGGCGCGTCCGGGGGTGTCGCTCGGCTAAACAGTCCCATGTGTGTGTCACTCCTTCTCGGCCAGGTACGTGTCGATGAAGTTGGGGGTTGCGCCGTCCATGCCGCTGGTCCTGCCACCGCGGCGCGCGAAGTCGCGGCCGGCGTGATGGGCGTCCAGTAGCTCAACCGGGTCAGAGTTGCGGGCGGTGATGCCCAACGCCGACAGCTCCCGCGTCGCCAACTCCGTAGCGGACGCCGCCGCGTACTCTCCCGCATCCATGCTGAAGAAGACGGAGGGGGAGCGCGTGACGATGCGCTCCTTTGCGGCCCGGTCGCGCCCCAGTTGTTTCCCAACTTTGGCGGCGAGCTCGGCGTATTGGTCCATAGCAAACTTCTCCTCGTAACCGTGGTGGCGCCGGACTGAGGCGGCGACTCCGGCAAATTGCTCCGCAACTAGGCGGCGGATGAACTCGGCATCGACCTTGCTCATGCGGCCTCTACCTTTACTGGCCCATTTTCATTAGACAGCACTACCCGCACGGTTTCTGGGCCGATTCGGCCCATTTGCAGCGGGCGCTCAAGCGCCTCGGCCTGCAGCCGTTTCAGCGTCGACAGTGAAACGCCGTAGCGGCGGCAGAGCATCTTGTTCGTGAACAACCGGCGCAGCCGCAGCTCATTGAGCAACTCGGCGCGGCGTTCCGCTGGCAGTCTCACCGCGGCCACCCGCCGCCGCGCCGTGGGAGTGGGAACTGCGACGACGGTGTATTGGCGAGGGCGGCAAGAGTCCCCGGGGGCATGTCAAACCAACTGCAGCGCGTCTTGACCAGCGCGGCGAAGGCGCGAGAGGACGCGTCCACCTGGTCGTCGTGTGCACCGTTGGGGAAGGTGCGCAACTCCTCCACATAAGCACGGTTCCAGGGCGCCCGCACCAAGTCGACATTGCCGACGTTGCACTGGCTCGCGTAGGGCTCTGCGCGCGTCGTCTTGCTGCCGGTCTCCGGGCTGGACTTCACGTTGTAGCCGGCGAGCTTTGAGATGAGGTACTGGACTTGCGCTTTCCCCGCCTGCCCCGGGTCCTGCGGCAGGTGGATCTCACACCCCGCGCCGTCCCGGCTCGCTGCGGCGAGGATTGCCCGCTCGACCTGATCGGGCGAGCCCTGCAGGCGCACCACGTCGGCGACCACGCGGCGCGTGCCCCACTCGCCCATCCGCACACCGACGGTGGGATCACCGCGAGCGGTGGCGCCCAGGTCCCACGCGCGCACCCAGCGGCGCACGTCCGCCGGCTCGGCTTCAATCACCCGCATGGCGTCGGGTTTGAACAGCGCGCCCTCAAGCGGCGCGGGACGCTGCTGGTACAGCGCCTGCCACTCAAGCTCCCCGATCGTCGCCTTGATGTTGGCGAGCGCCGTGAGATCAAATTTCTGCGGCCACAGCGCCTCTCCGACCTCGCGATGCCCGTCCGCAGCTTCCGCGATAGCCGGGAGCGAGACGACTTCCCACGGCTCCCCGCCCTCAAGCAACAGCCGCCCAATCAAATCATCCTCATGCCACCGAGTGGCCACGATCACTATCGCGCCGTTACGTTCTAACCGTGTGTAAGCGGTGCTGCGGAACCAGTCGTAGACGCTGTCGCGGATGGTCTTGCTTGAGGCCTCGGCGCGTGACTTGTGCGGATCATCAAGGAGCAGGATGTCGGCGCCGCGGCCCGTGAGGGGGCCCAGCACGCCGACGGCGTAAAAGTGCCCCCCGCTCGTCGTGCCCCAATGGGACATAGCCCGGCTGTCCTCGGACAGCCCCGCATGCGGCCAAAGCTCCCGATACACGGGCAGCTCCATCACCTGGCGCGACCGCAGCCCCAACTCCTCGGCAAAGTCGCCCGAGTAGGTTGACGCGATGATGCTCACGCGCTCCCGCTGCGTGAAGAGCCACGGGGCGAGCCGAATCGACACAAGCTCGGTCTTCCCGTGCCGGGGCGGCATGCTGACGATGAGGCGCTTGCAGCGCCCGGCCGCCACGTCCTCAAGCTTCGCGGCGAGCACCTTGTGATGCCAGTTCGGCCGGTAGTCCGGGTGTGTGAGGCGGCAGAACTGAATCAAACTTCCTTGCGCCTCCCGCCGGCGCAGCGCGGCCGCCAGCTGGCGGAGGATGCCTGCGTCAGAGGGCGGCACTAAGGCCCGCCTCCGCGGGCTCTCCTGCTGCTACGACAATCGGCGCCGCATGTTCCAGTTGCGGGAGCGGCGCGGCCCTGCGCTCTATTTCCTCCACCGCGCGGAAGACAGCGACGCGGGCCTCGGGGTAGGGGTCAAGAATCTGCCCGATTTGCTCAATGAACTCGACGAACTGGGGCTGCTCGTGAAAGGTCAGGTGCACGTGCTGATGGGAGATCAGCGGCGACTTTGATAGCTCGCCGGTGAAATGCCCGAGGAGGGAGTAGCACTTGGTAAGCGCGGCAGCCACCATCGCAGCCTTGGTGCCCGTGTCCTCCCGCAGCAGATGCCGCCAAAGTATCGCGGCCTCGGCGCGCAGGTTGTCGATGATCGACTGGGACTGCTCCGCGACCTCCGCGGCCAGGCCCTCACGGCTCGCCAGCGTCTGGCCGCCCAGCACCAGGACCGCGCGACGGTCGTCCGGTATGTGGGTTATCCAGTGCCGCCGCAGCGCGTAGTGGCTGACGTTGAACTTACGGGCGACCGCCCGCCGACTGCCGTTGCCACCGCCCGCAAGTAGCAGCTCGATCCGCGCGCGGTCGGGGTGTTGGCAAATGCTGCAGCGGCCGTTGGCTCCGCGAGGAGCGGCCATTCCTCGTACCTTCCTAACGCGCAACAAAGCGGTGCGCCGTTGCACTATTTTCCAACGGCGGGTGGGGCCGAATACAGCGGCGGGGTAGCCGCCTCGTCGCCAGCGTATTGACCGGCATCGAGCCGGATCTGTCGCATGTGTGCGCGTATGCGACCGTCGGTGATCGTCAGCCAGGGCAGCGCCTGACGGATGGCCTTCACCGGAATTGACTGCAGCGGATGGCGTTCTGCGTAGTCGAGCATCGCGCGGCGGATCGCGCGGCGCCTGCGCTGCGCCTCCTCCCAATCGGGGCGGTTACGAGGGCCGGTCACAACGGCCTCCGCCCAGGCGCGGTGTTAGACCGCGGGGGCTTCCAGTACGCGGGTGACGGTGCCGACGCCGCAGTGCAGCTGCTTGGCGATCCGGAGCTTCCCGTGGCCCTTCGCACGAAGCTTGCGGATTTGTTTCTGCACGACGTACGACACAGGCGGGCGCCCGATGGGGCGACCCGACCGCGTGCCGCGTTCGCGGGCACGTGCGAGGCCGGCGTTGATTCGCTCGACCATGATCTCCCGCTCAAACTCGGCGAACACAGCGGCCATATTGAGGAACGCGCGCCCGGCAGCGGTGCTGGTGTCCACCGACTGCTTGTGCAAGTACAAATCGACTTTCTGCTCGCGCAGCTCCTGCAGGAACTGCACCAGGTGCCCGATGCTGCGGCCGATGCGGTCGATGGACCAGGCGGCGATGAGGTCCAGCTTGCCTGCAGCGGCGTCCTTGCACAGACGGTCAAACTCCGGGCGTTGCTCGCGGCCCTTGATGCCTGAGATGCCGTGATCGACGAAGGTATCGACCAACACCCAACCGCGCTGCTCGGCCACGCGCAGCAGGTCCTGTCGCTGGTTCTCCACCGTCTGGTCCGCGGTGCTGACCCGCAGATAAATCCCAACACGTAGCGCTTTGCTAGCCATGGCGTACCTCGGGCTGTTGGTGCCGCGGCCAGTATACCGAAACCTAGTGTCTGGAAATACCCGAAATCAGGGCGCAGCGCCGCCAGGGCATTCAGGGACTTACCGCGCGTGTCCGTCGGGGGGTTTTGGTATAGCCGCGGCTTTTTTGGTGGGTACGGGGGCTTTGCCGTCGGTGCGGCAGCGCTGGGCGGGCGCGCGGGCTTTTCGGCCTGCCGTACCGTCGCCCGCAGGGGGCGCGCTATACGCCGCTCATCTGCGTCCCCCGCGGCATGCGGCGAGCCGGCGCGCGTGAACGGCGCCTTGAGGCTATGGCGTAGCCGGCGAGCGTGCCCGCTGGATCGGCCGGGTGGCGGGTCGGGCGGCTGCCCGCCGCGCTCGGGCCGCCCTCGGCAAAAGTAGTAAAAGTTGTATGCGTGCGCGGGGTAGGGAGGCACCTTCCCCCCTCCCTCCCTAATTCCGTGGCGCGCGCATACAACTATTGCTACTTTTGAGGCCGTCACGCCGCCCCGCCCCTGCGTTCTGCAGCGGCCTCCTGTATGCGCTCGCGTGCGATAGCCCGGTGCCTGCGCTCCGCCTCTGCGATGGCGGCGAACCGTGTATGCAGGTGCGGGCTGACGGTGTAGCGGGTCGGCTGCGCCTTGTTGTAGCCGCTGCCCTCCCTCACCCTCACCCAGCCCAGGTCGGCCAACAGTCGCAGCGCGGCCGCCTGAACGTTTTCCTCGGCACTCTTATAACCGCCGACCCGCTGCAACAGGTCACGGCGCTGTAGCCCTTTGGCGTTGTCGTCCGGGCTGCGTGACACAATCCAGCGGGCGACGTCGCGGGCGACCTCGTACACCTCACTACCGCCCTTGCGGCCGAGGTACATGGCCAGGGCATGCCGGCTGGCGCGGCGCAGAAATCGCAGCGCCACCTCCAGTGTGTCGACTGAGATCGCTGTCGCGGCTGGATCGCGCGCACCCTCCTCCCGCACGTTCACGATCTGCGCGCAGTGGAACACCAGGGCCAGCCGCAGCGCGAGCGTCGGGTACTTCGCCACATGGGCCTCGAGCGCCGAGTCCAGGCTACCCATCGCTTCCTGCAGCTCCATATTTTCGCCCCGCCAGGCGGTGAACCTGTCGTGCGCCTCGGGCGATATCGGCACGACCCCGTTGTGCATTCGCGGCTTCATGCTCCATAAGCGCCGCAGGGTCTGCGCGTAGCGCTCGCGCTCGGCCCTAATCTCCGCTCTCTGTGGCCGCTGCTGCGTGGTGATGCGCTGCCGGCCAGCGAGCACGACAATGAAGCGCTGCAGCAGACCGTCCTCGGGCAGGTGGCGCGTCAGCCGCCGCATTGCCGCGGGGGTCGTAGCAGTTAGGATCGACGCGCCCCAATTTGGTACGTAGACCGTGCCCCGGTTCACGCGCTCAATTTGGTGCGGGCCACCGTCGAAGAGCCGCAACCACTCGGCGCGATCCCGCCCAACGCTGCCGCTCCTGTACTGATCCAGGGAGCCGAGCCAGGCGTCGAATTCGTCTGTAGCGAGGAGCACGCCACGTGGGTTTTCCACAAGCACTGTGCTCAGCGCCTCTAGCGTCGTATCACCTACGATGACGCGCGTCCGATCTGGCTTGTGTTCGTCCTTCCCAAGGCCGTCAACCTCCTGCCGCCACTCCTCGTCAAGCTCAGCATGCAGTTCCCACAGCGGCGCCAACATCTCGCGCTGACCAGGCGACTTGCCTGCGCCCGGTGCCGCAATCGCCAACAGCCACAGCCGTGGTTGCGCGAACCACGCCGTGCTGGAGTCGGCGCAGACCTGGATCTGATCGGCAATCGCCGCGGCCGCGCAGCCAGTGGCGGCGGTTAGCGTGATACTGGCGTCAATACCCGTCTGCTCGGCATACAGCTGCGGGTATGCGGCAAGCTCCGGCGGCAAGTCGGCCGCCTCGAACGGCGCGGCGGTCAGTTCGGTGAAAATGTTCGCCGGTTCCGGCCACGGCGGCTCGGGCTCCGGACCGCTGCGCGGCCGCTCCCACCCATGCTGCGCGGCCAGGTGGTAGATCGTGCCGGCGCCGAGGCGATTGGGCTTGAAGCTCTTCCACGCCTCGGTCGTGTTCTTCGCATCGTATTGCGCGTGCTTCTGTGACCAGGCATCGAAGGCATCGAACCCCGTTTCCCCGAGCGCGCCTCGGACGGCCAGGCCGATGTAGATCCAATCGTCATAGTCGAGCCTTTCGTTAGGCAGCGCCGCAAGCGCCTGTCGCAGCAATGCGGGGTCGGCGGCCCGCTGCTCGTTCGGCTCATGCGCGCGGTCGCCGTCCTCTTTAATGAAACTCGTAACCGGCCTGCCGCATTGCGCGAGCAGTTGTTCGGCCGCCGCGATATACGCGTCGGCCATTGCTTCAGTCACGACCGGCAACAAGCCGATGGGAACGGTGAGTGGGTCGCCCGCACCATTCCACGTGTATGGCTGCCCGCTATCGGGATGCTGGTTGTAGGCGACGAACTGCTGGCCCTGAGCGAGAATCTCAACCTTGTGCAGCTTGTCCTCCGGTCCGTCGCCAGGCAGTCGGTAGCCCCGGGTGGTGCGCTTGGTGAAGGGCGCGTCGGCCTGATACATCCGCAGCACCTTGGGTTCCAGGCCGACCCGTCGCGGCGCCGCGCCAAGCATCTGCTCTGCGAGGTCCTCTAACTTTCCCACGAGCGCTGCGACGCGCACATCAATGTCAGCGCCGATGACCTTGCCGCACAGAATGCCGGTGCCGGACTTGGCGTACCGCCGCAGGTCGTCGTCGCTCAACTCGTAGGTCGTCCACGCATCGGGGCACGGGCGTTTCTGCCCGTAGTGCAGCGGGAGCGGCAGGTAACCGTTATCCCTCAGCTTCGCGGCGATCTCACCGAACCGTGGGGTGTCACTCACGCGCCACCCACCCGGACCAAATCCAGATATCAATCGCGAGCAGCGCCCGCGGGCTGTTAGAAAATGCGAGTCGCGCAATGCGCGAGACCGCGGCCGCAGGGAGGGCCGGCACGCATCGGTCCTTGTTCGCGTCGGTGAGCGCCGCGAGCGCGTCCGGCAGGGCGCGACCGTCGAGGCGTTGCTCGTAAGCCAGGCTGCCCAGCAGCTGCACGCGAGTATCGACGTCGCGCTGACGCGCGACCCGGGCGCGCGGTGGGCCGCGGCGCCGGTCGACGGTGCCGCCGCCTATAATTTGCGGCCCGCGCCTCGTTGCGGTAAAAATACCGACGTCCATAGCCTTTCCTGTACGTGACCCCAGGGGCCGCCTTTGCCGAGGCGGCCCTTGTTCATCTGGGGGATTGAGAAGTTCACGCCGCCGCGACCTGCCGCCGCTTGTTGGGCGTCTCGCTCTTTGGCTTTGTCCCGGGCTTTGCGCGCCCCGCCCGCACTTCGCTCAGGCTGCGCGCCATCTGCGCCTCCACCCAGCGATCGAGCGCTGTCTCGGTGCTCACCGCCCTGCCGCAGACGATCGAGTACTGCGGGCCGCACCCGCGTACCGCCATGTTGTTCAGTGACGGGACCGACGTGGTGACGTTCCAACGCTCCCGCAGGTAGCGCACCTGTTCGGCCCGGCCCAGCAATTTAACCGCCATGTTCCGTCTCCTGCGCCGGGGTTACCGGTCTTGCCTTACGTTGCTGAGCCTAGCTTTGGCCAGTTTGCTAGTAATAGCTATAGTTCGTAATATATTACGGCCAACTTAGGAGTAAGCTCTTATGACGGTTCGTAAGCGGAAGCGCAGCGTTGAGGACCGCGACCGCGCACTCATCGCCCAGGTTGTGAGGATGATAAATCGGCCGCAGCCCCCGCTCCCGGCGGTCGGTCGCGCGGCCCGCGCACCGGTCAACACCAAACTGTTGCGGTTAATGGCGGCTGACGCTGCATCGGAGTCGGTGCAGGAGGATTGGCGGCGGATATGGGAGCAGGAGAAGAACGACTTCGCCGCCGATCTGCGCTCGCTCGCCACGGGCAAGAGCGCGCGCAGGGCGGTCCTGCAGGAGGCGGTGGAACTGATGCGGCCCGTGCTGAGGTTCGACGCCGGAGAGCCGCGCGTCGATTACGAACCGGTAACGCCTGATGCGCTGTCTACCTGCGCCTACGTCCTACTGCGCATCTCCACGGGCTCGGCCGCCCGCTTGGGGCGCTGCCTCAAATGCGGCACCTTCTTTAGCAGCGGCCATCTAGGTGACGGCGGTCGTCGCGTGGACTTCTGTACCCCGGAACACCGCAACGCCTACGGGCAAGCGCAGTGGCGCAAGGCCCATCGTCGTGGGAAGCCGTCTAGCGCGGCTTGACCAACTTCACCAGGTAGCTGCCCCACTTCTGCCACGCCTCACGCTGTTCCTCGGCGTAAGAGTGTTGGTCGTACACCTGGACTAGTGCGCCGCCCTTGACGTGCCCCAGGCACATTTCCGCCACCTGCTGCGTGATCTTCAGCCGCGCCATCCCGGACCGCACGAAACGCCGCACGTCGTGCAGCCGCCAGTCGTCGATCTCCAGCGCCCGCAGCCGCTGCATCAGCGCGTAGTGAAACTCGAACGGCCGCTGATCGCGCCGACCCCAGAATACAAAGGGCGAGCCTTCCAACACCGGCTGGCGACGCAGGGCTTTGACAAGGAAGGGATGAAGGTGAATCACGAACGGTTCCGGGTCCAGCTTCCCGGTCTTGCGTCGCTCCGCCGGCAGCGTCCAGGTCGCCTTGTCCAAATCCAACTCCGACCGCCGCATCTGCGTCGCTTCGCGCCGTCGGCACCCGGTGAATGCCAACACGGCGAACGCGGTCAATGCCGGGTCGCCCTCCTCTTCCAGCGCTCGCCAGAGCTTTAGGAACTCCGCTTCGGTCAGCGTGCGCGTCCGCCGTGTCCGTCCGCCGTACAGCCGCAGCCGGTTGCGCGCCGGGTTCGCCACCTCGAGGCCGCGGTCGAGCATGTCGTTGAAGAAGGAGCTTAGGACCGCCATCAGCTGGTCGCGCGCGCCGGGCCTAAGGCCGTCGGCAACGCGCACGATCTCGCTGCGCGTCACGGCGCCGACGGGCTTGGTGCCCAGGTGCTCAATCGCCTGGCGGGTGGTGGGCGTGAGCCTGATCCGCACGCTCTGCTGCCCCTCGATGAAGTGGCGGATCAGCGCGTCCACTTTGCTGCGATACCGGGGGCGCCAGCTGTCGCCCCGGCGCTCGAACCAGGCGCGCATCGCGCTGTGCAACGGCTCCCCCGCCGCGCTGTCCGCGACCGCGACGACCTCACCCAGTCTCGCACGCGCCAGATCTCGCGCCGCCTTTACCGTCAGCTGCGGCCACTGGGGGCGCAGCGACTTGCGGGGCTTACGCACCTGATCGCCGCTGCGCTCTCGCCACTGCACGACGAACGTCACGCCGCCTAGAGGCGACACGCGCGCGCCGAAGCCCGGCACCAAGTCATCCCACACGATTTTGACCTGTCCCTTCACTGGCAGGTCCCGCACCGCACCGCGAATCACGTCATCGCTGAGCCGTGTCATTTTGTACTTGGCCTTGTATCTCGTTGTAACCCATTCACCGCTTTCGCGACTTTCGGCCCGGCGGCCGTCAGTGCGAATTCGCAGCTATGTTACTGAGAAACAAGCCGAAAGGTAATGGGACTAAACGGTAGCCAATGAGGCTAAATCGGCCCGACGCTACATGGTGTGCGTGGCCTTGTCGCCCGAGAGGGCGCCGGCCAGATAGGTCTCGATCTTCTTCTGGGTCTGTCCGCGGTCCTGCTCGCTGAACTGCACGCCGATGCCGGCGGTGCGCTTGCCCTGCGCGCCCTTGGGGGTCACCCAGATCACGCGCCCGGCCACGGGGAGCTTCTCGTCCTCGCCCATGAGGTTCAGCAGCATGAACACCTCGTCGCCGAGGCGATAGTTGCTGTTGGTCGGAATGAAGAGTCCGCCGTTCTTCACGAACGGCATGTAGGCCAGATACAGCGCGCTCTTATCCTTGATGGTGAGCGTCAACAGCCCCGGCTTATTCGCGCCCGCTCTCACGGTCCTTTCCCCACCCGTCACATGTACCGGTCGTGCGTTCATCCCTGGTTCCTATGCTGCGACGCCAGCACCCCGCGGTGCAAGTCGCCGTAACAGAGCCTCGAGCGCCAGTGCGCGGTTGAGCGGCACGTCGAGCGCAGTCCTTAACTCCCGGACCTCCTCCAGGAGCCCGAACAGCTCACGCGTATTCAAGAACGGCCCGGGTCCCGGCAAGTAGGGGCCAGCACGCAGTTCTGGCATTAAGTTGCCCGCCGCGGGGACGCGGCGGATGCGTTCTGTGAGCCAATTCTCAAAGCACCGCAGGCGCAGCGCGGGCTCGTTGCGGGCCCAGCGCTCCGCGGCGGCAACCGGGTCCCCCCGCCCGGCCGCGATCGCCGCGAGGGTCTCGCGGCTCTCGGCGCCCGCCTGCGCGATGGGCTTCGGGTCGGCCTCGAGCAGCAGCATCGGCGCCTCGCCGATGACCGCGAGCGCCGCCTCCCACTCCCCGG
>Ga0335083_10008909_pt1 | contig 12218 bp, 10 predicted proteins | sample Lox_Sample_42_FD_206716 | JGI IMG/M metagenome (GOLD analysis project Ga0335083, IMG submission 206716) | Soil microbial communities from Loxahatchee National Wildlife Refuge, Florida, United States - Lox_Sample_4.2 | ecosystem: Environmental > Terrestrial > Soil > Wetlands | place: USA... | reverse complement strand
TCTGGAACATTGAATGAACATACCGGGAGCAAATTACCACAAGTGGAGTTCACGGATTCTAAATAATCAAGTGGGGGGCGAAGCATGAATTGAAGTCAATGATCCGTACTACTTCTCACTATTCATCGTCTGGAAGTTCCTCGAGCTTGTACATATCCTTCTTATTAACACCATAATGTTTGCAATTCTTCCAGTTCATTTCTCTCGCCTATAGAATCAGTACCAGTGGGAGAGAGTATCTTACAAGTTTTCTATCTTCGGTTTCGCCTTTGTCGCATCGAATGGCAACACATTGATCAAACATATATTGAAATGCGTTGGATTGACACAAACAGGCCCCAAGCACCTTTCCTACTTTTCCGTCACATTCAGGCGCAAATTTACCGGGGTATTTGTCGTTGAAGATGCAGGAATATGCACAATGAGGGGTGTTGTGTATATTTTCCAAGACTTCACGGGTGTAATGAGGGGCATCATGGAGGAGACCAGGATAAGCAGAAGCCAAAGCCACAAAGACAGCGGCGAGGATACCTTTGGACAACACCATCGTTCAATTCTCGCGTTTGGGAGGGAAACGTAGGGATTGAGACATTTAAAGTTTGTGATTGTCGTTGTCTCATCTCAGATTGGACTGACACAGCGATCGAAACGCGATCTCATCGCAAATTTGAAAAGCAGCGGTGCTCATTTTGCTTTGTGAGAGTTAAAAAGAGGTGAGCTGGGATTCCCATCTCCCGCCTTCGCTCAACACTCGACATGTTCCTTCCAAGTCATAAAATCTGGTTCTTCTTCTGGGCCTTGATCCTCTTGAATTCCCCAGCCAAGGGCTACTTTTTCGACGGACCATCTGAAGAAGATGAAGTTCAGGACATCAACGCAATCCAAAGAAACGATATTGTTATCGCAGACATCATCAACCAGTACGTCCTCTACCGCCTTCGACACGGTCAATTTTCCTCTCAGGGATGGGGCTTCCCCTATAGCCGACCACCCTCTTACCATGCATGGGACCCAATACTCCCCTTTGACGATGGTCGATGCCGCTGGACACCGTTTGATCACAATGGAGTAAGTCTTTATCAACAACGTCACAGGTTCAAAGGTCTTTCCATCCTCGCTCAAGAACGCCTCCAACTCCGGGGATACGACGTAAAGACATTGGACATTTTTCATAATGAACGGGGGATTTATCTCAAATGGGACATTACGGATCCGATGAGGATGACAAAGAGAACCGGCGCCGGCGGTAACGGCGGATTCTGGCAGACTTTTCAGGAGCGGGTGTTCCCTGGCACAGATGGTAAACGTGACGAAAGACATGTTTATGGCAATGGATACTTTGGTGGGGAATATAATTTTGCTGGGGAGGATGCCTCTTATGGGGAGAAGCCAGTGGGAATGAGCCGACTGAGGCATTTTCTTGATGACCCTTGGGACTTCTTCGTAAACGGCCAGTAACCACCGGGCTCAAATATGAGATACAAAGTATATTATACGTTCTAGGACAACGAGGGGTATATTGTGCAATCATGATATTCTAGCCTTTCCCAAATCCCGTCGAATCTGATCTAATTCCGCCATTCCACCGCCCTTCCCGTTGGTTTCCTTTATCATTTTCTTGCCCAGCACCTTGTACCCAGATAAAAACTCGTCCATGATTGAATTGAAATCCGCTCTTTTCTCCTTAAAGGATTTTGGGGGTGCAGGTGCGGCGGATGTCAAGTTCTCATCTTCATCTCCAGAATTATACTCTTCCAAAATCTGCCCCGTATCCGTTAAACCCAGCCTTAAAAAGAGGTGGGGGGGAACAACCTTATCGAATCGGTCGTCGAGGGTGGTGAGACTCTCATTTCGGAAATTGGCGGAACTAGTCATGGAGAAGTCGGTGCCAGCTTCAGAGTAAGCACCACCAAGTTTCTGTTTTCTTCGCCGCCGCTGTTTAGATGTAAGATGTGTATTCGCCTTTGATACTGTAGACGTCATCGACTCGGTCTCGAATCCACCAACATGCGAATGTGTATCATCTTGTGGAGAGTTGACGACTTTATACTGCGCCATTTCAGCGAGGTATTCAGAGCTGGTGATGTCCCGTTCACCACCTCCTTTAACGGTATCGTCACTGTCGTAATCGTAATCTCCTTTGCCGATTTGGAGTTCTTCTCCCGGGGCTCCTCCCTTGACAAGTTCGGAAAACATGTCCTCTGCATCTTCTCCATCACTATCCTTTGCAGTTGGTGGTTCGGGGGATTCGTCTTCTAGTGCTTCAAGGACTTCTCTTAAGTCTGGATCCATGTCGGGTTGAAAGCCCCGTAGACTATCAGGGATATTCTGCATTGATTCAATCCGGTATCTCTCCTCTTCCTCAGACGCAAGAACCTCCCTTGGGATTCCAAGCTACTCAAGTTAGCAAAACCTGCTATAGCGGTGTTAAGAACCTTCTCTCCAAACACAATTTCCTTTGCCTTCCCTTTCCCCTTATCCTTCGATTTCGAGGGCGCTTCAAGCAAGACGGCATCAGAGGACTCACCCATGCTCCGCAAATGCTGCATATAATCGTACTCCGTGTCATCAAAGTAAATTCCATATTCTGCTGCCTCGCCCTCATTGCTCCGTATGGTCTCTACATCAATCTCCTCTTCAAGGGATTCTCGGGTGATCGTCTGCTGACTCTTCGAGTTTGAGGGGGGGGCGTATTTGAGGACTCGGGAAGAGGATTCGGGGTCGTTGATGAGGGGGTCTCGCTGAGAGCGGTGGACGAGGTGGAATGTCGTTGCTTTTTTCTTGTCGATGAATCTTCGGGGCATGGTGATAACGGAAGGAAATTGCCCGACAAACTTTCTTGTGAGGCCCAGGGAAGATCACCTGGATTATATATATATTTAAGGAAACCAATCGCGGTGCAGATTTCACAAGTCGAATGATCTCAACATTTGAAGCCTAACTGTCGAGCATTCGAATGGCTCAACAGTCTTCATCATATTCTTATCTCCATGTGCGACGTTCCAAAAATTTGGATAGCATAAGTCACAGGATATATCCGATCACTTGGATCATCGTTCCTCTCGGTCTCAGATCATTTTCACCACCGGACCCTCTCTGTGCCCTCATGGATTCACTGACCTCCTATTACACCATCCTATCCACCACTTTGGCGCTCTTGACACTTATCTCCCTCCTGCTGGTCCTCTACTCCCTTATTTTTCCACCAGATTACATTGAAGTCGAGTTTCGGGCCCCGAAAGGCTATCGCGAATCCGGGACTCGAATTATTAATGTCCTTGCGCACCCGGCGGCAAAGGATGTCGCTTTCCTCTTCATAATATTCGTTGCGGACATTGTCCTCATTTATCCATACACCGTTACTGGCTCTAAATTCGAGATTTCTTGGGTATCGAGGCTTGGCGGGATTCTTATTCTGGGTCTTCAATTTACGGCTGCTCTTGGATGGTGCGGAATTCGAGCGGACTGGCTAGCCGGAAGCCGGAACTTCGGATTGTGGAAGAACGCAAGTTGGGCGGCATACTATTCGGCTTTTATCTTGACGGCCTTTGCATGTGTGGGGCCCTTGATCTTCATGGGGATCGTCCTGTTGACGAAATGCGCCATTTTGCGAACTCCGAACGTTTGGATGGCGATATATCAGGCATACAGACCACTGAGGCCGGAGATAGATTGGCACCGACTTTTAAATTAAGAGGGGGGGCAATGTAGAAAACACTGCAAGAAATAAAGTTACTAAAATGCTCACAGCGCGAAGGACGAAGGTTTTTATGAAAACCCAAGTCCCATACAAGTAATCTGATTCCAGAAGCCGAGGGGGGTTTGTTTTAATCGTGGGGAAGTGCGATATAAATGATTGCCCCAGGCTCTTATGTCAGCCTCCTTTGAATTTTTTGGTCGGATTCAAGCCTGGTGCTAGCCTCTGTCCAGTCTCGATTTGAATTATCATGTGTTGATCTTTGAATAGTGACAATTTTCAAGCCCGGTACAATACCCGCCAACTCAAATTCGGCCAATGCAATTTTGTATAAAATAGGCCAATATGAGTATTGCTGTATAGCTTGTAATAAGGAGAATAGAAAATTAAGTTCCAATGAAATTTTACATCTGTTTCATAAAGATATTCAAAGAATTGTTGATTTTACCAGCTTAAATTTCAATTAGTTAAGTTAATTTTTGGCAATTTTTGACTAAAAATTAATTGGCTGACCACTACTTTTTAAATACAATAATAAATTACATCGGTCTTAGCATTAAAAATTAATAAACTTCATACATTTCCAACTATGGTATAAAATTTAGACCAATATAATATTTGCAAAAGTTATTGAGAAAAGTAGATAATCTACATCTAGTAAAGCCATTTAGAAAAAATTTGGTGCAGCTTTGATTTCCCAAATTTCCCAAATTCTCTTCAAAATCATTACTATTCAAAGATCAACACGTGATAATTCAAATCCAGACTGAATAAAGGCTAATCTGAGGCCAACTCAAATTTAGCTCGCCACCAGGCAGCTCAAATCAGCTGAAAGTAATATTGCCGGATAGCTCTTGCAGATTAGATTTCAGATTTAAATCCTGGAACAAAAATATCTTGTTTTAATAGAGTAATTCATAGATATGCATTATAAAATTTGCAAATTTTAGTACAAAGCTAGGAGTTAAAAAATTTTCAAGGCTAAAATAGGCTGAAATCCCATAAAAATTTCAGACTTTTAATTCCTTTTCAAGCACAAGAGAGAATTACATCAGTCTAATATCATGAAATAACAGATATAATATCTTTTCAATAAGAGTATAAAATATAGGCTAATATAATATTGGTAAAAGTTATTGAAGAAAGTAGATAACTTACAGTGAATAAATCTGTTCAAAAAAATCACTGTGACTTTAACTCTCTGAATTCCACAAATTTTCTTTGGCTAAACTTAATTTCAGCTTCCGGAAGCTTTTTTCTAACTCACTGAATATTAGTATAAGCTACATCGGTTAATGTCTAGGAAAATCAAAAGATTAAAAATAGTTTATTCATTGAGTTTGAACACTTGTTATGTAATATTGCATTCACCGAATTTGAGTTGGCTGCAAGTGTATTAGACTCTAATCACACAAAGTTCTGATGAAGTCTGGACAGAGACTAATGATTGGCTCAGAATAAATGTTCTCAGTCAATCATTTTGATTGCTAGTACAATCAATACACATTGATCTCTTTTTGTTGGTATTTCCAACTGCCTGAGCTTAAGGACAGTAAACTCTAATCTCCAACAGAAGGGTGGTATGAAGGACTGAGGGCCATGAGGACAGTATAGCAGATGGATTGGAGGATAGTATAGAAAAGGGAGAATAGTATGAAGAATGGTATTAAGGATGGTGTCAAAGACAGTGTCAAAGATGGGAAATTACTTGAAAAACAGTGCCGAGAATGGTAAATAGTAGAAGGAATGGCATCAAGGATGGAGACACAGTGAACATGAAGGACAAAAATTTTGTAAATATGTCATAAGCATTTCAAATTCTCATATCTACATTCACTTTATATTGGAATTGCTGAATCCATTGATATAAGGATAGATCTATTTCACTTTCTAATTAATATAAGTACTTCTTTCTATATCTTTATATTTGTTGGTCATATAGTATTTGTGTTCCTCAAAAGCCATAAGATTATCTCTATTGAAAATGAAAAACTCTTTTACTGATTGAAATAAATTATATATACAAAATTAAATTCTACCTATAGTACACATTCCATTTGTTAATTCAAAAATATTAATTGTATAGTTGATACTGGTCCAGAATTCAAGTAAATTGCCCTTATTGACTGTGTTATAATAGAAATACTTCAATTTCAAAAAGTTTGAAAAGCTAAATACTTGGAAAAAGGAAAACCACTACTGTATAAGAGTTCTATTTAAAAATACCTCTAGTTCAGTTGTCTCTTAGAAAGACTATCAATTATTACATTAAGAACTAGTTTAGTGAATTTCCCAGTTACAAATTGCAAACCAAAGAAAAAAAATCAGAACAAAATAACATGCTAAGCAGTAATCTAGACAAATCTCCAACAGTTTGAACTTTTCTCTAGCAAAATATAAGACTCAAATAATACTTTTTCTATTTACAAGAAACTGCTCGTTAACTAAGAGCTGTTTATCGTTAATAAATAAGTCAGGTATATAGAAAAGTTCAATGTTAGGCTCTATTGATGTGGATATTAGAACTTTATGAAAATTTTGGAACAATTTTTTTAAAACAAAATGCATTTACTAATGAATTTTTTTTTCAAAGTCTTTAATTTCTTTGTTTCAGATCCCACATTTACCTTCCTTTCCTTAGGTGTTCTCTTTACAGCATGTATTTAGTTTAAGAGCAGAGAACACTTTTGTAGAAGTTGAAAATATCATTAACTATGTGAAATGTCAGTTCAACTTCAAGTTTTAAAGACTTAAATTACTTATTTACATACTTGCTTGAATTCTGCTTCAAATTTCTATTTTCTTTACTTTTTATAAGGCTAACTTGAGTGAAATTATGACTTTAAATGACCCATATAAGGTTGTGCTATAGTGTTTGTATATGAATGTAGTCAATTGGAACTATAAAGGTAATCTCTTTTGTATTCTTACAGCTATTTCATAAAGTCAGTTGCAGCCCATGTATTAATTTACTATAAAGAAGATAGAAAGTCCACTGAATTTCAATGAAATGACTGTAACATCATATATAGTAATGGACTCAGAGCATGTGTGATCCAATTCCAACCTGATTTAGACTCGATATTTCAGTACATTGAGTTGGTCTCAAGTAGCTCTAGCTTTGATCTGATAGACTATTGGGCTTAAAACAAGCGAGTAAATATCCAACCAGGTCAAGTTCCATTTCTGATGAATAATACTACCGACCGAGTCAAGGCTGGTCTCTGATAAACAATACTACCGACAGAGTTGAATTTAGCTTCTCAAATACCTGATCCGGGCAACCGAAGTAGTTCAGCTGGTCATAATTGTAATGTAATGTGAAATGATCTACAAACAACCCAAAAAATCATTTTCATATTACAATTGCTATTGGAACTAGAATGAAATGTAATGTGCAATGATCTTCTAACACGACAATAAATCATTTTCACATTACATTCGAATTGACATTCTGTTTAACATTTTGTTTAACATTTTATTGTTTCTAACAATGTTTGGAACTTGACTAAGGCACGAACAATTAGACCAATTGCAGCGGGTCAGGTCGGTCTAATCTTTTACATTTTTAAGTGCATCAGTTCGGAGCTGTAAATCCACTCGGCCTTCAATCAGGTCGAGTTAGAGGTTTTAAAATGCTACAGCAAGCGGGTCAAGTAGGAGCTCTATTCGAATACCGATCTGGTTAGTGTTTACTGCTGATTATAGATTGAACTTCTCATTTATGGAGCATTTAAGGACTACTGATAGATAGTTAGTTAATATCATTTTTGTTAAAGTTATTGACATTTTATCAAAAGATTATATCATTATATATCGTACCGATATCATCATAATTGATACTATAGATCTTTATATATATTCCGGTTCATTGACAGAGTAATCTATTCTACTTTTACATTAATATTGACTGTAACAATTTTTATTAAAATAAAAGAAAAAGTTGATTTGGAGTTGCAGAATGGTTTAGAAATTTGATTTAGAAGAAAGAGAATATTTTATCTCAGAGTAGTGTATGAGTACACAATATATATATGCATGATATCATTGTATGATATATAATGCAATTGTATCATCAATTCTATTGGTAACTCTAACAGAGAGGTTCAGTTTTATTACTTAATCGATTTGTAATTTCTATATCTCTAATACTCTATCTGCTGCAGATAATTATTGTATGCTAGAATTTTGAACATACACTTTATCCAGATTCAAAAAACTAATACATTTGTTGAAATTTTAAACAAGGACCGGCAGAGTTACAGCTTTGAAAAAAACTATTTCAACAAATGTTTTTCAAGTATTGAATGCTTTTGCTTGTTTTATATATACTACAAGTACAACTATCTATCTTACAATTTTATGTTCTCAATTTTATTTTACTATTTTCTCTGCTCTATAGTAATTTCTAAGAAAATAGATAAAAGAGAAAAGAGGGTATATTATATTGTAAAAGGTCTACGAAATTCCAAAGTTTAGAAAAACAGAGGCTAACTTCTCTCTTACTCTCTTACTCTCTATATTATTTATCTTCTATAATTGATATGCAGTATACTAATTTATTAGAAAGACTATTTTCATTTGCCAAAAATTACTGGAAGTATTTTTTTTGATTTATTGTTTATCGAAGCTAAAAACTGTGCAAGTAATCAAATGAATTGACACAGATGGTCTGAAAATTAAGATGGAAATAAGTTTGAAGATCTGCACTGAATTTTTTATTAAATGTAATACTTTGACTGGATAGATATTTTGGACAAGTTCTATAAGATTTATACTATTCCTAAGTAGAAAGGGATTGAAGAGAAACCTTTGGATAACTAGAGTACAGAGTTCATTTTACTATGTATAAGAGAGTTATGTCTATTTATTAATTATCTAATCACATTTCACACTATCCAAACAATGACTGTATGATGAATACCTCATCTGTTTCAGTCTTTCTATGAAAATGACCACTAAAAAACCAAACTCATGAATGTAGTCACTGATGCTATGCATTATTAACAATCAAATGCAATATAGTTTCGCAAATCCATAGTAAGTGCTCTGATTAACATATTGAGAATTGTAAATCTCAAAACCATTTCTTCTATAAAATTAATAACTTTTGGAATGGAATTCTATGAAGTTTTGAGTCCAATGTAGTATTCTATAAGTAGAAAAATGATACCGAAAATAGTAATTGGAAACAAAATAGTATCATAAATTTTTATAATAGTAATTGAAGATAGAGTTACCACTACATAAACAAACTGGAATAACTAAAAGAGAAGTATTTGAGCAATGAGATAGATCTTGCCACTGGCAAGCTTTGAACTATATAGTATTAGATAAGTAATTCCATTGGCTGCAACATTTATTTTAGTGTGATCTTTGTATATAGTCATATATCAACTTGTCACTTTACTTAAAACTTATATGTTCTAAATCTAAAGAGCTTTATAACTACTGGTTGTCCAAGAACACAAAATGTAATTGCTTATAATATTAAATTTAGAATAATATTCCATTACTATCATTTGTAATAATAAGCTTTTTGATATTTAGTGTGAGAGATTATTACATTTCCACATTTCAAATTTCATCTCACATGATTTTCTAATTAGTCAAAATAAAATCACTAACAATGCAAAAGTTCTATTAAGAATTACCAAGTCAGTAAATATCTAATATAATACTCTGCTATTTAAATCCTGTAATACATGAAATATATAACTGTGACAAAAACTCTATGTGGTTACCATCCTTAAATGCCATCTCATACTCCCCCTACTTCCCTTCATCTTCTCCACATATTTATGCATGGATCCACAATCTGTAACACATCACCTGCAATTATAAACTGGGGTTCCCTCCTCAATCTCGTTATATTCCACCTAATTGCCTGCAGCTGATCCCAAATAAAAGATCTCATACACTTGGTCGATCCAGAGGCCAGCCTGGACAAACTCTCACTTCCCGGCTTCAGAGATGGCTGACGACCGAGCAAAACCCGCCTCTCGCCTTGCTTCCTCTGGCCGTGCCGAGGATGGTTGGCCGGCATGATGAGCAGCGAGGTGAGACAAGTTTGACATTCCGGTGGCTCACGACCGGCTAAGTTCTGATGGTTAGCATATGATGGAGCGTACCAAGGAGGGCCACTTGCTCGTACTCGCTCTTCTCGCTCGTCTCGCCTGTGTGGAGATCGACTTTGTTATTTTTGGTCGGGATTTGAATTATGCATATTAGGATGGCGAAATGGACGAGTTCACTACTGCGTAGATTTGTAGAATCCACATTGGACCAACGACGAGCTGCTGGGGCCTTACGCAGGTCTTAATGGTAATTCACTAATTAGTTATGGGTTCTAGTTATAATTAATGCTTTGTTAATCATAGCGGTAAAGCTAATTACGGAAATTTTTGCGAGGGAATATGCTTAACTTTACGACCATGTAGCCGGTCTCTGAGCCGAAAATACTTTCTTTCCAACGCCTTTGGGGACACGATGCGGAAGAGGGAACTTCAAGTTCTTGGCAAGCAATTGTCGGATATAAGGGCGCTTGACGTCTTCGGTCTTGGGGATTTCAACAACTCGGATAATCTTGCAATCAGACTCCGACGGATTTGAAGAGCTTACATGAATCGAACGGAATCGTGCACGATGTCGAGCCGCCATGTCCGTATACAATGTATGGACTGCCGAGGTACGAGATACATCTCGATATTCCTTATACATATTGTGCGTCCCAGACCGAGAATCATATCGCAACCAAATCCCATAATTCTTCACCGTCAAAGGCTTCTTTTCGCTGATCTATCGCACCCCAATTAGCTTGTCAATCACATCCGATGGTGCAATGGAATAGTACCTCATTGACGGCGACAATTTCTCCGCTGGCCTTCTTGACTTTCCGAGCCTGCTTCAAGAAATACCAAAATCGAGATTTAGCGACTTGGGTATTCGGCGCAAAGATACGCATCCGGTACAATCTTGGCGTTGCGTCGTGTTCTGTAGGGAGCTTGCGGCCGATGACTTGGTACTCGTGGAGGCGAGACATGTTCGCTGCCAGCGCTGAAGTTGATGTTTCGACACTACCGATCGCCTTGTGACTGCTCCCTTGCCCTAGGGTGGGATCCAGGGTTGGAATTCCGTCGGGACAGGCATCCGTCCTCATTTCAAGGGCAAACACTTAGCGTATACCTCAAGATTTCAGGCTTTATGATGTAGGAGCGCCGTTGTTGATATTTCCGCAAGGTAACTCTTTATACTCGTCAAAACAATCATATGCGAAATTCGCCGCTTTATTGAAAGTCTCCGGGATGTTCATAAACAATGATAGCATCAGTCACGTTTGATTGACTTTCTCATGAACCCGACCGACTCTCGGATGTGGGTTCGGTCAAGTTAGAAGCAGAGTCGGTCACCTCTGGGATGGCAAGTTTAAATATGGATTTCGTCGGGTTGGTGACGTTGAAAGATCTGGGAATGTCAGTCCGTCGGACATGGTCCCCCCCAACCCAACATTCAACGCGAATTAGTGCAGCGGCACCAATTTCAACATTACATATGCGACCGACATTATATGTAGCGGGATACAGATTGTAATGGCACTCACAAATTTAATCATGTTCTGACTTCGTAGCCCGAGGCTACTCGAAACCTGAATAAAGACGATCTAGAGACCCGAGGGGTAGTAGACCGTGACGACATGGTGAAGTCTCAAATATGCGCTGAAGACCAATTTACCGTATTTATATTGCTGAGTAATTACAATTCTTTTCCCACGAAAAAGCCAAATAAGTAACTCCAATAAATCTCTTACGATATAACCTTCTAGATCTGAATACTCAACGATGGCCTTAAAGACTGAGAACATGTTAGCAAATCTAAGCAAAAGACACAAAAGAAATTACCTTAACCAAAGCGTTCTCCACATCCGAATGGGAAACCACGGGCCCAAGCCCAGAACAATAACTCTTATCCACAAGACTCTGATAAAAAGCTTTGAGATCCACCTCCCGAAAATTAGGATGCATCTTTAAAAATCCCCAAATATCCCGCGCTGTCAATTCCAGTAAATCGGCTGGGAGACGCCATGGAGTGATATCACTATCGGCCCAAGGAACCGCCGCAAGGGGACGGACGTTGTTGTCAAGTACCATGTGGACGAGTCGGGCGGCGATTCGGGAGGCGATGACGGCGGGGGAAGAGACTTTGAGGGGGATGCAGAATTTTTGCTGGACCGACTCGGAGTTTGGCGGGTCGAGGATGAGGATTTGGAGCGCATGTGTTAGGCAGAGCGTATTTAGGGTGCGTGTGAATGTTTGTTCGTCAACTTGGGGGTTGAATGCGAGAGGATCTAAGACTGCAAGACGTTAGCTCGGTCGTCGAGAGCATTGGCCGGTACGATCGGACACAAATTTATCATAATCATATGAGATTGAGATTTGCGCAAAAGTAGGATCTTGCGCCGCCAAAATATCCCCTCCGAACCCAAGTGTCCACGGTTGTGGATTCTGATCCAATGCCGGATCTG
>Ga0335083_10008908_pt1 | contig 12218 bp, 13 predicted proteins | sample Lox_Sample_42_FD_206716 | JGI IMG/M metagenome (GOLD analysis project Ga0335083, IMG submission 206716) | Soil microbial communities from Loxahatchee National Wildlife Refuge, Florida, United States - Lox_Sample_4.2 | ecosystem: Environmental > Terrestrial > Soil > Wetlands | place: USA... | reverse complement strand
CAGGCCGCGCGCGATGCGGGAGCGCAGGGCACCAGCGAGAGGGATGTAACGGTTAACGGATCTCATCCGGATCTCCTCACAGTTAGCGATTCGCTAACGGCGCGAGGCTCCCGCGCGCCAGCGTAAGTGTCAAGACCTGCGGATCAAGATCTTGACAACGAGGTTCCCGGGTGCGGTCAGCCGCTGCTGGCCTGGCTGCAGCATGTACCGCTACATCCCGGATTAACCAGCTACCCGGCACGGTTACTGGTTCGAGTCACCGGTTATGGCAGGTTTCGTCTGTGCTGGCTGCACCGCATTCATGCCTGGCAGCAACTGGCGCACCTGCGTGAGGTCGCTGGCGATGCTGTCCTTCTGCCTGGCGAGGTCTTCGACCTCGCGATGGATGGCAGCGCGGCGGCGTTCGGCTTCAGCGTTGACCTCGGCGAGCAACTGCCCGGCCTGGGCCCTGGCCTGGCCGACGATCTGGTCGGCGTCCTTTTCTGCGTCGCCCACCTGCTGCCTGGCATGCTGGTCGGCATCCCGGCGAGCCTGGTCGGCCTGGGCGCTGGCCTTCGCTGCCCGCTGCTCCGCGGTTGAGGCGCGTTGCTCGGCTTCGGACACGAGTTTCTGCGTCGCAGACTGGGCGGCAGTGACCCATTCGGCCTCCTGGCGCTCGGCCTGTTCCCTGCGAGTCGCGAGCTGGATCTCGAACTCGGCTTCCGCCTGGGCCCGCTGGGCTTTGCTCTCCTCCAGGATCCGCTCCGCCTGGCTCCGCATCTCGTCAGCCTGGCGCTTGGAGGTGCTGAGGATCTCGTCCCGCTCACGCTTGGCCGTGGCCCTCAGCTGGGCTACCTCACGCTCGGCGCTTGCCCGTAGCTTGGCGATTTCACCCTCGGCCGTGGCCCGCTTCTCCGCGACCTCGTGGTCAGCCGTGGCACGCAGCCTGGCGGCCTCGCGCTCGGTCCCGGAGGTCAGCTCGCCGGCCTCGCGCCGACCCGCAGTCCTGATCGAGTCGGCCTCCCGCTCGATGGCAGCCTGCTGCTCGCCAGTCTCGCGCTTAGCGTTCGCGCACAATTCGGCAGCATCGGCCTCGGCCCCGGCCCGCAGCTCTGCAGCATCGGCTGCGGCCGCGGCCTTGATCTCGCCGGCTTCCGATCGAGCCGCCTGGACCATCTCGGCTGCCTGTTCCTCGGCAAGCCGCAGCAGCTGCCCGATCCTGGTACCGAGACCGGCATACGCGGGTCGTTCCTGCCCGTGGACCTGACGGCGGGCTTCGGACAGCTCCCGCCGCATGGCCTGGGCTTGCTCGCGGTGCTGCCGGACTCCGGCTTCGACCTGCCTGATGTGCTCGTCGACCTGCTCACGGTCATAGCCCCGCATCGCCGTCACGAACTCACGCGGCGGGGCTTGTCCGAAAAGGCTGGCCGACAGGGGCTCGACATCTGGTTGCATATGGCCTGATCCTCGCTAGACGTGACGAGGACGGGACATTCACGGGGTTTGCGGCGGGTGATCGGGCGTGTCATTCGCACCGCGGCCTCAGGCTCCCGCCCAGTGACACGCACACTACTCTTATTCCCGGATGTCGGCGGGTCCTTCACGCTCCATCGCTTGCGCTGCGGACGCCAGCTGACCCGAGCACCCGGGTAGCGAGAAGATCTGGCCGGCGCAGCGGATGGCCGGGGCGGCGGGCGCGACGACCTCGCAGGCTCAGCCGCTGGGCCGGTTACCGGACCCGTATGTCCGGCTGCAGCCGGACGAGGTGCGGATCGGAGCCGCTAGGAGGGCGGTCCCGGATGCCCGCGCCGCCCGGATGCCGCCGGCCGGCGTGGAGGTGGTGCACGGACACGGCGGGCCCGACCTGCTCCGCAAGCGTCCTGCCGCCGGCTGACCCTATCGCCACAATTGCGCCGGAGCCATTTCCTAATGGCCGTTGACAGACGAGGAGGGCAGGTCAGCTATGAGGGGATGAAAGTGCTTGCTCTCGCTCTCGCGATAGACGGGGATCGGGGCAAATCCGCGCGTGTTCGCCGCTTGGCAATCTGAGAAGATGCTGGGGTGAGCGAGGATCCGGGCGTTGGGCCTGCTGGAGCCGGGACTCTGGTGAGCGCGGGGTTTGACGCCATGGCGGCCGGGGACTGGCGTGGGGCGCGTGGCGCTTTTACCGCTGCCCTTGAGGTGGCCGAGGTAGCCGAGGTGTTCTTCGGGCTGGCGAGCGCGCTGTTCTGGCTGGGCGACATCGCCGGCACGATCGCCAATTGCGAAAAGGCCTATGTTGCCTTCCGCCGGCGGGGGGATCTTATGTTCGCGGCTGGGGCGGCTCTTTCGCTGGTGGGATACAACAAGGGGTACCTGGGGAACACGGCTGCGGCCCGGGGCTGGCTGTCGCGAGCGGCACGGATCATTGACAGTGAGGTTCCGGAGCTGCGGGGGGAACTGCTCGGGGCGACGGCCTATGTCACTGACGACCCGGTCCAGAGCGAGGTGCTGGCGCGCCAGGCGGCAGAGATAGGGCGCGCGAGCGGTAACTCCGACCTCGAATTGATGGCGATGCACGCGGTCGGGCAGGCCCTGGTGCAGCAGGGCCGGATCGAGGATGGCATGTCGCTGCTGGACGAGGCGATGGCAGGTGTCGTTGGCGGTGAGGGAAGTGACCCGCTGACGGTCGCGCAGATGAGCTGCATGACAATGGTGGTGTGCGGGAGCTGTTTCGATCTTGAGCGCGCGACGCAGTGGGTGCAGTCGCTCCAGGGTTTCATCGACCGGTACGGGTGCCCGTTCTTGTATGCGGAGTGCCGCACCTATTACGGCCGGGTCCTGTTCGAGAACGGCGACTGGATCGGTGCCGAAGCTCTTCTGACCGAGGCGATCTCGATGTCGCGGGGTATCTTCCCGGCGCCGCACGCGTTCGCCTGCGGGACGCTCGCCGAGCTCAGGCTCGCCCAGGGACGGGTAGAGGACGCGGCCAGGCTGCTGCGCGGCGTCGAGGGACGTGAGGAGGCTGCCGCCGCGGTCGCCTCGGTCCATCTCGCCCGGGGCGAACCATCGGCGGCGGCCGCGGTATTGCGGCGGCGGCTCGCCGCGACCAGCCCGGACCGGCTCGATGTCGCCGCGGTGATCGAGTTGCTCGGGGAGGCAGAGATCGCACTGCGCGATTGCGGGTCGGCCGTCGAACGGGGACGTGCCCTCGTCGCGCTCGGCGCGGCCGGCCGTTGTGAGCTCATCGTCGCGCACGGCGAACGCCTGCTCGGGCACGCACTCGCGGTGACTGGCGATCCGGCCGCGTGCACGCACCTGGAAGCGGCGCTGGCGGCGTTCCTCCGGGCCGGGATTCCCTATCGCACCGCTCAGACCCGGCTGCTGCTTGCCCGGGTACTGGAGGCCAGCGACCGTGAGGTAGCCGGGGCCGAGGCGGGGATGGCGTTGTCGGTCTTCGAGGATCTGGGCGCGGGCCGTGACGCGGACGCCGCGGCCGCGCTGATGAGGGACCTCGGCGTGAAGACGGCCAGGACCGGACCGCGGAACGTCGGGCGGCTTACCAGGCGCGAACAAGAGGTGCTCGCCCTGCTCGGCGAGGGGCTTTCGAACCCTGAGATCGCCGGACGCTTGTTCCTGTCGCGCAAGACGGTCGAGCACCACGTGGCGCGCATCTTGTCCAAGCTCGGCCTGCGCGGACGGGCCGAGGCCGCCGCGCTCGCGGCGCGAGGTCACTCCTGAAGTCAGCCAGAGAATAGGTGAGTTCGCCGATGCTCCGGCGGCCACCGGAAGCCATCGTGGCTTCATGATCACAGCGCACGAGCGGCCCCCCGGGATGACGCTGATCCACGTATGGGCGTTCATCGGCGCAGCACACAGCGGGAAGGACCGATCAATGCATGCCGTCATCGGACGCGTCAAGATCAAGCCGGACCGGGCGGACGAAGCGCTCGCGCTGCTCACTGACAGGGGCACCGCGATGCTGCAGGGCATGGCGGGCTCGGCCGGCGGCTACTGGGCGCGAAGCCACACGGATGACATCATCCAGCATTCCTTCTGGCTCTTCGACACCGAGGAGAACGCCCGGGCGGCGGAGGCGACCTTTAACCAGCTCCGCGACATGCCCGATGCGCCAGCGACGTTCATCAGCGTCGACGTATGCCAGATTGTCCGCCAGGCCTGAGCTGGCCGCAGGTGCGCGCTGAATGTGCCCGATAGGCATAAGACTCAGGCGGAAAGAGGCAGGTCCTGATGAGAGGTCAGTGGGAGACGCTGGAGTCCGGTCCGGCTGATGCCGAGCGCACGGTGTTGCTGCTGCCCGGGGGCCTGAATACAGCGCGATCCTACGCCGAGCTAATGACCCAGCCAGGGCTGGCGGGGGTCCATCTGGTCGCAGTGACGCTGCCAGGACACGGCGGCACACCGCCACCTGAGGACTTCAGGATTGAGCACTACGCCCGGCTGGCGGCTGAACTCGCAGGCGACCTTGGCTGCGATGTGGTGGCGGGGTTCAGCATCGGCGCCACCGTCGCGCTGGAGATGGCCACGTCGGGCGCGTTCAAGGGGCCGGTGGTGCTCCTGGCACCAAGCCTTTCGCTCCAGGACGAGCCGGCCTTCCTGCGCATCATGGACCGCCTCGGCAGTGCCCTAGGTAACCTGCCATCGGCCATTATGCTGAAGATGATTCCCCTAGCCGCGAAGCACGCGCGGGTGCCCGAGGACCGCCGCGCCGAACTCCTCGCCGACCTCCGCAAGAACGACCCGGCGATCATGCGGCAGATCTTCCGCGGCTACCTCAGCTACCTCGGCCGCCGCGACGCGGCGGCCGAACGACTGTGCGGCGCGGGCGTGCCCGCCTGGGTCGTGCACGCGGAGAAGGGCGACGGCGGGCTCACCGACTCCGAACGACGCACCCTCGAGGAGTGCCCGCACACGTCCGTGATCACTATCCCCGGCACCAGCTACTTCATTCCGAACGAGGAATCCGGGCGAGTCGCCGACTATCTCGTTGAAGCACTCAGCCGCGTGGGCTGACCTTCCGTCCGGCCGGGCCGGCCAACCGTGACGGCGGCTGGCCGCGGTGGTCCTGGTGCTTGGCGGTGGCGTCGTCGCACTGGGCGGTGAGGGTGGTCGGAACTCGACGCTGGTCTAGAGTTCGCGGCGCAGCCGGGCCATCTTCGGGCCGATCGCGCCGACGGGCGGCAGGACGGGAACCAAACGGGAGCCAACGGCATCCGCTGAAGGCGATGCACGGTGGCTGCTTTCCTGCCCGCCCACGGCCTGGTCAGCCTCCAGGCGACAAGCCCAGGCTTAGTAATACGCACACGTCGGACCGGCTGTTCTTGCGGGCGCCGATCGTGCTGACCCGGCGGCCAGGTGGTCGCCGACGGGTGGTAGCGGCGGTGATCCCAAGTTCTCGGTGTTGACCCAGACACCAGGACAAAACGTCCCCGCATACGCACGACCAAACGCTTCATTGACGCTGCCCGGTGAAGATCTACGAAAGTGCGCGCCGGAAGGCGGCCGTGGGGGGTAGGGAGGTGGGCGCGTGGCTGGCTCTGACGTCATAAGCGACGTCTCCCGGATGCTCGAGGACGTGCTCACCGACGCCATGAGCACGCTGACGGCCGCGCCGGCTCCGGTGGCGCAGGTACATGACCTGGTAGGTACGATTCCGACCGCCCCGGCACTGCTCACGCTGTTCCTCTACGAGGTCTGTGAAGACCCGTCCTTGCGCAATCGGCCGCGAGTCAGGGAAGCCGACGGGAACGGCTATCAGCTGCGCAAGCCGCCTATGGCGTTGATCCTCCGCTACCTGCTGACGGCCTGGGGCGGCGACCGGATCACCGAGCAGCGCATGCTCGGCCGGGTCATGCACGTGCTCTACGACCAGTCCATCTTCAGCGGCCCCACCTTGACCGGCAGCATGACCGGACTCGACGAGCCGCTCAGCGTGACCCTGGCACCACTGTCGCTAGAGGAACGCGCGCGGGTCTGGTGGTCGATCCAGAAGCCCTACCGGCTCTCCCTGAACTACGAGATCCGGGTCGCCAACCTCGATTCCGAAGCCACCGTCGCCGCCCAGCCCGTGGTCCGGCGGGTGCTGAATCCGTCCCTCCCGCGGTAGGTGCGCGCATGACACGTCACGGATGGCAGCTGGTTCCCGGCGAAGGATCGGTGCGGAGCAGCCAAGTGTGGTTCCGGCTCCTTGACAACTTCACCAGCAGGGCCCCGATCGAGCAGGTCACGGTGCGGTTGGACCAGCAGGACGGTACCGGGTGGACGCCGCTTGACGACGTGCGGGCCACCATCACCACCACGGGCATGGTGGCCTTCCCTGGCCTCGACCGGCGGCGGCCAGCCGTCGGCCTGCCGCCCCGGCGCTTCCGGGTACGCATCGAGAGCGAGCATTACCGCCCGCTCTACCGGCAGCTGGCGTCAGGCGTCGAGTTCCAGACGACGCCGGTGGACGTCGACGACCCCGCCCCGCCGCCCGTACTCCGTCAGGACCTGGTGCTGCTGCCCTCGGTCACCTACCCGTACCCGGCGCACGTGTACATCGCCCGAGGCGAGGTCCGGCCGTGATCCGCTGGCGGGCCGGGATGTGCCGCTGGCGCCGTCCGGCCATATCGCCGGGATCTACGCCCGAGTGGATGACGAGCGCGGCGTCCACAAGGCGCCCGCCAACGTAGGGATCAACGCCATCAACGGCTTCCAGGCCGACGTGACCAAACGCGAGCAGGATCTGCTCAACCCGGAAGGGATCAACGCCCCGCGGTTCTTCCCGGGCCGGGGCCGGCTGGTGTGGGGTGCGCGGACTCTCTCCGACGACACCCTCTGGCAGTACATCAACGTGCGTCGCCTGTTCATCATGATTCGCGAATCCATCGAGGAGGGAATGGATTTCGCGGTCTTCGAGCCCAATGACCCGGACCTGTGGGCCCGGGTGCGGCTGACCATCATCCAGTTCCTGGAAACCCAGCGGCGCAGCGGGGCACTGGTGGGAAAGACCGCGGCCGACGCCTATTTCGTCCGCTGTGACGAGAAAACCATGACCCAGGACGACATCGACCAGGGCCGGCTGATCTGCGAGATCGGCATCGCGCCGTCCAAACCCGCGGAGTTCGTGATCTTCAGGATCCAGCAGAAGACCCGGGAACTCCAGCCCGCCGGCTGAGACGGCTAGCCACGGCTGGCTACGGCCGGCCCGGCGCTCCCGCCGCACCAGCCCAAGATCACGGAAGAAGGAAGGTGACCCGTTGCCTCTCGTTCCTCGACCAGAGCCTTACTCCGGCCTCAACTTCGAGGTCACCGTCGAAGGCATCAGCCCCGACGGCTCGGCGGTCGGCGCCACGTTCAAAGAGGTCTCCGGATTCGATTCCACCATGGAGGTGATCGAATACCGCTCCGGCCGGGACGGCCTGTACATGACCAAGATCCCGGGCCTGAACAAGCACGGCAACGTCATCCTGAAATGGGGAGCCAACGGCACCGCGCTGTTCTGGAACTGGATCCTCGCGGCGATGAACGGCCAGGTGCAGCGCGCCAACGGCTCGATCAAGCTATTCGACGAGAATCGCACCGAGGTGATGCGCTGGAACTTCACCGATGCCTGGCCGACGAAGTACACCGGGCCCAGCCTGAACGCGGCGACCAATGAGGTCGGGATCGAAACCCTCGAGCTCGCGGTCAAAACCCTGGTGCTGGACACCAACCCGACCTGATGGCTGCTACCGCCCTGCCGGGGCTCACCGTCGAGGTCGTCCGTCCGGCCGCGCAGGAATCCCCGCTGCGCAGCGACGTCGCGGGCGCGATCGGCCGGACCCGCCGTGGCCCGGCTGGCCTGCCCGTACGCGCCGACGGCTGGCGCGACCTGGTGACCTCGTTCGGCGGCCTGGACACCCGGTACGTGACCGGCTACGCCCTGCGTGGCTACATCGAGAACGGCGGCCAGGTGGTGCACGTGATCCGGCTGGCCGGCGCCGGCGCGAAACTGGCCAGCCGGCCATGGGTGATCGGAGACATCACCGGCGCCGGCTTCACCCATGCCAGCTACCTGATCGAGGCGAGCAGCCCGGGGGAATGGGCCAACGACACGCAGGTGACCATCTCTTACGCCGCTTCCGGGCTGTTCCGCCCGCACGAACTGTCCGTGCGGGTCGAGGTGCCGGGTGAGGTGCCCGAATCCTTCACCGGCATCGCCCCGCAGGATGTCGCCGGGCAGCTGGCCAGCTCCCGGTTCATCCGGGTGCGACCGGAAGCGGGAGCCGTCGCCGCCGCGGCCGGGCCAGGCGCCAAGACCTGGCAGCTGACCCTGGACGGCGGGGCCGACCCGGTGCCGGGCGCGGACGACTACCTGCGGGCGGCGCAGCAGCTCGGCGAGATCGGCGAGGTAGCCCTGGTTTTCGCGCCAGACCTGCACGCCGACCTCGGCCCGGACGCGCTCGCCGTGCTGCGCGTCCTGCTCGGCGATGCCGTCGACCGGCAGGACCGGCTTGTGTTCGCAGACGTGCCGGCGGCCCAGGCCGATCCGGCACCCGCCGCGACCTGGACCCAGGAGCTGCGACAGCAGCTGGACCCGCAACTGCTGCGGGCCGCCGCCGTTTACCACCCATGGATCCGGGTCGCCGATCCGCTCGGCGGCACCAGGAACCCGCTGCGCGACGTGCCGCCGTCCGGGCACGTTGCCGGGCTGGCGAGCCGCCTGGACCGGCAGCGCGGCGCCCAGCACACCCCGGCGAACGCGCTGCTGGCGGACGCCGTGGACCTGACCACGCCGCTCAGCCGGGACCAGCAGGCGATCGTGGCCGCTGGCGGTGATGCGGTTCGCGCACGGCTGCCATGCGCGAACGGCCTTTCCCTCCGCCCCCGCGACTATGCGAGCGTGGCGGCATGCCGACGAACCGCACGGCCGAACTGCAGCTGCGAGGCCGGGCCGGGACGCTACAGGGGCGCGTCTACTGGCCCAGCCCGTCATTGGCAGGGCAAGCCCGTCTGCTGGTGTTCTGGACGGTCGCTGGCGACGGCACCTGGTGCCAGGAGCTGAGCGCGAGTGCGGGCCTGGTAGTGCTGGCGGTGACCTGCGGGCGGCCCTACCCGGCGGACCTGGACGACGCAGTCGCCGCGGCCGAGTGGGCCGCGGAGAACACGGCCAGGCTGGGCGCCGACCCCGGGGAACTGCTGGTCGGGGGGGCCGGGCCGGGGGGGGCACGCTCGCCGCCGCGGTCGCGGTGCATGCGCACGCCGCCAGGTGGCCTGCATTCAGTCGGCAGGTACTCGTCTGCGCCAGCCCAGTGGAGCAGCTGCCGCCTTCGCTCGCCGGTGTGGCCCCGGCGACGACGGTGACGGTCGAGCATGATCCCGGGGGCGACGAGGGCCGGTACGCCGCTCTGCTGCGGCGCGCGGGGGTCGCGGTCGACGAGCTGCGCTACGTCGCACCCGACCGCGCCTCGGCCGTGCGCATCCGGACCGGCCGGGAGCTGCTCGCTGATCTCGGCGTGACACTGAGCACCCGTCCGGCGACTATCCGCCGCAGCAGGAAGGCGGACGGGGATGCCCGAGACGACTGAACTCCGGGACTTGAACGACTTCACGACGCCTCCGAGTCCTGCGGCCGGCACTCGTGCCATGAAAGCGGCCTCCATAGGCATCGGCGACCTGGAACCGCACCGGCGCGAGCTGACCGGCTATTGCCAGCGGATAGTCGGTGCGTCCGAAGCGGACGACGCCGTCCAGGAGACGATGCTGCGGGCCTGGCGTGCCGCGGCGGGCTTCGATGGTCGCTCTAGCGTGCGAGCCTGGCTGTACCGGATCGCCGCCAATACCTGCCTGGATCTGCTGCGCGGACGGGAGCGGCGGGGTCGGCTCGGGCGGCGCCTGCAGGCGTCAGCCGAGGTGTCAGCAGTCCCGGCAAGCTCCGCCGATCCGGCCGAGCTCGCCGCTACTCAGGACGGCGTGCGGCTCGCCTTGGCCGCCATGCTCAGCCAGCTGACAACCCGCCAGCGGGCATCCCTGATCCTGTGCGAGATCCTTCGCTGGCGGTCGGACGAGGCTGCCCAGCTGCTGGGCACCAGCACGGCCGCGGTCACCAGCTCGCTGCAACGGGCACGGGCAACGCTCGCCCGGCCGCCAGGTCACCGCAACCCCGGCAACATCGATGCCGATCAGCTTGCCCGGTACCAGGATGCGTTCCGGCGCTACGACATCGCCACGCTGGTCAGGATCATCCGGGTGGAGGCCAGCCAGGCAGCCGGCTAGAGCAGCTCCCTCTTGACCTGGCCGTGCGTAGACGGCTGCCGCCAGCGGCTGGCCTTGTGGCGAGCCGGCCGGGCCGTACCAGAGAGAGCCGGGCCGTACCAGAGAGACTGGTGAGGAATCGGGCAGACGGCGCCAGGGACGCGATGAGATGATCGGGGGCCTCCTTGTCGCTCGTAGTCGAAGGTGGCGGACACGTGGCACACAGGTTCCCTGCCCTGATCGCGGCGCCCGCCGTAGCACGAGAGCGGACCTGGCTGACCGGGGCGCGGCTGTTCGATGGCACCGGATCGCCGCTGCGCGAGAACGCGGCGGTCCTGATCGAGGACGGAATCATCCGCCGGGTCGCAGACGCCGCCGAGCCATGCCCTGATGGCGCCCGGCCGCTGGAGGTAGGCCAGCGTGTGCTCATGCCCGGGCTGACCGATGCCCATGTGCACGCCTCGGGCGCCGTCCCGCGGGTGGCGAAGGGCGCCGAGGAACCGCTGCCGGGCATCGCGGCTCAGTTCCTGCAGGCAGAGCTCCGCGACTACCTGCGCATGGGGGTGACCACCATCCGGGTGACCGGCTCGCAGGGGCTGCTGCCCCAGCTGGCCCGGCAGGCCATGCGTTATGGCGCGTTCCGCGGTCCCCGCCTGCTGACCTGCGCGAAGATCATCTCTGCGACGGCACCGGGCGGCCGTTTCTACGGTGACATGTACCGCGAAGCCGACGGCCAGGACGACATGCGGCGGGCGGCCCGCGAGCAGATCCGGGCCGGGGCCGACTTCATCAAGGTGATGACGACCGGCGCCCGCTCTAACGAGCTGGAAGATCCCGACCCGCTCCAGCTCACCGAACCGGAGCTGGCGGCGGTCACTGACGAGGCGCACCGGATGGGCTTCCGGGTCGCCGCCCACGCCGAGGGCCTGGATGGCTGCGCGGCAGCCATCAGGCACGGCGTCGACACCATCGAGCACGGCATATACCTGCACCAGCGGCCGGACTTGCTCGACGCGATGGCCGCCGCGGGCCAGGTGCTGGTACCGACCTTGTCGGGGTATTACTGGATGGCGGGGCTGAGCGAGGAGGTCATCGACCCCGCCGGTGCCGAGGCAGAGCCGGATATGCCGCCGGTGCTGGTGGAACTGGCTCAGCGGAACATCGAGGAGGGCGCGGCCAGCATGCGGGCCGCGCGGCAGGCGGGCGTCAAGATCGCGCTCGGCAGCGACACCAGCCTGGCCGCCGGGCTCGAGATTCAGCGGATGATCCATCACGGCCTCACCCCGGCCGAGGCCCTGGAGGCCGCGACCAGGACCGCCGCCGAAGCGCTCGGCCTCGACGAGCACATCGGCACCGTGACCGAGGGCAAGCTGGCCGACCTGACGATCATCGATGGCGACCCGCTCGCCGAGCCGCACCTGCTGTCCGATCCGGCCCGGATCTGGCTGGTCCTGCAGCTAGGCGCGCCCGTGGCCGGCCAGTTGCTCGCCAACCCGGCCCTCACGGGCCAGTTCACGTGGCCGGACCAGCCGCCCAGGCCCAGGCCAGCTGACATGGACGGCTGGGCCCAGGCAAGCCGAGGCCACGCCTACTGAACCTGCGCCGCCAGGGATCTGGCGCTAGCCCTGAGAGTCACGGCAGATAGTGCATGGGAGGGCAGCAGGCACACTGGATGCAGGCCCGCCGTGACGAGTAGGAAACAACGGGTGATCAGGGGCTCGATCCGTCGGTCGCATTGCGTGACAGCCCGACAGTTCGTGCTTGGCACGAGCAATCGCATGTTTCAGCCGCCGACCTTTGTCGCCTCGCCGAGGATGGTGATGAGCGCGGCGACGGCCTCGCGGGCGTCGGGGCCGGCTGCGGAGACGGTAACGTGCTGGCCACTGGTGGCGCCGAGGCCCATCACCCCGAGCACGCTCTTGGCGTCGGCGGTGCGGCCGTCCGCGGTGACCGATACCGCCGAGGCGAACCGGCCCGCCGCCACCGCGAGCGCTCCGGCCGGGCGGGCGTGCAGGTCGCCGGCC